>SDBT01012507.1_pt1 | contig 13636 bp, 16 predicted proteins | sample 2277101 | NCBI WGS metagenome assembly SDBT01 (sample SAMN10404973, study PRJNA504765) | marine sediment metagenome | isolation source: marine sediment core GS10_PC15, 103 cmbsf | place: Arctic Ocean: Southern Knipovich Ridge | collected 2010
CTTCTGATACATTTTGCTCTACGCAGAACACTTGTCGCCGAATTGCGAATGCTTTCTCTAATTCTGATTTCGATGATATTTGTTTTATTTCTATAGACATTTTTAAACTGATTGAAGTTAATTACGCAATTGTATTAATATAAAATAGAGAATGGCAGATTATATAAATAATTGATATGAATAACAAATCGTCAAAATTAGTCGTTACCAATCGCAGTCTCAGAATCTTAGCTGCACTTTTATGGTACACAGGAAGTATCATATTATTGTTAAAAGGGAGCAGTTTGTTATCCGAAGCAGTGACATTGAGACCTATGGAGGGTTGGCCATGGCAAGTTGCTATTCTCGGAGTATTCCTAGGTGGTTTAAAGGCAAAATTTATTTTCAACAAAAGTTGTCAAAAAAATCTGGACAGAATTGCCCTTCTGATACAACCAAGAATATGGCAATTTTTCAGAATTCGGTTTTTTGCAGCTTTATTGTTGATGGTTTTGACAGGGGCAACTTTGTCAATGCTTGCTCACAATAATTACCCAATGCTAATCAGTGTGGCTTTATTAGATATTAGCATTGGCATCGCCCTGCTAGGAAGTAGTTATGTCTTTTGGACACAGAAATCATTTGTGAAATGATTTTTCCGTTTTGATGAAGATTTTATTAGCAAGCTTAAAATATCTAAAGACTAAAATACTATATAAACTATCTTAAACTACTATATTACGGTTTCCAGGTAATCGGATAGATTGATTCACCAAAAATTCCAACTTTAGCTTCATAGAAATACTTGAGGTCTTTCAATTTAAAAGGCGCTTCAGGACTTTCGCCATCATGAGTATCACCAAAATAATTTCCACCATATTCTTTTATTGAAGCATTACTTCGTACAATACGCACCGGGTGGACATCGGCTTTAATGGCGGCGATAATATCTGTATCGGAATCACCATAATAAATATCAATACCTAGTTTTTCCATAATTCTATGTTTGGTAGTGTACTTAAATCCGTTAACGTATTCTTTAGGTGAGAAAAATAGATTACTATCAACTTTTACACCGAAATTTAAATTCTTAGAAAGGAAAACCGCTACGCTATCGCCATTTAATTCGGGACGCGCAGTTATAAAAAACACTTCGTGACCATGTGCCCGAAAATAGTGAATAAGCGTAATAACCGGATCAATGAATAATGAATACTCCTGATCGTGCGTGTTGATCCAAGAATAATCAATACGGCCTGTTTCAGTTTTTGGTGCAACAACAAATGCACGTTCAGAATATAAAGTTGTATCATCAATATCAAATCCAATTTTTAATTTTCCTGTTTGAGAAAATAGAATTGAACTGATAAATAATAATAATGAAATCTGTTTTACGATTAGTCTATTAAGCATTTATTCCTCTTGTTAATAATCTAAAATTACCCACATTTTGATCATTCTAACGATTGATTATTTAGTTGTAATTTTTATCATGAATATTGCGGGAATTTATATACATGTTCCTTTTTGCAAAACAAAATGTATTTACTGTGATTTTTACTCGGTCACCGGTCAAGATGAAAGAATAGATAATTTTGTAAATATGCTTATATGCGAAATCGAGCAATGCCCGATTGACGCTTCCAACTGGACTTTTGATACAATTTTTATCGGCGGGGGTACTCCAAGTTTGCTTAATGTACAGCAAATGGAAAAAATAATTTCTACTTTAGATAATAGTTATGATTTAAGTAAAATAAAAGAATTCACAATTGAAGCAAATCCCGGAGAAGCGCCAAAAGAAAAGTTAATAGATTTTTATTCTCTTGGTATTAACCGTTTATCTATTGGTGTACAATCATTCAAAGCTGAATTACTTAAATTCTTATCACGAATTCATTCTGCTGATGATGTTTTTAGAACGTTTAAATCAGCAAGGGATGCCGGATTTGAGAATATAAATTGTGATTTAATTTATAACATCCCGAGACAGTCATTGGAAGATTGGCAAAATGACCTAAATACTTTAATAAAATTAAATCCGGAACATATTTCAGCTTATTCCTTAACTGTTGAACAGAACACAAAATTGTTTGAATTGGTGCAAAATAAGTCAATCATAATGCCGGTTGATGAACTCCACCAACAATTTAATGATATTACATATTCCATTTTAAGGAATAATAGTTACCTACAATATGAAATATCAAATTATTCGCAATCGAATAAAGAATGTTTTCATAATCTACATTACTGGGAAAATGATTTTTATCTAGGATTTGGACCATCTGCGCACGGTTACGATGGAATTAAACGTTGGAATAATTTCAGTAATTTAGATAAATATATTTCATTAGTGAAAAATGGTGAATCTCCTATCGAAAACTTTGATTACATTACTGAAATTAAACGAATTAACGAAATAATTGGATTTGGTTTACGAATGGTAAATGGATTTGACCTTTTAAAAATACCTGTGGATTTGAGAAAAGTATTTGATGAACAATTGCAGCAAACACAATTAAAATTTCCACAAATGATTATTGAAGAAAAAAATCAAATTAAATTAACCCAAGACGGATTTAATTTTGCCGATGCTATTGCGGTGGAATTAATGATATAAGAATTATGGTAAAGCATCTCCATCAAATAATAATAAGTTCACTACGCTTGTGTTTTATTATATATTTTAACGCAGTTTGTTAATACCCAAAATGTTTAATCTTATCGCCTTGTTTATCAATTGTAGTAAGCGCCTGAATTCCAACTTCAAGATGTAAATTCACATATTCTTTAGTTACTTTTTTATCAGACTCAGCAGTTTTGATTCCGTCGGGGACCATGGGTCTATCAGAAACTAGGAGTAAAGCGCCGCGAGCTATTTCATTGGCGAGTCCGGTAATAAATATAGTCGCCGTTTCCATATCTATTCCTAACGCTCGTACTTTGCGTAAATATCGTTTGAATCTTTCATCCCATTCCCAAAGACGTCGATTGGTCGTGTAGACAACCCCGGTTCTGTATTCCAAATTTTTATTTACTAATATTTCTGATACAAACTTATGTAGTTTAAACGAAGGCATTGCCGGAACAACTTGTGGGAAATAATCGTCACTTGTTCCTTCACCGCGGATTGCAGCAATCGGTAAAATAAAATGACCGATCTCGGTTGTTTTTTTTAGCCCGCCACATTTACCAAGGAATAACACACCTCGCGGTTTAACGCTCGATAACAAATCCATAATAGTAGCAGCATTGGCACTACCCATTCCAAAATTTATTATACTTAATCCATTATTGTTAGTTGTGGAGGTCATCGGTCCACCGACACCGTTAATCTTAATATTAAATTTCTCTGCAAACTGATCCACATAATTTTGAAAATTAGTTAACAGTATCCAATCACCCAATTCATCGGGTTCCGATCCGGTGTAGCGCTTTAACCAACTTCTTGCAATTTCAATCTTTGACTTCATTTTAATTCTCCTTATCCGATGGTTTTCTAATGATCGCTCTCACAACAACTGCCTTACCATCGTGCAAATCACCCTCGTGTAAATATACAACATCCTTTTTTAACAATTCAATTTTTCCACTTGGAAATGAATTTTGAATATCCTGTGTATCATATAATAATGAGATATCTTTGGGACCGCCCGTTGTTAGCGGCAATTGTTCCTTTGCAAATACCTCCACAAAAAACACTCCATTTGGTCTTAAAGCATTAACATATTTAAAATGTAATTTATCCATCTCCTCAACTTTAAAATGAGCAAAGATGGATACAATTCCATCGTATACATTTTTACCGAAATTATAATTTAAAATATCATCGCAAATGGTTTTAATCGATACATTATTTTCCTGCGCTAATCTATTGATTTTTTCAATTGCTTTCGGTGAAAAATCAATGGATGTTACATTATATCCATTTTTTGCTAACCAAACTCCATTTCGTCCTTCTCCATCCGCGATACATAAAATATTCCCTTTTGGGATCTTCTTAAAATTTTCTTTTAAAAACTGGTTCGGTTCCTTACCATATACATATTCTTCAACACCATATCTTTCATCCCATTTATCCGGTCCGTATTTCATGGATACTTTCGCTATTCAATCTCAACTGAAACAGGACAATGATCCGAACCCATAACTTTATCGTGTATATCCGCATCAACAATATGATCAGTAAATGTTTCATTCGTGAAAAAATAATCAATCCGCCAACCCACGTTCCTCTCTCTTGCGCCAAAGCGATATGTCCACCACGAGTATCTGTCAGGTTCAGGATGAAACATTCTAAATGTATCCACATAGCCATGCTCAATATATTTATCCAACATTGCTCGCTCTTCCGGTAAAAATCCCGAATTTTTTACATTATCTTTTGGACGAGCCAAATCTATGGGATTATGTGCCGTATTCCAATCACCCGCTACAAGAACATTATTACCGGATTCAACTTGTTCGTCTAATATGACAAGTAATTCCTCATAAAATTCCATTTTATAATCAAGGCGTTCTTGATTTTTTTGACCATTCGGAAAATAGATATTATAAAGTAAAAAGTCTTCGTGCTCCGTAATAATTACACGACCCTCCCGATCGAATTTTTCGATGCCTAATCCCTTCTGTTCATATAGTGGTTTATTTTTACAAAAAGTTGATACACTACTATAACCTCGTTTTTCAGCGGAATGCCAAATAGTGTGATAACCATGACTTTCTAATATATCTTTAGACAATTGTTCTTCGTGAGCTTTAGTCTCTTGTAAACATATAATATCGGCATTTGCATTTTTTACCCAATCTAGAAACCCTTTTTTTTCTGCAGCTCTGATACCATTTACATTCCAGGAGTATATCTTCATTCATTATTCCTTTTTTACATAAAAATATTAACGATAAATATACAAGTTACTGTTAAGAAAAAGAAAATGTGATGTAACCTTTATAATTCTGCTTTGTCAAATACAAAACAAGCAATAAATTCGCCGCGCTATTTAAACTATATATTGGTCCGTTCGTCTAGTGGTTAGGACTCCAGGTTTTCATCCTGGCAACAGGGGTTCGATTCCCCTACGGACTACGCACAAAAAGCCATCTTTATTGATGGCTTTTTGTTTAAATTTCAGAAACGAAAATGACAAGTACTAAATATAACTCAGATGTAATTGTTTTGGGTGCAGGAATTAACGGTTGTGGCATCGCAAGGGAGCTTGCGATTTGTGGTAAAACGGTAACCGTTATAGATAAATCTACTATCGGAAGTGGCACATCATCAAAATCCTCAAGATTAATCCATGGCGGATTACGATATTTAGAAACTCTTCAATTTAAATTAGTTCATGAAGCGTTATTAGATCGACAAGAACTGCTCAGACTATATCCAAATTTAGTCAAAATGAAATCATTTTATATTCCAATTTATAAACCTAGTCCACGCCCGGCCTGGATGATCTGGTTCGGTTTAAAATTTTACGATTTGTTATCGGGGAAAAACAAACAACGTCATTCGAGGGTTATACCGAGAAAAGAATTTTCTGTGCATACGGCAAGTTTTAAGAAAGAAGGATTGAAAGCCGTTTTCCATTATTATGATGCAAAAACAAATGATTTAAAATTAACTCAACAAGTTGCCCATGATGCAGCAGAAAACGGTGCAATATTTTATAAAAATACACATGTTTCAAGCATCATAAAAAGTGATGATTCTTTTATCGTAAGAACAAGTCAAGGTGATTTCTCTGCGCCAATTTTAGTCAATGCTACCGGACCATGGATCGATGAAGTTAATAGTAAATTTGGATTCCCGGCCAAATTTACTATAAGAAAAATAAGTGGAATTCATATAATGGTTGACGGTTTACTAACTAGCGATTTGATGTTTATGCAAACCAAGCAAAAACGAATTTTCTTTGTCATACCTGAGCCTGGAAATAACCAAACTTTAATTGGGACAACAGAACGTGAAGAAACTGATAATATTGATAGTATTAATATCAAAGAAGAAGATATTCTCTACCTAATTAATAACATAAATAATTATCTGAAACCGGGATTCCAAATATTACGACAAAATGTAAAGGATGCATTTATCGGAGTTAGACCATTAGTTGCCGAAGCGCAGAACCCTACTAAATTATCTCGTGAATATGAACTAGATAAACATACATTTGGAAATACTATTTTATTACACGTTTTCGGTGGAAAATTAACGACATATCTCTCATTAGCAAGAAAAGTACGAAAACTTTTATACCGCTAGTTATTTACTAATATTTCCAATTTAATTTTCAATTCAACGTATGTCACTTAGCTGACATCATCATTTCTATACAAAGTAGTAATGTTTGTTACAAAAATAATGGGAAACATAAAGCAAACATTTTTACAATTCTTTTATGAGAGAATATGATGAAATATATATCAATATTTTTAACACTTGTGCTACTATCCTGCTCAAATCTTTCAAGCATAGATCAAGAAGATTGGACAATTAATGAAGATTACATTCGCGAAGGTTGTTTTGCAGGAAAAGACTGTATCCCAAGTATAGATTCCCCACAATACTCGAACATTGGAGGAAATAATTTAGGATTTCTTGATGATGACGATCTCGTGGTCGGTATTTGGGATGGCACAAATTATATTGCCTATCCACATCCCATTTTAGACTGGCATGAAGTAGTAAATGAAAATGGTTTCAGTATTTCTTATTGCCCGCTAACCGGAAGTGCTATCCACTTCGAAACTTCTAGTGAATTTGGAGTCTCGGGAAAATTGTACAATAGTAATTTGATCATGTATGATAGAAAATCAGATAGTTATTGGCCTCAGATGTTATTAAAATCGGCGGCCGGCGAAAGGCAAAATGAATCTCTCAAACTCTTACCGCTTTTAGAAACAACTTGGGGATCTTGGAAGAAATTATTCCCGAACTCAAAAGTACTTAATTCAAACACCAATTATAATAGAGATTACAGACAGTATCCTTATGGTGAATATAAAACTTGCAGCTCTCCATCCTGTAATGATTATATATATTTCCCTGTGGCGGTTAATGATGATCGGTTGCCGGCAAAAGAAAGAGTGGTTACGATAATTTCTGATAATGATGCATTAGCAATCAAAATTAATTCATATGATAATCCCGAAATTATACACACAACATTTAATGATAACAAATATGCTATTGTCGTTTCGGGTAAAGACAAAATTGGGATAGCATTCCAAACTGATAAGACGTTAATAATTGAGAATTGGGATATTGCAAATGGCAATATCACACTTGTTGAACAAAATTCCGCAGATCGTTGGAATATACTAGGCTATGCTTTGAACGGAAATCAAACAAACGAGGAGCTTGGCATCGCTAACTCTTACATTGCATATTGGTTTTCAGTAGCTGCTTTTTATCCCGATACTGAAATAGTCCAATGAGAATTTTGAAATATATATTAGTAGTCTTTTTCTTTATATCTCTTGGATATTCTCAAGTATGTTGTTCACTCGTTGGATCAGTTAGTGGTAGCAGTTCTGCTTTAAGCAACTGGGATATACAATGGCCGTCACCATTAGATTTCAATCGCAAAGCGAATTGGGTTATTGGCGCAAAACTGGGTAAGCCATATAATGGAGACCTCAATATCAAATATGGTTTAAATAGTACCGTTTATTCAGAATTTTCAAATTATATTTTACCTAGTACGGTCGGTTATATTACCGGTTCATTTAATATCTCTAAAATATCTGAACAAATATCATTTGATCAAACTGAAACTAATATTAATCAAGTTAATATTGATCTGGGTTTTAGACATTACATAAATAATAAGATCGGATTTGTTAATGGTGCGTTACACATACCATTAATGACAGAATTTAGCAACGCTGATTTTTTATTTAAAACTAATGCAGTATCATCAGTCTCAGCAGCTTGGATAAAGACATTTTTAGTTTCTGGTGCAATTATAAATCAGCGATTATCATTGCAGCTATCAGCAAGTAAAAATCTAAGAGTAGATCCGCAAGTTTATATCGATGATAATTATAACTTAAATCTATCAACACCATTTGAATTTTTTAGTCAATTGTCCTTTAGTCCAAATATAAATATTAATTATTATAAATTATTGGCTCCGCTCAGTCCTTATGATTCGGAAAGGCAGGAAAGATGGTTAGGAAGCACATCTTTGGGATTTGATATTACGCCGGTAAATGATAAGATTAGTTGGCTACATTTTAATGGTAGTATTCCACTTTTTTATTGGGCTTCTGAAATTGGATTCCCTGATGGAACTCAACCAACACCATCGTTTTCAATAACAATGGTTAAAAAGTTAGTTAAATAATAATTAGTTGACTTTAACTACCGAACTATCTGTAAATAGATGTTGAGATTCATAGCCAATCTCTTTGTATAGGTCAGGTGGAACGCTAATATCAGCTATGTATAATCTACCGACGCATTCTTTTGCATTATCGTGGACTAAACCAGTCTTTGGCAGAGCCAAAGTCATAGTGGCAATTGCTTTAATACATAACTCTTCGTCAAAATTTCCTGTTGTTGTATTAAGTCCGGAGGGCGCATCTAAAGATAACACATTTTGATTTTGTGTATTTAATATTTCATGAATTACATGGGCCGGGATACCTCTTAATTCTCCGTGCATGCCGTAACCAATAATTGCATCTATAATCAAATCTGCTTCATTAAATACACCAAGCGTATCACTGCTATTAGCAATAATCATTCCTACCGGTAATTTTTTAAGGATATTCCATTGTTTTAACGGAATTGATTTTAATTTTGATTCAGCTCCTGTTAACACAACAGTTACATTAAAGCCGTGATTTGAAAGATGGCGCGCAGCCACCATTCCACCTCCTCCATTATTACCTAATCCACAAGCAACAACAACATTTTTTGGATTAAGGTTTTCAGAATTTTCGTCCATCAAATTAAATGCTAGTTCTGCTAGGTTCGAACCAGCATTTTCCATCATTTGAATTAATTCAATTCCATATTTATTTATCATTAAAACATCAACATTACGCATTTGTTCAGTTGAGATTGACAGGATTTTTGTTTTAATCATTTAATAATTTTTAAAATGGTTTAAAACGAAAAATGGGAAAGCTAGGAGTAGATATTTTTCGCTTTCCCATTTTCACTTTGAGGAACTTCCCTCAACTATTCATTATCTTTAAACAGTCCTGCTATTAATAAAGCAGCGCCTGCTAAGGCCGCATCTTTCAGTAAACTAGACATTGCCATTTGGTTTCCACCCATTATGCTCGGCAAATGTATTGTTAAAACAAATACAATTAGCAAGAAAGCTAGTAGTAATGACGCTAGATAAATGTGTTTCTTAGTAATTAAACTAACGGCGGCGGCAATTAAAGCCAATCCGGTTACATACACCCAAAACACACCTCCCGGTACCCATGCCGGAACCATTCCTGCCATATCGCCAGCTGCCATAAAATGCATCATTCCAAATATCGCAAACGGAACCGCAAACATTATTCGTCCTATGTTTTTTAAGTTACTCATTATGTTCTCCTTCGTTTTTATTTAAAAAAATCTTTATTTACTATTAACTAATCAACTCATTAATTTTTTCATCAAATCTGTTTATATCAACTTTACCCGCAGACCACATTTTATCATTCATCCAAATTGACGGCGTGATTGAAGAATGTTTTTTATTATAATTATTATCATTATCCAAGTCTATTATCGTAAAATTTATATGGGTTTTGTCTTTCATATAAATTGAGAGGATTCTTAATACTTCTCTGCATTCATAACATGATTCACGCATTAAGAACATTACATCAACTTTAATGTTTTCCTTTCCCATATCAATAGGAAAGTACTAGGCATTACTTTAGCGCACTGTCGTAAGAGCGACATAAGATAAATACTAAACCCAGTCTTTACGGAGAATTTGAAAATAACGGCGCGTGTATTTTATATCTTTATTAGAAACCAAATCATTTAAAATAGAATTAACGGTTTGCCTAGAGGTTGCTGTTAAATCGGCAATTTCTTGATGGGTAAGGAATGGCCTGACCATCCATCCATCAATCATTTTTTTTCCAAACATTTTAGCATATCGCTTTAAGAAAGCGACTACTCTTTCTTGGGCATCTTTAAATACTAAATCTTCAACATGAGCCTGAATTCTTCTAATTCTTAAACCAATAAATTTATTAATACTGAGGTTCAATTTGGGATTATTCGTTAACATCTCTTGGAACATTGTTCGGTTTATTGAACAGATCACAGCGTCCTCAACAACTTCGGCAATATTTTCATGTTTATCTTGACCTAAAATGGCGCTTTCGCCGAAAATCTCTCCAGGACCGATAAGATGAAGTGTCATCTTTTTACCATCCTCAGAAACGCGCGATATTTTCACCTTACCTTCTTTCAACAAATATATATTGTCACTGCGTTCTTCAGGAAAGTAAATCACCTCACGCTTGGATGATTTCTTCATCTTACTTTTCTGATCCATCATCTCCATCGACGATTCATCCATTCCCTTTATCAAATTAAAGTTTTGTAAGTACCAAATCTTTGTCTTCTCAGCCATAATTAACCTCTTATTACTGAGTAAATGTAAAAAATTTATGCGCCATATTGTAAATATTTATTAATTTTCAACGTCCTAAGTAGATAATATTATCTTATTATATCGTTAAGTTTTTCAATCGTTTACTTTAAATTAGCCTTAGTGTTTACTTGATATTATTAGATATATATGCAACAATAAAATAATTTAGAATTTCAAATAAAATTAACTCAATCCATCAGTAATCACTGTGACTCAAGGAAAGGCATTACTCATCACCTAAAGTTGAACCACTCATCAACTAAACTACCTAAGGAATAACTAAAAAATGCAACGATTTATATTTTCAATATTGACTTTTTCTCTTTTAATTAATGCACAAGATTGTAAATCAGAAGACAAATTAACTATACAGCCGTATGGTTATTTTAAATTTGATATGAGTTATGATAGTGACCTCATGTCAGTAGGAAATTTTGCCAGATGGGCTACCCCAAATTCAGGTGATGCAATTCCAACAACTAATATTACAACTAAGGAATCACGCTTTGGCATGAACATTAATAAAGGTGCTATTTCAGGTAAATTAGAAATTGACTTTTACGGTGTAGGAAGCGCAGAAAACAAAGGCGGTGTACTATTCCGTAAAGCTTACGCAGAAGCAAAACTTGCAAATCTTACAATTCGAGTAGGTCAAGACTCCGATGTTATATCTCCGTTAGTGCCTTCCACTATTAACTATCCGGTCGCTTGGTGGGCAGGTAATATCGGATACCGACGTCCAATGTTAAAGTTGTTTGGGACGCAAAAAACAATTAACTGGACATTAGCATTAGCAAGAAATATTGGGGGGGATCTAAATGGGGATGGAATTGATGATGGTTCTGCAGGAATATTACCGGAAGTACAGGGCCGGCTGGCATTCACTTTATTGAAAAATTATACAGTAGGCTTATCAGGACACTTTGCACAACTAGATACTTTAGGCGAAAATGGCAAATACAAATCTTGGTCCGCAAATCTTGATCTGAATTTAAAAATCACACCCAAAATTACCATAAGTGGAGAAGCCTTCCTAGGTACCAATATGGCTGCATATTTAGGTGGTATCGCGAATGCTAGCAGCTTTAATGGAATTGATACGCAAGGAGGATGGGTAAACCTTAAGATTAAACCAAATGCTAAACATTCTCTATCTACCGGCTTTTCAATGGATGACCCATGTGATAGTGACTTAAATGATGGAGCAAGAAGTAAAAACATAATGGTCTTCGCAAATATTTATCATGACATTTTAGACGGATTCTTAATAGGATTTGAAGTTTCATATTGGTCAACCGAATATAAAAATATGGATACTGCAACTGCTATGCGAGGTCAACTGGCCTTCCGATATAATTTTTAGAAATAAAAAAATTCAAATAATCGCATCCCTGATTTAAAAAGAATTTAAGGACGCATCCGCGATACAATTAGCCTCTGTATTCGAATGATGGTTGATGAAATTCGAGATACTTATGATTTAACAGCATAGCCAATATCTTAAATAATAATTAGATTTTTAGCATATCCTATGTTTCTGATTACCGTTTACACTTCGTAATTTCTTTAGTTAAATTTTATATATAATCTATGCACGAGATGACTATTGCTATGAACATTGTTGATATCGTTTGCAAACAAGCGAATGATGAAAATGCGCAAAAAATTAATAGTGTAGATTTAGAAATTGGAGAACTATCCGGAGTATTGATAGATTCGCTTGAATTTTGTTTTGAAGCAGCTTGTAAAAATACAATTGCGGATGGTGCGGATCTCAATATTAATAAAATTAAAGCGGAAGCTTTTTGCAAAACTTGTAACAAGAATTTTAATATAGAATCCGATTTTTCTTCCTGCCCAACCTGTGAAAATTATAATTTTGAATTGAAAAAGGGCAAAGAATTATTAATTAAATCATTTAATATTGACTAAGGAGTTTTTATGTGCGATACTTGTGGTTGCGGTCAACCCGACGAAGCAGTAACTATTAGAAAACCCGGCGAAGAGGAACATTCCCATTCCCATCATGAACATGATCACAGTCATTCAAATGATCATAATCATCCGCATGATCATAGTGGCAGTAGAACTGTTGCAGTTGAAACAGATATCCTTTCAAAAAATAATTTAATTGCTGAAAGAAATCGCGGATATTTTGAAGCAAAAAATATATTTGTATTAAACTTGGTTAGTTCTCCCGGTTCCGGTAAAACGACCATTTTAGAAAAAACAATTTCATCATTGAAAAATCAAATAACTTGCGCTGTTATTGAAGGAGATCAACAAACAATGAACGATGCAGATCGCATCGACGCCACAGGCGCGGCAGTAGTGCAAGTAAATACAGGTACCGGCTGTCATTTAGATTCGGACATGATTAATAAAGGTTCAAAAAAGCTCGACTTAAAGAATGACTCAATTTTATTTATTGAAAACGTAGGCAATCTTGTTTGTCCGGCATTATTTGACCTCGGCGAGGCGCATAAAGTAGTGATTATTAGTGTTACCGAAGGCGATGACAAACCGCATAAATATCCAACAATGTTTAGCGTATCCGATGTATGTATAATAAATAAAACTGATTTACTACCATATGTTGATTTTAATGTTGATAAATGTAAAGAATATGCCCGTCAGGTAAATCCAAATATTAAATTTATTGAGATCTCTGCAACAAAAGGAGAAGGTATGGATAAGTGGACTAGTTGGTTGCTTAGCAATGTCCACAAATCCTGATTTTATAATTCATTGAAAATTGTTCGAAGAAATATTAGTGTACAAGGGATTGTGCAGGGTGTTGGATTCAGACCATTTATTTATAACTTAGCAGTTTCAAATAAACTAACCGGTTTTGTGTCAAATACTGCGCAGGGAGTTATCATTGAAGTTGAGGGCGCAATAAATCAAGTTGATGATTTTATCAATAATATCAAACAGAAAGCCCCCCCCATATCTTTGATTACAGATATATCATCTAAAGAAATCAATCCTATAAAATCAGAAAAATTTATCATCAAAGATTCTAACGC
>SDBT01012508.1_pt1 | contig 13636 bp, 9 predicted proteins | sample 2277101 | NCBI WGS metagenome assembly SDBT01 (sample SAMN10404973, study PRJNA504765) | marine sediment metagenome | isolation source: marine sediment core GS10_PC15, 103 cmbsf | place: Arctic Ocean: Southern Knipovich Ridge | collected 2010
CATGAATTTAGTTTGAATAATCAATCCCAAAGTCAAAACCAAAAGAGCACCGAACTCATCAAACAGCTCGTTTTAAAATCTTCCCCATTTGAGAATAAATTAATGGATTTTCTGGAATCAACCGCACTGCAGAAAGAAACCGATGAGTATGATCCGCGTGCGGACAGGGTGACATTATTGACGTTACATGCCTCCAAAGGTCTGGAGTTTTCTGTTCTGTTTATCGTGGGATGTGAAGAAAATTTAATTCCCTATCAAAGGAAAGGTAAACCGTTTGATTTAGAAGAAGAGCGCCGGCTTTTCTATGTGGGTATGACACGGGCGCAGGAGAAGCTCATTTTAACCCACGCCAAAACCCGCATTCTGTTTGGTCAAACATATCAGAACAAATCCTCCCGTTTTTTACACGATATTGAAAATGCCCTAATAGAATTCAAAAAAATGACACCGCGAAAGCCTGTCAAAGAGAAAAAAGATGATCGGCAATTAAAGCTATTTTAAGTAAAGAGAACAATACTATTCTAAAGTTCAAGTATTTACAGGCTTCTTCATAGCATGCTTAAACCTGCTGTTTGGGGGTGATAGACTTTTAGATCAAATTTTACCGTTCCGCCACTGAAACGCGCTGATTCAGCCGCCTTGGTGATAAGGTTGCTACCACCACAGCCGTTCCATTCCCAACAGATAGGTTTTTGATTCTTCGATTCTGTAATTGTACGCGCTAATATAATTTTAGAAAAACACCATTCCTATAAATGAACATTAAAATATATATTTTATTATTATTTGTAATATATCAGAATATTATTGAAGAGAGATTACCTCAAATGTCTCAGAATCTGATCATCCGAAATGCGACGGTCGTAACTTCCCAGCAGCGATTTATATCGTCCACTTATCTTCCCAGCAGGCACTGGAGGTTTGTGAACAGGCATACAGCCGTTCTTTGCCTGTTTATGTTGAGACCAGACCCCTTTATCTCCATTTTACGAAAGAAAGGTATCTTGAATCTGATGGTGCCCTCTTTGTAGGACAACCACCGTTGCGAAAATCAGAAGATGTGGCATATCTGTGGCAGGGATTGGCCACTGGTTCCATTCACACGATTGGTACTGACCATGCGCCGTGGACCCGGGAACAAAAGCTCCATCCTTCACATGATATAACCAATCTTCGTCCTGGTGTGAATAATCTTCAGGTTATGCTCCCGCTATTGTACTCAGAAGGTGTTGCTAAAGGAAAAATATCTCTCGAGCAGTTCGTAGCTCTAACATCAACCAATTCTGCTAAATTATTTGGGCTCTACCCCCAAAAAGGAACAATTGCAGTCGGCTCTGATGCAGATCTGGTTCTATGGGACCCAAAGTTCACGCGGGTAATTCGCAGCAATGAGTTGTATTCACGTGCCGGCTTTTCTGTATATGAAGGGATGGAGGTAACTGGTTGGCCTATTATAACAATTCGCCGCGGTGAAGTGGTTTATCAAAAAGGACAAATCACCGCCCGACCGGGAAGTGGTCAAATAATTAGACGATCAAGATCTCAACAGCCATAGCAGGAGGTTTTGATGTATCAGATCATTTTTATGCAAAGAAAAAAAAAGGAGAACGGTATGACCATATATCTTGTACAACATGGAAAGAGCGTTCCAAAAGAAGAGGATCCTGATAGGCCATTATCTAATATTGGTGTTCAAGAGGTTGAAGAAATTGCCCTTCGGTTAAAAGCGTACAATATCTGCCTGAAATCCATTCACCACACGAATAAACTTAGGGCAGTACAAACCGCAGAAATTTTACAAAAATATCTAAATACTCCTCAGGGTATAATAGAGATAAAAGGTATGAATCCTAATGATAATGTTCGATTGTTTGCAAAAAATATTTATTCCTGAATTTATTTATATTCTTTTTATTATTACAGTTTGTTTTTTGTAATTTAGTTATGAACATTCTTACAACTATCCTCGTTCCCAAGTTGTACTCAGGAATTTTCAATGGATAGAAAATTAGACACTGGATGATAGAATATAACGCAGAGATCGCAGCGCAAAGGATACCTATGATTAATAAATGTTTATATAAATAATCTCAGCGAACTCAGCGTTCTCAGCGTTTAAAGCGAAATTAATGTATAATTTATCAGTCATGTAAAATGAAGATAATACCAATCATAAAAACAGAATTTCGAAACAGAATAATTGATATGTTTCATGCAAGGATATTTCAAATTTACCTTTTTATTTCCCTGACTTTTTTGATGGTATATCCTCAGATCTTATTTGCTACGGAAGAATATGCCGAAAAAACCGGTAACGATTGTCAAACCTGTCATGTTGACCCTTCCGGTGGTGCTGAATTAACATATGATGGAAAAGAATTTCAAAGTAATTTAGAATCAGAAGAAGAAGTCGGTAAAATCAGTAAGAGTGTATCCATTTTACGATTTATCGTTGGTTATTTGCATATATTAACCGCGATTTTTTGGTTCGGAACAATTCTTTATGTTCATTTAATTCTAAAACCAGCCTATGCGGCAAGTGGATTACCAAAGGGGGAGGTACGTCTCGGATTAATCTCTATGGGAATCATGTTGGTAACAGGTTCTTTCCTCGCTTTTCTGCGTGTATCTTCCTTCTCTATGTTATTTGAGACGCGTTTTGGGATTTTGTTAACAATTAAAATTATTCTTTTTCTCATTATGGTGATGGCGGCGATGATTGCCGTATTCTTTGTCGGACCCAAACTACGCAGAAATATTAAGGAGGGTGAATACCGGTCTGGTGAAGATATGACATCCGATGAACTGCTATATTTTGATGGTAAAGAAGGCAGGCCGGCTTATATTGCCTATGCCGGGAATATCTATGATGTATCCAAAAGTGGAATCTGGCATGACGGTATTCACTTTTTCAGACATCCGGCGGGAGTTGAATTAACGAATTTTCTGAATCAGGCGCCGCATGGTGAAGAAAACATATTAAAAATGCCAAGGATTGGGAAGGTGGTTAGTCCCGAAGGGAAAAAAGATCATTCAAAATTTAAAAAAATATTTTATTTCCTCGCCTATTTCAACCTCACTTTTGTTTTCTTAATTATTTTGATCCTGGCTTTATGGCGATGGTGGATTTGAGCGCATAATCTGATAAAATTTGAATAACTAAATCAATCGAACAATGTAAAAATGCTCTGGCTGATAGATAAAGGTTCAAAGGACAGGGCTCCAGGGAAATAAGGGGTCGCTTTTTATATAAAAATTATAATTATTGCTTTCGTTTATTATATTGATTATCATCATAATTAAAGAAGTTGCCGGGGATATTAGTACATTCTTCCAAATCGGAGATTTTTGATATGCAACAAGATGTGATATTAAGACAATTTTTGGAAAACATTGTTAAACCCATACTGGATAAACCGGATGAGGTTAAAATCACCGAGGTTCATGGCGAAACAGTTTGTATTTTTGAGTTAAGGGTTGGAAAAGGGGACTTCGGTAAAATAATTGGAAAGCATGGACAAAATGCAAATTCAATAAGGACACTACTTAGTGCAGTAGCAGCTAAAGTAGGTAAACGTGCAATTCTTGAAGTTATTGAATAAATGTAATTTAAAAAACCACCCAAGTTAAACAAACCTGGATTTATTCATGAATTTTCGAGACAATTAGAATCTTTGATATAAACACAGCCTAATTCCCCCCCTACTAAGTCGGGCAGGCTTAATAAAGGGGATTAAGGGGGAATTAAATCGTTGATTTCATGTAACTTAATCAATTTAACCTTAAGATTTATGAATTAACCAGGTTATCTTATTAAAACAAGATAATTATAGTGAGGATCAATTATGAAAATTGGCATAATCATCGGCAGGATTGGGGATGTTGACGGAGCCGCTTTAGAGACAGAAAAATGGATTAAAGTTTTTCATGATATGGGACATGAAATATATATATTATCAGGCAGATTTAAAAAGACCATTGTTGGAGAGGATAAGGAAACTTTAATATCAGCACTTTCCTTTTTTTCGCCGGAATGTGAATGGGAACAAAACAGAGCATTTTTTCTTCCGCCCGATGAATCTTCAGAATTGTTGAGCCATTTATATAGAGTTTCAGAGGGACTGGCCATCCGAATGTTTAAATGGATCATGCAAAATAACATTGACATAATCCTGGTTGAGAATGCTTCGGCATTGCCCGCTCATTTAACGATGGGAATGGCAATAAAACAATTGGTGCAACACACGGGTATACCTACAGTCTGTCATGACCATGATTTTTACTGGGAAAGAGGTGACAGGTACAAAACGCCATTTCCTGAAGTTGAAAAAATCGTTAAGGATACATTCCCCTTAAGAAGCCCTCATGCAAAACATGCGGTTATTAACACATATGCTAAAAAAACACTAAAGGATGAGTATAACATAAATTCTGTTGTTGTCCCTAATGTTATGGACTTTAATCTACCCTATGCAGAAAAAGACAAATATAATACGGATTTACTGGATTCGATTGGTTTGAATAAAGATGATATTCCTTTGTTTCAAGTCACACGAATTGTTAAAAGAAAGGGAATAGAAACTGCTCTGGAGCTAATTCATCGTATTGACGATAAAAAAGTCAAATTAGTAATAACCGGAAGTGCGGCAGACGACAATCGCAAAGGATACTACAAAGAACTCATTGACATAATCGATAGAAGAAAATTAAATAAAAGAGTCATATTTGCCCATCACAAAGTACTTAACGATAGGGGGCAAACGCTGCAAGGAGAAAAAATATATTCCTTATCCGATGCTTATGCCCATGCCACGGCTTCTACTTATTTTAGTAGCTATGAAGGTTTCGGAAATGCTTTTGTAGAAGCGGTACTCGGTAAAACTCCAATTTTTGTAAATAATTATGAACCGGTATACTGGCCTGATATTGGCAGTAAAGGGTTTAAAGCAGTTATGATTGAAGATAATAAACTAACCGATGAAGCGACTACAGAAATTGATAAAATCATACATGACAAAAAACTTCAGAAAGAAATTAGCGAACATAATTACAATCTGGGTAAATTATTATTCTCCTATGAAGTTTTAAGAGAAAAATTAGAAGTACTATTTGAAGGGGTATAAAAAGAAAAGTCACGAATTTAGGATATACTTCAAATGACCGTAAACCAAATGATGCAAACTTTGGGAAGGGAGAAAATTAATACCTGGTTTGACCTTGGCTTGTTTATTGACAGGTTTAAAGAAAACTCAGACATTCCATCAACAAATTTCTCTGGTTCTTATCAGGATTATAAAAAGTCTGTATCGAAAGGAGGTATTGCACTTATAACATTCATGTATTCCATTGATGGTGTCACTATGGAAAGCGAAAAGTATGCAAAACTTTTTCAACAACTTTTTAAAGATGTGAAAATACATTATATCGCCGGCAAATTTCATGAAAAGGGAGAATTGTATTTATTACCTCACACCGGACGTTTTCAACTTGATGAACTGGCCAGTTTTAATGATTGGGGATTGTATAGGGATTTCTTTTATGAAAAATTAGAACGTGGAAGTAAAGCATATAATCGATTAATTAAAAAGTTCTGGAATGAAGTTCTTGTTATTGCAGAAAAATTGGGACGATATTTTGAAGACAATGATATAAAACTCTTATATATAATCAACATAAATTCAAATCCAGGAAATATTTCCCTCGCCTTATCTCTCGTTTTTGTATCAGAAATGCTCGGAATACCTGTTTTATGTAATAATCACGACTTTTTTTGGGAAGGCGGGCACAGTGAAACAGATCTTCAAAAAATGGTAACGAATCCAGGACCCAGGGATCATTTTTTTAAAAATCATCATATTGGTGAAGTGTTTTCGATCTTAGAAGTCATATATCCATGGGAGTCTCGGTGCTGGATATCAGTAAATATCAACGAGCAGCAATCTAAAAGACTAATTAGTGAATATGGACATAATCCTGCGAATGTAGCGGAAATTGGTACCGCAATTTTAACGGAAAAATTTCATAAAATATTCAATCCAGACAGAAAAAAGAAAATACTTGCGCAGCTGGCTGCAATTTTCGGTAACTATGATAAAAAAGTTCCACTTGTGTCAATCTCTGATTTTATTCGACAAAATATTAAAGTCATTGCAGATTTAACCCCAATATTGTTAGGGTGTCAAAATCGTGAGCATATCGATTTTGAAAAAGATAATATTATTTTGCTTCAACCAACGCGAATAATTATTAGAAAAAAAATAGAGGTTGATTTTACCCTCCTCAAGCTATTGTTTGATGATGAGGAATTTGTTGAATATTTCGAAGAGAACAGCAATCTAAAACTTACACTGCTGGTGACCGGACCAATAGCTACAGGACATCTGAACTACTTTTTAAAACTCCTTAATGAATTTGATAGTTTCCTGTCTTGTGTAAATCAAAAATATAAAAATAGAATTCTTCTTGGATTTATCTTCAGTGAATATGATAAACCATCATTTAAAAATAAATTCGACAATCCTATTACATATACGGATGTTTTCAATGTTTCATCTCTTATATTATTGCCCAGTGAAACCGAAGGTCGCGGATTACCTATTCTTGAAGCTGCTGCCTGTGGCATTCCAATATTTTGCAGAAGATATTACCCGGAAGAGGTCTATCGAAAAATAATAGGTGAAGAATTACCAAAGCAGGACCGACTAAAAGTTATTGAGTTTACAGATCCCCGATTAAATAATGAAATTATTGAAGACGTAAAAAAGCAAATTTTTTCGAAAAAAAGTTATGAAAAACATATTTTACATAATAAAGAAATTATTGAAAAAAGATTTAGTCTTAACTCCCTGACTCAAGAATTTGAAGAAGTATTGTATAAACTATTCCTTCAAATCACATCTGATTCATCCTCGGTTGATATGGCCGCCTGGGCATTAGATAAATATAGTAACCATATCACGAAAAATAAGAAATATGCCCAAAGTATTATAAACACTGAAAACAGGCAGTATCTTGCGGGTTACGGTCAAATGGCCTTTATGATTTTTTTAAAATCACTGATTGATCCAAGTTACTTCAGGGTAGAAGAAAAAAGATTCCGGGGAATGGCCATGCAATTCGCCAAGGATCTGGTCGACAATAATCCTGATCCGGTACCCTTAACAGAAGCACGGGTTCACAACTTTTATAACGCGGTCGATTCTATTTTTCATTACAGAAAAGATGAGATTCCAATTCGAATCGATCATTCCCTGGCTTATAGACATAGAAATAAAAATAATTATCCATATAGGCAATTAACTTTTCAGGAATTGACCGGTGTAATTAATGTCCTTTTCAAGAAATTATTTTCTCCTCCCCCTGTTATTTACATTGGGGAACCCAAAGATTTGAACGATGATTGGTATGTAAATCTTTCAAGTCTTTATCATCAGGCCTATTTGGCTATTGATAATGTCGAAGAATTAGAAAAAAAATTGCAGATGAATATTCCGATTGCGTTATTTCCGGGCAATCAAATTGAATTAGAGTTGGAATTATTCGCACTTTATCCAGTTAGAAAAAGACTGGGATTGGCAGCCGGTCAAAAAATTTCCGCACAATTACTTGAAAAAGTTAAATTAGAACCTATTTATATTATCCAACACGGGGAACAGCCCGGAAAATCCATTCCTGCAGATGTTTTAAAATCTTATGTTTATTTCAGTAAAAATGAGGAGCTCAAACTACTATTCAATCATGGAATATGTAAGATTATAGCAAGCGAACAACATTCTGTGGGCATTCATTTTAATGAAGTTGGTAAAGAAGTTATCGAGGTACTCAACACCGTAAAATCAGGAAATGGCATAATAGTGGCTTTATGCGACCATGCCGCTATGATGACTGATATTGTCGATATCGATCATTTCCACATCGGTTGTGTTTCAAATGTTCTCGCGGCAAAAATCCTGGGGATCCCTATGGGTAGCGGATATGTTCAATGGGTTCCGGCTGGTTTGCGTTACACATTATCTTACCCTACTCCCGTTCAAACCGGGCAAAATTTTTGTAAAGCATTAAAAAGTTTTCGTTTTAAAAAATTATGTGATTCCCACGGCGAAGATCGGGTTTTAAAAATTCTCAAAAAGGATGCAGAAGAAAAGGGAACTCCAATTATAACTATCTTGAAAAATTTAGATCATCCCCCAAAAAATAAAACAGCAGTGACTCATTCATATATCAACGGTATTTATTCAGATGGTTTGCCCTGGGCCGGTGTTATTGCAAGAATTGACATGAGCGTTTCCGAGAAAGACTCACAGTTTTCAGTGATGTCTTCGAGAAAAAGTCCAAAAACTGTTTTACAATTTGTAGAAGAGTTCCAGGAATCTACCGATAGGATTGCACAAGTAGCCTGGAACGGCGGATACATTTTAAATCCCGAGCTTGTGGGAAAATTAGGCATTCCTGAGACATTTATTGGTTCACCATTGGGGTTGATAATTTCAAACAAAAAAGTATTTTCGCCTCCTTTATATAACAAACCTGCCTTCATCATATTATCCGATGGCACATTAAAAATAGAACAAGTCAATTGCTCAAAAGGTTTTACTATCTCTGATTCAGTCAATAAGATCGTCTTTACTCCTGAAACTTATAACCCCATAGAACCGCTGACTGACCATTGCTTTTACGATTTGCTTTACCCGGAAAGATACTTTATCGGAAATGGTAGAATTTTGGTTAGATTGTCTGGTAATATTATTAAGGATATTATTTACACCAAAAAGAATCAAAAGATTTCTGTGTTACCAGTTGGCCTTTCTCTTTCTTTTGATCACGATCATTTTCCTGAAGCCTGGTCGATCGGAACTGAATTAGATATAAGTATGAATGATTGGGAAGATATCGAATCCGCGATTGAAGCAGGTCCTCAATTATTAAAAGAGGGGGATGTATGCATCAATATGGAATATGAAGGCTGGAAAACCCAAAATTCAATAAGAACGCAGGCAGCCAGATTGGATTACGAGGATATGCGGGGTCCTAAAATTGCGCTAGGAATTGACAAAGTCGGAAATTTTTCAATATTATCAATAAATGGAAGAATCAAAGAATCGGTTGGAGCTACACATCATGATATGGCTGAAATACTAAAATTTGAGGGAATGATCCATGCCATGGGATTCGATCCCGGTGGAAGTAGTACATTGGTGGTAGATAATAAGGTTTTAAATATATCACCCTACAACCATGAATATGAATTAGATGTATATTCGCTACCTCCTGAGCCCAGAGCGGTTGCAAGCGCAGTGATCCTGGCATAATTCCCGTCTTCAATGCAACGCCTTGATATTTTTCTTACCTTTATCATCATGTTTTCGATTTCCTGTTAATAAAGAACAGTGGGAGTATTATGTCTACAACCTATTACTTTATCAGTGACCTGCATATCGGCGGCGATGAGGCACTTGGTGTGTGTGACTTCGAAGCGGAGTTGATCGATTTTATGGATGAAATTGCTCAGCGCAATGAGGATGCTGAGATCATTATCATCGGGGATGCATTCGGCTTGTGGGAGTTTACGCAGGTCGAGGGTGTTGAGAAGATCAAGACGCTGATTGGCCAGTTTCCACGCATCTTTGAAACCTTCCGCAGGGTTGGGGAAAAAGTAAAGATCACGGTTCTTCCGGGCAACCATGATTATGAGATCGCCTGCTACCCGGAGTTCGTAGACATTTTTAAGGCCTATAACATCTCCCTTGAACAAACGCCGGCTATCACGCGTGAGATCGGAGGTAAGCGTCTCTGGATCGAGCATGGCAATCAATATGACGCGGTCAACCGCATGCCGGATTTTGGTAATCCGTATGCCTTGCCCATCGGCTACTTCATCACCAGTAACATGGTTGGAACGGCCGGGCAACTCTCAGAACGTGGGCGTAACAACTGGTTAAAAGATATCCAATCGGTGTACCCAACCGAGTTAGTTCCGGACTGGGTGATGTCGAACTATTTTTACCGGGAGATGAGCCCTTTGCTGCGATGGATGTCGCTGCCATTTTTACTACTCTCCGGATTGACGATGTTTGTACTGGGAGGAAGTATACTTGAATATTTTAATATAACCGACTCTAATATTTTTCTGGATAACCGAATTTTTAATTCTCTGAGCATTGTCGGTAGCCTCTTTCAGATAATTTTAACTATAAATGCTATCGTGCTACTAATATTTCTCGCATTGTCAATTCCGCTAGGCTTTATTCTGCGTGATTTGAAAAGGACGCTGAAGCGATTTGGTATTGAATTGGATCCGGCACAATTAACCGGGGAGAAAGAGGACTTGTATATCAATGCCGCGCGGAAAGTATTCGAAGATGATCCTGGTGTTGTAGCTTTTATCTACGGCCATACTCACATACCTTCCATACGGCTATTGGGGGAACGAACTGTGATAAATACTGGCACCTGGTTAAAGAAATTTGAGCGTATATCACCTCGATTCGGATTTCTACCGGCAATATACGTCCCTGCCTTCTGTCTTAACTACTTCCGGTTAAAAGTGGAAGAGGGCAATATTGTAATTGAATATCTCAAGGTTGATAAATCAACATCATCAGATTTAACCCTGGTACAACGGATGATGGTGTCGCGAAAGCGGAGAAAAATAAAGGCACCAATACCGAAAAGAACGGTGCTGGAAGTGTAAACCAGTCTGCTACCTCTAATCATTCACAATTTGGAGAGCAACATTGCATCCATCACTAATTAGAAAACTTAAGCTATTGGGAATTATCTGTACCTTTACAATAATCACAAGCCTATTTTATCAAAAAATAAATGAAGGATTTATAGATTCTGCAGGTGTGGTTGTTGAAATTTCTGTACGGCAAATATCACAAACCTGTTGAAGAAGAAAGAATTTTTATGTTTCTGGATATTAAATCATCAACCACTATTGCTGAAAAGATTGGACATGAAAAATTCTATTCTTTTTTAAATTCATTTTTTCATGAAATTACGGAACCAGTGTTAATGACAAAGGCAGAGATTTATCAGTACGTCGGTGATGAAATAGTATTTCACTGGACGTTAGAAAATGGTATTAAAAATGCAAATTGTTTGAGAATCTTTTTCTTGATCAAAAAAAAAGTTGAGGAACATCGTCATCAGTACTTGGCTGAATATGGTGAAGTCCCCAAATTTAAAGCGGGTGTCCACTTCGGTAAAGTGATTATTGGACAAATTGGAGATATAAAAAGAGAAATTGTTTTTAATGGTGATGTTTTAAATACCACATCCAGAATACAGGATTTATGTAATACGTATCACCAGGATTTAATAATTTCAAGACGCCTTATATCATTGTTTAAATTACCAGATAATTATAGTCAGGAATATCTTGGAAAGATTAAGTTAAAGGGTAAAGAATTTGATATGCATTTATTCGGGATAAAATCAAAATCTTAAGCATGTAATACAAAATGTCGTTTGAAATTAACAAAAGTGTCTCTTAATTTAAAGACGAAGAGTTTGAGAGGCTTTGAGTCCATACAATTAATCAAAAATTGGATGGACAGTTCAGCATTTATGAATTCCCGAGTTGAAATCCCCTGTTTATAATGTATGATGACTAAGAAATGATCTTGAAAACCAGATGAAAATATTAGGAAAGGAACGATTATGTCCACATTACAAACGTTAGATTGGATTATTATTGCTGGTTATTTTGCTCTTATTTTAGGTCTGGCCTGGTGGGTAATTAAACAAAGACAAGACAACTCGACAGATTATTTTTTAGCCGGGCGCCATCTGGGCTGGTTTATTGTGGGCGCTTCGATCTTTGCGTCTAATATTGGTTCGGAACATCTGGTCGGTCTTGCCGGCTCCGGCGCGACCGATGGTGTGGCCATGGCCCATTATGAATTACATGCCTGGTGTTTGTTAGTCCTGGGCTGGGTGATGGTTCCTTTTTATATGCGTTCAAAGGTATTTACCATGCCTGAATTTCTGGAAAGAAGATTTTCACCTGCATCACGCACGGTTCTATCTTTGATATCACTTGTGGCCTATGTTTTAACGAAGATTGCAGTTGGTATATTTGCCGGTGGTATTGTTTTTAGTGTGTTATTGCCGGATATAAACTTTATGGGTATGGATAGTTTTTGGATTGGTTCTATACTCGTGATTATCTTGACGGGTATTTACACGATATTAGGCGGATTGCGCGCTGTGGCCTATACTGAAGCACTACAGACGATTGTTTTGGTGTTTGGGTCTATTCTAGTGACTATCTTTGGACTAAAAGCATTAGGCGGGTGGGATGCGCTCCGTACCGTATTGGATTCGGATATGTTTAATCTTTGGAAGCCTTTGGTGCCAACAGGAATGGAAGGAACCTGGGCTCCGGTAAAAGAAGCAGGAAGAATGGCCTGGTATTTTAATGATAATTATCCCTGGCTGGGTATGTTGATCTGTGCCCCGATCATCGGATTATGGTACTGGACAACAGATCAGTATATCGTGCAAAGGGCGCTGGGTGCTAAGAATGAAACAGAAGCACGGCGTGGTTCCATTGCTGCGGCTTTTTTAAAACTATTACCGGTCTTTATCTTTATTATCCCCGGTATGATCTGTATCGCTTTGGCCCAGTCGGGTTCGATTACTGCCATAAGCGACCAGCTGATTGGGGCTGACGGACAGGTTATTCGGGAAAATGCCCAAAAAGCTTTTCCACTGCTCGTGGCCTATATACTTCCGGTAGGTATCCGGGGAATTGTTGTTGCTGGATTATTAGCCGCTTTAATGAGTTCTCTGGCCGGAGTATTTAATGCTTCATCTACTTTATTCACGATGGATTTTTATTCCAGGATACGTCCCAAAGCATCACAGCATCAGCTGGTATGGATCGGGCGAGTCGCTACGGCCGTTATGGTATTAATCGGTTTGTTGTGGATTCCGGTTATACAGGGCGGCAAGGGCTTGTATGACTATCTGCAGGGTGTTCAGGCCTACCTGGCACCACCGATCTTTGTGGTCTTTTTTCTTGGTGTTTTTTGGAAAAGACTTAATGCAAAAGGTTGTCTGGCGGCATTGATTAGTGGTTTTGCTCTTGGTGTGTTTCGTTTAGCGGTGGATACACCCGTAAAACTAATTGATGGGTTCACCTATGCACAAGGTTCTTTCTTTTGGGTGATCCATAATATTTTCTTTCAGTATTATAGCCTCGTTATTTTTATCGTCTGTGTTGTTGTGATGATCATCGTAAGCTATTTGACAGAAGCACCTCTCTATGACAAGATTAGTGGTTTGACCTATGGTACCACAACAGATGAAGATCGTGCAACTACACAGGACAGCTGGTCTAAAGGTGATGTTTTTGCTTCTGTATTATTGCTAGTATTAATCGTTATGGCTTATTTATTCTTCACAGGCTAAGTATCAACCTGATTAATACATAACACAGCCTCTGGCTGCAAACAAAAAAAGATTTTGTCCACGGATTACACTGATTAACACGGATTAAAAAAATATTACTGATTATAGCTTTTAATCAGTTAAATGTTCTTTAACATTAATAATTTCATTGACATAGGAAAAATTGAGTATTATATTATTGGTGTACGTACATACACCTATCATGGAGGTCCTATGT
>SDBT01012509.1_pt1 | contig 13636 bp, 13 predicted proteins | sample 2277101 | NCBI WGS metagenome assembly SDBT01 (sample SAMN10404973, study PRJNA504765) | marine sediment metagenome | isolation source: marine sediment core GS10_PC15, 103 cmbsf | place: Arctic Ocean: Southern Knipovich Ridge | collected 2010
TTTGTAAAACTGAAAAAATGTAGTTCCGGTCAATTTATACTACGTCAAGCCATCCTTTCACTGATGTCATTAGATTATTATGGCCCAGGCGCTCAAAAAGATATTCTCGGTATTATGAATGAGCTGAAAGATAAAATAACGCCGCAGATTCAACCGGATTTAGAGAATCATATGCCGGCATCGTTTGGGCATTTAACGGGCTATGGGGCGAAATATTACAGTTATCTGTGGTCTAAAGTGTTTGCGCTTGATCTATTTGATCATATCAAAAAATACGGTTTGCTTAATCCAGAAATCGGTAAACAGTATGTGAATAAAGTAATCGGTAAGGGTGGCAGCAAAGATCCTGATGAATTACTTAGAGATTTTTTGGGCCGTGAGCCTAATGCGGATGCATTCTTCAAAGATTTAGGTTTGAACTAAAAGGAAAGGGCGTTGCTCTGTCGGAAAGCGAACGCCCTTAAATAGGAGTGACCGGGATTTTAGTTATTTTTAATGCTTAGCTTTTCATATAAATGCGACAATATTTGCCAGATCCTGGAGTTCCTGGTTTGAAGTCTGGGTTGTTGAATCGGAAAACAACGTCTTTAGGTTGTCTGGTTCCCCCTGCACAAGAAAAGCCAATTTCTGGATATTTGTGTTCAAGTTGTTTTGCAAAGTTTTGCATTTCTCTGAAAACTGCTGGTTTGCCCTTCATAAGCTTAACTGGTTCACTTGGTGTTTTTGCATGAACGTAAAGATAGTGTGGGGTATCACTTTCCGGTTTAAACTCTGGGTTTTCAAAATAGCCGATGAATGCTGTTGGTACTGAATCAGAGGCCTTAGACATGCCAATTTGATCACCATATTTTTCAGTAAGATTGTTCATAAAGCAGTTTATTTTGTTTACAATCTGTAAACGACGTTCCAAAGCTGTTTTTTCATTTAGTTCTTGCTGCGTTTCTGGTTCAGCTATTGCTTCAACACGGCGTATAACGCTAGCATAACCGTTTTGCGTAGCACCAAAAGCGAGTGCTAGTAATGAAAGGGTTAATAGTTTTTTCATGAGACCTCCTCAATAATTAGGAAATTAAACAAATATAGTTATTGATATATTACAATTTGAAATTAAAATATATCAATAGTTTTGAAAAGTTTTCTCTAGATATATTTGGTTGCGTTCGTTAAACTGCTTAAAAAAAGGGTTTTTACCTTGAAAAATATGAACATGCAGCAGCATTTTGGGTTTGTGTTACGGACCTATTTTCCTAAAAAACATAAAATTTCGCTCTTAGATGAGCAGTTGGGCCGGATTGAAGGGCTTTTTTTGCATACTACTCTTCTGCAAACGATCTCAGCCGGTACGTTAATAAGCTATGAAGTTTATCAGAAAGGCAATCTGCACAGAATTGAGGCGGTTTCTATTCAAGCCGTCCCGCTAAAAGCTGCAAAATATGATATTTATTTTTTACATCATGTGTTAGAGCTTTGTTATTATTTTCTCCCTTTACATCATGCGATGCCTTCTATTTTTGATTTGATCAATTTTATTACACAATCATCTGAGCAGTTAAATGAGTCATTGCAAAAAAAGCTTTTGTTATTGCGCTTTTTTTCGCATTTAGGCATACATCCCGAGCAAGATCTATGTCTTTCAGATTCGTTGCATAATTTGCTTTCTCAACCTATTGACAGTATGTTGAAAATGGATGTAATGATAGCGGAGAGTAAGCTTGAGCGGTGGTTGTTATCCTGTATCGAGACCCATCCGCAAAAAGCTCAATTTAAAACGATTATTTCAGGGTATAACGATGCTCAGAAAAATATATAAAGTTTCTTGTGTGCTGGGTATTTTAATAGGTTTTCAAGGTGCTTTTGGTGGTCAGTTACTTGATCCTATCAAATTATTTGCACCTGAGCGTGATGAGCGTGAAGAGCAGTTAACTGGGCTCAAAGATGAATTTGCTAAATTACAAGAATCTACTCAAGAGCAATTAAAAACGATTCAAGATAATCTAGAACAGGTAAATCGAGAGATTAATACTACCAAAGATCAACTGCAAGCGGCCCCGACTCCTAAACAAGAGTTCTTGAATAAAAAAATTTCTCTATCAAATGAAATTTATCAAATACTTTTCAATATTCAGTTTACTCATAAAGAGATAATCTCTACGGTAGAACAGCAAATTAAATTGTTAGAGGAATATCGAAAAGATCCTTCGTATAAAGGTCTTATTCTCGAGCCACGATCATTTTATTCTTACGATGCAGTGCAAAACGCTATTAAAAGGGTTTTTGATCAGGAAGATAAAATCCGGGGGCTTACTACCCAAAAAAAAGATGCAGAAGTAGAGCTCGAAAATCGTAAAAAGAAATTTGAAGCGGCCAATAAAAGTTATCAAGAAAAAAAGAAAGAGCAGCAGGAGTTTGTTACTAAGGAGGAGGGACAATCGCCCGCTGAACAGTTAGATTTTAAGCAACGGGGTGAACTGCTTGATTTGCAAGAAAAATTTGAGGCGTATCAACGGAAATTGGCTAAATTGCGCGTGGAGGCATCAACACGAAAAATTGCTTTCATTAATACCAATATTTTTACTGAAAATGAGAAATTTGATGTTTTAAAAAATAATTTAGCCTGGGCAAAATCTGGTCTGCGTATTGCTGAAGCTGAAGTGCAAGAAGTACGCGAAAAGCTAGAGAAAGAAAAACAAAAATCACTTGCGGTTAAAGAGACCCATTTCGATGAAATTAAACGGCTTACGGCGATTCGTGAAAAATTGCGGCAAGAGATTGAAGCGATTAGTAAGCGCTACAATGTTTCGGTACTAGATAAAGAGGAATTTGCTACGTGGTCTATAGAAACCCCAACCATTGAATCGTACAGTGCGCTTTGTGAAATGGGGTATAAAAATTCCCAAATTCAGCTTTTAGATAGAAGAATAGAATATTTGCGATCAGAGATTCAACTTGAGGATGCAAATTTTAGAAGAGAAGAGATTAAAGTTATTGCATTGAGTACCTGGTTCGATCTTTCTCAACGTAAAATTAAGGACGGTGAAGAAATTCTACAGGAGCTTAAGCGTTTTAGAGAGCTTGAAGCAGAAATAAACCGCGAATTGAATTCATTCAAAGATAGGCAAAATGCGGCAACCAACGTATTGAATTTCCAAAATAAAGAACTGAATAATTTGCGTAACTTTATCCAAGAGGTACAGCAAGAAAAAGATACTATATTTCGCCGTTATCCTTTGCGTTATAATGCTTGTCTTGTCAGATTAGCTGAAGCCGAAAAAATTATTGGCGAGCAAATTGATACTATTGGAAAGTTACTTGAAGTATACTCTAGTGCTATCTCTTCGTTAAATGGTACCATTAAAGAACTCAATATTATTCTGACCGAGCTTGAGACCAAAAGTATTTGGCAGCGTTCGCAATATGCAGTTTCTTGGCAAGGAATAAGAAATATCATTCCTGATCTTGGTTACTTCCTGAGAGACTTGCGCCAAATTACTACTTCATATGTATCTACCATTACCTGGCGATCAGTAATGAATACAGTACTAAAATTTCTACGAACGCCGGCTCGATTGATTTTTTCTCTCTTCTTTTTGTGCTTTACAATTGCCTTTTACTATGTATTGAAATTACGCTTGCCAGCACTTCGGCACTATCTTCTTAAGGTATCATCTAACAATCGATTTATTGAGGTAGTAAGCAAAATTTTAGGATGCTTTGTCGGATTTTTAGAGAAACATTTAGTTGGTACTTATCTATGGATTGTTTTGGGGATCGCGTTGTATATTGAATTGATACCACCCGATCTGTTCCCCCGTATTCTTTTTTGCCTACTTTCAATACCGTATTTAATTTATTATGCACGCACTTTAATTCGTTTTTTTGTTGCATGCAATCGGCAGTATGAATTTCCTATTTTTGCTGAATTGTTTGAAAAGCGATTTGTGTTAGTTGTTTCGATTTTCTTTTATCTAACTATTTTTGTGCTCTTTTTTAGAGAAGTATTTATGCTCACTACAATTCACAAGTCTGAGTTGCCGAATATTTTACTTGCTGCGTATTCTATTATATTGCGAACACTTATTATCTTTTCAATTGGTAAAGATGAAATTCTTGCTCTCATTACCAAGCGGGGGCCGTTTTGGACTTGGATTGCACGAATCATTGAAGATTACTACTACCTCATTTTGATTACTATTATATTTCTTATGATTATGAGTGATCCCTATGTTGGTGGGTATAGCAATCTTGTTTCTTATATTATTTGGGGATTGATTGGCACTGCGATTCTTGTTCGGGTACTGTATCTGATTCATACCTACTTTAAAAAATATTCTGAAAACATATTTTTCTCGACTGATGATGAGGTTAAACGGGAACGGTTTTCTTATGCAAAGACTTGGTATGGTATTTTTGTTATTGCTTTGTTTGTGATTTTTATTGTCCTTGCGCTTGCTATCGGTACTAAAATTTGGAACATCCCGATCGTTTTTGAAGATATTTATAAGGTTCTTCATTTTAACCTGTTTAGTACTGGTGTTGAAAAAGGGGAAATGATCTGGTTTACCCCTTATAAGTTCTTAGTACTTGTTAGTTTTATCATTGTAGGATTTTTATCAGCGGTTGCCTTTGATCGATTTGTATTACAGCGTATTTTTGATATTTTGCCGGTTGATCTTGGCATACAAAATACGGTGATGAGCATTACTCGCTATTTGATTATTTTCATTGCCATTTATCTTGGCTTTCAATGGGCCGGACTCGGTAATCTCTTGATAGCGATCGGCACTGCTGTTGTTTTAATTAGCTATATTTTAAAGGAACCGGTTGCCGATTTTATTTCCTATTTCATTATTTTAGTACAACGACCAATTCAAATCGGTGATTATATTATGATCTCTGAGGATGTTCAAGGGGTGGTACGTAAAATTACCCCACGTTCAGTTATTTTACGCAGAAAAGATAGTTACAGTATTATTGTTCCGAACTACACGATTTTAACTCAGGTGATAAATAACTGGAGCTATGCACGTAACTTTGTTGCATTCGAGGATATTTATTTAACGATTGCTTATACCGCTGACCCAATTCAAGTAAAAAATATTATTCAAAAGGTACTTGATGAAAGCAGTGATGTACTTAAAAGCCCACGGCCGATCATTCGTTTGCATGAATTTGGGGAATACGGGTTAGTATTTTTGGTGCGGGGCTTTATTAGTAATATCAACATTCTACGTCGCTGGGAAATTGCATCAAATATTCGGCTTTCAATATTAGCGGCATTGCGAGAACACAATATCAAGGTTGCAGTGCCCACTCGGCTTATTTTGCGCAACGATTATCCAGGACCAGAGTAATTACTCAGGAGGAAAGTATGAAACGAATGTTCGCTATTGTAACCTGTGTACTTCTTTTTATTCCAATGCCTTCATTGTTGTGTAAAAAAGGTCTTTATAAGGGTGCACAAGCTCCTAACTTTACCTTACAAGATGAACAAGGACATTCTGTCTCACTTTCAAGCTTTCGTGGCAAACGGGTTGCACTCATATTTTATCCATCAATTGAAACACCACGCTGTAAACGTGAAGTTTGTAATGTGGCAAATGATTTTAGGCAACTCGAAGAACACAATATTATCGTTCTTGGGATTAGTTACAACCCACCAGAAACAAATAAAAAATTTAGTAAAAAACGTCATATTAATTTTCCATTGCTCTATGATAAAAACAAAAAAGTAACCAAAGCATATGGCGTTTATGGTTGGATTTATCCAAGCCGTAAAACGTTCTTAATTAATGAGCAGGGTGTTATTATCAAAGTTATAGATGATGTAAAAGTTGATCATCATGCTACACAAATTATCAACGGGTTTCTTTCGTAATAAAGCTTTTTAATCTTTTTTTATGTCTTCTTCCTTTTTTTGTGTCAAAGCAACTAGTTTTTTCCAAATGCCTGCTTCCATAAAACCGTAAATAATCAACGCAAGCGCAAAGAATACTAAAAACCAGTTAAGCCATTTTTGTAAAATATTTAAGGTATGCAACAACAAAATGGTACCGACAACAATCAGTCCAATACCGCGAAATTCTTTACTTAAACTTTCCCAATTGAATGTAGCCATCTTCTTTCTCCTTTTTCTCCATTATCAGTATCCGAGTATTTTTTATTATGGTAGCAATTGTGTGTAATTACACACAATAGTTTATCTAAGTGCTTAAGAAGCCTTCTAGTGGCCAAGGATTGGCAAAATCAAGATGGTAATCATTAAGTGGTTTATGATGAGCTAAAAATTGAACTGCTTGTAGTTTGATATTATTTTCTCGAATCGTTTTTAATAACCCTTCAATCCACACTAGTTTATCAAAGGCAGCAACTGTTTTATCAAACGGGTTACGATCAAATGAAATATATGCTTCTTGTTGGTGTGCAGATAATGCAATCGATTGTAAACTCACCTGTTTTTCTTGCAATTGTTCTTCGGCAATTAAAGAGAGCCATGAACTAATTAAATGCTGTAATGTTTGTGCTATATCGGTTGACCACAAGAGATCGATCTCTTCGGATTGCCATTTTTCATTGTGCCAGAAATACAAAGTGACCTTTTTTTTGCTGATGGTTGTTTGATGAGTACCTTCAAAAACTTCATGATTAAATGGTGAACGAATGATCACAAGGTTATGCGCAAAGGCATAGTACAGGACGCCAATGAAAAAAAATATGCCGGCCAGCATATAATAGTGAATAGGTTTTAGGTTAAGAGAGATCATAATCAAGTATCGCTTTTAAACTTTGAACAATTGGGCTAAGGTACCGTTGCCAATCATCTTTTGATTTTAAACTTACTTCAATAGCGAGCGCCGGTGCTTGAATGCCGATAAGCGGTTTAAATGGAAAGCCGATCGGTGCCTTTACTTCAAATTGCTTTTTAAATGATTGTAACGTTTCATGCACATGTTTGGCATATTTTTTAGTGAGGGTAAGATTTTTGTGGTGTGCTTGATCGTACAGAATAAATTGTAACGTGTTATTTTGAGACCAATAATCAGTTATTTTGTTATATACAAAATGATAGAGGTATAAAATTGGCTTTTCTTCTTTTTCTTCAAAGAAATGAAAACTCAAATACAGATCAACATCTAAACGATTAGCAAAGTTGGCATTTTGCAATGGTTCAAGACTTTCACCTGCAAAGCGTGAAAGTATCACCCGAATGTTAGCGTATTCAGTTTCAAGCATCTTTTTTAATTTTTCAGTAAATTGCAAAGTAATACCGCGCTCAAAACAATCATCAATTGCTCTACCGGTATGCTTTGCATCACCGGCAGGCTCAAGCATAATCGTAAATACTTTCTGGCCAATGCGAGCATTGCCTGTAGATGGCAAAAAGAAGCACATAAAAAAGAATACTGTTTTTATCGACATACTAGATCAGTAGTTAAAAATTCTTTTAAAAATGTTTTGCGAATGACCGTTTTATTATTTTTTATAGCAATTGCTAATGCTTTTGGTTGGCCAATGAAGATGCATAATTTTTTTGCACGGGTGATTGCGGTATAGATTAGATTTCGTTGCAAGAGCATAAAATGTTGCATAAAAATCGGAACGATTACCACATCATATTCAGAACCCTGACTTTTATGAATAGAAATAGCATAGGCAAGTACTAATTCGCTTAGTTCATCGAATGCATATTCAATTTCTTTGCCATCAAGATCAACAACAAGATTTCGTGCTTCTTTATCAATCACTTTAATAATGCCAATATCACCGTTGAACACCCCTTTATCATAATTATTTCGAATTTGCATCACCTTATCACCGGGCTTAAAAACGGTGCCAGCATACATGAGATTATTTTGAGTTGGTGCAGGATTGAGTATTGTTTGAAGATCCTGATTTAATTTTATGGTGCCAACAACACCACGATTCATTGGTACTAATACAATCGAATCCTTTTCCTTTGCTAACGATTTAGCATAGAGTACTTTAAACCTATTAAATACATTCTCAGGCTGCTCTTCTTTAATAAACATAAAATCTTTTTTGCAACCAGGTTGGCTTGATGTGGGAAATTCACCTTTATTAATACGGTGGGCATTCATAATAATCAAACTATCTTGTGCCTGCCTGAAAATATGCATTAATCGTGTACTTGGGATAGCACCACTTTTAATGAGATCATGCAATATATTGCCCGCACCAACTGATGGTAACTGATCAATATCACCAATAAAAATAATATGCGCTGGTAGTGGCATTGCTTTTATTAATGCATATGCCAAGAAGGTATCGATCATCGATGCTTCATCAACGATTAAAAAATCAAGCCGCAAAGCATTTTGCTCATTATGCGTAAAGCTCATGGTGCTTACATCAAATTCAAGTAATCGATGCAGAGTGGCCGCATGTCGCCCCGTTCCTTCCATCATCCGTTTTGCTGCTCTGCCGGTTGGCGCAGCTAAGCGGTAGGTGAGGTTCTGTTGATCAAGAATAGAGAGTAGCTTTTTTATTAACGTGGTTTTTCCGGTGCCCGGTCCGCCAGTAACAATACTTACTTTATGTTGTAAGCAGGTCATGATTGCTTGTTGCTGCTGTTCATTAAGGGTAACGTGTTGGTGTTGATCGGTACGTAATGAAGTATAAATTGCATCAAGATCAAAGGTATGTGGAGAAGTATGTTTTTGTAATTTTAGTATTTTTTGAGCGAGGTTTTTTTCTGAAAAATAGTATTTAGAAAGGGTAATGAAATGGTACTCATCAACTGAGACTAATTTTATTTTTTCGGTGTTGTACTGTTCATGGAGTGCTAACTTTATGTTGTTTTCGGCAGTTTCGATATCTAGTTCAAGCAGTTCTTTCGTTTGTTTTTTTAGTTCAGCCATTTCTATATATAAGTGACCACTTGTATTAGCAGTGCCAATTATATGAATAATACCTGCTTTAACACGCTTTACTGAGTTTTTTTCGAAGCCTAATTTTTGTGCTACGGTGTCAGCAGATTGAAAACCGATTCCCCAGATATCTTCAGAAAGGCGGTATGGATTTTCTTTGAGCAATGCAATTGAAGATTGACCATAGGTTTTGTAGATTTTCGTGGAAAAAACAGGTGAAATTCCTTTTTCTTGCAAAAAAATCATAATAGCAGAAATCTCTTTTTGACTTTGCCAGGCAGTTTTAATTTGTTCAATGCGGCCTGATCCAATACCCGAAATTTCTCGTAAGCGATCAGGTTCTTTTTCAATAATCTCTAAAACTGCTGCACCAAAATGTTCTACCATTTTCTTTGCATATACTTTACCAATACCTTTAATCAATCCTGATCCAAGATATTTTTTAATACCAATTACATTGGTTGGCATTTGTGCGGTGCATTTATCTGCTTGAAATTGCCGACCAAATTTTGAATGCGTTACCCAACTACCTTCCAGTGTAACTTGTTCACCTGGCTGCAGTGTTGGTAAATGGCCGGTTACGGTGGCTGATTTGTTATGGGGTAATTGAAGAATCATAACACAGTAACCGGAATCGGAACTCTGAAATAAAAAACGATCAACGGTACCGCGTAGTTCTTCTTGTTGTTTCATAAATCCTAATTACTATTTTTTCTTTTGCAATTCCAAAAATTGTTGCCATCCACGGGGACAGCTTTGAATAAGATCGGAAAGAAAGCTAACTAAATCAATACAGAATTGTTCAAGTTTTATAAATGAGGTGGTGTCTTGTCTTAAGATGTCAAACTCCTGTCCCTCTTTCTCTTTTGCCCAATTGAGTAGAGTGCTATCCTTTTTATTATGCTTTTCTGCCCATTCTTCCATAAATTGTAAGGTAACCGGTTTTGCCCCACGTGCTTGATCCATAAATGGTTGGGCAATTTTAATAAAGTCTTCTATAACATCTAGTAATAATACGTTTAGATCTTTGCTGATTTTATGATCGGTGGTATTAAGTTCAAGATTAGTCAAACTTGCTACTGAATGATGCTCACTGGCAAAAAAATAGTCTCCCCTACGTTCTTTTGTTGCTGGGTCAGGAGTACCGTGAAGCATTTTTTCTACCTCTCTAATGATAAAAATAAGTTTTCTAATTTCATTCCCATTAATGCCAAAAGGAGTGCCATCAACTAAACTTGGCACTTTGATTGGAGGCTCTTTATGTTGATGAACCTCTACTTGTGGTAAATTGCTGTCTAACGGGTGAAAAAGAATAAAACCATACACAAAAACGGACCACCATATAGTACGCTTGCTCATACTCATAACTATCTCCTTTTTTTATGAAATTATAAAAGCCACTCAAATCGTACTGAAATATTGAAATCTTTTCCAATACCTGACCGCAAAAATGTGCTATCTCCATAGAAGGTCAAGCTCCAATCACAACAATATCCTTTTTTGAATATAGTTGCCGAGGCAAAAAATTTACTTTGAATTGCTGCCGGTCTACGGGCAAGATTCTTTCTGAGCATATCTCGCTCCTTTTTACTTGCATTAATGCTACCTAATTTTTCTTGTTGTTGCCACCATAAATCATGACCGAGCATGAGTTGCCATCGGTTGGCAAATTCTCCCGTGAGTGCAGTAGTAAGTTTAAAAAGAAATCCGGGAAATACGATTGTGTCAAATCCTGAGGGAAAGAAGGTATTGATGATTTGTTGCTCTATGAATCGGATATTCTGAATACAATCATCTGGATCAGGATCTTCCAGTTTATCGAAATCTTCAGGATTTTTCTTTTTAATAAAATAACGCTTTTCAGGGGCCGGCATAAGATATTCAACAGCAGCGCGTGTTTTAAAGCGAAGTTTTTGCATAACACAAAGATCAGTGTATACAAATGCTCCTAAGCCAAGATGACCATTATTGCCTGGACTCGTTTCTAATAAAATACGGGATAATCGATCAATTACTTGTATCAAAAATTCGGTACCGATTTCTTCGGCTTGTATTAAATCGCCCTCGCCAACAAGGTTAAGCAATGCACAGAGATTAAGTTGTGGATCTGGTTGGCCTTTTGAAAAATGATTTCCGGCAAGCCCTCTTTTTAAAGAGAACGCACTTGGAATGGTTGATTCTAAACCAAAGGCTAAATACAGTGATGGGCAATCTTTTGCTATATACCCAAGATTTAATCGTGTATCACCAATGCCTAATCGATCGGCTACAAAATGTTGGAATGCAAAATCGTTTAATTCTTCAATTTCTTCATCCACAATGCCGAGTGCCGCTTTTAGATTTGCTGCATCAGTAGCATCTAAAGAAAAATTACGCTCAAGATAAATCACGGGTGTACGGACTTGGAGGTACCAATCATTCATTCTACGTAACCCCCCAAGCATTACGCCGCCACGATGTTCTTGAACTTGAAATCGTTCAAGCAAAGAGATAATTTCTGGAAGATTAAGATCAAAAAGCAGCCCTTCAAACTCTGAGATAATATTTACATTCTCAAATGCGAGGTATGAGCCAAGGGTAGTGCCATCTCGGGTAAAATTAGCTTTTCCTGTTCTATTTACAAATGTTTGTAAAAAAAGTTGCCACGATTTACATACACTTTTTGGGGGTGGACAATAAAAAAAATAAAATTGCGGAATATCTTGAATTGAACGTTGATTTATTGGATTAGTACGTTTATAGAGATCAAGTCGTAAAAACCGCTGTGCCTCTATAATACCTTCTTCATCAGTATTGCAAGAACGGGTAAGTGCTTTTAATACACGATCGGGAGTATATTCTTGTTGTTCGTCTTTGCAAAAGAATGAATCATCTTCACTTTCTATAAAATTTTCTAAAGAAAAAAAATCGGGCATATCAAAAGCGCCTAATGAGACATTTAATAGGAAACATAAAAGAAAAAGGAGCCATTGTTTCGTAATCATCTACATTGACCTGTACGTTTAAAATTTATTTAAAAATTAAAAGAAATATTTTTGATGTTGTATTAACTATATTACAATAAAAATCCTTTATAAAATAGCATATTTTCTTAATTATAGCAAAAATGAAATTTTATTCGCTTTTATCAATAAACCGGTTAAACTAGTGAAAATTATTTTATAAATTTACCGAGCGTAAGGGTATAAATAATGACAAACAGTTCAACTAATCGAATGACCTTGTCTATTGAGGGAAATATTGGTGCTGGCAAATCGACCTTTTTGTCTTTAGTCGATCAGTGGCTTGATGTGCAAGTGGTATATGAACCACATACTAAATGGCAAGAGGTTGGTGGAGAAAACTTGTTAGAGAAATTCTATAGTGATACCTCTCGATGGGCCTACACCTTTCAAACGTATGCTTTTGTAAGCCGCGTTGTTGAACAAGAGAATTTTGCGCGTAACAGTGATAAGGCCATTCATGTTTTAGAAAGATCGGTGTATTCAGATCGCTATTGTTTTGCGAAAAATTGTTTTCAAATGGGTACCATGAATGCGCTTGAATGGAAGCTTTACAAAGAGTGGTTCTCTTGGTTAGTTGGTACCTATGTACGTCCTTTGAATGGGTATATTTATTTGCAAACTGATCCGGAGGTGTGTCATAAGCGGTTAATCAAACGAGATAGGTCGGAGGAAAAATCAGTTTCGTTAGATTACCTCAAACTGATTCATGAAAAACATGAGCAATGGTTGGTGCAAAAATATGAAATTGAGGATGCTATGATGGACTTGCCAGTACTCATTTTAGAATGTAATAAAGATTTTGAAAAAGATTTTAAAGCTCAAGAGCAACATATGCAAAAGATCAGTGAGTTTTTTAATGTTCCGCTTTGTTTTCCGTATCAATCGGCACAAGAAAGTAGACGTTACTTGTAAAAATGGTTAAAATTAGAGTAAAATGCAGAATAAAGAAACCTATCAACCTCTTTTTGAAAGGGACTAAATGGAAGGTATGTTTATTGTCAAAGCTGCCGCGTTTATTAGTGCAGCACTTACAATGGGGATAGGAAGCATTGCGCCTGCTTATGGCCAAGGGATGGTTGGTGCAAAGGCATGTGAAAACATTGGAAAATATCCTGAAAGTGCACGGGATATACGAACAACGATGTTTCTTGCAATGGGGATGATAGAAACATCTGCCATTTATGCGCTGTTAGTTGCCGGGGGTATTCTGTTTTTTGGACGATAACAGTTCCACCTATCTTGCATGGGTTAGGTTAATGTTATGACGTTAAACGCTACGATTTTAGTTCAAATTATTAATTTTTTCTTTGCCTATCTTCTCATTGATCGTATTTTATTAAGAAAAGTGGTTGGTATTATTCAACATGATCGACAAGAGAAATCAACGCTGATGAAAGATATTGAACTCCAGCGGAATAAGGTTGCTGAGCGAGAACAAGTAAAAGCGGATAGATGGGGGCAGTTTAGGACACAATTTTTAGAAAAAATACCACTGCTAGAAGAACCACCAACGATGAAAAAAGTTACTATTCCGTTGAAACTAACTATAAGTCCCGCTGACGTTGAATGGTATGCTGGGCAATTAAAGAATGCTTTAATTGAAAAGGTGGGCGATGTTTCAGAGTGATAGTATTGCTATTGTATTTCGTCTTGTTAATTTTGGTGCACTTATTAGTGCTGGTTTGTATCTCTTTTATGAGTGCTATTCGTTGCCGTTCTGTTTCACTTCGCCAGCGACTAATTTTT
>SDBT01012510.1_pt1 | contig 13634 bp, 8 predicted proteins | sample 2277101 | NCBI WGS metagenome assembly SDBT01 (sample SAMN10404973, study PRJNA504765) | marine sediment metagenome | isolation source: marine sediment core GS10_PC15, 103 cmbsf | place: Arctic Ocean: Southern Knipovich Ridge | collected 2010
TTTCTTGATCAGCCAATTCTAATAATTCTTCTTCATTGGATAATTGAATTTTACACAACCAATTATCCATCGGACTTTCGTTCAGCAAACTTGGAGTTTCTTCTACTTCACTATTCTGTTCTGTTATAGTACCAGAGATAGGAGATTTAATTTCTTGAATTGATTTGGGAGATTCGATATTTACTACTATATCTCCTTTTACTATTTGTTTCTTATTTGGAAAATCTACATAAACTATTTCTCCCATTTCTTCTTGTGATTTATTTGTTATCCCCAGAACTCCTACATCAGATTTTATTTCTAACCATTCTCCGGTACCTGTATATTTTATGGTAGAGTAGAATTGGCGTCTTCCCATCTCCCTACCTATGGGTTGAAAAACTCTTGATAACATTAGTTACTTTTAAACAAACGGCATTTTTTTAACATAACATTCAAGTTTTTTATCCCTTATAGCAACAAATAATGTATCGTCATCAAAATCTTTGTCAACTAAAGCGATGCCTATGGATTTTTTTAGAATAGGTGAATATCCCCCAGAAACTACTTTCCCTACACACCTGTTGGTATCACCGTCACCGATACCAACAGTATCACTATCATTTTTGTAAAGTAGGTGATCCTTATGCAGCATTCCTTTACTGTTTAAAATAATTCCAATCTGTTTCTTGTCAGTTCGAAAATATCCGTAACCCAAGCACATATCATTTTTAACACACCACTTCGAAACGGTAGATGTGGGAGTTATATCCAAAGTTAACTCGTTACCATACAAAGCAAATCCTTCCTCTAATCTCAGTGTATCTCTTGCTCCTAATCCTATGGGCAAGATATCATATTTCTCCCCGACGCTGAAAATATCTTCCCATAACTTTTCTCCATGGTCGCTATCAATAAAAATTTCAAATCCTTTTTCCCCAGTATATCCAGTATTACTAATTATTGTATCTGTTCCATGATAATTTTGTATAGATATTTTATTCTTTGGAAAAGGTTTGGGTATATCATTAAAAATCTCTGTCAGTAAATCTTTAGAATGAGGTCCTTGTAAGGCCATAATTGTTTTATTAGTGTGGTTTGTAATTTTTACATTGTAATCATAACCATAGAATTTAAAGTGTTCCATAACATTTTTAACATTAGAACAATTTGGAACAACAAAACTTTCATTGTTGTCCAAATGATAAACTAATACATCATCGATACATTTCCCCCTGCTATCCGGGAGAACAGTGTATGTAGCCTTGTAAGGATCACTTGAAATATTATTGGTTGTCAGTGTATTCAGAAATGGAAATAGCGACTTACCAGATAGTGTTATAAAACCCATATGTGAAACATCAAATATTCCAACGCTGTTCCTAACATTGAGATGTTCTTTTACAATTCCTTTATAATGAACAGGCATATCCCATCCACAATAGTCAATAAATTTTGCCCCCAGGTTTTTATGAGCGTTCCAAAGACTAGTTCTAAGCATAATTCAAAACCTAAATAACCTTGAATATACAATTATATTTCTTAAACTAGAAGGAAACTCTAAATCTTCTGAGAATTTCTCAGAAGATTTAGAGTTTTTGAGTCACCCTGAACGTACGAAACTTTTATTTCTCACATCACTTCTTAATTAAGATTGTTTTACATATGTAAAATGTAACATGTAAAATGTAAAATCCATGTGACGACACTTTCTATTTGTACAAAAGATTGTTAATAAGTTTGGATCAAAAATGGAAGATTCTGAAAATAATGCCATATTACCTTTTTGCGGGTTTCACTGTAAAATTAAAACAACCAGTCTCTATAAATTTATTTATTTCATCTTTGTTTTCTTTTGTCAAATAATAGGCAAAGTCTTTCCCGTGATCGTTTTTAGCTTCAATGTCAGCTCCGTTCTCAATTAAGATTTTGACAGCTTCAACACATCTATTTGTAGAAGCTTTGATCAAAGGGGTGTTCCCATCATTGTTTTTAGCTTCAATGTCAGCTCCTCTCTCAATTAAGATTTTGACAACGTCAATACGTCCATATGCAGAAGCTCTGATCAAAGGGGTGTTTCCATAATTGTCTTTAGCTTCAATGTCAGCTCTATTCTCAATCAAGATTTTGACAACTTCAACACATCCATATGCAGAAGCTCTGAACAAAGGGGTGTTCCCATCATTGTTTTTAGCTTCAATGTCAGCTCCGCTCTCAATTAAGATTTTGACAACTTCAACATCTCCATATGCAGAAGCTCTATTCAAAGGGGTGTCCCCATCATTGTTTTTAGCTTCAATGTCAGCTCCGCTCTCAATTAAGATTTTGACAACTTCAACATCTCCATATGCAGAAGCTAAAATCAAAGGGGTGTCCCCATAACCGTCTTTAGCTTCAATGTCAGCTCCTCTCTCAATTAAGATTTTGATAACTTTAACATGTCCATCTGCAGAAGCGCTGATCAAAGGGGTGTCCCCATAATCGTTTTTAGCTTCAATGTCAGCTCCGCTCTCAATTAAGAATTTGACAACTTCAACACGTCCATTTGCAGAAGCTATGAACAAAGGGGTGTCCCCATAATCGTTTTTAGATTCAATGTCAGCTCCGCTCTCAATATACTCTTTATACTCTTCCAGATGAAAGTTTTTGTCCATCGGTTTAATTTCAGATAAAGATTTGTCCACAATTTGGAGATTTTTTGTTGAAAGATTTCATTTTTTTTTGAAAATATTCGACCGTCTCTTTGGCGCAATAAACATCAAAGTTAAAATATTTCTTAACTTGAAAAAGAGATCTTTCTTTGAAACGATTGTCATACGGACGCACGTTTACTTATCTCCTTCCTCAAAATATTGACTAATTCCTCTCTATCAGAGGTTCCCTCTCGACAAACCACACCACTATACAATAGGGAAATGTTTTTTCTTTCCCAATCAACTTGACTCCATTCGATGGATTCGTGTGGAGTTTCATTATACAAATCGTAAACTTTATCCTTATATTCTTCCATCACATCTCGAAAAGTATCCAGCATATTATTGAGATATCTTCCGCCTTTATCTGATTTCCACTTTTTACTTTCGAGTAGTCTATGAAAGGAATTTCTTGAAACATCTGTGCAAACATAATTTCTCTCAATTTCTCCAAACTCATTTTCGTGAGTGATCATTTCGCCGATGACTTCCAAAATTCCAGGGTATCCTCTCGCGGCTTTTTCATAAGTCAGAATTCCATCGTTTACTTTTTCAATCATATATTCTTGAGTTAACGCGGGAATATTATTGATGGGAAGATTGATTAATTTGGGGTGAACGTATGCGGTATTATAAATCGTCTTTTTATCAGGGGCATTTTTCATCCCGGTAATAATTCCTTTGTGCTCATCTAATTCTTTTACCAACTCTCGGTTAGACTCATCAAGTTTCTTGTTATGTTTTTCTAATTTCTTGATATTGCTTTCCAATTCTTTAATTTTTTCTCTTTTGTTTTTCAAGTCATGCTTGAATTTTTTCTCAATCTCCAAAACTTTTTTATCTGGACATTTATTTTCGTGACGAGATAAACTATGTTTAGTAGCTAAAATTGAACGGCAATATTGACATGTATGAGTACTCATAGTTCCATCTCTATTTTTTATACAGTACTGTGCATTTTTGATGTGTATATCTAAATTACCCTTGGTGGAAAAAGTCTTTGAACAGTATTCACATTTAAATTTTGGCATTATGACTTTTTGACAAGTGATGTCAAACTTTGTCACTAAATGTCAAGTTTGCTCACTTTATGTCAATTTTTTACAAAGATTGGCAATAAATTTTGACCGAAAATGGAAAATTCTAAAAATATTTGAGGATGAAACCACGTAGTGACCAGTAGACTCTTAACAAAAACTAATTTGAATACTAGAAATTTTTATTTCCACACACACAGGGTTTGGGTGTGTGTGAAACTCAAAAAATCCTGAGACTCAAAAACTTTTCATAAAGTCTCGAGAAAGTAAGAGTTTGTAATACAATACTTTGCAAAGTATTGTTTTGTAAAAGTATTGTATACAGAATAAATATCAAATTAATATATTATACAAAAGAAAGTAAAAACATAACATCGGATATTAACTACGTGGTTTTAGTATTTTCGTCCATTTTCTCACATGAGAAAAATGATATAACAGAATAATATTCTCATTTAATTATGATTTACTTTCAACTGTCAAAATGTCTTCTAACCTTGAAATTTGTGTCAAATGCGGCAAACAAACGGTTAGAACTAATGTTTTTAATGTTGGTAGTGTAATCGATACTGGTTACATTTGTTCTGCATGCCTCGTGGCTTCACAGGCGAAGCAATGTGCTAAATGTAAACCAATTAACGCTCTTGAGTTGATGCATCAAATCTATTCACCCGAAAAATTGAAAGAACAAGGAGTGGAACCGCGAAAACCCAAATGCGTCGAATGCCGAAAAGAACAGATACCTTTGAAAAAATGTACTCGATGTAAAGTTACCACCTACTGTTCTCGAGAGTGTCAACGGAAAAACTGGCACTTTCATAAGAAATGGTGCGTGCAGGTGTAAAAAAATGAAGATTTCCGTTGACAAATCAGAGAAATATGCAATTCCGTATTACAATGGCAATTAAACCGCGAACCAGAGTGTCAAAAGAAAGGGAAAGAAGAAGAAGAGAGAAGAGAGTGAATGAATACAGAGCGGACACGGAGGAGGAGGAAAGGTTGTGGCTGAAAGAAGTTCATGACGACTGTCCACTCTCGAGGATTAATAAAAGAGAGATGAAACGGATACTGAGAAGCGGAGAGGACAAGGCTGAATGGAGCCTGTCAGAGATGGCAAAAAGAGAGATAGAGGTGAACGTAAGAAATAGGATGAAGAAGAGGAACTTAGCCAGGAAGATGGGGTTCAGAATTTGGTTGAACAGTCAAAGTGAGCTGTACAAAAATTGGTTGGCTCGTAAAGGTGATCTGTACAAAGGTATATTTGAACAAGATTATCCATGGGATGAATCGGCTTTCGAATGCATGATTTGGGCAACCAGTCAAAATCTTGTATTTGGAGACATGCTGGAAGACCTATATCCATGGGATAAATCGGGGCCCTATTCATACAATCTGGCGCACAAACTGAACAGAGGTATGAGGAGAGCGCGAATGGAGAGGCGGGAAAGGATGATGAAAGAGAGGCGGTCCGCTTTACACTCCAAATATCGGGACAACATAAATGAGATACTGAGAAAAAGAAGGGAGGAACGCAGAGAAGAGGAAAAAGAATGGATTAAAGCAGGAAAAGACATGGGAGAATTAGCAAAGAGAGTGGCTGAAATTTCCTACCATGAGAAAGTCATAGAGGATGTGAGGGATATATTTTGGCCCAATGATCTAAAACAATAAACATAATGTCTCGTGAGTCATTAATTTCAATTTCTTAACCGTTACTAACATGACATGTATTTCCGTAAAGAGACCAAAATAGCTAGGTACCCGACAAAATGAGAATTTTTATTCGAGTCTCTCGAATAAAAATGATTATAACCCTAAGAAAGAAGAGATTCATATCTTGGACGAAAGTTAAAGTCGTTTTAAGATAGTTTTTACATATATATGATATGTAAAAATGAGTTACATGTGGCTATGTTATCCGAAGAGTAAAGTAGGGCAACACGCATTTTTTATTGCGAATACAAAAGATCAAGTGGTTAAAATGATGGAGAATCACTGGCTTAGAACCTGGTTTGATCAAGGGGAGTTAAAAGAATACCCGATGGACTACTTTAATATTACTAATTTCAAAGAGCTGCGAAAGGAAAAGTATTGGCTCGTTTTTACTAAAGAAAGCGGTGACGCCGAGGATCATAATTCTTATTATTCAGATATGGTTATTTGCAATAAGAAAGAGAATGTACTTGATACATATCGTTCAATGAACGATATTTCGGATTCTGTACCTGACGATGTATATGATTTTATAGAGATGGTTCCTATAGAAAAATACTGGGGAATTTACGACAAACTTAATCCGAACATCGCCGGAAACATGGTAACAGGTGATACCGAAGAAGAGGCAATGAATAAACATACTGAAGAAAAGGGCGCACCTGATGCTAGTTGTTATGCATACAGGGAATTTCCATATAGAGAAAATTTCAATTCATGGGAGTAATAATGTAAAGCATCAATTTTTCTAATTTTTTAACCTGCTAGGTTAAAAAATTGAAGACTCAACTTAAAGAGAAATGAAACAATATGAAGAGATAAGAAGCAAATGTCCAAGAAAAAAGAATGTTCGAGATGCAAAAATATCAAACGCATTGACCAATTCACATCTGATACAGGGAGAGAACTTGTTATGTGTAAAAGATGCAGAGAATTGCAAAAGGCTAAAAGAGGTGAGTATAACATCTGTCGTAGAGAGAATTGCACTACGCAGCCTTCTTTTGGAAAGGAGGGAAGTAGTAAGAAAGAATATTGTAAGGCTCACTCTCCTCCTGGTTATGTCGATGTAGCACACAAACAATGCCTATACGAGAATTGTACGATAAGACCTACTTACGGAGCTATGGAAAGTCGAAAGGTTGAATACTGTCGTACCCATTCTCCTTCTGGATATGTTGATGTAACGAGTAAACAATGCCTACACGAGAATTGTACCAAGCAACCTCATTATGGAATTTCAGGGTGTCGAAAGAGTGAGTATTGTAAATCTCATGCGCCAGCCGGTTACTTTATTGTAACGAATAAACAATGTCTGCACGAGAATTGTACCAAACAACCTATTTACGGAATTAGGGGGAGTAAAAAGAAAGAATATTGCAAATCTCACGCTCCTCTTGGGTACACTGATGTAGTGAATAAACATTGCTTACACGAGAATTGTACTAAACAACCTCATTATGGAATTCCAGGGAGTCTAAAGGTGGAATATTGTAAATCTCATGCACCATCTGGGTATACTGATGTAATAAGCAAACAATGCCTACATGAGAATTGTACGATAAGACCTAATTACGGAACTCTGAGAAGTCGAAAGAGAGAATATTGTAAGGCTCACTCTCCTTCTGGATACACTTATGTAGCGAATAAACAATGCCTACACGAGAATTGTATCACACACCCTCGTTACGGGATTACGGGGAATCGAAATGTGGAATATTGTAAATCTCACGCGCCTCTTGGATACACTGATATAGTGAGTAAACAATGCCTACACGAGAATTGTACAACACGACCCACTTATGGAATTGTGGGAAGTAAAAAAAGAGAATATTGCAAATCTCATGCTCCTCCTGGGTACACTGATGTAGTGAATAAACGATGTCTACACGAGAACTGTACCACTCGAGCTGGCTATAACAAACCTGGGTATTCTCCCGATTTTTGTGTAAAACACAAAACTATAAACATGGTCATTTACCCACTAAAATATGGTAAGGATGATATGAAAGAATGCACTTATTGTTTGGCCGAAATTCATTACTCCGACGATTATTGCCCTTCATGTAAACAATTCAATATCTTGGGTCAAACTGTTAAAACTCATGCTAAAGAATTAGAAATTAAGGTCCTGTTAGAGGCCAATTTCGATTCGGATATTTTCAACCACGACAAAACTGTCGCGGGAGGATGTTCTAGAAAAAGACCTGATTTTTTACTTACCGCAGATTGGGGAAATATAGTGCTAGAAGTAGATGAATTTCAGCACAAGAGAAAAACTTATCCGTGTGAATGTGAAATTACTCGCATGAAGGAGATTTATTTCGATTGTGGAGTGAAAAATCTTCTATTTATTCGCTATAATCCAGACATTTATAAAACTGTTACAGGTGAAATCCCCATGACCAAGAAAAAACGCCAAGATCTCCTTGTCAAGATTATACGCGAACAACTCAAAAAGAAAAAGGTTAAGAATCTGGGTGTTATGTATCTATTTTATGATCACTTTTCTGCAGACGCTATCGAGATTGACCCTATCAAACCTTACAAATAACTGACTAATTTTCATGACTAATTTAGTCATGAAAATGTACATTAAGTTTTAGTTATCCGTTTCAATCTCTACCACTCTGCCCGTCATTTTAATACGAGATTCGGCAAGAAGTACTCGATCTCCAATACTGAGGTATCGAGGTCTCTGCTTAAACTGTAATCTGATAATGGCTCTATCTCCCAGGGAAAGACTAGAAACATTGTCTTCTGTCTCAACAGCTTCGGGTATCTCAGTACTTTTTCTCAATTTCACCTTCTTTTTCTCCTTGATTTCCACCAGCTTGGCCACCGCTCGAATAGAATTGACATGAACCATCGTCTCATACCCTACCCGGATGGTGGTGTGGTGTGTGCGATAGACGATAACTTCAGCAAAAAAATATTTCACTTTCAAGCATTGTTCCTTGTCTGAGACAATAACCATTCCCTTCGACACCTGATTTCTCTCGACCTTGGGAATACTGACGCAGACATACCTCCCTGGCGTTGCGCTTTGGACTAGAGTCCTATTCACATGGAGAGAACGACATTTTACCTTCTTATACGAACCGTCTCCCATCGGCCCCAAAAAATACTCATGTCCTGTCATCAAGACACCTCGTTTCAAAAATCCGCCGATAACTAATCCGATACCCACCGGCATAAAAGTTTCTCCGATGTGCAACTCGACCGCTGAAGTACTGTCAAACTTCAGTCGAGGACGAATTATGTTGAGAAACTCGTGGACTAGCTGCAGACCATCTCCGCGAACATTGGATGTTTTGAACAGGGGAACAATATCTCCGCCTTTTACACTTTTAGCCGCCGTTATGACGTCGCTCATATTCTCAACGGTAAAAATCATCTTCCTTGCTCCCGGCTGGGAGAAAATCTTTTTGATATCGGCGAGAGTTTTCTTCATTTCATCAGGGGCTTTCTCACCTAAATCTATCTTCGTCAAGAAAATTATGATGGGAATGCGAAGAGTGAGGCAAATAGAGATGTGTTCTCGCGTGTTACCTCTAGCTCCCATGTTGGCTCCCACAGTGATAATGGCATAATCAACCGAGTTAGAAATCATTCCTCTGATCGTAGTCTTTGTGTACTTTGAGTGTCCACACAAGTCAAAAAATTTGATGATTTTCGAACTCCGAGAGGAAATCTCTGGCCAAGACATCTTCTTAATCGAACTATCATGATTGACTATATTCCCTTCGGGGTCATAACCCAAAATTTGTTGAGCGATCGATGAAGTTCTTCCTGATTGAAGTTCGTGTTTGAAATTGAAAACTTTTGCTCGAGCGCTGCCACGACCATCATCCAATTGTCCAGAGATAAGTACTCCTATTGTCGACGAATTATGAGTTACTGTATAGTCCTCATGAAGATATCTACCATTACCATCTAACTCAAATCCGAAATATTCCTGATCTTGTAAAATTTCTATATTTTTGACCCCAGTCACTAACACATTCTTTGGACTTTTTCTTGGTTCACTTTTCTTTCTGGGTACTACAACAGGTATTTGTTCAATTCCTTCACCATTAATAGAAAATCTGATAGCATAGCATTCAACAGGACCATATTTCCCATTCGTACATATTACTTGCCTATCATAAGGGTATGAAGCAAAGCCCAATGATCTACTCAATTCTATTATATCATTGACTAATATTCTATTTTTTTGAGCCATAGCAATAGTATATCCTCCAGTTTTAGACAATGTTCCATCCGAGTCAATTAGTCCAGCGAGTAAACGCAACCTCGAATCTCGAGTATTATATTTATAACAATCTGGTATGTGTTTATTTTTGTATAAATTATATTTCTTGAGGCAATTACGAAAATGATTTCCTCCTCTCCATGTATTGGAGGAAATAGGTCTAATACTATATCTGTATCTACATTCGTGACTAATGGTAAGTTTATATTGGGACAAATTATCAGCAAAATATTCAATGACTTCTCTCTCGGCAGTTGTTATTATTGAATCATTAGAATTTCCATCACCTAACCAATAACCTAACATATAAGGATCAAGTTCTATAGGTTGTTTCTTAAACTCCACGCCTACTCTGTACAGTTTTAAAGCTGATTGAACATTCTTAGGTAATTTGACAAACTCGCCTAATGTTAGTTCTACTACATCACCTAATTTGATTGTTTTAGAATCAGATAAAACCTGATGAAGGTAAATATTGGCAGCAATCTCCGCAACATTTTTGGATGGATAGTATCCATTATCTGGATTTACCAAAAAGGTCTTCGCGACTAATTTAGGTTTATCATCCTCCAAGACAAAAGTTCTAACAGAGTATCTTTGCCGAGAATTTTCCCAAGACACATAATTATAGTTCGAAGCTTTGAAACATAAAATGTGATTTTTGTTTACAATAAGAGGCGTACCATTTACCGGAATAATTTTGTACATTTGTCCCCAACCTTTAGTAACCTCCAAAACATTACGCGAGTTTCCATCATCACCCATTAACAGATCACCTACTTCAATATCTTGAATATTCTTCACACTACCAGAGTACATTCTGATTTTAGTGTCGCGACCTTCGCATTTTGCGCTGTCCACATTTCCCCCAGTTGCAATCTTCACTTCTTCATAGTCAATGGTGTTGTTCTCTCTCACTAAAAATTCGTATGCATTTGTCGAAATCTTTCCATCTTCAGAACGTCGTTCGCACTTACTAGTGGTTAATAACCGAAGAGAGTAATCATTTCTCTTGGCGATCTTTTCCAAAACTTCTCGAGTCTCTTTATATTCATCTCCAGTCAAACCGTATGGTACTCCATCATCCTCGACCCCGATAACATAGGTACACTGTCCATTACCTTCCTCCATTCTGTATCTCATCTGCGTCTCCAACTCCAGCTGTCGTTCCTTACCCTTTCCTAAAAGACTGCGTTTATATTCGACATTCCCATCGTCTTTCTCTGGACCTAAATCCAAGATGGCACGAATTTCATCTCCGAGTTCATCCACATTCATACTTTCATTAGTAGCCATGGTATTATCATCGATGTTTGAAAATGTATGTAATTTTAATTGGCATTTTTATTGAAGTACTCAAAAACTATGTTTTAGAGAATACGTTTCTTAAATTAAAGACGAACAAATCGTGTTTTCAAAGATAAATTATGAGTGATATTGTCGCCATTAATCCAGAAACTGAAAAAATGATGAACCATTTCGAAGGTCAATTCAAAGCTATCACATTTGATGATATGACATTTGAAGATAAACCTTCAAATTTACATCCTAACGATGCTACTTTAACGTCCCATATAACAAAAAATATTTCCCTGAAAATGGGAGGTATAATTAGCGCTGCTATGGATACCGTAACAGAGGCTGAACTAGCACTATCTCTTGCGAAAATGGGTGGCATGGGTATACTTCACAGAAATCTTTCACCTGAAGAGCAAACTTTGATGGTCAAATGGGTACGTACAAGAATTTACCATGGAGGAAGAATAGATAATCCTAAAAGTTTCAATGAAAATATCAAATTTTCGACTATGCAAAGAATTATATCTGAAAAAGGTTACACTTTTACTAGTTTTCCTATTGTCGATGATGAAGGTAAATTAACAGGTCTAATAACCAGAGACGAAATGGGTTTTGCCGAAGACAAAAATCCTTGCCTTCATGAACTTACAAGACCAATGGCAGAGCTTGTAATTGCAAGAGATAACCCCAAAGATTGGGATGGAGGACCCATGAATTCTAAAAAAGCACGAGATACGATGAGATACGAAAAGGTGAAAAAATTACCTGTTGTAGACAGTGATGGTTATCTAACTGGAATGTATGTTTGGAACGATCTGAAAGATGATGAGCGCAAGCGAGATATGTTTAGTCTAGATAGTGATGGACATTTTTTGGTGGGGGCAGCCATAGGAGTGGGAGAAGAAGATATGCACCGGGTGAAGTTACTCGTTGAAGAAGGAGGATGTAAGGTTTTAGTGATCGATACCTCTCATGGAGCTTGTCAACCAGTAAGAGATCAAATATGTAGAATACGCGAGGTGTACGGTGATAAAGTAGACATTATAGTAGGAAATGTAGCTTCTTACGAGTCTGCAATGTATCTTCTAAAAGGAACTCACGTACCGGATGCTATAAAGTGTGGTATATCATCTGGGTCAATCTGTACAACCAGAGAAGTAACAGGACATGGTATGCCTCAAATGACGGCTATCTTTGAAGTATACTCTGCTGTAAAATTTTATCATGAAAGTAATCCAGACAAGAAGTGGGTCCCAATCATCGCTGATGGAGGTATTAGAAGTTCCGGGGACATTCTAAAATGTTATGCTATGGGGGCATCTGGAGTCATGTTAGGCAGTGTTTTTGCTGGAACCAAAGAGAGTCCCGGTCAACTTATCCAAAAAAATGGAAAACAGTACAAAAAGATTCGAGGTATGGGATCCAAAAGCGCCATGGATGAACGTCAGGGTTCGAGAAAAAGATATTTTACCGGCGAAGATAAGGAAGAATTAACAACCTCCCAAAAAACTAAAGTAGTACCCGAAGGAATTGAAGGACTAGTTAAAGTTAAAGGTTCTGTAGAAAGTGTAATGACTTTGTTATCAGGTGGTATTCGAGCTGGTTTAGCTCATTCAGGAGCAGAAAATATAGAGGAATTCAGGAAAAAGGCGAGACTATGGTCTCAGTCTCCAAGTGGTACGCTTGAGGGCCGTCCTCATAATATTTTTGACATACACGAATAAATTCTAAATACGAGAGCGTCTCAACGCTCTCGTCTCGGACCGGCGAACTTTGTTCGCCGGTATCTATAAGATAAAAAAGACATCAAATTATAATTTAATACTTATTAAGTATCAACGTATGGAGTACCCATTAAACTCAGATCATCAAACACTGGCAACCAAATAATGTTCGGTTTCATTGTTCTCCATTTTCCTCATCCTGAAATGAGGAAAATATGGAATAAATACATCTTTAAAAGATGTAAAATTACCTTTTTGCAGGTTTAACTGTAAAATTAAAACAGCCAGTCTCCACAAATTTATTTATTTCATCTTTGGTTGCTTTTGTCAAATAATGAGTAAAGTCGTTCCCATCATTATCTTTAGCTTCAATGTCAGCTCCGCTCTCAATTAAGAATTTGACAACTTCAACGCGTCCATTTGCAGAAGCTCTGATCAAAGGGGTGTCCCCATCATTGTTTTTAGATTCAATGTCAGCTCCGTTCTCAATTAAGATTTTGACAGCTTCAACACATCTATTTGTAGAAGCTTTGATCAAAGGGGTGTTCCCACCATTGTTTTTAGATTCAATGTCAGCTCCGCTCTCAATTAAGATTTTGACAGCTTCAACACATCTATTTGTAGAAGCTTTGATCAAAGGGGTGTTCCCACCATTGTTTTTAGATTCAATGTCAGCTCCGCTCTCAATTAAGAATTTGACAACTTCAACACATCCATATGCAGAAGCTCTAATCAAAGGGGTGTTCCCATCATTATCTTTAGCTTCAATGTCAGCTCTATTCTCAATCAAGATTTTGACAACTTCAACACATCCATATGCAGAAGCTAAAATCAAAGGGGTGTCCCCATTATCGTTTTTAGCTTCAATGTCAGCTCCGCGTTCAATTAAGATTTTGACAACTTCAACAAGTCCATTTACAGAAGCTCTAATCAAAGG
>SDBT01012511.1_pt1 | contig 13633 bp, 13 predicted proteins | sample 2277101 | NCBI WGS metagenome assembly SDBT01 (sample SAMN10404973, study PRJNA504765) | marine sediment metagenome | isolation source: marine sediment core GS10_PC15, 103 cmbsf | place: Arctic Ocean: Southern Knipovich Ridge | collected 2010
GGGAAGACCAGTGTTGACGAAGCGTTAAAACGGCTGGAGTCTCTTCCCTATGAAAACCTGGGGTTTGCCCGATTGGATACCCATCGGGATTTACGCCAGGGTTTACCCGAAGTGGTTTACTGTCAAAATAAAACACCTGAACAAGTTCTTGAAATTATGAAACGCCTTTGGGTACACCATGACCGAGTCCTGGGAACCCGAGTCTCAACAGAAATCGCGAACTATGTGCTGAAGAGATTACCTGAAGCCAGTTTTGACCCGGTATCCAGACTACTGCGTTTATCAAAAGGGGATTCTCCAGTTCCTGGGGAGGACAACCCTTATGTGATGGTCGTGACCGGAGGAACATCCGACCTACCTGTTGCAGAAGAAGCTGCCCAGACTCTAGAATTCCTGGGAAATCGAGTAGTGAGGGCTTATGATATTGGTGTTTCGGGTGTCCACCGTTTACTGGACCAGCAATCCCTGCTCTCAGAAGCAGATGTGATTATCAGTATCGCAGGCATGGAAGGAGCATTAACAAGTGTAGTTGGTGGACTGGTATCGTGTCCAGTGATTGGGGTACCCACCAGCGTCGGTTATGGTGCCAGCTTCCAGGGTTTATCTGCCCTATTGGCAATGTTAAACGCCTGTGCTCCAGGCATTGCTGTAGTGAACATCGATAATGGTTTTGGTGCTGCAGTCTATGCCCATTTGATCTTAAGGAGAATTCAGCAATGAAAGCCCTTTATTTTGACCTGATTGGTGGAGCAAGTGGGGATATGATCCTGGGGGCATTGATTGACGCCGGCCTGCCGATTAAAAAACTCAAAGAGTTGCTGGCGGGATTAAACCTCTCCGAGTTTGATCTCAAGGCAGGTGAGGTCAGTAAAAATGGATTTCGGGCAATTAAAGTTGAGGTAACGGTTGGAAAACAACCGCCAGAACGGCATCTAATTGATATCGAGAAAATTATCCGGGAAAGCAGTTTGCCACCAGGTGTTCAAGACCAGTCCCTGGAAATCTTTCAGAAATTAGCGAGCATTGAAGCAAGGATCCATAACGTTCCTATTGATGAGGTTCATCTGCATGAATTAGGCGGAACAGATACCATTGTCGATATTACCGGGACATTACTGGCACTGGATTATCTAGGAATTGAAAAAGTTTTTTGTTCACCAATTCCTATGGGCAAAGGGTTCATACAGGGTGCCCATGGGGAAATACCACTGCCTGCTCCAGCAACTCTGGGCTTATTGGAAGGAGTCCCAGTTTTCGGAAGAGATATCGAAACTGAGCTGGTCACTCCAACCGGGGCCGCCTTGATCACGCACTTGACGAATGATTATGGTCCGGCGCCATCTATTACTATACAGGCAGTGGGATACGGTGCCGGTGGGCGAGATTTGCCTTTTCCTAACCTGCTCAGAGTTATGATTGGCGATATCGCATCTCCAAATCATGAAACTATCCAGCAGCTGGCAGTCCTGGAGACAAATCTAGATGATCTCAATCCTGAGGTTTACCCTTATGTGGTAGACCGCCTGTTTGAAGCTGGCGCTCTCGATGTAGTGCTGATTCCCATTCAAATGAAAAAAAATCGACCCGGTACTCAAATACAGGTTTTATCAGAAATTAGTGAAGTCGATCTTTACAAATCAATACTGTTCCAGGAAACTACTACCCTGGGTATTAAACAAATCCTGGTCGATCGAACTTGCCTTGCCAGAAGAATTGTAGAAGTAAAAACTCCCTATGGGAAAATTCGGGTCAAAATAGCAATTACCTCAGAAAATCAACCAAAAATATCCCCCGAATATGAAGATTGTGCCAAAATGGCAAAAAAACATAAAATCCCTCTGCAGCAGATCTATCACGAAACAATTGCCCTTTATTTAGATCAACCTGATCATGAAATTGAATCCTGATGGCCTTGAATTCCCCTCCGTCATGGTAAAATGCGCAGGTGCATAAAAAAAGAAGAAAAGTGGCTCTTTTAATATTTTTGTTATTGATTATTATCCTGGTGGGTGCTCCTCGGGTTATTATGGTTCAAGGATCTCAAAAGCGGACCTTTGACACGGAAAGTGTGCCAGCAGATCAAGCTGCCATAGTGTTTGGAGCGGGGTTATTGGTTGACGGCAGTCCTACTTCGGTCTTGAAGGATCGGGTAGCTACAGCAGCCGATTTATACAACTCAGGAAAGATCAATAAAATACTGATGAGCGGTGATAATCGCTATCTCAATTACAACGAACCGGGAGCAATGAAAGCCTACGCTCTGGAACTGGGGATCCCGGAAGACATAATCGTGCTCGATTATGCCGGACGGCGGACATACGATACCTGCTACCGGGCCAAGGAAATCTTCCAACTATCCTCGGCAATACTTGTGACTCAGCAATTTCATTTACCACGCGCTTTGTATACCTGCAACGCCCTTGGTCTGGAATCGGTGGGAGTTACCGCTGATCTGAGACCTTACAGGGATTCTGGATATTGGAGCATACGTGAGATAATCGCCAGTCTGGTAGCTTTCGTCCAGGTCCATATAACCAAACCCGAACCTGTTTTAGGTGATCCGGAATCTATTTTCCCTTTGGAATGAATCCTGCAACTATTTAAATACAAAATATATGATATCAGCTATTTTTGCTGAGGAGTAAACCATGAAAAAGACCTCAACCCTGGTAATAATTTCCATCCTGCTATCAAGTCTCATAACAGGGTGTGGAATAAATATCGAACTTCCTTTTAAGACCGAACAAAAAACTGGGCCCACTATCACTGAACAGGTTCAGGTTCCTGTCCCTGATTCTCCACCGCCGCTTGACCTGAATTTATCATTTGGAGCAGGTAAAATGACTCTGTTGCCTAACCCGGGAGAGTATCTGATATCTGGAATAGCATCCTACAATGTGACAGACTTCAAACCAGAAGTTACAGTTGATGATAACGGAGTATCAATAAAACAAGGAAGCCTAAAGTTGAATGCCATCCCAACCATTGATGAAACCATCAAAAATGAATGGAATCTGGCAATCAAGAACCATCCCATTGAGCTGAATATCAAAGCTGGGGGATACAGAGGTGATTTTGAATTTGGAGGATTGGCGCTCATCAATCTTCACATCACTGATGGAGCAGCCACAGTTAAATTGAAATTTTCAACACCAAATACAGCTGCTATGAATTCCCTGCGATATGAGACCGGAGCATCCAATATCACCATGGAAAAACTCGCCAATGCCAATTTTCAAACGATGATATTCCAGAGTGGCGCAGGCATCTATAAACTTGATTTTTCCGGATTACTTCAGCGGGATGCAAATATATTTATTGAAACCGGATTAAGCCGCCTGGTCATCTCAGTGCCAGATGGTGTCCCTGCTGAAGTTAATATTGAGGGCCCTTTCTCTAAAGTGATTATGTCAGGAGGCTGGCAGCAGTCGGGCGATGAATATTTTTTGGACGGTCAAGGACCACGCCTGACCTTTATAATTGAGACCAAAGCTGGAACTGTCACCCTCAATAATCCCTGATATAGGTTTGATAATTGACGATTTGGAAGTTTGATTGAGCTGAATATATATGGGGGAAGGTTTAATTCTATTGACAGAGTATCTGCCCTCGTGTAAACTTAGCTACATTGACTATACGAAAGGTTTTGCCCCATGAAAACGCAAATCTCAGCTCATATCAACTCCAGAACAACCCTGGCACTCTCTCTTCAAGCCTGGGAAATTTATCTTAATGACCAGGGCAGTTCACCGCACACTGTCATAGCTTTCCTGGGAGACCTTCGGCTTCTGGCATCCTATTTACCTCCAGACCGTCAGGTTGGTGAAATCAGTCTTCCGGATTTAAATAACTTTTTAAGATGGATGGAGCACGAAAGAGGCGTTCCCTGCAGCCCAAAAACTCTGGCAAGAAGGATTACCTCATTAAAATCATTTTTCCGCTGGCTTCATGAGGGCGGTGCGATCCCCGCTAACCCGGCTGAAAAAGTTGTCCAAAAATCAGTCAGAAGTCCCCTGCCTGAAATACTGACACCGGATGATGTTGAACAGATCCTGGATACAGCCCTTGCTTATCGAGCAGCACCAGACCCTGATCTAAGATCCCATTTGCTCTTCACCCTGCTGCTGGAAACTGGCATTAAAAAAGGAGAATGCCTGTCATTAAGTCCAAATCATATTCAATTGGACGCTCCTGACCAACCCCAGGTATTTATTCGGTATGCCAGCCCTCAAAATCGCTATAAAGAACGGAAAATTCCCCTCAGCGAGTCCTGGATCAATGCCTACTATGAATATCGCGGGAAACACCTTCTGGATGACAGGCTTTTCCCCTGGTCTGCCAGGATGCTGGAATATATTCTGGAAGATTTAGGAGCTGATGCCGGAATCACCAAGCGGGTTTCTTTTTCCATGTGCCGCTGGACCAGTGCAATTCAAGACTGGCGCGCTGGCATGGATCATAACAAAATTCGCCAGAAACTGGGGATTTCAGAAGTTCAATGGCGGGAAGTCAGCCGCAAACTGCACAGCTTGAGCAGGGACGAATCTGAAGAGTTAGTTGAGGCTGATAAAATCACAGACGTCTGATTAACCGGGCTCCTGTTCTTATTTCCGGGTGAAAGATAATTCCAGTAACTCAGAAGATTTCCTCGTTACCAGAATCTTTTGACTTAATCTTCCACCAGGAATCCATAAAACTACATCACCGCTTGATAATAAGGGCCACTCTGCCCTGTACAGGGCAGGAATCTTTTCATTGATCATCATATCTGATACTTTCATAGATTGCCCACCCATACCAAAGGGTTGAATGATATCACCTTCGCGACGGACCCTTAAAATCGGGCTTTTTCCAAGAGATTTTTTATCCACCCAAACCTTAAAATCCTCGCCTGGATAAGAAAGTTGGTCATATTGATCTGGAGAATATTCAAGCTGTTTGACATTAAAATACCAGCCATTTCCAAGAGCAAGTTCGCCCTCAGTTGGGATTATATTTTCTCGTGAATTTCGCATCTGGGGAAACTGATCCTTGACCAGGTCTGTTTCCCAGTTTGAGAAGACCACCCACTTTGGCGATTGGGATAAATTGACCCTGGAAACCCAGTTAGTTGATTTTTGCGCTGGATTCCGGAAGAAATTTAAAGCAGCTTCCACTTGCGGAAAGCTTAATTCCCTGTAATCCGGTCGAAGATTGGATAGCGCTTTTCGGATCAAACGACGTTGGATTGCTGTCGGGCAATTTAAGAAATATTCCCGAATTAATTGGAGGTAACTACCCCCCTGGCTATTTAAGCAATCATCCCAGGCGATATCGCAGAAGTGGTCAAGTGCCTGATCTTCTGAAGATATGATTCGGGAAGTCTGGATTAATCGTCGCTTAAAACCCGGGCTGATATCCTCCAATTGAGGTATCAGCGAATGGCGAATATTATTGCGGTGAAAAGCTAAATCTTTATTGGAAGGATCTTCCAGGGATGGAAGCTGATGTTCTTTGATGTATTCCAGGATCTGATTTTTACTCAGGTCAAGCAAGGGTCTTATCAGGGGGATAGTATCACTCCATGAGTTGGGCAGGCTGACGGTCTTCATCCCCGTTAATCCCCTGGCGCCAGTTCCCCTGAGCAAGTTCATAAGAATAGTTTCAACCTGGTCATTCGCATGGTGCGCTACAGCGACAGCCCCGGCAAACTCTAATTTAGCGATTTTAAACAGGAATTGGTAGCGTAATATTCTGGCTGCTTCCTCAACTGACAATCCCATTTCCTCAGAATAAGATTGCACATCTCCTTCCCCTTCCCGAAATGGCAAACCTTCTGCCTGACAAAAATCACGCACAAAGGCAGCTTCCTGGTCGGATTCTTCCCGTAGTTTATGATTAAAATGGGCAGCAATTGGAGCCAGATTTTTGGCCTTCATGGCATGGAGAAGAGTCATGCTGTCCGGACCTCCAGAAAGGCCTATCACGATGGGCAGATCAATAATTGACAGCATTTGTTCGAGAGCGTTGAATACCATTTCCACATTATAATCTATGGTATATTTTATTAACAGGTTTTCTCCTGGACCTCTGAGGTGATTAATGACCCAAACAATCCTGATCATTGATGATGATATCGATACCCTGAAGCTGGTCGGTATTATGCTGGAACGAAAAGGGTATAAAATCCTCGCTTCAACTACCGGGAAAAAAGGTCTCCAGCTTGCAAATGAAGAATACCCGGACCTCATTTTGCTCGATATAATGATCCCGGATGTTAACGGATATGAAATTTCCCGTTCAATACGATCTAACCCGGAAACAGAATCCATTCCGATAATCATGTTCACCGCTCGCAGTCAGGTAGATGACAAGGTGGAAGGATTGGAAGCCGGTGCAGATGCATACATCACCAAACCCGCCAGACCGCGAGAGCTTTTCGCCCAGGTAAGTTCAATCCTCAAAAGAGCCCCCCAGCGCACTGCCGGCTTCCAGGTTCCACCAAAGGAAAAAGGTAAACTCTTGGGAATTATTAGCTCAAAAGGTGGACTCGGTATCTCAACTCTGGCTATTAACCTGGCTATCGAACTGAAAAAGCAATCTGGAAAAGATATACTCTTATCCGATTTTCGGCCTGGACAAGGCACCATCAGCATGGACCTGGATGTTCAGAATACATCTGGCATGATTAAACTCCTGGAACAGGAAGATCCAGCTGAGGTCTCAGATCTGATTTCCGAGTTGGTATTGGAACATAAATCCGGGATAAAGACTCTCTTATCTTCTCATCACCCCACAGATTCAAAATACATTACTCAAAACGAGCAATTTCTCCAGATTGCCAAGCAAATAACCACCCAGGCAGACTATATTGTTCTAGACCTCGGACCATCATTAACCCCAATTTCATCTTCCATACTTCCTTTATGTGACAAAATTCTGATTTGTTTGGAACCATCACCCAGCAATATAATCCAAACCAGAATCCTGATCCAGGATCTGATCAATAAAGGAATAAGTGAAGGACGCTTTATATTCGTTTTGATCAACCGACAGCGCTCAGGTGTGCAGCTCAGCTGGGAACAAGCTGAAAACCAGCTGGAACGCAAGATCGATCAAATCTTCACTCCAGTACCGGAATTAGCATATCAGGCTGCCGCCACTAATTCTCCGATGGTCCAACGAGCTGATGACAGCCTGACGGCAGATCAGTTTCGCGATCTGGCCAAATTGATCCTGGACTAGACATATGGTTCTCCCAGTAGCGGAACAAGAATATCAAATTTCCCAGGCTTCAAATTTAATCCGTGGGGCAAAATATTGTGTTGCTCTGACCGGGGCAGGTATTTCTACACCATCTGGAATACCTGATTTCCGCTCTCCTGGTAGTGGGGTCTGGACAAGGTATTCTCCCATGGAAGTTGCCTCTCTAAGCGCCTTCAGGTACCATCCAGATCGGTTTTACGACTGGCTGCGTCCTTTCGTGAGAAACTTGTTCGAAGCTGATCCGAATCCGGCTCATAAAGCCCTTGCCAAACTTGAAGAAAGTGGGTTTCTTCAATCAATCATCACTCAGAACATTGACGCACTTCATCAACGATCAGGCTCAAAACTTGTTATAGAAGTCCATGGAACATATCAAACCTTATCTTGTCCAGCATGTTTCCAGCAGATTGAAGCAAACGCGGATATATTGAATACCCTTCTTGAAAGTTCTCAGATTCCCCGCTGCCAACTATGCGAAACCATTTTGAAACCAGATATTATCCTCTATGAAGAACAGCTGCCGGTAGAGAAATGGAATCTAGCCAGAACTGAAATCCAGGCTTGCGATTTACTGTTAGTCCTGGGATCTTCATTAACAGTTACTCCGGTCAGCGATTTGCCATATACTGCGCTTACATCCGGAGCGAAAATAATTATAATCAATCGAGGTTGCACTCACCTGGATAATCAGGCGGAGGTGACACTTGATGGTGATCTGGCAGAACTTCTGCCAATTATCGCAGACAAGGTAATCCATGAAAAGAGCTAAAAACCAACCAACGCTGATAAACAGGTATCAAAAATTGATTAATATATCCTGTGATCTGGCATCAGAATTGGATCTAAATGTTCTTCTTTCCAAGATCGTCAGTGCAGCTTGTGACGTATCCAACTCAGAAGAAGCCTCGATATTACTGTATGACCCAATCAAAGATACTCTCTATTTCCAGGCTGCGACAAATCTTGATTCCCACCTCAAGAGAGGACTAGCGGTCCCACTGGAAGGCAGCATTGCCGGCTGGATAGCATCCAATCAAAAACCATTAATCGTTGACAATCCTCAAAAAGATAAACGTCACTTTGATCATATTGGAGAAATCACAAACATCAAATGCAAATCATTGCTGGGTATCCCGCTATTGTCAAAGGGCAATGTGATAGGTGTTCTGGAAGTTATTAATAAACGTGGGGGAGATTTCACCAAGGAAGATCAGGATGTGCTGCTAGCCCTGGGAGCCCAGGCTACAGTCGCTATTGATAATTCCCGGCTCTTCCTACAATCAGACCTGATTGGTGAATTTGTTCATGAAATCAGGACACCCTTATCTGCGCTCAGCGCTGCAGCTCACTTGTTAAAAAGCAATCGGGTGTCTGATGAGCAAAAGAAAAAAATGATCGTTATTCTCGAAGCAGAAATTGAAGCCCTCTCGGAGATGTCCAGTTCATTTTTAGACCTGGCCCGCCTTGAGTCGGGAAGAAAACAATATCATGTAAATGAATTCGATCTGCGTGATCTATTAATCGAATGCCATGAAATTATCAGTTCAGATGCCCAAAAACATCACCTTCAGTTCAATACGGAAATCCCTGATACATTGCCGCGGATTTTAGGTGACCGAAAACAATTAAAACAGGCATTCATAAATCTCCTAAATAACGCAATTAAATATAATCAAGATGATGGAATTATCACTCTCAAAGCTTCAGCAAAAAAGGGTCAAATTATCGTCTCGGTTTCCGATACTGGAATGGGGATACCAGAGGATGAACACGCCCATATCTTCGAAAAGTTTTACCGTGTGAAGTCACACCGGGGTCAAGTTCCAGGAACCGGGCTGGGGTTATCGGTTGTCAGGCAAATTATCAAGGGACATGGTGGAGAAATTTCTTTTATCAGCAAAGTAGATGTCGGTTCTACATTTACAGTAACGCTCCCGGCTGAATCCTGATCTGACTTATCTATGAAACCCTCCTTGAAAAAATACCGCATCCACCTCATATTGATGATCGTTATCACCTTCCTGGCGGCAGCTGCTTTCCAGCAGACTGGTTGGGGCGGGGTCTGGCAGGGATTTTCCAGTGGCCTGGGAATTCTTATCAGTGAACTTCCCCTTCTTGCTGCAGCATTTTTAACAGCCGGTTTTCTCCAAGCCCTGGTTAAAAAAGAGTTCATTGCCCGCTGGTTGGGAAGAGATGCTGGAATAAAAGGGATTTTGCTAGCCTGCCTGGGGGGAGGTTTAATCCCCGGGGGACCTTATGCTTATTATCCAATTGCAGGGGCTTTATTAAAATCTGGAGCTGGTCTGGGGGTATTAATTGCTTTTGTAACAGCCAAGAACTTATGGTCTGTATCCAGGCTTCCACTGGAAATAGCCATTCTCGGAACCACGGTGACTATACGAAGGTATTTAATCACTTTCCTCATCCCTCCCCTGCTGGGCATAGCTGTCGATCGGATATTCGGGGGACTGATCGGTAAAATCCGGGAGGGTGTTGAGGGATGAACTCCGCAACCATTATCCTCTGGTGCATAACAATATTTATGTTCTTCTTCAGCTGGAGAGAAGGACCGAAGACAACACGCCGTGGGATGGAACTGGCCTTGGAAACGACCAAACAAAACGCCCTGTTAATTCTGCTGGCATTTATTATTGTTGGTTTTGTTAATATCCTTTCTCCCGAGGAATTGGTCACAGCCTGGATAGGTCCCGGGTCTGGTTGGACAGGAATTCTACTGGCAGAATTCCTGGGCCTGATGCTGCCCGGTGGTCCTTATGTTGTCTTTCCTTTGATAGCCATTTTGAACCAGGCCGGGGCGGGTTTGGCACCGGTAATCACATTAATTACCAGCTGGTCAACACAATCCCTGCTTACGATAAGTTTCGAACTGCCGTTTATGGGATGGCGTTTCACTGCTATTAGATGGAGTTTGGGACTGTTTATTCCTTTACTGACTGGATTGATTGTGATGTTTATTTGGGGATAAAATCAATAATCAAGAAAAACCCGCAGGTTAATCGCCTTTCTCAACATCTAACCATTCAGCCATACGATTGTTAATCTCTTTTTCCAGATCCGCTACTAAAGCTTCAGCGAGATCTTCACTTTCAGCCTTGGCAGTGATTCGGATCAAGGTATAACCTTTCCCTGCTGCCAAACCAACAGTTGGATTGGACAACTCTTCCAGATCACGGATTAAAACATCTATTCTGGATTCTCCTATACCCTCAACCCGTATATTTCTCGTCAGTATGACCCCGGTTAGGGAGTACTTTGATATTATCCTGGGAATTACCTGTTCATTAAGCATGCCTTCCATCTCCACCGGCACACCCGGTAATGAGTATATACTGCTGTCCTGGACTTCAAGATGTATTCCAGGAGCAGTTCCCCGGGGGTTTGGCAACGCTTCTCCGCCTTCCGGCAAATAAGCTTGCTGCTTGTTGTTATCTGGGGGTTCAATACCATATTTTGAAAAGCGCTGAACTATCTCCTCCCAGAATTCAGGATAAAACTCAAGCTGCAATCCAAATGCCTGGGCGATTGCCTGTCTGGTCGGATCATCCACTGTAGGACCGAGCCCCCCGGTGAGTACTACTATATCTGCCCTTGAGATAGACTCGAGAATAATCTGGGCAATCCGATCAGGGTTATCACCAATGGTTGCTGTCCGGTAAACATCTACACCTATCTTGCGCAGGGCAAGTGCAATCACCTGGGTATTGGTGTTGACGATTTCTCCTAACAACAGTTCAGTTCCGATGGTAATTATTTCAGCGGATGGCATAGATCTCCTTTCCGGTTATCTCGATCCGCAATGGGATCAGATAACAAACTCATAATAAAGTATATAACAATAAAAAAATCCTGTAGTGTATTTTACACTACAGGATTATTGTGAAGTTATTGGTTTTGGTTTATTCAATTCCCAAATAAGCTTTTTGGACCATCTCATCCTTGCGTAAATTTTCTGCGCTATCCTTTAATACGATTTCACCGGTCTGGAGGACATAACCTCGATCCGCAACTGCCAGGGCAACAGTCGCATTTTGTTCAACCAATAAGATTGTGGTTCCATTTTTGTTGATCTCCCGAATGGTCTCAAATACGCTTTCTACAAGAATTGGTGCCAATCCCATTGAGGGTTCATCCATCAACAATAAACGGGGTTTTGCCATCAACGCCCTGGCTGTCGCCAGCATTTGCTGCTCACCACCTGATAGAGTTCCAGCAACCTGCTTCCGTCTTTCCTTCAGCCTTGGAAACAGCTGATAAACTTTCTCAAGGTCATCATCAAAGGACGATCTATCAGGCAGGGAATAGGCACCCATATCCAGATTTTCAAATACGGTAAGTCTGGCAAATATACCCCTGCCCTCTGGAACCATAGTTATACCTTTAAAGACCAGTTCATGAGCCGGAGTATCAGATATCTTCTCACCTTCAAAATAGATCTCTCCAAAACGAGGTGGGATCAGACCACTTATGGAACGCAAGGTGGTTGTTTTCCCGGCTCCATTTCCCCCGATCAAGGTAACGATTTCATTTTCCTCAACTGTGATCGAGATACCTTTTAGGGCATGAATATTGCCATAATAAGTATGAATGTTCTTTACTTCAAGCATAGCCATAATTACATTTCACTTTGGAGTGCCGCCCGTAGGATCAGGCTGCGCCCCGGCCTAAATAAGATTCGATGACCTGGGGGTTTTTTTGGATCTCAGCAGGGGACCCCTGGGCAATCAGCTGACCAAAATCGAGTACATAGATGTACTCACTAATACCCATGACAACTTTCATATCATGTTCAATCAGCAATATTGTGATCTTCAACTCATCCCGTAAATTCTCAATAAAGCGCATCATGATGACAGATTCGTTGGGATTCATTCCTGCAGTTGGTTCATCCAACAAGATGATCTTGGGCTGGTTAGCCAAAGCCCGGGCCATTTCCAGTCGGCGTTGTTCACCGTAAGGAAGGGCTCTGGCCAGCAGGTCACCTTTGCCCTGTAATCCGACAAAATTCAACAGATCTTGAGCGTCCTCCAGAGCCTTTTTTTCTTCTGCTCTCTGGCGGGGAGTATGCAAAATAGCATCCACCCAGGTTGACTTCAGTCTGGGGTGAGCACCAACCAGGATGTTCTCCAGGGATGTCATGGCCGGGAAAAGACGAATATTCTGATAGGTCCGGGATATACCTCTCTGGGTGATCCGGTCTGGAGATAGTCCCACCAGGGATTTTCCCAAGAATAGCATATCTCCTTCATCTGAGGGATAAAAACCTGTTATACAGTTAAATAATGTGGTTTTACCAGCGCCATTGGGACCAATGATGCTGTAAATGGATCCTTCAGGTATTTTGATAGAAACACTATCTACTGCTGATAATCCACCAAACCGTTTGGTAACTCCACGGGTTTCAAGGATACTCATATGCTAACCCTCTTTTCCTACTAAGCTTTCTTCCGGTGGTATGACGTCCTGCTCATCTTCGTGGAGTTCCATCATTCTCCTGGGAGCAGGCCATAAACCTTCAGGACGAATAATCATCATGGTCACTAATAAACCACCAAAGACCAGCAGGCGGTATAATTCCAGCTCCCGGAGAATTTCTGGAAGACCCTTCAACACAAAGGCACCCACAATCACACCCGGGATACTGCCCATACCGCCCACAATTAACAAACATAGCACGTTAATGGAAACCATTAATGTATGATCAGCTGGTCCTGTATATTGGTTCCTGGCAGCAAATAAAGCTCCCCCCAGACCAGCAAAAGCGGCCCCGGTTGCAAATGCCATCAGTTTATAGAAAAGCGTATTGATTCCCATCGCCTGGGCAACGGTTTCATCTTCTCTCATCGCCATCCAGGCTCGACCTACCCGGGAGTTTTGCAGGAAATTCGTAATTACAATCGTTAACAATATTCCCAGAATGATCAAGTATAAATAGGTTTTTTCACTGGTCAGAGATAAACCAAAAATGCTTGGACCAGCGATATCGCGAATTCCCTGAGGACCTCCCAGATAGGGGGACATCATATCACTCCGGATCAGGACCCGGATAATCTCACCAAAACCAAGGGTGACAATAGCCAGGTAATCTCCTCTCATGCGCAGAACTGGTATTCCGAGTAAAATACCGGCAAAAGCCGCAAATACAATGCTCAGGATCAATACCGGCCAAAAACCGATTTGTAGTGTAATTGGAGCCGGAGCTGTTAACAATCCGGCAGTATACGCACCAATTGCAAAGAATGCCACGTAACCCAGGTCAAGCAGTCCTGCCAGACCAACCACTATATTCAGTCCCAAGCCCATCAGGACATAGATACCGACAGTGCCCATGGCATAATTCCAGTACTTGCCAAGGAATTGAGGGATTAAA
>SDBT01012512.1_pt1 | contig 13633 bp, 10 predicted proteins | sample 2277101 | NCBI WGS metagenome assembly SDBT01 (sample SAMN10404973, study PRJNA504765) | marine sediment metagenome | isolation source: marine sediment core GS10_PC15, 103 cmbsf | place: Arctic Ocean: Southern Knipovich Ridge | collected 2010
TGCCATTTTCCTATCCTATCTTACTGACCTGCCCCAAATAATTGTACCGCCTCTTAAGTTGGAGTTACCGGAAGTCTGGCTTTGTGAGTCGGACTCCCCCTGGAACAATTTTGGGATTTGTTTAGTTATTTCTCCTTATTTATAAAATTGTCTTCGAACCACTTCAAGTGTTCTAGTTCACCATTCAATAAAGCTAGTTGTTTTTGCCAAATTTCTGTTCTATACCATTTACTAAAGCGTCTTAGGTCACCAGACAAGAATCTATGAATCATAACAATATCTGATTGTAGTAATATTCCTAAAGCAAAATTCGAAACATGTGCAATATCCATTGGATATCTGATGGGACCGAGAACACTTTTACTCTCTTCGAGTATCAATGTTAAGTGATCAGAACTAGCGGCATGGCTCTGCTTCGACCATGATCGATATAATGAATCATACACTGTTCTTTGTTTAAGATATTCTGCAAGTTCTCTAATATTTGTTGGCCCATCATATAGAGAGTACCATTCAACACGCTTTCGTTTTTCACCCAATCTTTGATATTCCGCATATACATCCGCATATCCTGGTTTCTCAAGTGACTTTTTGAGATGATCTATATAATCGCTAGGAATTTCTGGAGTTGGAGGTAAGATATCCTCAAACCCCTCAAATCCTTCTTGGTCCAGCGTATCGAAAAAGTCCTTTCCCTTTTCATTTTCTTTGGAATGTCTTTCTCTAAATTCAATTCGATCAAGAATGTTTCTAATAATCCAAGCTATCCCTTTCGTCCGTGCCATCGTTTCGTTCATGAATTCAAGCCCGAGCTTAGCTTCAAACGCACTTCTTATCAATAGCTTTGTAGGTTCAACGCAAATATTCGAAATAAGAACCTCAGCAGAATCAATCATTTGAAGAATATGGAGAAAAAGTGCTAACACTGGAAAGGCTTCGTCGGCGTCGGCTTTTGAAGTCATCCTACATTTTTCATATAGGTTAGTACCGAAATTAAATGCTTCCCGCAAAGTTTGTGAAGCTAACTCTATAGCAGGTTTTCCTACCTCTATAAAAGGTTCAGGATCAAAGATATTCTTATCTGGCTCTGTAGGCATAGCGACACATTATATGTCAAATAAGAGTAAGAAACAATAGAGTGGAAGATTGCATTTGGAACGACATTATGAATGAACTAAGATGTAGTTATATTTTTATTTATGGATTTAATGGTAGGGTCAAATGTATTCGGGATTATATTAAGTCTTGTTGAAGTGGCTTTCCGTCTGATATAGAATGTACTAAAGAGATAATTGAGGTCTTTAGATGGTAGAAAATCCTTGGCAACTCATTGAAGACAGTATTATCGACCAATATCTGAATGATCCGATTCAACGCCCTTGGGTAATCGCGTTTAGCGGTGGAAAGGACTCTACAACATTACTTCAAGTAATATGGAATTCTTTGTTAAAGGTTGAACCGAATCAACGCACTAGAGATATCTATGTTGTGTGTAATAATACACTTGTTGAAAATCCTGTTATTATCTCATACGTAAAAAAACAATTAGGGTTGATAAAAACTGCTGCTATAGAACAATTAATGCCTATCACCGTTGAGCATACAATCCCAAGCATGAACAACACTTTTTGGGTTAATCTAATCGGACGTGGTTATGTAGCCCCGAATGTTTTATTCAGATGGTGTACTGAAAGACTGAAGATAAAACCTACGTCAAAATATATAAAAGGTACGGTTTCAAAATATGGAGAAGTCATCATTCTATTAGGAACAAGAAAAGCAGAAAGCGGTACTAGATCACGTTCAATTCAACGCTATGAAATAAAAGGTAGAAGGCTAAGTAAGCATAACCTCCCTGGTACATACGTCTATGCTCCTTTAAAAAATGTATCTACAAATGATGTCTGGTGGTATTTAGCTGAAAACGCTTCACCATGGCATTCCGACAATAATGATCTGGTTCATATTTATAGAAATGCCAGCGATGATAATGATTGTCCTCTAATTACTGATAAAAGTACTCCTGCTTGTGGGCGGAGTAGATTTGGGTGCTGGGTATGTACAGTCGTAAGTAGCGATAAGTCAATGCAAAACCTTATCTCCACTGGCGATAAATGGATGCAACCTTTACTGGAATTCAGGAATATGCTCGCAGAAACAATCAACCGAGATGGAATTGGGTATGATCCACTCAAATACAGAATGCCAGTGAGAAGGAATGCTCAAGAAGGATTAGGACCTTACTGGCCAAGATGGCGGCAACATATACTAAGAAAGCTTCTTGAAACACAAAAAATTGTGCAACAAAATGAACCAAATATTCAGCTAATTACTGAACAAGAATTAGTTGCAATACAAGTGATTTGGGATAGAGATTATATTACCGAATATAGTGTTGCAGAAACATATGAAGAAGTTTATGGATCAAGAATCGAGTCTTTAAACTTCTCTGAAAGCAAAAATGCTACGAATGAAATCATAAAAAAAGTCTGCGATACTAATCCATCAGATGCAGAACTAATAAACATCTTATTAAATGCTCAGAAAAATAAAATACTTCTAGTGCACAAGCGAGGTCTCCAAAACGACATCGAAAAAATTATTGAAGAACATCTCGACCCTAGTATTAGCAATGTATATAGACAAGATAACAATAAATAACTTCAAAATATTCTTTGGTGAAAACACTATTAGCTTTCCTCCGCTAAATAGTCAAAATGTCTGCGTTATTAGCGGAGACAATGGATATGGTAAAACCACATTTTTAACTGCATTAGTCTGGTGTCTTTATGGAAATCAAATACAGGAAGTTGACCAGTTTTTTAAAGATAGAGTAAATGCAACTGGCGGGTATAAAAAGTATTTATACTCATGCATGAACAGACGCGCACTCGAAAACAATCAGGCTGAATATAGTGTCTCTATTGATCTGAAAGGCGTTGAATTGCCAGGGATTTATTGCGATACTATGCAAATTTCAAGATCATTCAACATCAATAAATCAAATGATTTCTTGACAATCTATATGGATGGTAATCCTAGCGAGCTGGTTGATGATATCGGGAAACAACTATTTATTCAGGATTTTATTCTTCCAAAAGAGCTGGCAAAACTATTTTTTTTCGATGCAGAAAAGATTGTCCGGTTAGCAGAAGTTCAATCTTTGCATGAGAGACGATTATTCAGTCAGGCTTATTCCGAAGTACTCGGGATAAAAAAGTACGAAGACTTACGAAATAATTTAAGCGATCTAATGATTCGGTTTAGGAGAGATTCAGCTTCAGATGAAGAGAGAAAACAATTCGAGGAACTCCGAAAAGAAATAAATGGCATAGAGCGTAAGATAGACGAGAAAGAGCGTAAAAAAGAAAACATGATTGCTCAAAATAGTGAACTAAGAATGCAATCAGATGAACTGCAGGAAAAACTTCTTCGTGAAGGCAATACACTGTCCATATCGGAAATCAATAGCCTCAGAGAAGAAAAAACAAGATTTGATGAAATCCGAAAAAGATTAAATACTGAATTCAGAGACCTCTTTGAACTTGCTCCTTTTGCATTAGCAGGCCAGCTAATGACCCAAATTGAGAAGCAAATAGATAGCGAAGATAAATATAACAGAACCGTCATTAGCCAGGATAATATAAAAACTAAAATAAAATCAATCGTTGATGCACTTTTAGCAGATAAAAACAAATTCACAAAAAACATAGGCGAAGAAATCAAAGAATATTACGTCTCAAAAGTAAATGACCTAGCCTACACGTACTTAATTGAGGAACAGGGTGTGGATCAAGAGAACATAATACTATTACATAATTTTAATGTCGATGAGGCTAACAGATTCAAAGCAATATTGACCGATTTAAAAACGACATACAAAGAAAATATCCAAACTCTTAATTCGGAATCAAAATCTAATCGAATGGCCTTTGATAATGTCTCAAGAGTACTCAATAATGCTGAATCCAATGAAAAAGATCCGTTAATTAGAAAGTATAGAGAGGAAAGACGAAACATCGAGGAATCTTTACAATATATCGAAGAGGTAGCCCTTCAGTTAAGCCAAGAAATAGGTGCTCTTGAATATGAATTTATTTCAAAAAATAAGAGATTCGAAGAGATCGCAAAAAAGATCAAGGTTGATAGGACCTACTTTAAAAAGGACCAGCTGGCTTCTCGATTAGTCAACGAACTGGATGAGTTCATTAAGAGAATAAAAAACCAAAAAAAGAAGTCTTTAGAGGAGGGAATCCTCACAAATCTACAGTTGTTAATGCATAAGAAAGACTTCATTGTAAAAATAATTATCGAGGTAAATGATGATATATTAGATATTCTCTTATTCGACAAAAGAGACAATGAAATTAGAAAGGAAGATTTATCTAAAGGTGAACAGCAACTTTACGCAACAGCTTTACTAAAAGCACTTGTGGAGGAATCAGGGATTCAATTCCCAGTAATTATCGATAGCCCTCTCCAAAAGTTTGATGATAAACATTCGAAAAATGTTATCACCAATTTTTATCCAAGGATATCAAAGCAAGTGGTTATATTACCTTTGAGGAACAAGGAATTAAGTAAGCAAGAATACAAGATGCTATATAAAAATATTGGATGTTCATATTTGATTGATAACAACGATGATTCCTCTTCTTTTAGAGAAGTGAAACCTGAAACATTGTTTATAAACTAGTATTGCTAGAGGTTAGTTTATGATTAAGTCTATAAAAACTACGGAATCTAATCGTGCAGTAGTAGCTGACCTAACTAGGAAATTAAATATGGGTTCCGAGAACATTATTGCTCGTATTGCTTTGGCCTATTCATTGTCTCTTGACAGGAACCTTAATCTTAACAATATGGGAGATTCAAAAGGCAAAGAATACAGTAGTAAAGTTTTGTTTGGAGATTATGAAGATGTATATTTGGCTATGGTCTGCCAGCACTATGCGATTAATGTGATGGATTTTAACATACCCAGATATATAAAAATGCATATTGATGACGGCTTGGAGTTAATTTGGGAAATAAATAAAGATAATCCCAATTTGCCAGTATTTGATTTTATTCTTGATCTTATTGAAAAAGGACTGCAATTCTTAAATAAGTCTAACGTTCAGTAGCTTAGAAGACTGGATAATATTTCCTCGTATCTAGGAGGAGAAGTGTCATATTTTCGGAATATAGAAAGTAGACCTAATCTCATTTGGAGTCCGACAAATGCCTACATTCAGGAACAGCTTATCTCTGGAGAGAAACTTAGGATGATCATGGCTCCTTTCATTCGTAAAAACGCTCTGTCCTCTCTCATAGAGAAATGTGAGATCCCCAATGATCTCTCTATCATTACTCGCTGGACTAGACAAGATATTGTCACTGGTATTTCCGACCTTGAAATCTATCCATTTCTTAAAGACAGAGGGATTGCCCTTTACCTCAACCAGACAATCCATCTTAAAATGCTAGTGTTCGCCTCGAATTGGGCTTTTGTAACTAGCAGTAATATAACAGGTAAAGGATTGGGATTGACAGATTCATATAATTTGGAGGTTGGATGTCGGATTACTCTCGGACGTGAGGATTGGCAGGCTATCTATCAACTTTTAGGTACGAGCTTTAGGGTAGACAATGATATTTATCAAAAGGCTGTGAACTATAGAGATGTAAACTATACGCCTCCAGGTACCTTTCCAGATCTAAATCTTAGCCCTGATCAAGACATGCAGTTTTCAATACTATCGTTGCCATCTACCGATAGCCCATCAGAGTTCTATGCGCTATATAACAGCAATGAACCACTACCTCTGGATAATGTGAATACATTTATGCATGATATAGCTCTCTACAATGTCAGACCTGGCATGAAGGAGCATACTTTTTATTCTTACTTACGAGATAAATTTAGAAGTCAACCATTCACTCAAACCATAGTAGATCAAATTAAAAGGGCTAAATCAGCAAGATTCGGACTGGTGAATAAATGGCTGCAAACTCACTGTTCGGATAAACCAACTCCCTATCGTTGGGAACTAAAGCCGGCTACCCGATGTCTTTACAGTTGGCTGGATCATTTCTACGAGGAAATATCCTGGGATCGCCCGCATTACTCTATGGTAATTCGATGGAAAGAGGTCAATCCAGGAAATCCTAATTATACGTAACCTTACCATTCCATGGCTTAGAAGGTTACTTAGTGCAGGATTCTGAGGATCTGACTTGCCATATCACGGATCCTCTCGACAAGATGGACTTCCTGTTTTATACGTGCAGGTTCAATGAGTCGAAGCGACGACATCTTTTTCTCAATCTTTCGCAGTTCGTCTAAGAACGGGTGCTTTACTAACCTGTTTTCTACTATCTCAACAATATCATCCAGGGAAGACCCCCCATTCTCAAGAAGTTCCATATCACGCATGAAGCCTTTCTTGTGGATCTTGGCAACCTTCTTGAAGTCACCAGGATTATGGATAGGCCTATTTCTCTCTAAGCACAAATTGTTAAATCTTTCGAGTCCCTTTTGGGAAAACTTTAAAGCATACAAATTGAAACCGAAGTAATCGTAATTCATGCCCTGAGTTCGTACTGCCATATTCAAAAGTGTGTAATGTTCCTCCTTTACGGGACATCCTTCATTTTTGAGCTGGGAGTATATTGAGTAGATAGCTAACTCATTTCTTACTTCCTGTGGCTTCATTCCAAGTGTTTTAGCACATGCACTACTGCAATCAACATCATAAATGGGCTCATCAAGCCGCCAATGCTTATTAAGCTCGGATGCATATGCTTGGTAGATATATAAGGCACGCTCCATTGCGCCCCATTCCAATTGTCCTTTTAGGTGTAGCATTCCAAGTAACTTGAAAATTACTTCATCTCGACTATATTTGCCCGTGTCGGTTAACACTAACTCATATGCTCTGAAAGATTCTATGGACTCCAAAATACGCGGAGAAAGAGCTGAGGGATTACTTAACAAATGTTTAATTGCAGTAAGGCGACGATTGCCGTCTAAGACAAGGAATTTATCGGTGCCATTTACATGTTCAATAATCATACGATTGCCCTGATCAAGGAACCCTATATCCCTAATTGACTCAATGAGTTCGGATAAGTGAAACTCAGCTTTGTCGATCACAGATAGGATGTAGTCCTGAACTTCATCAGACGCTAATTGCTGTAATGTATAATCAGCTGGTCGAGAAGTCTTCAGGATAATTCGTGGATTCTTTGGATCCAACAAAAGTATATCTGGAGAAACAGTGACATTTCTTAATTGGTAAGCATCGATTATCGAATCTATACTCATATTTTTAAAAATTCAATGCTATTTTTTTTAAATTACAATTGAAGAACTCGCCGTAAGCGTTCGAATGTGGTCGTTACTTCTTTTAAGTAGGTTAACTCCATCCCAATGGGAGTAAATTCATCAATAACCAAGTCTTCTTCCTGCTTATCTAGTGCTTTATTAAGAGCCTGCGCCCACTCTTTCTGGTTAATGAAATGTTTCAAGCTATCCGCGGCACTCTCTGCACTTCGGGTTGCTGATTCAACCTCTCTTAGAAGACCAGCTGCATGGTTTTGAACAGATTCGTTCTCGTGAGAATCGTGGGCTTTTACTAGATCAGCCAGATACCTGAAATTGCGTGGCTCAGGAATTGTGTCCTTATGGGACGGGTCATCCCGTACATCAAACTGACAAAGTTCATTCATCTTGTATAAGGATGGTTCGTCCATTTGAAAGGATGAAGAATCGATGACGAAATACCCACTTGTGCCCGTCAGAGTTCTATTTATCACTGCTGTTTCTATCAGTGTGTAGTGACCGGGTTTAACGCCTTCGAAAGTGTTGCAGAGCTGCCTATACACGATGTAGGTCATACATGCCCTACGTACGTCTGTATTCTTGACCGAGAGCCGACTTGCTACCTCATTAGCCCTTTGGTTTTTATACTCGAAATTCTCTAAGGTCGGGGCAAGCCCCATATACTCTTTGTGTATATTGTATGCTTTGGGCAATGGAGTCCACTCCTTAACCGAGCCGTGATGCCTGAGACCAAGTATTACAGCAAGTTGATGATCCATATCTTCCTGGTTCATTCCCTCAGTATCGAAAAACATGGTCTCCACTATCTTGAGAGAATCCGTAATCCTAGGGCTCAACCGCTTTTCTGGATTCTTCTCTTGATTGTCCTTCTTGAGTAATTTTTTTGCCGTAGCGATTCTACGATTGCCTTCAATCACCACATACTTGTCCGAATTATGTAACTTTCGGACTACAATGCGATCAATTGGAACAAACCCAACATTCGACATAGAATTCCAAAGATCTTCAATGTCAGAGAATTCATCTAAATCGATATCGAACGATTCGTCATTATCGCTGTCTTCATATTCCTTTGTACCTTTGCGTATTGTGAAATACTTAAGGATATTATTTTGAAGACCCTCAATAACGTCATCTGAAAAGTGTTTTTGTGCACCAAATCTCTGTACGAAACGAGGATTATTCGGGTCTAACATAAGATTGTCGATTGCTATCCGTTGTTCTTTCATTCGATTCTTATTCATTACTCGTTGCTCCTTCTACAGTCGTTTTTACCTGAAGTTCAGCCAGGAGTACTCCAAGTCGTTGACCAACTGCTTTTACCTCCACACTTTCGAGATCATCACCAAACTGAATACGTGAGAGTATATGTGATACTTCTTGAAGCCATGTCTCCCATCGAGGCACGTAAAGCTCTGCCTGCCGCTCTGCCCAAATATCGCTGGGTCGTTGTTGATTAATCTCGACTTCCTTGATTAATTCGTCCCTTCTCTTATCGTCGCTGTCCTGTAGAATATTATCAAATTTACGCCATTCTGATGGATTTCGCATAGGTGCAAATTCACGAGTAGGCTTTGAGAAATGACAAAGATTATCCATTCTCTCAATTGACTCGTTGTTTAGGAGCATTGTTACAGGATGTTGTTGGATGTATTCTGGCAGTTTGCTCTTTCCGCCCTTCAGGAGAACTCCCTCACATAGGGAATAGTATCGAGCCTTTATACCACCAACAACTTGAGACAACTGCTTCATCACCCGATAAACACTAAGTCTTTGCTCCACCCGCTTCAGGTCTACACTCAACGCATCAGCAACTTGTTGGGCTGGGATGGTATCCCACTGGAAAGTCTCATCAGACTGTCCGGCTACTGAAATATATCGCTCATACATATTATGGGCTTGTGCAAAGGCCGACCATGTCTTAAGAGATCCATGGTGGCGGACTCCAAGGAGATAACTAATTCGCATCTGGAATGTCTCGGGATCACAGTCATTAATAATCTCCATCACATCTAGTTCTTCTATAGATTGTCGAAGTGCTTCATCTAAATCAGATCTTTTTAACAGATTCCGTATTGCTATTACGCGGCGGTTTCCTTCCTGGACAACATAGTAGTCTGTATCCCGATATTTCCGAACGAATATTTGATCAATAGGCTGCCAACCATTTGTAACAATTGAATTCTCGAGCTGTTCGATTTGATAGGCTTCCTTAAGTATATTATTGTGCGTTTGCTCGATGATTCCCGGATCAAGGTAATTACTTTCGTCTGTACGATCATCATCATGCTCAAGGAAACGTGGATTGTTGGGGTCCAGGATCAGTTTCCCAGCTAGCACTCGAACCCTCCGGAGATTCGGCATTAAATCAACCGTTGTACTTTTTATCCTATCGTTCATTTCGTCAACTCCCTATAGTAATCGACGTTGTCGCGAGCAATAATGGTGGTACTATTGATCAGTCCAATTTCGAGTGGCCATACAGCACCGTCCAGTATCGCATTCACTTCACTACGATGGTCGAATAAAGGATGCTCGGATTTTAGCGCATAAAGGCGATCAACAGTGCCTTGGATTTGTTTGAATTCGTCACTTGTAACAATTCTGCCAATCGTATTCGCAAGGGGAAGTGGAAGCTTTATTAGGTAAAAACCGGATTCGTAATCACCAGCTGCAATTTGGGTAAGCATTAACTCTCCATTCAACATATCGGCAGTGAAATTGATAAGTTCATCCGGGAGTTGATTCCGTGTGCGGTGCCATCGTAAGGATATAAAAGCAATCCATGGGTATTCACTTTTCACTACTGGTGTTGCCTTACCATTTATAACAGATGCCTGAGCTTCCATCGCGTTGTATATAAGTTTTCGATTAAGTTCTTTTGATAAGACTGTAACTCCCTCTGTTCTTACCATTTGAAAGGCGCTTTCGGGATTTACTCTGCTCGCAAACTTCTCCATCCTTTGTGACAAGAAGTTAAACACATTCCCTGCAGTAGGTCTAACTTCGTTATTCATGATAATGGGCAGCCATATGAAGCCTTTTGTCGGAGATTCATACTTGAAAAGCAGCATAGTGATCCGGTCTCTAGGATTAAACTTGAGGTCACAACGGTACTCATGGTCTACCCTATATTCATCAAACACAGAACGGAGTACGGATTCAAATTCTTCAGCTGAGGAGAATTCACGGTCATCTACTGAAGGTTCGAGAGCATCAGAAATATCAGAGAATAGCCATCGGTTGTCAATTCGATATCGGATATTTGGAAGCTCATCCTCCACTTCCACGACATAAGCTCGCTTTGATGAATCGTCTGGATTAATACGAATGGCACGACCAATGGCTTGTATATACACCAGCTTTGAGTTCGTTGGTGCAGCCATGACAATCGTGTTAATCCGTGGGTCGTCATAGCCTTCCGATAATACTTGCACATTAACGAGGATTGATCGATCTAGAGCCTTCTCTATCTCAAAAAACTTATTCCTATCTATACCACGACTGTTTTCATTACCTAAGACATATGAAATCGAAGCGTAATGGTTGGCTAAATCAGAGTTAACGAGTGATCCGTGTATACTCCGTACAAGTTCCCTGGTTCCTGCATATACAACGATTTTTTGGTAATCATCCTTTCTTGCGAGCAAAGCCTTGATAATACGCTTCTGTCTTTCCGGGTCGATCAAAGAGCATAAAGAGTCATCGTCGAAATCATAAATGTTATCGTAGACACCACCCTGGACTTTCTCAACTTCTGGTCGCAAGACAACACCTAACTCGACAAGTTCAGGGAATCCAATTGAGTAGGATTCACGCTCGAAGTCTAAAGGGATACCATCGTATCGTGATGGCGTTGCTGTCAAACCTAAAATTCCAAGATAATCTGAGTTGAACATAGGCGTGTAGGATGGCGCAGCACCGTGATGAGCTTCATCTATTACCGCCATCTTATAAACCGTCTGGGATAAGAATACTTTTCTTGCTGCAGATAGCATCATGAAGTCTACCTGAGCTTTATAGGATATTCGTTCGTACAAGTTCGTGTATTGGTCGAAACACTTCTTTGCTTGCGTTAGTAACTCGCTCCGATGAGCAATCCATGCAATCCTATCGGACGTTGGATCAAACATCCTGGTGTCAAATAGAGAACTCACAGCCCTTACTGCAACGAAAGTCTTACCTCCACCGGTGGGTATAACAAGCAGATACCTGCCGTTTGGTTTTTCGCTGAAATCATCAGCAACAGCTGCAACAGCTTCATTTTGAAACTGATCATACCGCTCTTTAACAGATAACTCGCTCATACTCGACTTCGGGTTGAAATACTTCTTCTAAACCAATAACAAGTCTTTTTGGTTACGCCGATTATACACCCGTAACCAAATGTCAACAAGGCATAACCTTTTTGGAGAATTCGGTTGCTTGATGAACGAGCTCCCATCATTTTTCCAAATGAGAAACTAAATCTAATCCACAGTCAGGAATACAAGAAGTAGACTATATCCATAGTCTCTTCTTGCAACTCAAATGCCGATTCTTATTTTGCTTATATCTCACCTGTGAAGCGAGTTACAATTAGCTTGCGTTCCTTTTCAAAAAATTGATATACGTAAGAAAAGCTTACCTATGCCTATTCAAAGAAGATAATTGACAGATTTCGGCTGTGAAACTATAGTAGGTGCTACATCGTCTGTTGGAGGTATTCAATGGCAAAGCTTAAAGCAACAAGAGGATATTTTAAGAACGGGCTACCCTATGCCCGATTTGGCAATGGATCGCGCAATTTGGTTATTTTCAATGGGCTTGACTTACTACACAAACCACCGTCTAGTCTACAATTACGAATGGTTATCAACACCTATAAGTGCCTTACAGAGGACTACACGGTGTATTTAGTTAACCGAAAAAGCGGAATGCCTAGTGGTTATTCAGCAAGAGATGCGTCCGAGGACTACGCAACTATGGTCAGGGACGAGTTTGGAGTGGCTGTTGACATTATGGGTGTATCAGCAGGGGGAGTAATAGCGCAGCATTTTGCAGTTGACCACTCTGACTTAGTCCACCACCTAGTGCTCACTGCGACTGCCTCTCGCTTGAGTAATGAAGCCAGGGATTTAATGATGCGTGTACGTGACCTAGCTCGACAGGGTAAAGGGAGAGCGGTATGCACTACCATGATAGGCTGCGTATACACTCATGGAGTTAAGAAATACCTATTCAAATTACTTATGTGGCTTTTCCCCTCCTTTATGTTTAACCCAACAACAGGACCATCGGACGGAGTGGTAGAAATCGAAGCAGTGCTGGATCATGACTTTAATGATCGACTAGCTAATATTCAAGTGCCTACCCTCGTAGTAGGTGGCGATCAAGATTTCTTTTGTCCGGAAATACTAATTCGTGAGACAGCTGACACTATTCCCAATGCAAAGCTGATTCTCTATCAAGGTTTAGGACACGAAGCCGCTTTTAGTAAACAGCTCGCCGCCGATGTATTAGCGTTTCTTACCAAGGGTAATGTGTAGGTTGCTTACCAGCTATTTAAATTCCCTATGCCTCTTAGACTATGGATCTCTTACTCAGTTGTTAAAGTTTATCTTCATAACCTAAGAATGGTTCCTTTATTGAGGATTGACAAACACATAAGCGAAGGTTAATATTGTCTATTATCCAGGGTATTATTGACTTATTCTGAGATGTTAATCATAATGAATAACGGTATGCAACCTGAGGTAAAGGAGGGAATTCATTATGAAAAGGTATTTTTCTCAAGTGGCAAGTAAAAGCCTGATGACTAGCCGCAGGATTTTAAAATTCGGCGGGATGGCAGTGTTGATCGCTTTTCTGGCAGCGAGCCTGGCGCCGTTTCCCCTGGCAGAGGTGAAAGCAGCCGATTTCACCAGTGTGATAGAGGCCAAGCTCACCGCCGGCGATGCCTCCGCAGGTGACTTTTTCGGATATTCTGTTGCCGTCAGCGGGGACACGGCAGTTGTCGGAGCTCGTGGGAACGACGACGCCGGCCCTGATTCCGGGTCGGCCTATGTCTTCGTGCTCAGCGGGGGCAGCTGGACCCAGCAGGCCAAGCTCACCGCCGGCGATGCCGCCGCAGGTGACCAATTCGGATATTCTGTTGCCGTCAGCGGGGACACGGCAGTTGTCGGAGCTTTTGGGAACGACGACGCCGGCTCTTCTTCCGGGTCGGCCTATGTCTTCGTGCTCAGCGGGGGCAGCTGGACCCAGCAGGCCAAGCTCACCGCCGGCGATGCCGCCGCAGGTGACTTTTTCGGATATTCTGTTGCCGTC
>SDBT01012513.1_pt1 | contig 13632 bp, 13 predicted proteins | sample 2277101 | NCBI WGS metagenome assembly SDBT01 (sample SAMN10404973, study PRJNA504765) | marine sediment metagenome | isolation source: marine sediment core GS10_PC15, 103 cmbsf | place: Arctic Ocean: Southern Knipovich Ridge | collected 2010
AAGCGCAATTGAGGGATTAGAAAGCGCAAGTGGATACATCCAGATGAGGATAGGCCGGGAATTAAAAGTGAAGTATGTTCCCCATTTTATTTTCAAACTGGATGATAAAACTGAAGAAAGGGTGAAACTCGTTCACCGGCTTGAAACGTCGGAAAAATTTGATAAAGAAGGAGATTAAGTTCCCGCGTCTCTACTTAGCACGGTCTACACAATGCCAAAAAAAGGGAAAAAGGATGTTATCTGGAATATTTTCCAAGAATCCCGGGCGATCGTCCTTACAACGCACGTCCACCCTGACGGCGACGGTATAGCCTCGGAACTAGCGTTGTTTTATGTGTTATCCTCACTGGGAAAGAGAGTTTACATCATCAATCAGGATAAGACGCCGGATATGTATTCCTGGCTTCCGGATGCTGACAAGATCCTGGCTCTCGAGGAAAAAGGGCCTCCCGATCTATCCGCAATAGATCTCGCCGTGCTCATGGATTGCTCGAGCAGGGACAGAATTGGCGGTGTTTATGATATAATAAAAAATTCAAACCGGATCATCAGCATCGACCATCACGAAGGGTCGGAATGTTTTAGAGATAATTGTTATGTTGACACTTCTGTTTCAAGTATAGGGGAGCTGCTGTTCAATGTTATACCGGACATAAAGCGTTACATGGATAACAATCTTGCCACGTATCTCTATGTGTCGATCATGACTGATACTGGCTCTTTTGCCTATTCAAATACAACAAAAAGGGTTTTTCAGATTGCATCCAAGCTTATAGGTTATGGTATCGCGCCTGACTATATTTTCCGTATGGTTTACAACAACAGGAGTATGAAACACTTCCGGCTTCTCGGGAAAGCTCTGGAGCTGTTGAAGGCTGACCCGACCGGAAAAATTGTGCATGTATTGCTTTCGCTGTCGGTATATCAGGAAATAGGCGCAGTAAAGGAGGACAATGAAGGGATCCTTGAAGTAATAAGGGGATTAAAAAACATTGATCTTGTAATAATGTTGAGGCAGCTGGATAAAGACAGGATCAAGGGGAGCCTGAGATCTACCAACTTTGTCGATTGTCATCATCTTTCAAAAATGTTCGGAGGGGGAGGCCACTTTAAAGCCAGCGGGTTTACCGTAAATGGAGATGTAGACAGGGTAGGAAATGATATCGTTCGAAAAATATGTGAAGAGGTTAACAGACTCGGGTGGATTTAGATGGCATTATTTTGATCGATAAAGATGAAGGGATAACCTCTTTTGATACGGTCCAAAAGGTTAAACGGTTTTTTAGCATTAAAAAAGCCGGACACGCGGGAACCCTTGATAAAGCAGCCTCCGGTCTGATCGTTATATGTACAAACAGGGCAACATCAGCACAGAACCTGTTCATGAGCACGTTTAAGCGGTACAGGGCCACGATGGTTTTTGGAGAGGAAACTGATACTCTGGACCGTTATGGAACGATCGTCAGGACTTCTCAAGTCCGTGAATATTCGGATGAAGAGATTTATAATATATTAAATATGTTTTTAGGCAAGACCCTTCAGGAACCTCCCCGTTTTTCCGCGATCCATAAAGATGGTAAAAGGTTATACAAAAGAGCTCTCGAAGGGGAAAAGTTTGAAGTAGACCCCCGGGAAATTGAAATAAAAGAATTGAAGGTCCTGGATAGAAATGAAAAGAGCCTTACGTTTGAAGTACTCTCATCCAGGGGAACCTATATCAGGGCGCTTGGGCGCGACATTGCCCGGCAGCTCGGGTCCTGCGGATATCTGACTAAATTGAGAAGGCTTGAAAGCGGACATTTTTCTGTTGAAGATGCCGTCCAATTAAGTGCCTTGAGCAAAAATTCCGCAATTATCCCTCTCAATGAGGCATTAAAGGATATCCCTCAGATCAAAGTGTCCCGTGACTTGGTTGGGTTAATATATCAGGGGGGCTCAATTGTAAAAATATTTTCTCCAACTGAATTGGATCAATTAAAAAAGGGGTACAATCGTGTGACATTCGAAAATAGACTTATCGCGATTATTAAACAGGAGGAACACCCTTCCTACTTTAAAGTGTTTAATTGAAGTTTTCCAGCATATTGAGTGTAAAAAGAAAAACTGGAAATGTTACAGGATTAAAAGGTGTATATAAGCGAACGTATTAAAAGAGTCGACAGGTTTTACGGCAAAATCGGGCTCACTATAGGGAACTTTGAAGGTCATCACAGGGGACATGCTGAGATCCTAGGTTCTCTTGTAAATGAATCCCGGAAAAGAGGGCTCTATTCCGCTGTTATTACTTTTAAAGAGCACCCGCTGAAGATCCTGGGAGGTGTGGATCCGGAAAAACTATGGGCGCCCTGTGAGAAAATTTACAGCTTTAAAAAGGCCGGTATTGACCTGCTTTTATACATCGATTTTACAAAAAACATTTCATCCACATTGCCATCGGATTTTTTACACGATCTCGATGTCACTTTGAAGCCGAAACTTTATTGCCTCGGGAGCAGTTTTAGGTTCGGTAAAGATAATAGAGGGGATGTAAAACTTATCGAGCAATTATCCGGTAAATTTCAATTTGATTTGGTACCGGTTGACGATGTACTATTTCACGATTCAGCCGTGTCCAGCACAAGAATTCGCCAGGCTGTGAAATCCGGAAACATTGAACTTGCCGGGGAACTACTCGGCAGAAAATATTTTGTTCACCTTATTGGAAAACCTGAAGATCCGTTTACCCTTGAGCCATTCATTTCAAATTACGCTCTACCCGGTAAAGGGTTGTTTTCGGGCAAACTTGTGTGCCTGAAAACAAATGAATCAAGCATGGAAAATTTGAAGATCAAGGGAAATTGTTTTCAATCTGAAAATATGAAAAGGTATAGAGCCGGATATTTGTATAAATATTATTTTTTTAGTAATATTGATAATAAACATGGCCAAAAATGGGTTTGATATTTAAGATTATTAAAGTATATTTACCCATGCAGGCAAACGGGATTAATTTATTTGTGAACACTGTTTATTGAAGTATGTTTTTATTTTATGGATGGAAAGTAGAAGGAGTTTTTAATGGCACTGACAAAAGGAAGAAAACAGGAAGTGATCAAAGATTTTAAAAAACATGAGAAAGATACCGGTTCACCGGAGGTCCAGATAGCCCTTCTAACCGAAAGGATTGCGACACTGACCGATCATTTCAAGGTCCACAAAAAGGACCATCATTCCAGAAGAGGTCTTCTAATGCTCGTAGGGCAGAGGAGGAGACAACTTGATTATTTGAAGAGCAAGGACATTTCGGGTTACAGAGAGATATTGACCAAATTAGGTATCAGAAAATAGGGGAAAAAATGGTAGAAAATGTACAGTTGGGGATCGGGGGCGGTAATCTCATCATAGAAACAGGAAAAATTGCCAGGCAGGCCAGTGGAAGCGTTACCGTAACATATGAAGGGTCGGTGGTTCTCGCGGCTGCCTGCTCTTCAAAAAATGAAGCGAAAGGGATTGATTACCTCCCTTTAACGGTAAACTATAAAGAAAGGTATTATGCTGCCGGTAAGATCCCCGGGGGATTCATAAAAAGAGAAGGCAGGCCGAAAGATAAGGAGATCCTCGTTTCCAGGTTAATAGACAGGCCTATAAGGCCTTTATTTCCAAAGAATTACAGGAATGAGATCCAGGTGCTTATTACAACGATCTCCACGGACCAGATCAATCCTCCGGATATACTCGCGATAAATGGCGCGTCAGTCTCTCTTGGGCTTTCTGATATCCCTTTTCAAAAGCTAATCGGAGCTGTCAGGGTGGGCATGATCGGTGGTGAATATATCATCAACCCGACCTTTGATCAGATCGCGGATGGAAAAATCAACCTTGTCGTGGCCGGTACAGATGATGCTGTACTTATGGTAGAGGGCAGTTCGAAGGAGGCCTCAGAAGAAGAGTTGCTGGAGGGGATTTCATTTGCTGAAAAATATATAAAAGATATTATCGGAATTCAAAGAGACCTGGTTGAGAGGGTCGGGAAGCCAAAACAGATAGTCAACGAAGAGCCATATCCGGAGGGATTGCCGGAGACGATAAGAAATATTGCAACGGATTGGTACAGGGATGCATGTTTTGTAACCGGAAAACTGGAAAGACAGGACGCGCTGCAATCCGCCGGTGAGAAAACAATCGCAAAAATCAAAGATCAGTACGCTGAAGAAGCCCTGACATTCGCTCATGAAATACTTGAGGACCTGGAAGCTGAAATTGTGCGAAAATCCATACTCGAAGAAAAAAAGAGGTCTGACGGAAGGGGTCTGAAAGACATCCGGCAGATAAATATCGAGTTGGACCTGTTTCCGAGAACCCACGGATCGGCTTTATTTACCAGGGGAGAGACCCAGAGCCTCGCTATAACAAGCCTTGGGACTGTCAGTGATGAGCAGAGATTCGATGACATAGAGGGTGAGGGTACAAAGAATTTTATGCTGCATTATAATTTCCCGCCTTATTCGGTTGGAGAAGTAGGTTTTGCCTTTGGACCGGGCAGAAGGGAAATCGGGCACGGGAATCTGGCTGAGCGGGCTATAGTTCCTATGCTGCCCGCAAAGGAAGATTTTCCCTACACAATGCGCGTGGTTTCTGAGATCACGGAGTCGAACGGCTCATCATCCATGGCATCAGTATGCTCCGGGACGCTGTCATTGCTGTGCGCCGGTGTGCCTTTAAAAGATTCGGTTGCCGGGGTTGCAATGGGTCTTGTATATGAAGATGGAAAATATGCTATACTCACCGATATTCTTGGTTCGGAAGACCATCTGGGTGACATGGATTTTAAAGTTGCCGGTACCAGAAAGGGAATAACAGCGTTCCAGATGGACATAAAGATCAGCGGTATTTCAAAGGAAATAATGAAGGAAGCTCTGGACCAGGCCCGCGAGGGAAGGATATTTATACTCGACCAGATGGCCCGGATAATCGAAAGGCCGGTCGATTCGCTATCTACATACGCTCCCAAGATTCTTTCGATAAAAGTGAAACCTGACAAGATAGGGACCATAATCGGTCCGGGCGGTAAAACCATTCGTTCGATAATCGAACAGACAGGTGCTGATGTAAATGTTGAAGATGATGGTACAGCCACTGTTTCAAGTAAGAACGGAGAAGAAGCGAAGAGGGCCCTCGAAATGATCAAAAAGTTGACAGCCGATGTTGAAGTGGGTAAAATCTATGAGGGCCGTGTAAAGAAAATCATGGATTTCGGTGCTTTTATAGAAGTTCTTCCGGGCAAAGAAGGTCTCTGCCATATTTCCCAGCTGGACTTTAGCAGGGTAAATAAGGTTACGGATATTTTGAAAGTCGGTGACCTTGTAAAGGTGAAGGTAAGAGAAATAGATTCGCTCGGGCGGGTCAATCTCAGCAGGAAAGATGCTCTGCCGAAAAAAGATAGAAACAGTTAGTGTGTTGGGCCCTTTAACCGCGATGTTTCAATAAAACCCGGAAGTTTACCTCATAAACCGCAACCGATTTACCGGCCGATTGTTGAAATCGTTTTAAAATAGTACCATAATTTTATAACATCATGCTAATTAGTTCCGGGCTTGTTGAGATGATGCCTCTTCTTTTTCGAATCCAGAGATGTTTTTAATTCCGGGGCCATGGCAGCACCGTCCCTGTACTGAAAAGGCCACATGCTCTTAAGGTGAAAAAAAGCAACTCTGTCGCCATCTTTAAAAGAATGGTCCATATCGGGCTGAAGCCCCGGCATTGCGCAGAGATTCCCGTTAATAAAGGTCATCCCTCTTTCCTCTGTCGGTAAAGACATAAGCTCAAGAATGTCGCGCATCCGTAAATCCTGCGGCATCTCGATAAACATTTTCGCGTGGCTTTTACTTTCAGTGTTGTCACTGTACCGGGCAAGAGGTCCGTAGAGCCAGACTTCCAGTCTAATAGTATCCATTCAACCGCCTCCGATAGGTGGAAAAATGCCTGCTGAATCGCCGGCCGCAAGTTCGTGATCGGGACTGCGGGTCCTTCCGTTGATAAAGACAATTACAGCTTCTTTTTTCGCCAGATTAAGATAAGCAAGCAGATCGGCAACGGTGCTTTTTTCAGTAAGCTCCGCTTCAAAAGGAACGCCTGCCGAGATCGTCTCGTTTTTGGTGGCTGATACAGCCTCCCGTAATTGGTGGACAAGATCGGCGTACAGTTTTACATAAACTTTCACGTTTCACCTCACGGACAGCGTATAATGCCCTGTGCCCAAAGGCAGTCGGCGCACGATGGGTTCCAACCCCAGCACCCCCCGTTCTGCTCTCTTAGATCACAGGTTTCCCTGAGGTCACAGTCGGGACAGGATGGGAAATGAAAATCACGCACTTCGTTCCTGAAACGGCAGTACTCTTCGCTGGTCCATATTTCCAGCAGGGATCGATCTTTGATATTGCCAAGGCTGTAACGGCTGACCTGTTTGCGCCGTCCGTCAATGGAGAAATAGCTGTAATTATGGGACAGGGCGTAACATGGAGACACTCCGCCGTCCCATCCTATTACCACCGAACGGTCCTTTACGAACCTGCAGCTTTGCTCCGAGCCCCAGTGCATGCGGGGCAGTGCCAGGATGCCCCACTGGACCCAGGCGCCGGACTGAACAGGCCAGCTTCCAGTAGTAAAAGGGGCCCTGGGCCCGTAACCATACAGGATCTCGTCAACCATCTCCTTTGAATACGCGAGTACATTGCTTACAATGACCCTGGAAGCACCCAGTTTTGATGCCAGCCCGGTCAGGCCTGCCAGCTCGCTGATATTGCTTTTCTGAGCGACAAATTCAATACACAGGGCAGGTTTAAGAGAGCTTTGCCTTTTTTTCGCCTCGTTAAGCAGTCGGATATTGTCCAGGACCTTCGATATAACAGCGCCTCTTATGGCTGAATAGGTTTCCGGTTTTGTCCCGTCCAGAGAAATGACAAGCCGGTCAACCCCCAGCTTGACCAGCTCGGCCAAAATAGCCTTATCAAGGAGAATTCCGTTCGAACCGAGAGTTACAGTCAAACCGCGCTCTCTTGAGACGCGTATCATTTCCAGCAGGTCGGGATGAGTTAAAGGCTCGCCCAGACCGCTGAGGACAATCCGCTGTAACTCCGGGAATTTTTTTGTCTCCGAAATGAGCTTGTAAAAAAGGTCCATCTCCATGAGGTCATCGGGGTCATCCCACACTTTCCTCACGCACATGCGGCAACTCAGGTTACAGTGCGAACTGGGCTCCACATAGATCTTGCGCAGGTCAGGCAGCCTGGGAAGCAGCAATACAGTGCCGTCACGCCTGTCAAGCCACCATTCGTTATGCGGCTGTTTCAACTGCCGGGTGAATTCTTCCGGAAATTTGATCGAGCCTTCCCTGCTTAAAATGACCTTCGGCATAAGATGCAGCCCTGGTCACAGCTTGCCGTAAACATCGTCCAGCGTGTCATCCGGCACATCAAACACAGTGTTATGCGGCGGCAGCGGTTCGTATTTCATGAATTCCGGCAGTCGGTCGTGTGCGTTGGTGAAACCTGCCGCTTCATTAAAAGCTTTTTCTTTTTTAAGTATATCGGCACCGAGTTTGCTAACGTCATCAACAGAATAATTTGTGCCTAAAACACCGTTTACTTCGTCCATAACTCCCTCATACCCGCTGGCAATATCTAAAATAGCAAAAGTTATAAAAAGGCAATGCCCGGTAAAATCTACCATGAAAGCGGTCGTGCTTTGAAAACCCCTGCTGAGGTCCGCCTTGCCTTTCTGGCTCAACGGGTCTTCATCTCCTCCAATATTGAGTATTTCGGGCGCAATGGTGTAGCCGGCTGTGTGGTCCGCGCCCATGGTTGTGGTGGCGTATGTAATCCCGATTCCTTTTACGGCCCGCGGCTCGTATGCGGGAATACTCTGCCCTTTTACAGTGGGGCATCTTACGACTCCCAATACTTTGGCCGCGGATTCTGTGCCGCTGCCCAGGATGCGTCCGAGTGGCGTACCGTTTCCAATCTCATGCACCAGCTTTATCGCGTTTTTCCCGTCTCCGAACTCGGCAAGGCCGGCTTCCATGGCAACTGCGATTGTAGTACCCGCCTCTATCGTGTCGATGCCATAGTCGTTGCAGAGCCTTATCATCTCTGCGATATCATCAAGGTCGTTTATACCACAGTTCGCTCCCAGGGCCCATACAGATTCATATTCCACACATGAGGTGTGCTCTGTACCGTCTTTTTTATGCCATGTGTTGGAGCACTGGATGATACAGCCCGGGCTGCACGCGTGGTTGTAAAGCTCTTTACCCAACCGCTCTTTATTGCCTTCAAAAATAGCCTCTCCCGCAATATCAGGTGCCCCGTCGAAACGGCCGCTTGAAAAGTTATTTGTGGGAAGACCGCCGGCTTCATTCATGATGTTGATAAGCACGGCAGTGCCGTATGTATTAAGGGCGCCCTTGGGTTTGGTAATATCGTGGGAGCGAAGCGCTTCACTGAGTTTTTTTCTTCCCTGGTCAAAGAGAGCCTGGTCTGCGATCTCAACACCTGGCGCGCCTTTTCCATCGACAACTATGAACTTAAGTCCCTTGCTTCCCATTACTGCTCCGAGCCCACCGCGTCCGGCGTAGCGGCTCGGGTGGCCTGCCAGGTCGTTAAATACAATGCCGGAGTTGCTGTATTTGCATTCACCCGCGATGCCGATTCCGGCGATGTTGACTTTCCCGAACCTGTCAAAGACTTCCGGAAAAACGCTGTAAAGCTCTTTGCCGGGATATTTATCGGCAGGTGAAAATTCCACCTTTGGTTTGCCCCCGGCTTCATCCCAATACAGATGAGCAAGCCAGAACTTGTCATTTTTATCAGGCTGGTTTTCGATAATAATAGCTTTGATAAGCATAGAAGCAACGGCCGGTGCCCAGCCTGAACCTGCGTTTGATTCTTTTATTGTGCCGGTAAGAGGGGACTTGGCCCCCACTGAAATTCGAGCTGATGCAGGAGCTTTGGTACCCGTCACTATGCCCGGAGCAAACACCAGTTTGTTGTTGGGGCCAAGAGGGTGACACATCGGCGGCACTTCGTCCTGGACGATAGCCGAGGTGAGGCCCCTGCCGCCAAGTTTCTGATACCCGGCCGGCACATCTTCCAACCGGTAGGTCCGGTCAGACATGTTGATACGTAGAATCCACATATTTTCCTCCTTATTACCCGGTATCCGGGTTTAGAATATGGTGACTGAATGGATAGGCCAATAAAACGCTTTGACACAGCGGTTCAGTCCCCCGGCGAAGATCAGGGGGACCGAAACGTACTAATTAGATTATTATTTTAAAACATTCCATGGAAAAGTCAACAAAGATTTTGTTATGAGGCCGAAAAAGAAGACTGGGGCATAAACACAAACGGGACCAGGTCAGGTACATCGCCGATCGGGTTTTCCACCTTTACCCTCTAAAGCGCATCAACCGGAATTGATGGGGGAAATTGACTTCGCCTTGCTAGGTCCCTATGTGCCGAAGGAAAAGGCAGTTCGCACCGAAAGCAGGTTTTTTGTATAGCCCGATATTTCCCTCTGGGATGTCGGCTTAATCCTCGGGCGGTAGAGGTCTGCTCCTTCGAAAAACCGAGGGGAGAACCTAACGTTGAGTCAGTACCCGAAAGCACCGTCAACCGGGTCTTGAATTTTGCGCCTTTTAGCTTCCTTCGTAATATTCTCAATACTCAATATCTTTCGATATCGAGCGCTAAGAATCATATTTAAAAGAGCGTATATCCTACAGTATACAACAGAATCCGCTTCAGGCAAGACATTTTTTATCTTTTTTATAAAATTGGGCAGAATTCGGCTGATATTCACTTCCAAAAGGAAGCCTCCTTCTATGGAGGTAGTCTATAATTTTCGAAAAATGTTAAATCAAATGCTATGCCTTTGAAAATCTTTTGGCTTGTAAAATATTCAGGAAATTGTGGTTTTTATATTGCTGTTCGCAACCGGTGTTTAGTAGTATTTTGTGTACAGACAAAGTTTATATACAAGCAGGTTTGATGGATACCCGGAAATTACCCGTTTATGAACATAAAGATATCATTGTCGCTGCGTTAAAAAGAAGCTCCGTAGTTGTTGTTGAAAGCCCCACTGGCAGCGGTAAGACCACCCAGATACCGAAAATACTCTATGACGCAGGTTTTGCTAAAACTGGAAAGATAGGAGTTACGCAGCCCAGAAGAATTTCAACACTTTCGGTCTCTGCTTTTATCGCCAGGCAGCACGGCGTCGAAATACCCGGGCTGGTCGGATACAAGATGCGTTTTGTGGATGAAACCGTCCCGGACACAAAAATTGTGATCATGACGGACGGAATACTGCTTCAGGCGCTCAAGACTGACCCGACATTGTCCGAGTACAGTGTGATAATGGTAGACGAGGCCCATGAGAGGAGCCTCAATATTGATTTTATCCTTGGTTTATTGAAAAGTATACTAAAAAACCGGGACGACCTGAAGATCATCATTTCATCAGCCACAATAAATGCCCGTATTTTTTCCGAGTATTTTGATGGGTGCCCTGTAGTGTCCATCGATGCCAGGATGTACCCGGTTACTCTGCTTTATGAACCTGTTGAAGCTCCTCATGATTTTCAAGCGATTCTGTCCAGGATAGGCCGGATAGTAAAAAAAATTGTTACAGAAAACGAATCAGGGGATATGTTGATATTCCTGTCCGGTGAAGGGCAGATAAAAGAGTGCGTATCCTACCTCACACAAATTGATAAGAAAAAGAAAATGGCCCTTTTACCACTTTACGGGCGTCTGTCCCAGGCGGAACAGGAGAAGGTTTTTCTGGATTTCCCGGGTAAACGAAAGGTAATAGTTTCAACTAACGTGGCTGAAACAAGCGTTACCATTGACGGTATAAACTACATAATAGACCCCGGGTACGGGAAACTCAACTACTACAATACAAGAAATTTTACATCATCTTTGATCGAGGTCCCTATTTCAAGGGCGTCCTGCAACCAGAGGAAGGGCAGAGCAGGAAGGACCGGCCCTGGAAGCTGCTACAGGCTCTACACAGAGGATGATTACGAAAGCCGTCCGCTGTTTACAACGGAAGAGATCTACAGGAGGGATCTTTCGGAGGTTATTCTTCGAATGGCTGAACTTGGGATAAAAGATTTCGAGCAATTTGATTTCATTTCAAATCCAGGCTTTAATAATATAAAAGGTGCCGTGAGGGCTCTGCGGCTCCTCGAGGCTCTTGATGAACAACGGGACCTTACATCGATCGGAAAAATGATGGTTAATTTTCCAATAATCCCGCGTTTGTCCCGAATAATAATAGCCGCTATTATGGAGTACCCGGATGTTATAGAGGAAGTACTTATAGCAGCTTCCTTTTTAAACGGGAGGGCGCCCTTCCAGCTTCCCCACGGGTTTGAGCTCGAAGCGCGAAAGGCGCATCATTCCTTCCAGCATAAACTGGGTGATTTTGTTTCATATCTAAAAATCTACAGGTCTTACGTCGGGGCGGGTGATCACGAAGAGTTCTGCGCTCGATACTATCTGGATTATAAAGGAATGGTCGAGATATACAACGTAAAACGCCAGCTTGAGGAAATAGTATCCGGGTTGGGGGTACCGATTGTCGGGGGAGGGGATATTTCTAATTATCTGAGCGCAGTGGCAAAAGGATTGATCCAGTTTGTTTGTAAAAAGGTTGGCAAAGGGGGTTACAGCAGCCTTACCGCGTACGGAATAAAGATACATCCCGGGTCGGTGATGTATAGAAAAAAGCCTGACTTTATTGTGGCCGGTGAAATTGTGAAAACATCACAGATGTACGCCCGTTCTGTTTCGCCCCTGAGCCCTGAGCTGCTCAGAAAAATATTTCCTGAATTATATTCTGCGTTCGTCCAGAAAGATGCCTCACAAAAAAAGAAGATCGTGTCGTCCCGGGATTTTACCAACTACATAAAGATCGGTACTGAAAAGTTTGAAATCGCGCTCGATAAAAAAAAGAATAAAATAGTTATTCTGCCGTTTGAAAAACTCAGAAAGGCAATTTCCGGTGTGGACCCCGTCAATGTTCAGGATTATAAAGGGCTGAGAGGCAAAGTTGTAGTCGAAGGATATGAATTGTTGAGAGGTATGAGTTTAAGTAGAATACTCTTTGTGGTTCCGAAATTACAGGGTATGAACAGCATAGTTGAAAAATGGCCGAGGGGAATTCATTATGAATATATGCGTGATGCCTATGAGCTCTTGAGATTTTTGCCAAATCTTTTGTTCCCATGTAAAAAGAGCGGAAAAAACAAATATTTAGGATTTCTAACTCTGATCACTGACGGTGGCGGGAACTACTGGTACAGCGGATACAGGGATTACATTCAGGCCCTTGAGGAATCTGTTTCCAGCCTCGAGTCTCTTACGGATGAAGACATAAATATCCTTACAGGTGAACAGGAAGCGCGGCTCAATGAAGCCTATAGAAGACTCATGGAACTTCTTGAGGATTAGCAGGGATAAACCGTTCATTCACGCTGGTTAACCGAATAATAGGCGCTGATAAACATATCTACATATTCTTCCACAGTACCGGCAATAAAATCTATATCCCTTTGCCCCACCATCCCGACAGTCCACAGAGACCATGTTTCAACATCCCCGACGAAACCTTCTCTGTCGCGCGGTTTGAAGGCTCCATGCTGTCTCACTTCAATTCGAATGCCGAAGCTGTAGTAAAGTCCGCTAAAGGCCTCATAGCCGACAACTTCAACCTTGATCATTGCGTCCCTGACGGACTGCATGTCACCGGTTTCAATAATATTAACCCCCGCCGATTTGAGCTTTAATTCTGTTGCCGCCCGCAGCCGGGACTCACTCAACTCTTCAATGCCATCCAAATGGACTATTACACCAAAGTTTTCCAGACCTTTGAGCGTGGCGCGGGAGTACTCGTCATCTATGCAGAAAACAGCTGCAGGAACGATAAAAAATAAATAAATAATTAACAGCTTTTTCATTCTGGGCACTTCCCGATATTCAAAGGTTATATTATAAAATGAGGTTTTTATTACTATACGCTGTCATTGTAATTGGTGTATAATACATGTCAACAAAAAAAATAAAAGAACAATATTTGTTAGTATTTTTTCCATTATCTATAGTTTTTTTTCTATTTTCTTGACCCCGGTCAAGGTTTTTAAATCCTGTTTTTGTCATATTGTTCCTGTTGGATTTAAAAATTATAAAACGGAGGAAAAGTATGAAAAGAGAAATCATTAACATCGACGAAGAAAAGTGTACGGGATGTGAGTTGTGTATCCCTAACTGCCCGGAAGGAGCTATTCAGATTATTGACGGCAAAGCAAGGCTTATAAGCGATCTGTTTTGTGACGGTCTCGGAGCGTGCATCGGGCACTGCCCTGAAGACGCTATCACTATTGAAAAGCGGGAAGCTGAGCCTTATGAAGAAAAAAAGGTGATGGAAAACATCATAAAGCAGGGAAACAATGTGGTCAAGGCACATCTGCTGCACCTGAAGGATCATGGAGAGGAAGGTTATTTAAAAGAGGCTTTTCAGGTATTAGCTGAAAAGGGTATCGAAATATCACTGGAAGAGAGCCAGCACCAGGCCTCCAGCGGGTGTCCC
>SDBT01012514.1_pt1 | contig 13632 bp, 8 predicted proteins | sample 2277101 | NCBI WGS metagenome assembly SDBT01 (sample SAMN10404973, study PRJNA504765) | marine sediment metagenome | isolation source: marine sediment core GS10_PC15, 103 cmbsf | place: Arctic Ocean: Southern Knipovich Ridge | collected 2010
AGGTGAGTATTTCATTTTGATGATCAATCTCCCCCCTTTTATTGGCAAATCAGGTGGAAATAATTCTTTACGGATAAAAATGACTACACAATTCAGGTTCAGCCTGAATCCTGATCCCTATAATAAAGGTAATATGAGATCACCGATTTGTAGATAAGGTAATATAGAGATATAGAGATGGGATTACAATAAATTACTTATTTCACAAAATTTTTGTGATTTATTACATCTAAATTCCATGGATTAAATTGTGCTCAAGTAAAATTTAGAAAAAATAATGCAGATCGAGCCGACCATAAGTATATTCAGATTTTTCCCGGCCCAGATCAACCAGATAGTTTTGGGCAATCTGGGTGGAAAATTGGAGGTTTTTTCCTATCGGATACATCAACTTGAGATATGGGCTTATTCTTCGGATATCTCTGGTTTCAACGGTAACAGCCAGGTGACGCCAGTTTTTCCGATGGTAGACGGCAAAACCGGCCTCCACATTCAGATTTAAAAAATCCTCTTTTCTTAAAAAGAAATCATAAAAAAGGCTCTGAGATGATCCGGCGATATTCTGGGCAAAAATGTCTTTGTAAAAGTTTCCCCTGTCTTCCAATTCCAAACGGACATAAATCCCACCATATACCTCAGAGAATATCGGTGCAACCAATGAATCGGAAACAGAATATCTTCTAAAGATAAAACTTCGCGTATTCTCAAACAGATGATCAAAATCATAAGTGGTATAATTGGCAAGTACCTCAGTTTGCAGCGTATTACGGAATGCGCTGTAATTATAATGGATCGATGATTGAATCCGATATATGCGATTCCAGTTATTATTGGCACTTTGCTGCCTGAATATATAGGTCTGGTGAAAAAGATTAACATAACCGGCAAATTCCAGTGAAAGAAGTGGACTGAGATGATGCAGATACCGGGCTGATCCGACAAATCGAATTTCATCCCGGTCATCATGATTCTGATCCATATCCGGTGTATCATATTGAAACCTTATAAAGTTAAGCTGTAAATCCAACCGATTATTATTGTTAAAGAAGAAAGAAAAATCGGTCGTGATCCCTGTTTGAAGCGCTTCACTGTCTGTTCGTATATCAATATTGTCAAGAGTTTCAAGAAAGGTTTTTAATCCGATATGAAATAAAAACCCGGGAGATAAATAACGATATCCAAAACGGTTTTCGAATCGAAATACCTGTCGGACATTTGGATTGGCAGGAGTATTATCTGATATTTTTCGATCTATTAAGATTGTATTGATCTGAAATAAGGAGCGAGAAGACAGATGATAGTTCAGGACATTATGAAGATTTTTTGTCTCCAGATTCACATCAACGATCGTCCCGGATTCTGATGAATAGTATTGTTGCTTAGATTTTAAATAGTTTACATTTAAAGAATCTTCTGCGATATTGGAAAATCGTTTTTTTATGCGGATATTAACCTGATTGGCTGAGTTTTCTCTTTCCGGAAACAGATCATAATCAGTCGAAAGAAAAAGGTATGTCCGGTAATCCCCGAGATTAATACGATTAATAGCGCCCTCAATTCCCAGATCATATCCCCAGTCAATAAACGATTTATTCTTAGAATATTGATACCCGGCATAGGGTTTGACAACAAATTGATCACTGAGTTGAAGAGCTGTTCGGAGACCAGCGGCATGATTGTGATAACGACTGACAAGCGCGGTCTGTTTATCGGTAAGCATCCAGGATCTCAGGTAAATACCATAATAGTTTCTTGCCTGTTTAAAAAAAATGAAACTATTAAATTTATTTTCATCCCGCCATTTTCGTTGGAGAATTCCCGGGATCAGTAAATTTGAAAAAAACCGATCTTCCAGTTTTATACCCAAACCATTGGCAGGATCCTGGTTATAAATTAATACACCCCGCCAGTCCCAGGTAATATTCTGTTTAATAAAGGTTAAATTCCAGTAGCGGTCAGTTAAGTGAGAGGATTCCTGTGCAAAGACTGAAGAAAGAAACAGGAAAGGGATAAGAATATTAAATAGTCCGGGAAGGATTGAAAAACGTCTTATTCTTCCACTATCTCGTATACTTTTTCCTCCTTCTTTTTCATTTTATATTTTTCTCTGGCGATTTTTTCAATGTACTCCGGATCAGTTTCAATTTTCGATTTCATGTTTTCCAGTTTTGCTTTTTCCGTTTCTAGGGTTTCGATTTCATTCTTCAAATCTTGCTTCGTTTTGCTGAATTTGTACAACTGAAAGGTGCCGCGGGATCCTGTAATAAATACAGCAGCGACAATAATAAGAATAGCTAAAAACGCAAGTTGCCTGATACGTTTTTTGCGTGAAATCTGCTGCATAACTTCACTTAATTTCCGGACGGACTTCCCTCTTTTAGCCATTCTTCCTCGTTTTCAATCTATAAACATAGTCCATTTATTATTTCCTCACTCAAAACCACAATAAAAATGGGTCCACGAATTTCACGAATAACCCACGTGGGTTAAACCGTTGCGCCGCTGCGTGAAAAGAATATCCAGACTAATTACTTTTTCTGTTTAAATGCACTCAGACCAGGATAAATTGCCGTATCGTCCAGTGCTTCTTCAATTCGTAATAACTGATTATATTTCGCCACACGATCGCTGCGTGAGGCAGATCCTGTTTTAATCTGTCCGGCGTTGGTGGCAACAGCCAGATCAGCAATAGTACTATCCTCTGTTTCACCAGATCGATGAGAAATAACCGTTGTAAATCCTGCCTTATGGGCCAGTTCGATGGCGTCAAGGGTCTCGGTCAGAGATCCTATCTGATTAACCTTTATCAGGATCGAATTTGTAATTCCTCTTTTGATTCCCTCGGCCAGTCTTTCTGTGTTGGTAACAAAAAGATCATCCCCGACCAACTGGATTTTATCGCCAAGACGATCGGTCATAATTTTCCAACCATCCCAGTCATCTTCCGCCATACCATCCTCGATAGACAGGATCGGATACTTTTTAACCCAGTCTTCATAGAATTCAACCATTTGTTCTGCGGTTAAATTCTTACTTTCAGAGGCTAGTCTATATCGTTTTTTGTCTTTGTCATAAAATTCACTGGAGGCCGGATCCAATGCTAAAAATATATCCTGACCAATTTTATAGCCTGATTTTTCTACCGCTTCTAATATTACTTCAATCGCTTCTTCATTGGATTTCAGATCAGGGGCAAATCCACCTTCATCTCCAACTGCCGTATTGTAACCTTTTGCATTGAGTACCTTTTTCAGATGATGGAATATTTCCGAACCCATTCTCAATGCTTCACTAAACCTGGAAGCACCCGCCGGGACGATCATAAACTCCTGCAAATCAACATTATTATCTGCATGACTTCCACCATTCAATATGTTCATCATTGGAACCGGCAAAACCTTTGCATTTACCCCTCCAAGATATTGGTGGAGTGGTAAACCCAATGTCTCAGCTGCCGCCTTTGCCACCGCCAGCGAAACGCCAAGAATAGCATTGGCACCCAGATTGCTTTTATTTGGTGTACCATCCAGTTCGATCATTAATTTATCGATACCAACCTGATCCGTCGCATCCAGTCCAATAACATGCTCCGTAATCGTGTCATTCACATTAGTAACAGCCTTTTGAACACCTTTTCCAAAATATCTGTTAACATCCCCATCACGCAACTCAATCGCTTCATGCTCGCCGGTAGAAGCGCCCGAGGGTATCGCTGCCCGTCCTAATACGCCGCTTTCAAGAATTACATCAACTTCAATAGTAGGATTTCCTCTCGAATCCAATAATTCTCGGGCAATTACATCTACAATAGAGGTCATTATTCACTCTCCTTTTTCCGATTCTATAAAAATTTTAACATTGTTTAAATTATTAAAATGTACTGATTTACATATAAATGTGCAAGGGGCAAATCTTCACCTATATGCCTGAAACTTTTATTTGAAAAGCGGATAGGGTATGTGTAAATTCACCGATATTTTTTGTAAATTTTAAATTCTATTGTGTTGTCCCACATGGGTGGGTGTTGCAGATTAAGAATAAAAGCCAATTCACCGGCTAATTCCAATCCATCTATAATCACTTTTATTTGCGAAATATATTAATGAACGATCCCTCGCCGAAACAAATAAAAACCTTTTATAAAAAGTTATCAAATTATGCGTCCCGCATTGCGGATTCCATCAAAATGCGTGAAAATTCCTTTGTACTAACCGTTGCCGTTTTTATCGGAATGATCGGTGGCTTCGGTGCGGTGGGAATTCAATATTTGATCCATGAATTTCAACTTCTTTTCTGGGGTGGTGAATTCAATATGGATACTATTACCAATGTATCCATAGTTTACCGCATTTTAATTCCCACGGCCGGCGGTATATTTGTCGGTCTTATTATTCAATATGTCGCCCGTGAAGCGAAAGGACATGGTGTACCTGAGGTAATGGAAGCGATTATCATGCATAACGGGATTATCCGTCCGCGGGTGGTATTTGCCAAATTAATCGCCTCTGCGATCACTATCGCCTCTGGTGGCTCAGTAGGTAGAGAAGGACCCGTTGTCCAGATTGGAGCTGCAGCCGGTTCTACTATCGGACAATTTTTCCGTGTAAATGCCAAACGGATGCGCACATTTGTAGCCTGCGGCGCGGCCTCCGGCATTGCCGCTGCTTTTAACGCTCCGGTAGCAGGCGCTTTGTTTGCCGTAGAAGTTATACTTGGTGATTTTGCCGTACCTCAGTTCAGTGCCGTTGTTATTTCATCGGTTATGGCGACGGTTATTTCCCGAACCTATCTTGGAGACTATCCCGCTTTTGAGGTGCCGGAATACCAGCTGGGTTCACCTGTTGAACTGGTCTTTTACGTAATACTCGGTTTTCTGGCTGCCGGTGTTGCGCTTTTATTTATTCGGGTACTATACCGTTCTGAAGAATTTTTTGACAAGAAAAAGTGGCCGCAACCGGTAAAAGCAGGATTGGGCGGACTTGGTATCGGATTGATTGGTATAGTATTTCCCCAGATCTATGGAGTTGGCTATTATACGATTACCGGTGCTTTGAATAATACAATTGTTTGGCAAATTGCCCTGGCCTTGGTGTTTGTAAAAATTGTTGCCACTTCCCTTAGTCTTGGATCCGGTGGTTCAGGTGGTGTTTTTGCTCCCTCCCTGTTTCTGGGTGCGATGCTTGGTAGTATTTTTGGTTCACTGCTCAGCCAACTGTTCCCGGATCTGAATATCTCGCCGGGTGCATATGCCCTGGTAGCGATGGGTGGTGTTGTCGCTGCTGCAACCCATGGCCCGATTACCGCCATCCTGATCATCTTTGAGATGAGTGGTGATTATAAGATTATGCTTCCGCTAATGATAACCTGTATAATCGCTACCGTCCTGGCGATGAAGTTGAGAGAAGAGTCTATCTATACCTTAAAATTAAAATTACGCGGAATTAACATCTTTGGTGGGCGGGAACTAAATGTTCTAAAGAAATTGAAAGTGCACGATGTCTACCGCAAATCTGTTGAAATTATACGGGAATCCGACCCATTTCCAAACATCCTCGAGAAGATGGCCAGTAGTCAGCATAACTATTTTTATGTCGCTGATAAATCCAATAAAATTATCGGTTCTGTTTCTCTCAGTGAGATTAGACAGACGATTATCGATTATGATCATCTTAAAAATTTGTTGATTGCCAGTGATATTATGAATCCAAAAGTCATCTCGGTACATCCGGATGATAATCTAGATGAGGTAATGAAGACCTTTGGACATCATAACCTGGATGAGTTACCGGTGGTCACAAAATCCAATGGAGATGCAATCCTGGGAAGTATCTGGCAACATGATGTCATAGAAGTCTATAACAAACAGATCTTTCTCCGTGATATGTCCGGAGAACTGGGTGGTGGAATCAGACAAACCACTCAAAAGAAAAGTGTACCGGTTATCGATAAATACTATCTTGTTGATCTGGAGGCGCCTAATGTATTCATTGGCAAAACCTTACAAGAACTGGATTTAAGATCACAATTTGGGGCAGACGTATTACTGATCAAAAAAGAAACAGAAAAAGGAGTCATACAAACCATTCAACCAGACGCCAATTATATTATTGAAATGGGAGACGGATTGCTGGTATTTGGTGAAAAAGCCTTGTTAGAAAAACTTGAGAAAATATAAACTGTGGAGTACATTTATTTAAATAAATTAATGCTGGATACTGGATACTGGATACTCGATACTGGATGCTGGATGGCAATGATTTGTTCCCCCTTAATAAAGGGTGACTAAAGGGGTTGTTAATTATAGTAAGTAATCAAACAGGATATTAGATGGCAACAAATAAAGATAGATTTAACTTTCTAAAGCGACTTGAAAGATTCTCCATTGGTGAGATCCCGCTTCCAGAGTTACTGATTAAAATTGGACTGATTTTATCGCTTATCATTGTTATTCCCCTGATGTTCCCCAGTGGACGTTCTTTTAAATATTCTGATCTTACCGAGGGTAGTATTGCTAATAAAAAGGTTATCGCACCATTTACATTTTCTGTTCTAAAAACCGATGAGATATTGGGTAAGGAAAGAGCGGAAGCCAAAGAGAAAGTACCCTACTACTTTACTCATAATGACACAATCAATCTGGTTCAAATGCAAATAATGAAAAGTCTGATCGGTTTTCTCAGTCAGACTGCGCAGGAAATTCCGTCTTTTCCTGAGACAGTTCAGATATTGTCAGGCCAGGATTCAACGGCAACTGATTCGCTCTCACTACCAAATGTTCAAAATAAGATTCGTAACCAATATAATCTATTTCTGAGAGAGGATGACCTAAAAAACATTCTAAGTCAGTTTCGTGGTAAACATAGTCAACCACTGCAAGAAAATCTCATTTCCGATTTCCGATCATTGAACTCCTTACAATATATAAATCTCAAAAAAAGTGAAATTCATAATAATAGGATAATGCTGGTAAAGGATGGTATTGAAGAAGATGCATTAATGTCATCCTTCAGTGATGGTAGTGAAGTATTACAGAAAATAAATTCCAAATTATCCGGTATCAAACACTCCGAGAGTTTTACTCGAATATTCAACAGATTACTCCATCCAAACGTTCAATTTATGGTGGAACTGACAGAGAGACGTCGCCGGGAGGCAGTGGCTGCTGTCTCACCCGGAAAAGATGTTATCTATGAAAATGAACGAATTGTTGATGCCAATGAGAGAATAACAAAGGATATTTATCAGAGACTCGTATCTCTTGAGGTCGCCATCGCTGAGAGAAGCGAAGAGGAAGGAGATTTACGTAATTTTCTCTCCTACATTGGCAGATATCTTCTTACTGGATTAATTCTGCTTCTCTATGTTTTATATCTCTGGGCAAACCGGCGAAAGGTATATAGAGATAATAAAAAACTATTGCTTATTACCGTGCTGATATTTTTGCAGGTTGGGGTTGGAGCTCTGATAGTCGGTCCGCTTGGCTGGCCTTTATATGTCGTACCGACGACGATATCCTCAATGCTCCTGGGTATATTGTTTGATCCGGGGATAGGATTTGTCGGTACAGTTGTAATAGGACTATTACTGGCGGGCATAACCGGTTTTGATTATTCGTTTGCTGTTCTGACGATGTTCGTCGGACTTGTAGCAATTTATTCTGTTACAAAAATCCGCACCCGTAATCAGATCTTTAAAGCGATTTTATATATTCTAAGTGCATATATCATTGTCGTTTTCACAATGGGAACCTTACGATATCAGGAACTGCAGGAGATTGGGCAGATATTTGTATATTACCTGTTACCCAATGCTGTTCTCTCACCTTTTATCACTTATATGATGCTTGGTATTTTTGAACGACTGTTTGACATTACTACCGATGTTACCCTGTTAGAGTTATCTGACCTAAACCATCCGCTTCTGAAAGATTTATCCATTAAAGCTCCAGGAACATTTCACCATAGCATTATTGTTGGTAATCTCTCTGAATCAGCGGCAATTACTATCGGTTCAAATTCTTTATTAGCCCGCGTCGGTAGTTATTATCATGACATTGGAAAAATGGAAAAGCCCGAATATTTTGTCGAGAATCAGAAAGATAAAAATAACAAGCATGAAGGTCTTGCTCCGAATATGAGTGCGATTATACTTTCCTCGCATGTAAAAAACGGGCTTGAAATGGCGGAAAAATACAAGTTACCCAAAATCATTCGTGATTTTATACCGGAACATCATGGCAAAAATCTTATGAGCTATTTCTACAACAAAGCGAAGGACGAGAATGACCCGAAGGATATAAATGAATCTGATTATCGTTACCCCGGACCTTCCCCAAAATCCAAAGAGACTGCCATCGTAATGTTGGCAGATACTGTTGAGGCAGCGACCAGAACCCTGAGCAATCCATCAGCCGGAAGATTTAGAAAACAAGTGGAAGAGCTTGTTGAACAACGATTTTTAGAGGGCGAATTGGATGACAGCGATCTGACCATGCGTGATCTAAGGGGTATTATTGACGGATTTATGTCAGTTCTCCTGGGAATTTTTCACCAACGTATCGAATATCCAAAAACAGAGGAAAGTAAAAAATCTAAAAATCAGAATGGTGCAAAAAAAGAAAAGCCCGTTAAAGTGGTGAAAAATGAAGATTCAGGTGCACAACGAAATTGATAATATAAATCTTTCCCGAGAGAAACTTATTGAACTGACCGGATGGCTTTGTGATGAAATAAAGTTGCCGATAGAAACATTGGAAATCATCTTTACTGATGATGAAAAATTACGCGAAATGCACGAAAAGTTTCTTGACGATAAAGACTACACAGATGTAATGACTTTCAACTTAGGAACTGAAGATGTTATCGAAGGCGAAATATTTATCAGCAGCGACCGGGCACAAGAAAATGCTCTGAGATACGATGTATCTCTAGAAGTTGAAATTTGCCGGTTGATCATCCACGCTTGTTTGCATCTGGCCGGTTACGAAGATAACAATGAATCAAACCGACAGCGAATGAAAAAAAAAGAAGAAGATTTTTTATCCATTGTCTCAAAAAAGTTTCTAAATTAATGTAAGTTCAAATGACACAGGAGAATTTTAAAGATTGGATATATTGATTCTTACCTATCTCATAGTTTTTGTCATCCTCTTAATTTTGTCTGGCTTTTTCTCAGCATCTGAGACAGCATATTTTTCTATTTCCTCAACCGATATCGAAAGAATGCGTAACAAAGAGGACTATGGTTCGAAACAGGTTGTTCATCTTCTTGCACAACCAAAAAAACTTTTAATAACAATCTTAGTCGGCAATACAATTGTGAACATTGGCGCTGCTTCCTTAGCGGCAATTGTCACGCTCGACATCTGTGAAACCTTTGGAGTAGATATAAAGATTGGTATCCTGATCGATATCATTGTTGTGACATTTGTTATTCTTATCTGTGCTGAGATTATTCCCAAGGTAGCCGCGGTAAAGAATGCAAAAAAAGTGGCAAGAAATTTCGCTTTTCCATTAACCATATTTTATTACCTGTTTTCTCCTATCGTCAGCATTTTCCATGCACTAACTCAATGGTTAACTTCAATTTTAAAGGTCAGTAAAAACAGATTGCTTCTCTCAGAAGAAGAGTTACGTTCCATCGTAGATATGGGTGAGGAAAAAGGAACCTTACAGCAAGATGAAAAAGAAATGATCCATTCTATTTTTGAATTTAGTGAAACTTTTGTCAAGGAAATCATGATTCCAAGGATTGATATGGTCTGTATTTCCACCGATTCAAAATTAGATAGTCTGTTAAGTTTGGTAACAAAACATTTGCACAGCCGGATTCCATTATATAAAGACAAAGTAGATAACATCATCGGTATTATCTATGCCAAAGATCTTCTTCCCTTTGTTAACCGGAAGAGAAACGGAGATGTAAATCTGGAAAAATTAGCCAGGCCAGCTTATTTTGTTCCCGAACAGAAAAAGATTGATGAGTTATTACATGAATTTCAGTCGCAACGTATCCATATGGCAATTGTGGTTGATGAATATGGTGGCACCTCCGGCATCGTAACCCTGGAAGATATCATTGAAGAGATTGTCGGTGAAATTCAGGACGAACATGACTCTGAGCAACCTCCCTATCAAAAATTAAATGACAATGAATACCTTGTTGATGGCAGCATGGATCTTGAAGAGATGAATGAAGAACTGCAACTCAATCTGCCAACTGAAGAGGGAGTTGAAACACTTGGCGGATTTTTGTTCGGGCTGTTTGGTTCAGTTCCCAGAGAAAAACAATCTGTGAGTTATAAAAATTATAAATTTGTTATTGAAAAAATTATCCGCCGACGAATAACAAAAGTTAAAATTGTTATAGATAAGCCACAACATAAGAGTTAACACCGGATGCAAGCAGACTTTTCAAAAATTCCTTCCATGGACAGTCTTCTGCGAGAACTCCATGCCCAATCAAAAAAAATAGATCAGATTTTTATTAAAAAATTACTCGAGATTATTCTCGATGAGATTAAAACCAACCCCGCAAATCATAAAATCCTGATGAAAAATCGTGAAGAAATCTCCGAATTCCTCATAAAGGAAACAGAAAAAAAAATAGATCATTTTCTTTCTCCTACCTTCAGTCATGTTATCAACGGAACTGGTGTCATATTGCATACCGGTCTGGGAAGGGCTCCTCTCGATAGCAATATTATGCAGGTGGTCGGTGATGCAGCGGGTTATACGACTTTAGAGATTAAGCGTACAACTGGTAAACGTGGTGAACGTCTCGATCATGTAAAAAATTTACTTAATCTTCTTACCGGTGCTGATGATTCTGTTGTTGTCAATAATAATGCAGCGGCAGTTTTACTGGTTCTGAACAGTCTGGCAAAAAGAAAAGAAGTAATTGTTTCCCGGGGAGAGCTGGTTGAGATTGGTGGATCGTTTCGCATGCCGGAAGTAATGATTTCTAGCGGTGCTAAAATGATTGAGGTAGGTTCAACCAACAAAACGCACCTTCATGATTACAAACGAGCAATTTCAGATAAAACTGCGGCAATTTTACTTGTTCACCCGAGTAATTATAAAATAATCGGATTTACTGAGAAACCGGAAGTCAGAGATATTCTCACCCTCGCCCATAAACATAAAATACCGGTAATTTTTGACCTGGGAAGTGGTGCTTTTGTCGATATGAGCCAATTTGGATTCGAATATGAACCTGTGGCTCGGGATGTTATCGCCATGGATTTTGATGTTGTCACCTTCTCCGGGGACAAACTTCTCGGAGGACCTCAGGCTGGCATTATTATCGGCAAAAAAAACTATCTGGAAAAAATTAAAAAAAATCACTTACTTCGCGCTCTGCGATGTGATAAAATCAACCTTGCCATCCTATCCACAATCCTCAGACAATACCTCCATCCGGCAAGTATTTCCCGGACAAATACAACACTGCAATTGTTCTCAAGAACAAAGAATGATATAATAAAGATATCAAAAAAGGTCTTACACCTTATCAACAAGAAGCATCACGAAAATCTTAAAATTGTCGAGGCAGAAGGAAGAGCCGGGAGCGGTGCCTACCCTGTTCATCCGATACCTTCCATTGCCTTACAAATTAACAGCCCAAAATACACAGCGGAAAAATTATCCAGAATATTAAGACTCAGTAAGATACCAATATTTGGTTATATTGAAGATGATATATTTCATATAAATTTCCTGACCCTTCTTGAAGAAGATCTGCCTCTTTTAAGTATGACCCTCAATAAAGTACTATGAAAAAACATACCATAATTGGAACAGCAGGTCACATTGATCACGGTAAAACAGCGGTAATCAGAGCGCTTACCGGAATCGACGCGGATCGACTAAAAGAGGAGAAAGAACGCGGCATCACCATTGATATTGGATTTGCCTATTGGAAAGATGACGTAACTATCCTGGATGTTCCCGGTCATGAAAAGTTTATCCGCAATATGGTGGCCGGAGTCAATACTGTGGACTTCTTCCTGCTCATAATTGCCGCCGATGACGGGATTATGCCTCAGACCATCGAACACCTTGATATATTGAATTTTTTTAATATTAGAGATGGGATCGTGATCCTGAACAAGATCGATCTGGCCGATCAGGAGTGGTTGTCTCTGGTTGAAGATGATGTTCATAATCTGCTTAAAAAATATCATCTTGACAATCTTCCCATCGTAAAAGTATCTGCAGTATCCAATGATAATATCGATAACCTACGTGAACTTATTGAGCAAAAAATCGCAGAACAGACGGAAACGGAATCCACCCAGCCGTTCCGTTTACTGGTCGATCGTTCTTTTACCATCAAAGGATTTGGCACAGTCGTTACCGGAACCGTTGTAAGCGGGAATCTCAAAAAAGGAGAGGATATTGAAATTCTTCCCCAGGGAATAAAGAAAAAGGTACGTGGACTACAGGCTCACGGTAAAGATACGGATTTGGTGACAATTGGGGATAGGGCTGCCGTAAATCTCCAGGCAATATCCAAAGTAGAAATTACCCGTGGAGATGTACTTTCTCACATTGATACACTGTCAAATACGAATGAGTTTATTGGAACATTGCGAACGGTTTCTAAATTTCCGGTAAAAATCGGTAATAGGAGCAAGGTTAGGGTATATGTGGGAACGGCAGAAAGATTTGGTCAGTTAATCTGGTTTGAAAGCAATAAATTTCTCGAAGAAGAGTCAGAATATCACGTACGCATAAAACTTGAAGCACCCCTGGCTGCGGCAAGAAATGATGCTTTTCTGATCCGACTACACTCCCCATTGATTACACTCGCAGGCGGTAGAATTATCGAAGTCAATCCGCCAAAAATTCATCACAATGAAGATGATTGGCGAAACTATTTCGATACGATGGCATCTAACGATTATGATAAAATTATTGGTACTATTATAATAAATCGTAAACTGGATCCGGTTTCGCGAGTATTCCTTCAGCAAAAAATGTTTGAACAAGATTCAATCATTACAAAAACAAATGAGAATCTTATAAAGCAGAAAAAAATACGATCTATAAAATTAAAAGGGCTTGATCATTATGTTTCTGAAACCAGTTTTGATCAACTGATAGGTAATATAGAAAAGTACATTTCTGAATTTCATCAAAAAAATCCCCACCTGCCCGGATTAAACCATCAGGAACTATTTGCCGGTTCCGGTTATTCCTGGGTACAACCGGAAATATTTGATGCTGCTATCAAAAAATTATTGAATAGCAAGATCATAAGACTTGAACAAAATTTTTATTCACTCAGTGATTTTTCTATACAGGTGAGTAAAGATATAGATCTTGTACAAAATGAAATCTTAAGTATCATCAGGGAATCAAGATTTTCACCAGCAATCGGGAGTGAGATTGCACAAAAAATTGAAATACCCCTGAATGAAGTTCAGTCTATCATTAATATTTTGGTCAAAAATCAGAAGTTGGTAAATATTAGCCGTGATATTTTTATAGATCACGCCATCCTGGAGGAATTACTCTCTTTTATAAGAAAATATTTCGAAAAACAGAACGAGATGCCGGTGGCACCACTGAAGGAATTTATAAAAACCACCAGGAAATACGCTATTCCTATTCTTGAATACCTGGATTC
>SDBT01012515.1_pt1 | contig 13632 bp, 18 predicted proteins | sample 2277101 | NCBI WGS metagenome assembly SDBT01 (sample SAMN10404973, study PRJNA504765) | marine sediment metagenome | isolation source: marine sediment core GS10_PC15, 103 cmbsf | place: Arctic Ocean: Southern Knipovich Ridge | collected 2010
CCAGTTAACCTCGTGCTACAGAGTAGTGTCACTTAATGCCAGCAATATTACAACTACATTTTATAACAAATACTTCTAGATCCATATAATATCTACTATCCACCTCTCTCATATATATATTAAAACCAAAAAACTAATCAAAAAAACAGGAGTAAAAGGTATTCCTTGTCTTACTCTTATTTCTTTATAATTTTTTTTAATTTCCCTAATTTGTTTTTTATTGACACCTTCCCAACTAGCTTTAATAAATTTCCTTCCTATTTTCAAGTCTTTATAAAGCCAGTCACCTTCTGTCAATTGGTTAGTTTTAATTTTTTTAACCATGCAAACTTTATCAACAGCTTTCGCATAAACATAAAAATAAGGAATAATGATAATAAAAATTCCTAAAACAAATAATAAATTATCTATAAACCCAAAAATTATTAAAATCAATCCTAAAAACATTATAAAATAAACCAGTTTCCTATTTTTTCTTAATTGTCTGTAAAATTCTTTCTTAAACTTTTTAAAATTTCTTAATCCTAAAACAATACTAACAACTAATCCATAAAGTGCTCCAGAAAATAAAAAGATAAAAAGGAATAAAAAGAAAATTCTTGTATTAATTAAAAAACTTTCAGAAAAAGGCAAAACTGCCCCAAGCGCAATCATTAATTTAGCATCTCCTCCTGCAAATATTCTTCCATAATAAAGTAGATTCCCAAATATAAAAAATATCCCCAAACCAATTAATCCCTGATAAAAAAATGCAAAACTCTCTTGAGAAAATAAACAATAAAAAAATCTAAACCCTAGAGCAAAAATTATCAAAGAAAAATTAAGCCAATTCGCAACTTCTCTACTTTTTAAATCCTGAACATTGGCAAAAACTATCCAAGCCAATGCAAGCACAATTAAAAACATCACCTCTAACATGATTTAAAAATATCTTCGGTATTTAAAATTGTTTTGTTGCCTCTCATCAACACTCACGACTTAAATATAACAATTAATTACATTTTTTAAGAATAATTTAATTATCTCTTTTTTATTTTCCGACTCCTATCTCTTCCTCCTCTTCTATAAGGATGTTTTTTTTTCTCTCGTTTTTTATCCTTACGTTTGTTTCTTCTTTCAGAATCTCCACGATTAGCCATAATTAATAATAAGATTGTTTATTTAAATATATTTTGAAAGAATTATTAAGCCGGACAATCAAAAGATTCTAATTTCTTATTTATTAAAGCTTGAATAGTTTTTCCTTCATTACCTGTGCATTTGTCCTCTAAACTTTCTCCAGTAGATAATTCTACCAAAATTTGCCCACAAGGAATAGAAGAACAAGGTTTTATTCCATATGAAATTTGTTTTTTATTGAGATAATAACAAGTTACATCTTTTAGTGTTTCATCTGCTTTTAATTCTCTTTTTACTGAGCAATAACCATAAACACTATTTGTAGAACAAGCAACTTCACAAGAAGTTACAATATTATCAACATTATTCCTAGACATCCAGGGAGCCATCTTTTCCCAACCCATTGTAAATCCAATTATAAGAACTGCTAAAACAACAACTCCCAAAACAATTAAAATAATTGCATTAACACTTAATCCTTGACCTCTTTTACTATACATAATTATCTTAAGATTATTTTATTTATAAATATTATCTTTTTGTTAATTCCATCTTATAACCCAATATTAGACTCACTCATAAACTCGCTCACCCATCTAACTATTAATAAAAAACCTAAGCATTGATTGTTAATTAATTATTTTTATACCTCCGAATTGCAGGAGTTGGAAATGTTACATTAAAAAATCCATTACACTTTTTATTATTTTAAGTTTATTATCTCTTTTGTATATTTAATAAAAATAATCTCATTACTTCTTTCTATAATTAATTGATTTTCATTTATGCTTGCATTGATTTTTTCTGCTGCGGCTTCTTTTGAATCCCCAACACTTAAATAAAAATAAAATTTCTCAACATCTGAATGTATTTCCTCAAATAATCCAATCCCAAGAGAATCTTTCTTACCAAGAATATTAGAATTCATAAAGCTAAAAATAGCTAAACTACAAATAGCAAAAACTCCTATTACTAAAATTGTTACTGGGATATCTGCTTTTTTATTTTTTATCATTTTTTATTTTAACGACAACCTCTTAATTCCAATAAACTCTATTTTTTTATCTTTATCTAATAAAATTTCTTGAGATATATAGGTATCTTTATGTGTATGAAAAATATCTTGATTTCTTCCATCCCTTTCTTTCATCTTGCCAAAATAAAAATAATCAATTATAGTTTTATAAGATTCCTTGTGAATTATTCCCATCCAATAATAATCTGGATAATCTTTCTTATAAAGTTCATAAAGAATTTTTTTAGATAAATCTTTATCAACCTTGCTAATACTATTTTCATCAAAATTATCTTTATTTTTTAATTTATTATAAATTTTATTTTCTCCATTATTAGTCATTAAATATCCTACCAAAGATTTTGTTACAAATAAATCAGTTTCTCTGTCAAATTTAAATTCCTTCCCCAACCCAAAACTAAAAGACGAAACAATAAAAATAGAAATAGTTAAAATAACAATAATTATGATTGTTGCAACTATCCAAGTCATTGTTTCTCCTACTTGAGCTTTTTTATTGAACATTTTTTTCTGTTTTTCTTACAACTGACAAAATTTTAATCATATATTTTTCATCTTTATCACTATCCATAATCTTACCCAAAACATAAAAACTTCTTTCAACACAAACAGGGAAATTCTTACTTTCCTGATTGCAATAATCTTTCAGATTTTTATTTCCTTGATAAATATCAAAAAAAGAATTATCTTGTGATTCAAATTTATAAAAACTAACATTAACCCAATATTGATTATTATCCCATGTTTTAAAATCTTCAACATTAAAATTCAAATTACATTTCTGCAAAAAATTATCATTGTTTAACAATAAATTTCCATTATCCCAAACACTTTCTTTTAAATAACCTGCACTTGCTAAACAATCTGCTATTTGATTTGCAAGAATATTTACTTCTACTTCTCTGATATCATAAGGTTCTCCATAAAAAATACTCACCATATAAACAATACTCGCAGCCACAATAAACAAAATTACAAACCAATATATTGAAATTATTTTATCTGTTGCTTTTTTATTTTTTATCATTTTATTTTTCATTTACAGTCAAAATATATTTATCCCCTCCTGCATAATATGGCATTACATCAACATTATTAAAAAAAGAATACGAATATCCCCCTTTTTCCCTTAATTTAACCGTCACAAGATTATCATCAATAGTAATCACATTATTAAGTTCCCAGCTATTATCTTTTGCTTCTTTAATCATCTCCTCCACATCTAGATTAATCTCCATCTTAGGTTTAGCAGAATCAATTATTAAGGCAATTTGCTTTGCATATTTTTCTTCTAAAATAGCAACATCACTTATCTTTGAAAATAAAAACAAAACTAAAATTGTTAAAAAAATAAGATTCAAGATAATAAAAATAATATTTTCTACTAAAATATTCCCTCTTTTTTTCATCAATATAAAAAATAAATAGAATTAATAAATCTAACTATGCTTTTGTTATAAACTCATCACATTCTAATTTATCAATTTCTAACTTATTAACAAACATTATTGGTATTGGTCCATGATTTTTATAATCTGCAACCTTAGGAAGACCAGCGAAACTAACAAAAATATTATTAAAAGTGTCAAAACTCTTAAAAACCCAATTTGCTGTACCTGTTAAATATCCCTTATCAGCAATTCCAGTCATAATAGCATACTTATTTTTAAAATCAATATATTCATCAGGCAATCCTAAATCCTTGACTTGATTAGTACCATACATATAAGATAAATAATTTTTTCCATCTTTTTCAAAAGATTTAAGATAGTTTTCATAAAATTCTTCATAACTAACTTTATCCCCCACAATTTTTTCAATTTCTTTATCAAAATCAACTATTGAACATAAAGCACAATTCATTTTACCTATTGTCACACCCTTAACATTTAATCCAATATAATCAACTTTCCCTTCACCAAACATCCACCAACAATCAGCCATTTCATTTGCTATTGCTCTCATAGTATCCTTTTTAACTTTCTCTTCTTCTTGATTCATATTAATATCAACGGTTATAGAAGGGTTAAAATCATCACACTTTTCTCCTCCAGAAATACACACATAATTTGTTCTACAATCTAAAGCTCCTGATTTTAATTTAGACTGTGCTTTCATAACAACAGAATTATGACAAATTTCTTTGTCAGTTATTTCTCCTAAATTTAATCTAAATAATAAAATCAAAATAACTGCAAAACTTACAATTAAAATTATAAGAGTAACCAATTGCTGAGTAGTTAATTCTGCTTTTTTATTTTTAATTTTCTTTTTCATTATCCCATTAACCCCAAACTTCTGAGCATAAAATACAATCCTGTCAAAGCCACTCCAAAAAAAACAATCCACATAATGTATTTAATTAAATTATTTAAATTCATTTTCTTGTTATTTCGCTGTTTTTAATTGTTAATATTAATGGAACAGGTTTTATTTTAATATCTCCCTTAACAATAAATTCGCTTTCTAAACAAACTCCATTATTATCACAATCCTTTGCTTGATTATCCTTACAAATACAAAGGCATTTATCCCAATCTAAATTAGAACAAGAATTAGGTAAATCTCCTTCAGACCAAGACATAATTACCCATGCTTTAGGATTATAAATTTCTACAGTATCTCTATTAGAATTTATTTCATCCACTAAATGTTGTAAAGAGGCTTTTGCTAATTCTAATTCTTTGGATTCTTTATTTGTTAAATATAACGAAACTAAAAAATAAACAAGAAACCCTATGGAAATTAAAGCAATAACTATCTTTAAAGTTTCTTCAGCAAGTAAAAACCCTCTTTTATTTTCCATTTATGTTAATAAAGATAAGACAAATTTATTTAATTCACCAGGAGATATATTTTTAAAAAAATCAATAATATAATTTCTAAAAAATAAATATAATCCACCCACCACTGCAACAACTACAAGAATCCCCATAATCATTTTTATTAATTGATTTATTGTTAATTCTGCCATTTTATTTATCCTCTAAATAAATTTTTAATTTGTTCTATTAATAAAATACCTTTCTCTTTAAGCAAAAAAATAGTAATCATAATTATCCCAAGAACTGCAATTGCTATCAACAACCAAGGAAGATATTCTGAGATTACTGCTTTTTGATTCATAAAAATAAAAAAGAAAGATAATTAATAAATGTTTAGGGAATATAATTATCTAAACCAATCCTCCTAAAACAACAGATGTTAAAATGAACAATCCTAAGGTTGCTAAAAAAGCTGTAATAAAATAAAGAGCAATTCCTCTTTTAAGATTTCTTCCGATTTTATTTGTCTTTTCAAGTTTATCCTCTCCAGAATCTATCATAACTAAAGTTCCAGTTAAAATAAAAATTATTTGAATAAGATAAATCCCAATTATAATCTGTAGATAATATGGAGGAATCATCTTTTCTAAATTAAAAATATTTAACATTGTATTTAAATTCCCAAATCCTGTTCCACCTTCTAAATTAGAAAGATTTAATTTGTTTAAAATAGAAGTAATCATTGCTGCCAAACCAACAACAACCCCTGAAAGCAATGGAGCAAGAAAAGTCATATTGCTTTTCATATCAGAAATAATCTCTGCAAGCATATCACGAAGCCTATTAGTAATCTTATGTATATTTTTTACATATTCTGAAATACTCATAAGACTTATAGCAGCAATCTTTAAACCTTTTTTTGCAGACTCAATAAGAATTCTCATACTTGTAGCAATTATATCAGAAGGATAATAACTTATTGCCCCTCTTTTTGGGTCAAAAATAGCTCTTTCAACACCCATTCCCATTTGCCGAATATTATAATTAACTCTTTTAAAAAAATCCTCTGTTCTTAATCCTTTAGAAGACTCTGCAACCTCCCCAAAAACAAGTTCAGTAGGCGTCCCATTTCCAAGTCTGTTTCCTAATTGAAATAATGAATTATTAAACTCTTTTTCAAGCTGTCTTGTTTTTTCTCTTTCCTTAATCAAATCTTCTGTTTTACTTTTAAAGGCTATTGAAAAAAACAAGGCCAGTCCAAGAGGAATAAACATACCCAAAATCAAAGCACCAATCCCAAAAGGTCCAACAAAACCATTTCCACTTTCCTGAAAATCAAAAATTTTTTCATCACCAAAAATACCTAAACTAAGCTGAGAAAAAGTATAATCTGTCTGTAATCCTAACAATCCAGGGAGAAAAGTATATTGAAAAATCAAAGGTAAAAACCCAATTATAAGAAATGGTAAACAAATCAAAAATCCTTTAATATAAGGGGTCTTGCTTTTATACTTATAATAAAGAGGATTTCTTTCTAATAAACTTGATTCTCCATGCCCTCCAGGTCTTAACATCAAAATACTATCAGTTAAGTAAAATACAAAAAAAGGAACAATCAAATTAAACAAAATAAAAATATGATATGCTTTAATATAATCTCCAATCATAGCAGAAGCTAAAGGCAATAATGCCAAACCTAAAGTTGGTAAAACAACCCCTAACATATAAACATTAGTCAAAGGACTTCTCACAGTGTGGGTAAATTTTAACATCTTATCATAAACCCCGTCAAGAACAACTTGCAAAGCCTTTTCTAATGTAGAGATTCTTCTTGAATTATCTGGCTCAAATAAGCTACTCTCAATCAAGTGAAAAGATTCAACAAATTCTATAGAATAATCTCTCCAAGTTTCAAGGTAATTATCAAGGCTTTCCTTAATTGTAGAAAATTTTCCAATTTCAACATTATAAAACACTTTTTTCAAATCAAGAGCAAGAGGATATTGCAGATGCTCTGAAGCAAAAGCTATTGCTTTTTCAAGATTAGGAGTATGCCTCATATAAACAACTATATACAAAATTGTGGGAACCATTTGTGATGCTGCTTTAAGCCTCCACTTATTTGCTAATCTTGCAGGATAACCATTAATAAAATAAAACAAAAACAAGGATAAAATAATCATTAAAAAGAAAAAGAAAAATGGGAATGCTGATAAACTACCTTTAATCAAGGCTACTGAAATAGAAATTAATAAACCAGCAATAAACACTCCTACAAAAGTCATAATGCTCAAGGTCAAAGCCTGCCAGGGCTCAATATTAAGGTGTGCTATTTCAAGATGTCTCTTTATTTTATTTTCATCTTTTTCAGAAACCTTTAACTTTATCACACTTCCTAAACTATGGCACCATCTTTCATATCTTGTCAACTCATGACCCCATTCTTGTTTAAATTTCACATACTGACGACTATAATTAATATTTCCAACATTAGAGGATTTAATCATGCTCTCAATTCTTGCTGCATGTTTTCTAAGAACATCTTCTACATCAGGTTTTTTTCCCACCATCTTTTATAAAAGAGATAATAAGCATTAATTAATAAATGTTTGGAAAATTAAATTAAATTTATTAAACTTCCTTAAATCCTTCTGGGCTTAAATCCTTTTCTTTTTTATCTCTTCATTTAACCATTTTTGCCATTCAGGAAAAACTCTCCTACTTAAAGGTAATCCAATCTCCTGCATTATTTTTTCAGAAATTTTATGAAAAATATGATTAGAAAGAGAATTAAATCTTCCTTCTAAAATATCTGCATTATCAGTTTTTTCAGCAACATCAACAAGTTCTTTTTTTATCTTAGCTCTTAATAAAATATTATCATAAACCGCATCCCAGTTTCCAGCCCATCCTTTTACATTTGAAGCAATGTCTTTAATAACTTCACTATCACCATTAATTAAATCCTCACTAGGTTCTAATTCATCTTTCTCCACATTATATCTTAATAATTCAATAAATCCTTTTTCTTCCATTGGGTCTTGTTTCCAATGTTTTCTCACTTCTGAAATTTGCACTAATCTTTTCCATGAGTGTAAACCATCTGCAGTCTTTATTGGGTTAGCTACTGCAATTATATCTGTTGCTTTAAAACTAGTGGCAGGCACTTCTAAATCATTTACAACTCTATCAAAAACTCCATAAGGAGAAGCACCATGAATTGTCCCAGCTACAACATTTGCAAGAGCCCCAATCCTCATTGCTTCATATAATGCTTTTGCTTCTGTAGATCTAACCTCCCCAATAATCAAACAACTATCCCCCAATCTCAAACTTGTTCTTATTCCATCCTCTGCTGAAACTTCTGTAGTTGTTTTCAATAAAGCAGAACGAACTTTCATTCTCAAAATATCATAATCAAGCTTTCTTAAAGATTCTACTGGGAGTTCTAAAGAATCTTCAATAACAATAATTCTATACTTAGGAATAATTTCAAGCATCAAACTTCCAAGTAAGGAAGTTTTACCAGAACTTCTAGTTCCAGCAACCAAGAGAGTTCTTGCACCATCAATTAAAAAACTAAGTAAACCAGCAGCAAGAGGATTTATCATTTTATTTTGCACAAAAAGAGGTAAAGTCCAGGGCTCTTCCCTGTGTCTTCTAATAGCATAAGCCAAGCCATCAGGGGAAAGAGGTCTTTGAATTATTGCTATTCTTGCTCTTATTTTTTCAATTTCTAATTGTGTATCTAAAATCGGATTTGCTTGATTCAAAGGTCTTCCAGAAATCATTCTAAACTTAGCTGCCCAAGAATCAACATCCTCCTGACTAGGAAGAATATTTGTAGAACATTCATCATAATCCTGGTGCTTTACAAAAATATTTGTTAAAGGAATTGGTGCATTTAAAACAACATCCTGGAGTTTTTTATCTTGGAGTAAAACTTCAATAATCCCAAAACCAATTGTATGTCTTACAAGAATCGTAGCCAGAGTATTTAAATCAGAATAATTTAACCTTATTCCTTTAGTTTGTGCCAAATCTTGTAATAAATCTTTAGAAATATTAAAAAAAACCTGTCTAGTTCTTTCAGTATCTGTAAATTCTTCTGACTTTGGTTGGTGCTCAATTAAAACTCCTCTTGCAAGATTTAAAAGCATATTATAATCTTCACTCAAAGAATTTTCAGGAGGAACCAAATGATATCTCAACTTTGATTCATTTTTTTTTCTCAAAATAGTAACAAGAGATTCATCATAATTTTTATGAGAAATCTTATATTGATCAACAATCTCTGCATCCTCAGGTAAATCTGAAATAAGCCTTGTAAAAGTAAAATTTGGGATTATATCTGGTTTAAAAATCTTATAATAAATTTCTCTTTCCCCTTTTTGATAATTTTCAAGATAGGGCAATGCAACCTGAATTAGTTCTGTCTTTTCAAGTAATCCAAAAAGTTTTTCTAAAAAGCTGATATAATTTGCTTGATCAGTCTTATATTGTACACCTATTTTTTCTAAAAGAATTTTCGCTTCAATACGAATTCTTTTTATTTCACTATAAGATGATATAGGGTCTTGTTTTAACAGATATAAAAAAGAAAAAATATCATTATATCTCTGAGAAAAAAATTGCTCATTATTAGTAATGAGTTTTTCTTGTGATAAAACTCTTTCCTGTTTAACAAAATAAACATAAAGTTGAGCAATTTCTAAAAGCAAGGAAGTTTCCTTAAAATCATAATTATAATTTTTTTGTTGAACAAAAACAATTCTTGAAACATTTGAATTTTCAATTAAAATATCAATAGTTCTTTCCATAACTTCAGAGGAATCAGAAAGACTAGGAACATAAGGGGCTCCTAAATAATTAATATAAACAACATCTTCACCCCCCTCTCTTTGAATTTCATAAGAATATAATGGTGTCTCTTTTTTAAATTGCATTTGGTCAAATTTGATTCATTGTCCTAATTTGGATAAATGAAAATTTTAATTTACTTAAATAAAAAAAGAAGAAAGAGTTTAAAATATTTTGTATGCTATTAAGTCAATTTAATAAATTAATATTAAAATATTTCATGGTAAGTAAGCACAACAAATTTAAACCCTCTTAACTCTGATTTTATATGGTAGAGGAACAGATTGATTATATAGAACAAAATTCAATGGAAATAAATACCAAAATAAGAGATTTGGAAGAAAAACAAAGAATTCTAAAAAGTCGACTTCTTTTAATAGGACAAAATCTTATAGAATTCAAGGAAAAAAACAGCCCAGATATATTAGAAATAAAAAAAGATGTTGAAATAATCAAACAAAATATTAAAAAAATGAGATTATTTTTAGAAACAATTTCTGGAGAGTTTTCAAAATTTGCAAGAAAAGAAGATTTAGAAATTTTATCAAAACAAGCAAAAATGTTTCAACCACTAGAATTCATAAAGAGAAAATGATAATAAAATTTAAAGAGGTTATCTATGCAATTTCAAAGGAGGCAATTAGAAATTGCCTATCTGCACAAAAAGGGAAGTTTATAAAAAAAACCATAGGTGTCTTCTAAATGACTGTTTTAGAACAAATAACTCAAATGAAAAATCAGGGCATGCCTGAAGAAGAAATTATTAGAGGATTAAGAGAACAAGGCACATCAGTAAAAGAGATAGATGATGCTCTAAACCAAGCAAAAATAAAAAGTGCTATCTCTGATACAGGAAATACCGAAGCCATGCAACCTTCAATTATGCAAGCTCCACCACCTTCACCATCACAACAAGACCAAGGCTACACTTCTCAAACTCAAGAAATACCTGAACAAGGAACATATTCCACTCAACCAGGAGACCCTTTACCACAAGAATTTTACTCCCAAGATAATTATGATAATTATTCTTCTTCTGAAGGCAGTTATACAGACAGTATGATTGAGATAGCTGAACAAGTTTTTTTAGAAAAAACAAAAAAAATACAAAAACAAATAGAAAATTTAAATGAATTTAAAATTTTAGCAGAAACAAAAATAGACAATGTTTCAAAAAGACTTCAAAGAATTGAAACAACAATTGATAAATTACAAATTTCAATACTTGAAAAAGTTGGTTCTTATGGAAAAAATCTTAGTAGCATAAAAAAAGAAATGAGTATGATGCAGGATTCTTTTGGTAAAGTAGTAAATCAAGCAGTAAGAGGGCATAAATCAAATATAATTCATAAAACTCCATTACATCTCCCACATAAAAAACAATTTATAAAAAAGATTTCTAAGAAAAGATAACTTACCCACCCATTGCTTGTCTAAGTGCTTGTGCAATAGGAGCTTTAGACTTACTAGTGCTTGGATTTGAAGCTCCGATAATAATTCCAATTACTATAAAAAGCCCCACAATTCCTGCAACCATTGGCCAGTTTTCTTGCCACCACCAACCAGAAGACCATCCAATAGCTCCTGCTGTCTTTACCAAGATAACTATTACTATGATAGCTCCAATACCTAATAGGGTATACATTATTGCATTACTATCAGGGTCTGCAAACATCCCCACAAATATCATTATAATTAAAATAATTGCCAATCCAATTCCTAATCTTGGAAAGATTTCAGAAAAAAATTGAGAAACCATTGGAAACTGCAAAGCCATTAATCCAACAGCTAATGCAATAATTCCATTAATTGCCTTATTATCCTTAAAAATTTTTATCTGGGTTAATATCCCAAAAATTAAAGAAAAAATTAATAAAAATGGAAGAACATAAGTAAAAAACCCTGCTTGCTCCCAATAACTAAGCATATCTCCAATTGCTCCTCCTTCAAAATAACCATAAGACGCAAGTGAAAATAACCTCTCAATCATATTATTTATTAAGAAAGGTTATTTATAAATATTTCTCAAAAAGATATTAAGTAAATTAAAATTAATTCTACAATTAAAACTATTATACTTGTTCATAAATTCATTTGTTTATAATTATTAATCAAAGAATTCAATTAGCTATTAATTATGTTTTTTATCTATAAACCACTGTGGATAGAGCAACTAGTTGAAAACAATTTAAAGTTATATTAGAAACTATTTAGATTTTGTTAAAACTAATGCAAGAGCAGCAGCAATCATAACAATAAATGCTACATTTGTCCAAAAAGCATTGCTCCATGTTTGTTTAAAGAAAAAATCAATTACACTATTCTCAATTCCTGTTGCCCAAAGAACTGCAATAAAAACCCCTACAACAACAGCAATCCCAACAATCCATTTAACATATTTATTGCTCAAAATATTTTCATTAAGATTTGCTCCTGAAACAAATCCCCAAAGCAATAAAACAACAAACATCACTACTAATGCTATTGTTAAAAATAAAACAAGATTTCCTACAACTTGTGTGGGATAAGCAACTCCAACAAAAATCAATCCAATAACAAATGATATAAGAGCATTAAGCTGTTTTTTATCTTCCCCAAAAAGTTTTGTTTTTTCAAGAACTGCAAAAACAATAAAAAAGATAAGTAAAAAAGGAAAGGCAAACCTAGTGAAAATCCAGTGCTGTAAAATTGTCTCTACCATTTTATAAATTTAATATCTTTATATTAATAATAAATAGTAGTTTTTAAATATTTCCTGTATTTAAATAAGAAATCTTTAAAAATCATCCTAATCAAAAAAAGTTCCCTAATAAATTCAATTATGTTTAAGGACCACCACCCCAAAAAACACAAATATTATTTTCACAAATCTCATCATAATTACAGGATCCACAAGAAATTGAACAAGATGCACCAGTAATTGTACGGTATTCTATTTCACCAAAAAAAATCTAGAAATTAGATTAGTTAATACTTAAAAAACTGGTTTTAAAATTAACGACAATCATGATTCCATCCCACACACACCCTGTTGCTTGTTTGTTTCCATCCCCCAGGCGTACACATTCTATAATAAGCCTCTATCCCACATACTTCACACCTATTGCTCACAGCAAAAGTAACAGCTTCGGTATTCCAACAAACACCGCAAGAGCAACTAACTTCAGATATTACTTGATTTGCAGTACGACAATTGCCATCTGCTCTAAGATACTGAACAGTATTACATTGAGTTTGAACATTAGTATCATAAAGTGAGGTTCCATCTGGACAAGAAATAAGATTCTCACTCATATTAATATTACAATATGTATCTGTATCAACAAAGCTTGGTTCATTAATACACGTCCAAATACCTGCATTTGTTTGTAATATTTCACCCTCCCCACAAGGTTCAAGTTCATTTAATCCATGCCCTACTCCTGTAATAGGATTAGCATAACCATAAACTATTATTCCTAAAAAAACTACAATTCCAACTACAATCAATGTATAAAGCCATTTATTTGTTAGATTAATATTAATTTTTATTCCCATCTTTTTATATTTATTTAAATAAATAATACTTTATAAATGTTTTTTAGAAAAATCATTTAATATTTTTATATCAAATCTTCAGGGATTTCATCAATACCAGAATCAGAACTTGGTAAAGCAGATTTATTTATTATAAAAATATCACTAATAGCTTTCACAAATTGATGAGGAATTATCACTCCTCTAGCTCCCCCAATAAGAGATAAAACACTTCCTCCAACCTTTATTCTCCATCCATCAATCTTATTTTCTTGTAAATTAGCTTCTTCTATTTCTCCAAAAAAATCCCCTGAATCAGTATAAACCTTAGTATCA
>SDBT01012516.1_pt1 | contig 13631 bp, 13 predicted proteins | sample 2277101 | NCBI WGS metagenome assembly SDBT01 (sample SAMN10404973, study PRJNA504765) | marine sediment metagenome | isolation source: marine sediment core GS10_PC15, 103 cmbsf | place: Arctic Ocean: Southern Knipovich Ridge | collected 2010
TTTTTCCCACGTCGTGCAACAGGCCGCTAAGGTACAGCCGCTGGCAGGCCTCCTCGTCCAGCCCCAGTTCCTCACCGAGCCGTTTGACAAACAGGGCCACCCGCTCGCTGTGACCGGACGTGTAAGGGTCCTTGGCGTCGACCGCAAACACAAGGGAACGAATCGCGTCGATGAAGAGTTGCCCTTTCTGCTCGAACAGTTCCGTGTTTCTGGCGTGGACAGCCAGAATGGAGGCCGCCGAACTAACCAACCCCGCTTCGACCGTGCCGAACTCCATCTCGCTCAAATGGCAACGCCCCTCCTGCGGCCCGAACTTCCCTGAAACCACCCGGTTGACCGCCAGCAGCCAGCCGCCGGTCTGACCGGCTGCGGACATGGGAACCAGCAGAAACTGGCGGACGCCCGGAAAGCGGGCCCCCTCGGGCATCTCGTGGAATCCGTTCTTGATCACGGGCTGTTCGGTGGCCTGATGCCGGTATTGTTCGATAAGGCGTCGACAGGTCTCGCCGTCGGTCGGGTGGGAACCGGCCTGGAAAATCGGCCGGCTAACCTCGGCGTTTGCGGCGTCGCACGACTTGCCGTCCGCTTTTGTCGATACCAGTGCGAGGTCCTCCGCCCTGATCGAGGCGCACAGCATGGGCAAAACGGTCTCTGCCAGTTTCCAGGGATCGTGAGTAAGCTCCGAGAGTTCCAGGTATTCGGACATCCGCCGCAAGAACACGAGTTCCTCAAAACTCTGCGTGATCGTGGTGACGTAGACCTCATCGTCCTCACTGCGACGCTGGAGTTGCTCTCGCTGATCAAACTCCCGTAGAAATAGCCGGGCCAGTTTCATCAGCAGCTCGGGCGTCGACGTCTGGAACGTGGCCGTGGCAACCAGCCGGGCCTTGCCTCTTGCGCAGAATGGAACCGCTAAGACATGGCGGTCACCGGCTTGTTCGAGAAGAACAGGTCCCGCATCGGTATCTAGTGATCCGGCAAGGAGTTCGGCCACACCCGCAGGCAGATCGGTCGAGGTGGGCGGGTCTCCCGAGGAGACCCGGCAGCAGGGATTTGCCGGTGTCCACAAGTCGAATCGGCACCCGAACGCCTCCGCGAGCGCGGATTCCGCCGCCAGGACCAGGGCCCGATCAGGATCAAACGTCGATGCTGCTTCAGCCATGGAAAAGCATAGGTTGCCACGATACCCAATGGCAAATCTGGGCTTGGTTCAAATGGGCAAGTTTGGGGCGAGAATTCGCGATTTGCGGGTTCTGCCGGTTAATTGGCGGGAGGCTCGGCTTCCTATAGATGCCTATGCGACGACGTTATTCTTGCCCTGTATCAATTTCTTTTTCTTTGCGAATCCATCAACTCCGGAAAAGGAAGCTAGACTTCACTGCCCCATGGTGGGTACGGCGTGGCGGTGGGTGGGATGTGGTTGCGCCGGCAACATATACTGCGGCCGTAATTTGAAGCAGTTTACTCCTTTCAATTAACCGGAGGCTACACATGACTCGTCGTAAAGGTTTCACACTGGTAGAACTGGTTGTGGTGGTGATGATCTTGGGAATCCTCGCTGCCGTGGCCGCACCTAAGTTCTTCAACACGTCGGCCACCGCGACCGACAACGGTATCAAACAGAGCTTGGGCGTCATCCGCGACGCGATCGAGCTGTTTGTGGCCGAGAACGGCGGCACCTTCCCGGGGGCCGACGGAAACGAGGCCACGTTCAAGAGCGATATCGACAATTACTTGCGGGGAAACGCGGTGTTTCCTAGTTGCCCGGTCGGCGCCAAGAACGATCAGATCAAGATGACGGCCGGCGCCGGTCCCCTTGCCGGAGAAGCCAACCCGGCCAAGGCCTGGCAGTATGGCTACGAGTGCGGTGAGTTCGTTGTGAACTCCAACAAGGCAACGAATAGCGACGCAGCCGTCAATTACGACGCTCTGTAGACGCCCGTTGAAGAATTCGAGGCCACGGGAGCGGCTCACCTGTGGAATCGTGCAGGCGGGCCGCCTACACCACGAAAAGCCAGCCCGTTCGACGACGGAATGCCGGCCAACCGTCGGCGTATTGGTGAGTAGGAGATACAACGGTTGTTCCGATTGTACGGTTAGTGGCGATACTTGCGAATATGGCGAGAGTTCTGGCGATGCCGGAGTTCCAAGCTGTAGCAATCCGATTAGATATCGGGGTACTGACTGTCAAGAGGATGGTGGTTGGAGGATAGAGTCCAAGGTAGAGGGCGTAAAGATATGTCGGATGACGTCAAACAAATCCTGATCGCGGAAGATAACCCGGCCTTGTCGCAGGTGGTCTGTTTTAACCTCCAGCAGGCCGGATTCCAGGTTACCACGGCCGTCAATGGACGCGAGGCATTGGAGTTTCTAACCGCTGGGCACTACGACCTGGTGATCACCGACCACCAAATGCCGGAGATGACCGGGTGGGATCTGTGCGTCCAGATGCGCGAGGTGGCGGCCCACGCGCAGACGCCGGTGATCTTTCTGACCGCCAAGAAACTGGAACTCGACCTCGATCAACTGAAGAGCGAGTTTGGCGTCGTGGCAGCCTTCGCAAAACCGTTCAGTCCGAGCGAGGTGGTTGCCGCCGCAAAAGACTGTCTTTCCTCTGTGGCCGCACCAAGCCACTGCTAGCACCCAGCGTTTGTGACGGACCAACGACAATATGTTTCGGAGAACGATACATCCCGAACTCGCTGGCCGGGTAGCCGCGTACTTCGTGCTATTCTGCACGGCGGCCGTTGCCTGGCTGGTCGTCAGTGTCGTCGTCATATCGCAATCCACGCTCGAGTCGAGGACCGAAGACCGCCGTCGTGGTGAGACGGCGGTTCCGGAACCGGGCGTCTGGGCAGATTTGGGTTCGGCGGCGCCATACCTTCCCGTGGCCGCCGCGGGCCCCTTGTTGTGTCTGGTTTTGGGTGCGATCGTTCTCCGGCGAATGGTACGGCCGTTGGCGGAGATCGAAACCGAACTAAACCGTGTCGCCGTCGCTCTGTCACCCGCCGAAGTTGAATTGCGCGACGTCGAGGCCCGCGGTCCGGCAGCCGTCGGCTGGAATCGGCTGGTGGACCAGTGCGAGACAGACCGGAGCAGTTCGGGACTCGACCAGCGTTTGAGTGAGTCGGTGGAACAATTGCGCCAGCGGGGGGCGAACGAGGTTCTCGATAGTCTTCCGGACGGCTTGGCGGTAACCGACGCACAAGGGCAAATCACTTTCGCCAACCAGGCACTGGTTGCGATCTCAGGCAACGGTACGGACGGCCACGCCCTGGACGACAAGACCATGGAAACCTGTTTGAAACTTCAGAGCCAGGCAGAGTCCGACGGACCGTTGCTGGACCCTAAGACGCAGGCGCGTATCGTGGTTGCAGAGATCGAGCGGTCGAGCAACGGCACGCAGCACGTTTTACGCGTCGCACGCCATCCCCTGCGGGCGGGCGACGGCCGAGCGAGCGAAGGCCACGTTTGGTTGGTGCGGGATATTTCGCAGCAGAAACTCGCGGAGCAAGCACGCGATCAGTTTCTCGACATGGTCAGCCACGAGCTTCGTACGCCTTTGGCAAATCTCAAGGCATACGCCGAAACGTTGACCGTTACAGATCAACTGGACGTCGAGCAACAGAAAGACTTCTGCAACATAATCAACGTCGAAGCGACCAGATTGGCTCGGCTCGTCGACGATTTACTCAGCATTAGCAGCATGGAGGTTGGCTCGCTGTCGGCAGCCAAGGAAGAGACGGACGTGGAGCGGATGCTCAACGAGGTGGTCGACAAGGTAAGTCCGCAAGCGGACCAGAAGAGAATCGTTCTGAGTACCACTTTCCCGGAAAAATGGCCCAAGCTGCACCTGGACAAGGACAAGATGTCTGCCGCGCTCGTCAATCTGCTGGGTAATGCCGTCAAGTACACGCCGAACGACGGACGGGTCACCTTAAAGGTCAAAGTGACCGAGAACGACTTCCAGATCGAGGTGGAAGATACCGGCGTGGGCATCTCCGCCGACGAACTGCCTAAGGTCTTCGACAAGTTTTTCCGCAGCGCCAACCCGCTAGTCCAGCAGGAGTCCGGTTCCGGTTTGGGGCTGTCTTTCGTGCAGGAGGCGGTGCGGATGCATGGCGGCACACTGACAGCCCAGAGCGAACCGGGCACGGGAAGCAAGTTCACCGTCACTTTGCCCAACACTTGAGGTGCTAGCCGTGTTTGAACGCAACACACAGGGAACGATCGATATTGTCCGCGGGGACGATGCGCTGGTCAGCGAGCGCCTGGATCAACTCTCCGATCTGCTGGAAGAATGCCTCGAACAGGGGCAGCCACGGGCAGTGCTCGACATGCGAGACGCACTGCTGATCGACAGCGCCGGCATGGAGCTGTTGTTGGATGCTCAAAACGATTTCCAGCGACGTGGGGGAGTTTTGAAACTCGCCGCGGTCAACCCTTTGTGCGAGGAGATTCTTTCCGTTTCCGGGGTGGCGAATCATTTTGAGATCCACTGCGACGTCAACGCGGCCGTGGGGAGTTTTGTACAATGAGCGTGGTGGCGGCTCCTACTCAAACTGATGTGGCGGCTCAGACCGATCTGGCGGCGCAAACCGATGCGGCGGCGCAACCCTCCCCTGCCGTGAGCGAGGGTGATCCGGCGGTCGTTGCGTCGCCGCCCCGGGGCAACACCCTGCCTCTTGGCCAGCAACTGGTCGAAGCGAAACTGATCACTGAGAACGAATTAGACGCCGCGCTGAAATGCCAATCGAGAAAGGGGGGGCGGCTCGGTGAACTGCTGATCGAGTTGGGTTTCCTGACCGAAGAGGAGCTGCTGCCTTTCCTCCACGGAAAACTCGGCCTGCCTGCCGTCCAACTCCGCGACGGCGTCGTTGATCCGCACGTGGTTCGTCTGATTCCACGGGAGACGGCGGAACGGCTCAACGTGTTGGCAATGTTCAAGGTACACGATACCTTGTCGGTCGCCATGGCCGAGCCACGAAGCCTTCCGCAGATCGACGAAATCGAGCGGATCACGCGGCTGACGGTCCGGCCGATATTCGCTTCCCTCTCGAGCATTCAGCGCATGACCTCGCGGTGCTACGAAGAAGATTTCGCGGTCGACATGGCTACCGCCGACTTCGACGAGACGTCTATCGAAATCCGGGCCGACGTAACCGAACCGGACGCGTCGGTGATCGAGGAATTGATCGAAGGAAGCCCGATCATCAATCTGGTCAACTATTTGGTCCTCCAGGCGCTCCGCCAGGGCGCCAGCGACATCCATATTGAGCCGAGCCCGAAGCATTCGATAGTGCGTTTTCGCATTGACGGACAACTGCGAGAGGTGCTGCGGCCCCGGCGCGACGTTCATCCGGCGATCGTGTCTCGCATCAAGGTGATGGGGATGATGGATATTGCCGAACAGCGTCTTCCTCAAGACGGACGCTGTCAGGTAGTCGCGGAGGGACGCGAGGTCGATCTGCGGATCTCCACGCTGCCGACCGTACTCGGCGAAAAAGCGGTGTTGCGCATCCTGGATCGAAGCCGATTGACGTTCGACCTTGCCGTCTTGGGATTTCCGGCCGATCTGCTGGCCCAAGTCAAACAGTTGCTGAACAAGCCGTATGGCCTGTTGCTGGTCAGTGGCCCAACCGGTAGCGGCAAGACAACCACGCTCTACTCTGCCTTGGAGTTGATCAAGTCCGTCCATCGGAACATAGTCACGGTAGAGGATCCGGTCGAGTATCGCGTCGACCTGGTAAACCAGATCCAAGTCAACGAAGCCAAAGGGCTGAACTTCCCCACGGCCCTGCGATCCGTGCTTCGCCAAGATCCCGACGTTATTATGGTGGGTGAAATCCGGGATGCCGAAACTGCCCAGGTTGCCGTGCAAGCCGCCTTGACTGGTCACTTGGTGCTGAGCACGATTCACACCAACGATAGCGCCGGTGCGGTCGTGCGTCTAGTGGACATGGACGTCGAGTCGTACAAGGTCGCCGCAGCCCTGGTCGGCGTCATCTCGCAGCGGTTGGTGCGCACGATTTGCCCAAAATGCCAGACCTCCTACTACCCGCCGACAGGAATGCTGGAAACCCTTCATTATCGGGGCGATCAGCATCGGTCTTTCGTTCGTGGGGAAGGTTGTCGCGATTGCTTCGACACGGGCTTTAAGGGCCGCGTCGGCGTCTACGAAGTGTTTGCTGCCAACGAGGAAGTTCGCAGTCTGATCACTCAGCAGGCCAGTACCGACGTTCTCCGGCAATGGCACCGCAGTCACGGAAAGGGCACACTGCTTGAGGCAGCCCTTCGCTTGGCGGAAAACCACGTAACCAGCCTTGACGAAGTAATGCGAGTTGCGTTTTTCGAGTAACTTCAGACGATGAAACATGTGTTGACATGACCAAATCGGCAAATAGCGACAGTGCCTTCGGCGTTCTCCCAGCGGAGTTCTCCGACGTACTTCCGGCACAACCCGGCAAGCCGAGTCCGACCGGGATGAAGGACTACCGCTCACCGAGCGTCCCGGTTCGTGCGACGCCTTCCAGGAGGCGCTCGCGGCGACGTAAAGTTCCAAAACGAGACGTGTTCGCCTTCACTATGCAACTCGCCATTATGACCCGAGCCGGTGTCGATCTGGCGTCTGCCCTGGAATCTCTTGCCCGGCAATGTCGCTCAGAGGGACTGAAGGACACCTTGCAGCAGATTCATACCGATGTATGCGAAGGCAAGTCGGTATCCGACTCACTGAAACGACATGCGGACGTCTTCGGCCCTACTTATGTCGCCACCATGGCCGCCGGGGAAGCATCCGGCAAACTCCCTGAAGTGCTCGATCAACTGGCCCGGCTCCTACAAGGCGAAATGCGTCTTCGCGGTACTCTCTGCTCGGTGCTGGGATACCCTATCCTGCTGGCATCGGTTGCTTCGTTGGTTCTCTTCGGCTTGACGTTTTTCGTATTGCCGCAGTTCGGGGAGATCTTCGAGGAGTTCGAAACACCCTTGCCCGTGATGACCCAGGTCTTGCTCGGCTTTGCGACGGAACTGCGAAGCAGGTTCTGGTTGTGGATTCCTCTCGTGATAGCCGGCATGTTCGGGTTGGTTGCGATTTGCAGAAGTCGCGCCGGGCGGCTCTACTGGGACCGATTCGTCGTCAGCGTAAAGTTGCTGCGCGACGTCACTCAGTCGCTGATTATTGGCCGTTCCTTCCGGCTGATGGGTATCATGCTTGACAGCGGAGTGCCGCTGCTGGAAAGCCTGCGCCTCGTGCGATCGTCCATACGCAACTCACTCTTCCAGGATGTTTTCGCGGCCCTCGAAGAAGATGTGCTCAACGGTCGGGGTATGGGGGATTGCCTGCTCAATGCCGAGGTTGTGCCGGATGTGGCAGCCGAAATGATGGTCACCGCAGAACGCACCGGTACGTTGGGGATGGTGACACAACTCGTCGGCAAACATTTCGAGGAAGAAGGAGAATCGCGACTCCGCGCATTGGTTGCGCTCCTCGAGCCTGCCATCATCGTTTTCATGGGAGTCGTCGTCGCTGTGGTAGTCCTCGCGGTGATGCTGCCCATGTTCGACCTGGCAACACTCGGAAGCAAGTAGTTTCTAGGAGAGAAACAAATGGTCTCAGTCCGACTGCTCACACGGAGGAAATGGCATTGGGCCTCGCTGATTGGGATGATCGGCGTCGCTGTGGTCGGAGCCGGCTTCACATTGTCGGCGACCGCACCCGCCAGCCCGGGGACTCGAAGGACGACGCCGCCGGAGGCCTTCAAGAGCGGTGGCGAACGTTCGGTGATTGTCCTTCGTGAGATCGCGAAAACGCTCGACGGTGGCAACCAACGTTCGGAAAAGGTCCTTCGTGAAATCGCAACAACGCTCGAGCGAATCGACACCCGACTTCAGCGAATCGAACGAGCCGTGCTGAATGCGGCCGCTAAAGAACGTACCTCGCAACCATCAAACCCACGCATAAGGTAGACCGCGTGATAACGGCCCGGCGAAAAGGTTGGATTGGCGTGGACATCGGCACACGCACCGTGAAACTCGTGCAAGTGGAGCGCGTCGGTGTCGAGCTGCGCCTGTCCGAAGCCGTGGTGATCCAGCGACGCCGCCCGCTCGATGCCGACGACGGCGTGGAACCGTTGCCGATCACTTCAATTGACGAAATCCGTACCGCGTTGTCGCTGGGTAAGCGTTTCTCCGGGCGCAAGGCCGCCTGTATCCTCTCGATGTGTTCATGCGATTTGAAGGCGTTGGACGTTCCACTCGGGAACTCCGCCGAACAGCGGTTGGAGATCGCCGGCCAATTGAACTCCATGGCTACAAGCGGCAACAGCGATCGCGAGTTCGATTTCTGGCAGACCCACGTTCCGGGGGAGGAATCGCGGTCGGATTCCGAAAACGTATCCGTTCTGTCGGTTTCTCAACCGTGGGTAGCCCAGATCGCCGACGACCTATCCAAGGCAGGACTCTGCTGCGAGGCTTTGGATGGTATTCCACTGGCCTTGGCACGCGCCGTCCAGATGACCTCGGACTCCTCTAGTCGTGAACCGGTGGGCGTGGTCGACTGGGGCTTCGGCAGAGCTACCTTCTGCGCGGTGCTCGACGGCCGCCCCGTGTTCGTCCGCTGCTTCCAGGGCTGTGGCTTCAGTTCGGTTACCCAATCCTTGTGCGACGCACTGGGAGTCTCGCTTGACGAGGCCCAGCGGTTGTTGATTCGGCACGGTCTGCCAGACTCTCCACGCAGTCAAAGCACACCCGATGAACTGCAAGTTGTGATCGGAGATGTGGCAACCCAGCCTCTCGGCGCGATCGTGCATGAATTGAATCGCACGCTGTCGTTTCTCAAGGGCCAGCGCTCGGCATTAGCGCCAAGCCGGATTTGGCTCTGCGGAGGTGGCGGCACGGTCAAGAATATAACCGGCTTCCTGGAGACCAGAATCGGCGTCCCCGTCGAAGTCTGGCGGTGGTCAAACGCGGGGATCCGGCAACAGACGGTTGGCGAATACCCTTCAGGCATCCTCGTCCCCGCGATTGCCGCGTCCTCACTGGCCTGGGTGAAACCATGAAGATTAGTCTGAACATCCTGCCTTACGCGCTTCGCCGCCGCCAAATGGTCCGTCGGCGATTGTACCAGTGGTGCTTCGTCTGGGCCGCTGCCGCTACCGCCGCGGGCAACATTGTCTATTGGGCGACGTACGTTCCCTACCAGGCCTGCCTGGCAGACATGCAAACGCACGAGCGGAAATACGCTCCGGTGAAGAAACTGCAAACAGAACTCGATGCGATGCGCGCTCAAATGGACGATTTGCAGAAACGCGAAACGCTGGCACTGAGTCTCGCAGATGACGTACCCGACCTCACGTTTCTAGGAATTATTAGCCGCGCCGCACGCCGGAGCAACGGCTCGGTCTACGTCGAGCAGATGTCGCTCGACCGAAACACGCCGACGACCACACCCGACAAGAATGCCGATTCGGCCGGGCAGAAGCCTTCCGGAGTGCTGACGCTACGCGGTGCCGGCGCTGACAATCTATCCGTGGCCCGTTTCGTCGCCGCACTGCGCGATTCCGAAGTGTTCGACACCGTTGAGTTGAAGTCGACCGGTATACACGCGGCTGGCCGTATGGAAGCTCGTAGTTATCTCGTGGAATGCGTTTTCTGAAAGAACCATCATGCCACATTTTGCGGACAACCTGACTGCACGGCTGAAGATGCTGGGGTGGCTCCTGCATGGTGCGGGCCTGATTACACTCTTGGCTGCCGGTTACGCCGTGTTTTGCCTGGCGCATCTACCACTTGCGAAGAAGTCGAAAGCTTGTGCCGATCGGATATCCGTCGTCGACGGGCTCTTGGACAACTCCGAGGAGATTCGAACGGCCCATTCGCGTTTCAAGGACTCCCTGGCGAAAATGCGGCGCCGCACAGACACCTTGCGACAGCGGATTCCAGATAGACCGTGCGAAACCGAATTCCTCGAGCAAATGAACGAAGCCGCCAACAAGGAGGGGCTCGAAATCCGCGATTACCGTCGCGGCGCGGTCACGGTCGTGGATACCCATTCGCAACTGGAGGTACACGTCCAATGCGTAGGAAGCTATCCTGAGACTTGCAGATTTCTCGACCGCCTGGCAAAGCTGCCTAGATTATCCACCGTTGAGAAAGTTACGATCAGTTCGGATTCGGCCGTGGAAGCATATCCGGTCGATCTGACCTTGCGGCTGTACTTTGGCGTTAAAAAGAAGCCGGACAATAAGAGAAAGGCGCGGAATGGCTGATCCCCGAGTGAAGAGTCAGGTCGGTGCGACGCCGGGCAAGATGGTGCTCATTGCGGTACTAGCAGTTGTCTTCGTGTCCGTACTTGTCTTCCAATTTACCGCGACAGAAGAACCGCCCGTACCGCGGGAGAATGCTGATGCGAGCGGCAATTCGGAATCGCGTCCCGCGGAGAACGGCTCAAGTGTCCCGACGTCGCCGCCCGACAAGGGCGATCTTCCGAAACCGGATCGCCAAAAACCCGAGATTGCCCTGGAAGAAGTCCTGCTGCACGATCCGTTTGCCGTGCCTGCGGTGTTACTTCCGCCGACAGGGCCGAGTTCAGCAGACACGGCCCATGGGGTGCCGGATAAAGTTCGTCGAGAAGAGTTGCGGAGGAAGCGAGAGCAGGTCCTCGCGGCCATCCGCGAGGAAGGGGTCCAGATGGTGTTCCTGGGAAAAGATGGGCAAGCCGCGATTATCGGAGACCGCCGCGTAAGTATTGGTGACATATTCAAAGGTTTTCGAGTAACGGGTATCGGTTCCGACGGGGTAACCCTGTCAGAGCAGGAATAGGACATGAAATTCCAGGGATGGAGCCGCAGCTAGATGAACGGATCTGGTAACACTAGTCACGAACGGAAGAGTCGGCACCGGCGTCTCGTGGTGCTGATTCTGTCGGCACTTGCGGCCACCTTACTGGTGCAAGCCGGCGTCGGGCAGCAGGCGTCCGTCGGACCTCCCAGCCGTTCGCACGGAAACTGGGCTGTCCCGCCGCGTCGAGGGTTCCAGGAAACAACAGGTAACCCGCCACGCAGGCAGCCGGTTCCTTGGCTACCCGCCGGATCTCCAGCCCCCACTCTTGCACCGAAAGTGCGGATACTGGCAGTTAGACCGTTGCCCGAGAAGCCCCCGCGATCTGATCTGCCCTATCTTTCTGCCGGATCGCCGCCGAGACATGACTTTCTGCGAGGGCAACAGAACCAGGGCGTCGCCCCCCGCGTAGTTCGCCTTCCGCCCATTCTTCAGTCGCTAGGCAGAGCCTTCGCCCCTGCCCTCCTACCGAACGGACCCGAGCAGATACCTGCTCCTCAGGGACACAGGATTCCGTTGTCCGCGGGACAGCATTCGGGTGAAATCGAAATGAGGACCCGCAACGGCCTGATCTCCCTGGTCGCTCGGGAGACGCCTCTGAATGAGATTTTGTCGAGCATAGCCCAGGGCGAGAAGCTGAACGTGGTTTGTGCGGAAGACATAAACGCCCGCATCTCGATCACGTTACACGGGGTCACTCTGGAGAATGCGTTGACCGCTATATTGTCAACGGCGGGCTATACGTGGACTCGAAGAAATAACATCATCCACATCACAAGCGTGTCCGCCGCCGCCACACTTTCTCCCGAGACGCAGGGCCGTTGTACGGAGGTGTTTCCGCTAGACTTCGTATCTGCCACCGACGTGGATCAGGTGGTCAAAGGCTTGCTGTCACCGGCAGGACAGTCTTTTCCCATCCAAAGCAGCTCAACGGATCTGCGCAAGACGAAAGAAGTTGTCGTGGTCGAGGACCTGCCGGGCTATCTCAGTAGGATCCGAGAATACATCTTTCGAGCCGACCAGCCGCCACGCCAAGTACAGATCGAAGCGCATATCTTAGAGGTCAGTCTGGAGGACGACCAAAAACACGGGGTGAACTTCGAACACCTATTCGCACTGGCAAACAACTCGGTAACACTCTCAACCACCGGGTTTGCAAACCCGCTCGCACCGCAGGCCTTCTTCGCAACCGTATCGGGAGGGAACCTAGCGGCGGTGGTTGAAGCTCTCAAAACCACCACCGATGTAAAAACCCTCGCTTCACCCAGGATACTCGTGGTCAATGGGCAAACGGCGCGGATTCAGATCGGCGAACAATTGGGATTCCGTGTGACTACCACCACTGAGACAAGCACCATGGAGAGCGTCGAGTTCTTGGACACCGGGGTTGTGCTGAGTATAACGCCACAGATAAGCCGCGACAATCGGGTGTTGCTGCAAGTCAAGCCACAAATATCAACCGGTGCGGTCAACCCCGATACGGGCCTGCCGGAGGAGGAGACAACCGAAGTCGAAACCAACGTGCTCTTGTCCGACGGTCAAGGCATTCTTATCGGTGGGTTGATTCAGGAGTTAGACTCCAATGTGCAAAGCAAGGTTCCTATTCTCGGTGATCTCTGGCTTGTGGGCACACTATTTCAACGACGCCAGATCGTAAAGGAGAGAAGCGAGATCGTTATCAGTCTGGTGGCCCGTGTGATGCCCTACGAGCCCTGCTACCACATGTACGATAGCTCTCTGATACGGAGCAGCCAGACTCCCTTGACTTATGGACCTTTGCGAAGATACCCCCGTCCTTGGGAACCGAGGTTGCCCGATACAATCCTCAACCCCCGACCGCCGATTCGTCGCCCCGTCGTCCACCAACAACCAGGATACCCCGAAAGGCAACACCAAAGCAGCGGTTGGAAACATGTCGTCCCCGGCTTCGATGGGACTGAAATGATCCCCCCGGGTGAAGAGGTTCGAGAACGAATCGCTCCACAGCATCCTTTGTTGCCATAGGAACCAAGTCGACCCAACGACAAGACCTGAACAATCTGAAATGCGAGGAATCTGTCATGACAGAGGATAAACGGCTGAGCGTCCCGTCTGAGTTGCAGCACCTGATCGAGAAACGGCAACTGCAAGACCGCCGTGAAGATCAGCGACGCAGTGGCACAGACCAGCGGGAATGCGACGTGGGACCGTTGGATGCCGTCGATTCGGCGGAGGATTCTGAATCGCCGGTGACCGAAGATCAACGGTCCGACGAAGACCGGCGAAAACAACGAAAGCGCCGGCAGGCAGCTCGCCGCAACTAGAACAACAAACATACGACCGGTTCGGTGTCCTTCCGGCAAGCCTGCAAGATCTCTGTGGCGTGGCGGCCGGGGCACGAGGATGGGCTGACGGGCATTCGTCGATGTGACCGAAGCAAGTTGCAGCTTGCGGTTATCTACAGGGGTAGTGCGGCAGCGATGTCTGTGAAGCAGCAGCCGTGCCGCTCGATTGGTTCGGGACCCTACCCCCAAGTCGAGGGCAGCGGTGAAGCCAAGGAACCTGCGACAGATACCGTTTGAAACCGAAGCGTACGACGAAGCCGACGCCCTGCCCGGGTCTCCTAATTGGGCGGCAAAGTCATGGGCAGCAGATTTGATGTCCGTGACCGCCTGCTTGATGGCGTGACGGCTCCCGGCCTTTCCAAACAGTTCGCGGGTCTGTCCACCTGCCAAACGATGCTGAAAAACGTGGGCTGCCAATTTGCCGTGGCGGGCTCGAAGGAAGTCAAGAAACTCGTCGATCAACGATGG
>SDBT01012517.1_pt1 | contig 13631 bp, 15 predicted proteins | sample 2277101 | NCBI WGS metagenome assembly SDBT01 (sample SAMN10404973, study PRJNA504765) | marine sediment metagenome | isolation source: marine sediment core GS10_PC15, 103 cmbsf | place: Arctic Ocean: Southern Knipovich Ridge | collected 2010
CCGAAAAATCCAATTGCCCGGCGGCGGGACCATTAAAGGCAAGATGCCAGGCCCATTCTAATTTTGCCACATCCGATAAATAGGGCAGACCAGCAGCCGGCGGGAAATCGGCGATAAAATCCGCAAAGCTTGCGCCATAATTATTTAAATCAGGGTCGGTCGCCTTTGTCTGCAGGCAATAGTTTTCTGCCATCGCGGCAAAAAATTCTTCGCCGACTAAACGCTTGCAGACATTATAAATGCTAGCCAAGCTATTAATCTTGTTCGACAGTATGCTATCGCGGTAAATATGTAAACGTTGCTTGGCATTTAGAGACGGAGTTGAGATGACGGTTTCCAGTAAGGCTTGAGGGGTTGGTTCACAGAACAGCCCAGCTCGAATTTGATGTTGTAGTTGTTTTAAGTCCATAGTTTCTACTGTCATGATTCAGCCGGCACCACGGTTTCCATTACCGCACGCGCTCTTTCGGCTTCAGCCGTAAGCACCAGCCATTCTGGGATATTATTATCCCACTCAATTAATGTTGGCACCGGTCCCAAATAGTTCAATGCGTGTCGATACAATTCCCAAACCGGCGTCTGTACTTTATCGCCATGTGTATCGAGCAAATGTGTTTGGCAATCTTCATAGCCGGCTAAATGCAATTGTTTAACCCGAGAGGGCGGTATATGGTGCAAATAGGTTTGAGGATCAAATTGATGATTAAAGGCGCTGACGTAAATATTATTGATGTCTAATAAAATATAACAATCTGCTGATTCTGCTACCGCGGTTAAAAATTCCCATTCCGATAGGCACGAGTGCTTATACGCCATATAACTGGATACATTTTCAATTAAGATCCGTTGACCCAGGAAATCTTGGATCTGTTTAATGCGCTGCGCGACATGATTTACCGCTTCATCGGTATATGGCAAAGGCATTAACTCTTGTAAATAGTCTTGCTCGGTGGAAATCCAACATAAATGATCCGATATCCAAGCCGGGTGGATCCGCTCGGCCAGACATCGCAATTGTTTTAAGTAATCCCAATTAATTGGGTCAACTGAGCCTAGCGACATACCCACACTGTGGATCACTACCGGATAGCGCTCACAAATCGGGATTAATTGCGAAATGGGGATCCCGGAAGGTTTTAAATAATTATCAGCTAAGATTTCAAACCAAGCAATGTCAGGTTGTTCGCATAGGATGGTTTGATAATGGCAACTGCGCAGGCCAACCCCAACATCGCGGATTGGCCTGTGCCCGGCCCAAAGGGCCGTCATTTAGGGTTTGGCGTCAGTTTTTGGCTGGAGAACATTGGCGCCGGTAATTTTATCGCATGTACCTTTGGGGATGTAAACCCATTCACCCGCAGCATTATCCGTTTTCGCTTGGCCTGCACAAGCGTGAGTTGCGGTGCCGCAGTCATTTTTACCGGCCTTGACGACACCTGCGCATTTTTCCATATCCGCTTTATCGCCTGCGGCCATAGCGTTTTGTGCAACAGTGCTCACGCCGACTGCCACAACCCCTGCGATGGCGGCTTTTAATAAACTTTTCTTCATCGGTTCAATCTCCTTGCTGTAAATGTTATTAACAAACATCGCCATCCGAAATGGCATCCGTTATACTATGCTTTTCTGATTGGGATTAAAAGACATATGCGTACACCCTTCTTAGGCGTGTTTGGACGTTCACCCATTGGTCCCTTGCAACAGCATATGGCTACAGTCCATTCTGCTGCAAAAGGTTTACACCCATTTTTCAACGCTGTGTTAGCCCAAGATTGGGCACAAGCTGAAGTGGCTCAAATTGAAATTACTGAATTAGAACATCACGCCGATGAATTAAAACGGGATCTGCGCATGCATTTACCTAAAAGTTTATTTTTGCCGGTGTCGCGTAGTGACATATTAGAATTACTGAGCACGCAAGATAATATTGCCAATCTGGCTAAAGATATTGCCGGATTAGTGTTAGGGCGTCGCATGCAGATCCCGAGTAAAATCGCACAGACTTATCTCGCATTATTGGAACGTTGTGTTGACGCGTGTAATCAAGCGCGCAAAGCGATCCGTGAATTAGATGAATTGCTCGATTCAGGTTTTCGCGGGAATGAAGTTAAAATCGTTGAAGAAATGATTGTTAAACTCGATGAGATTGAAACCGACACAGATGAAATTCAAATTAAATTACGAACGCAACTGTTTGCTATTGAAGAGTCTCTTCCACCGATTGAGGTAATGTTTTTATATAAGATCATTGAAAAAACTGGCCAATTGGCCGACACGGCTGATAAAGTCGGTTCTCGCTTGCAATTACTTATAGCTCGGTAAACTCTATGGATCATGCTATACTATTAGTCTTATTGTCCTGTGTATTCGGCTTGTTAATGACTTGGGGTGTTGGCGCTAATGACTTAGCAAACGTCATGAGTACCACCATGGGGTCAAAAGCCGTAACCGTGCGCCAAGCCTTAGTGATAGCGGTGGTGTTTGAATTATTGGGGGCACTGCTGGGCGGCACTCACGTCACGCAAACCATGCATAATGGTATCATCGATATTTCATCGCTCACGCATGATCCGCAACATTTAATTTATGGCATGATGTCAGTCTTAATCGCCGGCATGATTTGGATGAACTTGGCGAGTTACTTAGGTCTACCCGTTTCAATCACCAACGCAATCGTCGGTTCAGTTGTCGGGTTTGGTGCAGTCGTGTTGGGAATGCATGCGGTGCATTGGCGACAAGTTGGATTTATTGCTTTGAGTTGGGTGTGTTCGCCAATATTGGCAGGCATTGCGGCATTTAGTTTATCAACCAGTATTCAAACCTTGGTTTTTGCAAGGCGTGACCCCCTAACACGCGCAATGCGGATGATGCCGGTGTATTTATTTTTCGTCGGCTTAGTGTTGACATACATCACCGTCATTAAAGGCTTACATCATTTTTCAATTGATCTGAGTATGGCAAGTAATTTGGCTTTGGCCACCGCGTGTGGTTTGACGATTATGCTTATCGGTTTAATTCCCATGCGGCGCATCGTTGCGCGCAGTGCGCAATTGAGCCGTCGTGAACGTTTTAAAAATACTGAAAAAATGTTTGCAGGGTTAATGGCGTTGACCGCATGCGCCATGGTGTTTGCGCATGGCTCGAATGATGTCGCCGTGGCTATTGGTCCCATCACCGTTATCGTGACGATGGCTTTACATGACGGCGCAATCGTCCATTCACCTTGGTTTCCTGGTTGGGTTATTCTGCTGGGTGCTACCGGGGTGGTGTTAGGATTAATTTTTCAAGGACGCAAAGTGATTGAAACCGTTGGCAGTGGGATCACTAACTTAACGCCCAGCCGAGCATTCGCAGCTACTATTGCAGCCGCCACCACGGTTGTAGTGTCAACGAGCACGGGGGTGCCCGTTTCAGCCACGCAAACTTTGGTTGGCGCAGTGCTAGGCGTCGGCTTAGCACGCGGCATTGGCGCGTTGAACTTAGTCGTCATCCGTAACATTTTCATGTCTTGGATCATCACCTTACCGGTTGCATCGTTGCTGACGATACTGGTCTATCACATCATTATTTATTTTACTGGCTAAATGCCATTTAGAATTTTGAAATACACCTGGGCACTTAAGTGAAGTTGACTGAGTGCTGATCTCGTTTCACTAGGTTGGTAACCGACAATAAATTGGGGGTCATCCTGACATTTGACATAAGAAATGAGAAATACAATTTACAACTTTGCTGTTAAATCTCGCCAGCTGAAGCCAAGCAAGGGGGCTTCAAAGTTTTTTGATAAGGCAATCACTTTAAATAACTCGCCCATCTCATGTGGCATCGTTAATTTTTTAATGGCTTGGTTCATTTTAATCTGTTCATGTGGTGTGGCGGCCTGTTGCTCGGCGATGCCGCAGGCCAATAAGAAATAGGCTTGGGTGGTGTAGCCTGCGATGTTGAAATGCAGTTTAACAGCGGCTTCTGCCACGCTAGTGAAATCGACATGGGCGGTAATATCTTGTTGCCCGGGGTGCTGCAAGGGATCGGTTGTTGAATGATGTTGGTGATAACACATCAGCGTGCCCATATGTCGGTCCGGATGATAATATTCTCGGCGTGGGAAACCATAATCTATTAGTAAGACGACGCCTTGTTCTAAAAAATTATCGATGCTGGCAAGCCACGGGTTTATAAAACAATTGATTTCGGATTGATAGCCATCCGGCAAGGGTTCGATATCGGCAAGCACATTTTCAATAGTGTGTTGTAACTGTGGATCACTGATTTCATCCATCTGCCAACACAATTGGCCATCTTGCTCACTAACGTAACGCTCTTTTACGTGATGATCTTCAGTGTGAAAACACTGTACCGGCATTGCATCTAACACTTCGTTGGCAATGATCATGCCGGTGAATGATTCAGGCAGGCGTGTTAACCAAACCACGCGCGTCATAAGATGTGGGCAGAGTTGTTGAAGTGTGGCCTGTTGCTTACGCTTTAATTCAGCGCTGACTTCGATAACAAAATAATGCTCGGGCAAGCTTTCGAATTTTTCTAACGCGACTAACAGTTGCGCGGCCAAGGTGCCGTTGCCGGCGCCAAACTCTAATAGATTTTGTTGATCCAACTGCGCTAAGATTTGCTGACACTGTTTCGCCAAACAGTTCGCGAACACCGGCGACATTTCTGCGGCGGTGATAAAATCGCCACGCTCACCGATCGGGCTTTGCGCTTGCATATAATATCCCAAACCTGGGGTATACAAAGCGGCTTGCATATAATCAGCGAAATGGAGTTTACCGCCATTTGATTTAATCGCTTCGCGAATGAGGTGATCTAATGAATTTGTCATAAATATTAGTTAGAATAGCGCGCAAACCACATTCGAACATAAATCAATTTATGAAGCAAGCCATCGCATTAATCACCGGCGCCGCGCAGCGTATTGGCAAAGCCATTAGCGCTGTCTTGCATGCGCAAGGCTATCACGTGGTGATCCACTATAATCATTCGCAGCAGGCTGCTAGCGAATGGGTCGACCAGTTGAATGAGCGGCGTGCCCAGTCAGCGTCATTGCTGCAAGGAGATCTGCTGCAAACGTCAATGATCCCTGGGCTGGTGCAACAGATAGTTGATCAACATGGGCAGTTAAATGTTTTAATCAACAATGCTTCGAGTTTTTATCCCACGCCTTTAGGTGACTGCCAAGAGGCACAGTGGGAAAAATTAATGGGTACCAATCTCAAAGCACCTTTATGGCTGGCGCAAGCGGCAAAAGATGCGTTAATTGCCTCGCGAGGACAGATCATTAATATCACCGATATTCACGCCACGCGTCCATTGAAACACTACGCTTGTTACAGTGTGGCTAAAGCAGGCTTAACACAATTAACTCGAGTGCTGGCCAAAGAGCTCGCACCTTGGGTACGAGTCAATGCGGTGGCACCGGGCGCTATTGCCTGGCCGCAAGGTAAGGCAACGCTAACGGCAGCGAGCAAAGCAAAAATCATCGAAGAAACAGCTCTAAAACGTAGCGGTTCACCTGATGATATTGCACGAGCAGTGTTATTCTTATTGCAAGCAGAGTATATTACCGGCCAGACGCTACGCGTCGATGGGGGGCGGCATTTATACGGTTAACCCGTTGAAATTGCACGAAGTTACCCCATATTACCTTCATAGCTGTTTAAGAGGATGGTGTTTTGGAACAATTCAGAGGTACAACTATTTTATCGGTGCGCCGCAAAGGCAAAGTCGTGATCGGTGGCGATGGCCAAGTCAGTATGGGTGACACAATTATGAAAGGCAATGCACGTAAGGTGCGTCGCTTATATAAAGAGAAAGTCTTGGCCGGTTTTGCCGGTGGTACTGCCGATGCGTTTACTTTGTTTGAACGCTTTGAAGTCAAGTTAGAAGAGCACCAAGGTAACTTAACCCGGGCGGCCGTTGAGTTAGCCAAAGATTGGCGGATGGACCGAGCGCTGAGGCGCTTAGAAGCCTTATTGGCCGTGTCAGATGAAACCACTTCATTAATTATCACGGGAAATGGTGATGTCATCGAACCCGAAGAAAGTTTAATCGCCATTGGTTCCGGCGGCCCTTTCGCGCTGTCGGCTGCACGGGCTTTGCTGCAAAACACTAAATTAGGTGCGCGCGAAATTGTTGAACGCAGTTTGAATATCGCCGCCGACATTTGTATTTACACCAATCAACAGTTAACCATTGAAGAACTAAAGTCTACCAGTTAACCCGTATTCCAAGAGAGATGATGATGGAAACCATGACCCCACGCGAAATCGTGCAAGAACTTGATAAACATATTATTGGCCAGAATGAAGCAAAACGCGCCGTGGCAATTGCCATGCGCAACCGTTGGCGCCGCATGAAAATTGCCGATAAAGATATGCAAAGTGAAGTGATGCCAAAAAATATTTTAATGATTGGTCCTACGGGTGTCGGTAAAACTGAAATTGCAAGGCGTTTGGCTAAATTAGCCAATGCACCGTTTATCAAAGTTGAAGCGACTAAATTTACTGAAGTCGGTTATGTGGGGCGCGATGTGGAATCGATCATCCGTGATTTAGCTGATTTAGCAGTGAAGCAAGGTCGTGAACAAGCCATAGTGAGAGTTGAACACTTAGCGCTGGATACGGCTGAAGACCGTATCCTAGATGTGTTGCTACCGCCGGCGCGCGATACGTTAACGGGTGAGCCTGAAGCAGCCACCAAAGCCACCGGTGCACGTCAAAGCTTTCGTAAAAAATTACGCGAAGGTGATTTAGATGATCAAGAAATTGAACTCGATATTGCTTCAGCGCCATTTGGAATTGAAATCATGGCACCGCCCGGTATGGAAGAAATGACTGGCCAATTGCAAAATATGTTTCAGAATTTAGGAACAGAAAAAACCAAACGCCGTAAATTAAAAATCAAAGATGCACTGAAAATTATACGTGAAGAAGAAGCCGCTAAACTGATCAATGAAGAAGAATTGAAACTGGAAGCAATTGAAAATGTGGAGCAAAATGGAATTGTATTTATCGACGAGTTAGATAAAGTCACGCGCCGGTCAGACAAGCAAAGTACGGGGGGGGATGTCTCGCGCGAAGGTGTGCAACGTGATTTATTGCCATTGGTTGAAGGCAGTACGGTGTCAACAAAATATGGAATGATTAAAACCGACCATATTTTATTTATTGCTTCAGGTGCGTTTCATGTTGCCAGACCATCCGATTTAATTGCTGAGTTACAAGGCCGTTTGCCAATTCGTGTAGAACTCGATGCCTTAACGGCAGATGATTTTGAACGGATCTTAACTGAGCCAGATTATGCCTTAACCGAGCAGTACATTGCATTGCTCGCCACAGAAAATTTAAAAGTTAAATTTACCAAAGCGGGTGTGCGGCGCATTGCAGAAGCTGCATGGCATGTGAATGAACGCACTGAGAATATTGGCGCCAGACGTTTATATACCGTGATGGAACGCTTGCTGGAAACCATTTCATATGAAGCCACGGACCGTGGCGGAGAATCCGTGACAGTGAATGTTGAATACGTGAATGATCATTTAGCTAAACTCATCGACGATGAAGACTTAAGCCGTTACATTTTATAATCATGCAACCGACAGAAATTAAATTATCGCAAAAAACTAAACGCTTAACGCTGAGCTATGAAGATGGCTCGCAATACGAGTTAAGCTGTGAATTTTTGCGAACCCATTCGCCTTCTGCAGAAGTTCAAGGTCATCATGGTCAACCGGTGGCGCCATTGGAAGATAAATCTGATGTCAACATCATGGCTATTGAACCGGTTGGCAACTACGCCATTAAACTCATTTTTGACGATGGCCATGATAGCGGCATATACACTTGGGAGTTGTTGCAAAAATGGTGTCAGCAATCTACTGCTAAGTCGGGTGCTTAACCCATGTCATACTGGGGCAGAGTCATCGGTGCAAGCCTAGGTTGGATGATGCTAGGGCCGATTGGCTTATTACTGGGTTTTTTAGTCGGCGGTGTTTTCGATCGTGGGCTTAATGTCAGCAGTCTTCGTGGCGGTTTCAACTTCAATCAAGCGGGTGTGGCCCAAACTCAACAAACCTATTTTCAAACAACGTTTGAAGTGATGGGACATGTGGCTAAATCCGATGGTCACATATCACCACAAGAAATTCGAGCCGCTGAAACGATCATGAAAAAAATGCGCTTGAATGCGCAGCAACGCAAACGTGCCATACAATTTTTTGCTACCGGTAAGCACATTGAGTTCGATTTAAAAATGGCTTTGCAACGTTTAAAACAGGCCTGCAGTCGGCGCCGGATGTTGCTGCAAATGTTTGTCGAAATTCAATTTCAAGCCGCCATGGCGGACGGACAAATTGGCCCTAACAAACAACGTATCTTACAAACAATTTGCCAACAGTTAGGTGTAACGCCCATGCATGTCCGTTTTGCTGATTTATTTGGTGCCGCTCACCAAGCAGGCGGCCAGCAATATCAACAGTTTCGTGGCAAGCCACGGCTTGATGATGATTATCAATTATTAGAAGTAAAAGCCGATGCCTCAGCTAGCGATATCAAACGCGCTTACCGTCGCCAGATGAGCCAAAACCATCCCGATAAATTAATCGCAAAAGGCTTGCCCGAAGAAATGATTAAACTCGCCACTGAAAAAACCCAAAAAATCCAAGCGGCGTATGATCGGATTAAGGCTGCGAAAGGCTTTTAGGGTTGGGGGTCTTCAGATGTATTGGGATCTTACTTTTATGTCAGATGTCCGGATGTGACCCCTTTCGACCCTGAGCTTATGCAACCAACCCCGGATCACTTTTGCTAGGGCCTCATCGAAATGCCGATAAGCATGATTGGCGCCGATGATTTCAACTTGTCGATACAGTGGGTGAGCTTTAGGTTTATAATGCTTTGAGCGAGCATCAACGGCTTGTAACACACGCGGGTAATCATGTTTTGCATAAATGTCGAGAATGGGAATACGGTGTGACTTAATTGTTTTCCATTGTTCTTCAGTAAATTCCTTGCCTTTATGGTAACCGCTGATCATCACCAAGCCCTTAATGCCGGGTGTAGAATTATTTAGAATATATTCTAAAGCGTGCTGTACGCCCAAGCCATACGCCACGACATAACTGCCTTCACCATCTTGCTGTTTTAGAAACGTCAAACCACTGCTAACACGCTGTTGCCGTATTTTAGGTAAGTCGGCGGGTGATTTTAAATGCGGTTCACGGTTGTCCGGCATTTCGATTGATAACGTAGTCCAACCAAAATCCGGTAATAAACGTCGTAGTGGTCCTACGACTTCTGGAGCGTTAGGATGGCTGTTTTGCTCATGCAGTAATAGAATATGACCTTTGGTATCAGTGATGACGGAGTCTTTGATTAAACTAAAAAATTTATCTTTGTTTACCCCCGGTAGCCATTTAACTTGTCCTTCATAATGTTGTTGCTTGACTTCAGTGGCCTTAGCGGTTTCGACAGGCGCAGGCTTATCAGTTTCGGCTAGACTCATTTGCGAAATGAGTATCAATACGAGAATAATAGAAAACTTTTTCATGGGCTCGATTATATACCTAATATAGCTGAAGATGCGAGAAGGCCGTTATTATCGCCGTTGTAAATTAACGTTATCGGCAACGACACAGAGGCGCAGTGTTGACAAACTTTCGCAGCTTTTTGAGCAAGGTGCAGAAGCTAACTGCATTGCGAAGTATTGTCAACGATTTGCGAGTTGGGCGAGCGGAGGATTAGGAAAAACAACGGTGAGCCTTGCGCTCACCGTTGAGACATTGGCAACATTAACGAAAGAGTACACTCAAGCGTTAACACTGCTACCTGATAGTCTTTTACCCCGTTTGAACCAGAACCCGGTTAGCAATGCGAGCATAACCACGTAAATGGGAGCAGGAAGCGCCGCAGGTGTGGTTGAAACCGAACAATCGTCGCATGACCAAGTCCCAGGGCCCGTACCACCTGCCGCTACACTCGTGATGAAGGCAATCTCGGCCGTGGTGATAAAGCCACTACCGTCCGAATCCTGGCCTGTCACCACACAACCGGTACCGAGAAGCGTGCATGCCGAGCGCAACTGCAATGCGGTCACGGGCGCAACGAGCACGTTCAGTAACACCTCCCACGACAACACATTCCCAAAGGCGTCGGTGATAACCGTGAAAAGCGTCACGTCGGAGCTACCGTATATGGCCGGTGCAGCAACCGCCCCCCCGCCACTGGCACCGTCACTCCCGCTTAACGTTACGATGCTACCTGTGATGTCAGTGAGGACCCCGAACATTCCTAACGGCGCTAGTGTAGTGAACGACAACGATGGCTCGTCTACGCCTACGTAAATCGAAGATGCGTCGGGAACATCATAGCCTACACCTCCCGGTGTCCAAGTGTAAGTTGTAGCCTTAGCCGCAGTCGAGAATACTAAGCCCAACAGTAGCAACGCCACCCCTAGAAACCCCCCGAACGAACGCCATGTTTTGCCACCCGCACTTGCGGGACCTATAATCGTGTCTATATATAAAGTATTCATAATATCTCTCCAGAGATTAAAGACCAGCGACGAAAAAGACCAAACCCTAAACCGCCGCTAGCGGTTATAAAAAGGTTCATCAAGCCAACATCAAAGTAAACCAACAACATCGAGTCAAGCTCAAATCCCCGCTCGAGCCATTTAGAAAAGTTGTCTTAGCATAGCTAAGGGAAAACTCGACCTAAACAGCCAATCCCTCCATGGAAGCGTTACGCGTAAACAGAGAAAAGCAAAAACCGAGTCGCGTATCCTCCAGTCCAGCTTGCAAACCCTAAACATGGCATTAACAAGCCGTTCATTTAAACGCATAACAAAAAATTGCGTCCTTTAAGGATATAGACAATGGCTATCTGAGAAAGTTCAAAAGAAAATGAAAAAAACCCCAAATAAATATAAAAACGCGGTATTGGCGGTTTTTTCCAGACAAGCGCAAAGCAGACTCATTGCGCCTAAGAGGCAAAAATACGCGAAATTCTGCTAACAGCGCACGAAGCAAGATTTTAAGAGGGGCGGGTGGTCGGAGTCGGCGAGCGGTAAAGATAATGTGTAAAGGTTTACTGTATCACCAATTCAAATATTGGAAAAATCATTTCCTTCGCTGCCACCTATCCTGAAGACGCTAACCCTCAACCCTATTTCGTCCCAGTTTTTTAGCCTTCAATAAGGCTTGATCAGCTTTATGCAACAGATCTTGTGGTTGGTCATCCGCTTGGGGCGTTAGAGTGGCAACACCAATGGTGGTCGTGACGAATTTTTCAATTGGATTTGTGGTGTGCTCAATATTGGCATTCAAGATCGATTCACGTAACGTTTGTGCGATGTGGATGGCCTTTTCATGTTGGGTATCGGTGAGCAGTAAGATAAACTCATCGCCGCCGTAGCGACCTGCTAAGTCACCCGGCCGGCGGGTGAAGTGCGTTAGTTTTTTTGCGAGCGTCTGTAAGGCTTTGTCGCCTGCGATATGTCCATATTGGTCGTTGTATTGTTTGAAATAATCAAAATCCAACAAGTATAACGTTATGGCATAACTATAACGGATTGCGCGGCGCCATTCACGTTGGAAGTGATGCATGAAATGGCGCCGATTCGCTAAACCGGTTAAGCCGTCGTCCCGCGCCAAGCGTTTTAGTTTATTTTGACTGTATTCAAGTTTTTGTTGAGTGATTTCTAAGAATTGAACTTGTAAAAACCGTTTTCGTTGACGCAGAGTGCGATACATATTATGGAGTATCAGTAGTGCGCTGGCGATGATAAAAATCAGATTATATTCCAATAAATGAATGGGGCTTTTATCTCCGTCAAGTATTACGGTTACATTGACGGTTATGAGGATAACTGCCATGATCACAAGACTTAACGTAAAATGTTGTTGGGCAAGATAAAATGAATACATTAAAAGTAAAATAAAACCACTGTAATAAATATTTTGATACGGCGCCTCCATATTCACTACAAGTAAAGCTATGGCCGCCGTTAACGTTAAACTTGATAGAGCAATGATCCAAGTATCATAACGTTTCGATTTATTTAATATGGTTACTAATAATAATCCAAGCAGTATCGGACCTGCCAAGGCATAGCGGATCACAAAAGTGTGCTGCCAATGTTGCGTCAGAAAAAAATCAAGCAGCCCGGATCCAAGAAATAGTCCTATCGCCAATGCCAAAACAACGCGCAGCACGTATTGATGACTCGATGCCACGCGCTGCTTAAATTCCTGCTCCAACCAATCAGGAAATCTCTGGCGAAAACCAGCAGTTTCCTGTAATCCCTCAATAATTAGGCCACGTTCTTTCAGGCTTAATGTCTTCTTCATAGAGTCTGTGCCTAAATAAAGTTTCTCTAAGGCTTAGACAGATTTACAGGGCATTAGTTCCAAAGGGGCGAGTCGTGTAGTTAACAACATATCTCGGTGCGCCCGCAAGGGTCGGCGTCGGGTTCGCCGCGTTCGACTTGTAAGGTGACGTGGTGGATGTTGAATTGATGTTGCAGATCGGCGTTGATTGTAGCGAAGTCGTGATCGCTTAAGGGGCTTTCGGGCATGACTAAATGAGCGGTGAGGGCACATTCGGCGGTGCTTAAACCCCAGATGTGAAGGTCATGCACACCCGCGACGCCAGGGAGTTTACACAGGTATTGTCGCACCGCGTTGATGTCAATATTCTGAGGGACAGCGTCTAACAATAAATTGATGGAATCACGTAATAAACCCCAAGTGCCAATGAAAATGACGATTACGATCATAATTCCGGCGGCGGGATCTAACCAAGTCCAACCGCCTAATAAAATTAAAATGCCGGCGATGACGACGCCTAATGAAATTAATGCATCATAGGCTAAATGCAAAAAAGCCCCTTTGATATTGAGATCTTTATGCCGGTCACGTAAGAATAATAATGCGGTGCCGCCGTTGACGAATATCCCCAATAATGCCACCCAAATCATGGTTTGCTCATGTAAGGGCTGAGGATGAAACAGTTTGTTTATCGATTCAAAAGCGATAAAAAGTGAAGAGCAAATTAATAATAGGGCGTTGGTTAATGTCGCTAAAATCGTGGTGCGCTTATAACCATAACTGAAATGCTCGCGCGCTTTACGCGTTAACAACCAATTGGCTAACCAGGCTAAACCCAGACCGAGCACATCACTCAGGTTATGAACGGCATCGGCCATCAGGCTCATGGAGTTTGCCATCCAACCAAAGCCCCCTTCCACGACAACAAACGCTAAGTTGATGATAACGGCAATGGCAAAAGCTTTATTATAGGTTTGTGGGTGATGGTGGTGGTGATGGCCGCTCATTCGTCTGAATCGACGGATTCTTTAAAATCACAATCATCTTGGGGGCACCATTTGTTGGCACCAGCTTTTTTAGTGACTTTTAAAGTTAACATTGGCCAATTACAGCTTGGGCAAGCTTCATTAAGCGGTTCATTCCACACTGCGTAATCACAATCTGGATAGCGCGAGCAGGAGAAAAAGATTTTTCCGCGGCGCGATTTGCGTTTTAACATCGTTCCTTGCTTACAACGTGGACATTGTATTTCTGTGTCCTGGGGTTTTTCTAGCGGTTCGATGTGCTT
>SDBT01012518.1_pt1 | contig 13631 bp, 10 predicted proteins | sample 2277101 | NCBI WGS metagenome assembly SDBT01 (sample SAMN10404973, study PRJNA504765) | marine sediment metagenome | isolation source: marine sediment core GS10_PC15, 103 cmbsf | place: Arctic Ocean: Southern Knipovich Ridge | collected 2010
GGTGCCTTCGGTTCGACCTCGGCTACGGGTTTCTTTACCGGTGCCTTGGGCTCGGGCTTGGCGGAAAGCTTGTTTTTCTCCGGTTTCGCCGAGGATTTTTTCGGAGGACTCTCAGCTAGTATCACAACCGATTTTGCCGGCTTCTTTGCAGTTGCTTCGGCCATCTGGGAGGCTAACTCCCTTTTCACTATTGCCAAGTTCTCTCTGGCCTTGGATCGCAGGGGCGTGGGCAGATACGAACAATTCACTGCCTTGGAAAAACCGCTTTGGGCGATACGCCAGTTCTTCGACTTCATCGCGTCACTGGCCATATTGAATATAGCGTGGCTTATGATCTTTTGCCGAATGGCCCGATCCACCTCGCCCAAGCTGTTTCCCAGCATCTTCCGTTGCGGGGCGGAAAGCTCAGCCCTCTTTTCATAAGCCTCCCAAAGGGTGGTTCGGGCGGAAACGAAGTCCAGGTTCTGATATTGCAGTTGTGCTTTCAGCAGCAACTGGACAGAGGTGTTTTCTCCGGGGTTTTCCGCGGAGGCGGGCAACGCCCATGCCCCCAACAGCGCAAGAGTCAACACGACCGAGAGAAATCGACGTATATAGAACACCGCAAAACTCCTTTCTGAAAATACGGTTCGCTTACTTCAACTTGCAGTCGGCCGGAGCAACAGACTACAAGACGAACCGCACCGTAGGCGTGGGCTGCAGCGCCCGAGACGCCATTTACTCCCAGCGTCCGATCTCCCAGGTCGTCTTACCTTTTTTCGTCCAAATGACCTGAATTTGATTAGTCCTGGCCGCAAAAAATTGCGAGGCAGCCAATTACACACATTACTGAAGAGAGGCAAGAAAAAAATCAGCCACTTCACAACTCTATCGGAATCTCACTCGTTTCAGAGTAATCCTATTTTTCCCGAATCTACCTTCTCGGCCTTCCCTGCCTTCCCTGCCTTCCCTGCCTTCCAAGCCTATCCCCCCTGGGAGGCATCATCTCGTTTAACCCCGGTCGCCTTTGGTCTCCTGGAGGGCGGCGAAGGGGAAGGGGCCTGGCTCTTCGTTCCTCGGAGCGTCTGTGAGGCTTTTCCGGTTCGATCATACTCCTCACTTCATCGGCTTCATCCTGTAACTTCTTGTATTGATCGGAGTTACGATCGAAGTACATTATTCGGCTGCGAAGTCTCCCGAATCGATCGAGATATATCATTTCCGCGGCGTCATTCTTGGGGCGGCCGGAGGAAGTAGTGATTCGTTTGTTGAAATTAAACTTCACGGCAATGGCGCCCGTATCGAAATCAACGATCGGATCTTGGCCGTCCTTGTCCTTTTTCAGGTCACCCGTTGCGGGGTTCATCACTTTTGTACGGACCTTACCGCGGATATTCTGACCGGCTACAACAATTCCAATTTTATGCGATATCCGTTGATCCAGGTACTTGGTAAAAATAGTAATAGCCAACTGCTTTCGGAGCGGATTGGACCCCGTGACAAAAAATTCCACGTCCCGATTCACCGAGATGGGTTTTGACCAGGGCGACCATTCCGTTTTGACCCGGGGCGTCTTGGAGTCCTGCGGCCGGTTGGGGTCCACGCTCCCGCTGTAGGTCAACAGCGGATTAGCGAAGACGAACCGGAAACGGCAGCGATACTCACGTCCGAATTGGATCCCGGTCGTGTGGAACCAAGCCAATGTCTTGCCCACCTCGATCTGCCTTTGGAGATCGGGGATTTCGGGGGGCGGGGCTTTCTCCTCCCCCTGCGCCGCGACAGCTTTCTTGGGAATATTTCTCCGGTTCGGTCGCCGCTTCGGCCTGGATTGGCGGGGCGTAGCCGGTCTCCTCGCACCACCTCTATCCGGGGGCCGCATCATCATATCCGGCCGCATCTGCCTTCCTCGGGCGTTGCGTCCACTACCCCTATCCGGGGGCCGCATCATCATGTCCGGTGGCCGCATCATCATATCCGGCCGCATCTGCCTTCCTCGGGTGTTGCGTCCACCACCCCTATCCGGTGGCCGCATCATCATGTCCGGTCTCCTCTGCCGGGCCCTGCCTCTGGCGGTCGCGGCCCGCCCTCGTGGTAAAGAAACGGTCCGTCTTGTTGGAGTCCGCTTAAGATTCCGGGACTGACGGGCATCGGTTTTTTCGGAATCCTCCTGCTCGGGGGGATAAATTTCCAGAATCTCAAAGGGAAAATGACTCATCCAGGTTTGGTTCTCTTCCTTCGTCCATATTTCATAGAAGTCCGGTTGGAGTTGATACGACATCCAGCCTTCATAGAAGTCGCTCAGCGCCTGGCGGACCTCCACACCGTTGGTACCGTCGTACGATGGTATCAGTTCGGGTTCGATCGTCTCCCCTCTGTCGTCTCTAATCGGCAGCAATACAGGCTTAACAGCGTCGGTGGTCTTCCAAACGCCGCCCAAGACTCTTTCCTGAATTTCGATCTCGCAGCCCAGGGCGGTCACATCCGGAATCACCACTGTGTTTTCCAGCTTCTTTTTCCAAACTTCGGCGAGTTCCTTCCAGGGATACCACACCACAGCCCGCCAGACTGGCACCTCATTCAATATTTCTTCTTCCTCGCCGTCCACCATCTGTTCGATGAAGATAAGTTCCTTCCCGGCCCAACTAACGGGTTGTTTCGGGAGTGGCATGACTTTAACCAACTCATCCAGCGGAGGCGCATTTCCCGCTCGGATGCCGGTTTGCTTCCGAATCCCGCTGGAGACAGGCACGCCGAAGGCCACAATGAATCCCTGCCCTGTAACCGGATTATCCTGCAGCTTCTTAAGCTTCTCAAGATCGTCACGAATTGGAACAGGCTTGGGCTTGGCGTCTTTAGTCTTATCCAGGAGGTCTTCTGCTTTTTCGAAAATAACGTCGTCCACTTCTTGCGGCGCTACGCCAGCCTCACCGGGGAAAGGAACAATGGGCGTCGAAACGCCAAACTGCATCACCGCGTAGATCAGGCCCAACAGGCACGCTCCCAGAATGATCTTCTCGATGTGCTTGTCAACGAAACCAGGTCCTTGGGCTTTGGCCATGTCTTTAGCCTCCTTTCTAATGCTTTCGTTCGCGCATCAGATATTTTACCTCGCCTCTGCCGCCGAGCCCTTCCAGGGCATCGGCAGTTTTTTGCTGATTAATTCCTTGTCTTCGTTTCGCAAAGCAATCGACGATAAAGACTGCATCACCTCTACGGGCATCAACGGGAGGCGCAGCCATTTCTTGTCCTTCGCATCCCACATTCCGCGGGTCCAGTCGGCCAGCAGGAGCAATTGGGCCTCGATCGTAACCTCGCAAATCGGCTCGGCGCCGTAATAATACAGATCGTTAGACTGTCCCTGCGCCGCGGTGTTCTCCGTAACTTTGCTGATCTTTTCGTTGAGGATGATGTGGTAGTTCTGCTCCATCAGGTTCTTTTCCAGGAGCGGGAGAAACCGCGTAGGCATCAAAACAGTGAAGGAGTAATTTACCACGTCATAGACCGGGTTGGCGGTATTTTGCGTCAGCGTATCGGGCATGTCGAGTTGTTGTAAGGAGGAACCTCGTCTGGTAGACTCGGGTGCTCTGCCTCTGTCGCCTCTCGGACGCATGCCCCTCATCATGTCCATCATCGGGGGCCTGTTCCCCCTGCCGCCTCTCGGGGGGGCCATCATGTCGGGCCTCATCATCATGCCCCTCCCAGGTCCACCACCACCAGGTCTTGGCAGGGGCATGTTTCCCCTTCCGGGTGCCTCTTTGCCCCTTTGACCATCAACGGCGTCGGAAGAGCCTCCGGCTATTTCGATTAGGACCAGTCTCTTGATGGGGGAGTTAATGACGTTGCGATCTTTCTCCGGGATATTTTCCTGCACCTGCTGGATGGTCTTCCCCAGGACCGCGACAATATCCGACTGCACCCACAGCTCTACTTGGGCCCACCAGACTTCTTCCGGTTTGATTGTTGCAAGCATCCCTTCCCTTGAAAACTTCTCGCTGAAGCAGGCGGGCTCTGCGTAGATCAGCCCCTCCCCGGCCTTGCGCAACCTCAAGCTGCTCTCAGCCATTCTTCTCGCCTCTGAGCTGACGTTCTCATTCGCCCTTTGCCTGCCTCTGGGAGCTCCCCGCACAGGTGGGACTGGCCCACCCCCAGTCTCGGGAACATTTCCGGTTTCCTTATCCTGAATCTGTTCCAACCGTTGCAGACGCGTGTCCTGCTTGATTGTTTCGGTGTCGATCTCCTCGACGCTGGGCGTGGTGGTGGGCTTCAGCCGGGCCAGCAAATCATCGAGTTGCTCGTGGTACTGGCCGCGAAAATGAAACGCCAGATCGTTCCGGTTCCAAATCGTGCTGTCGAAGGGTAAGGCTGCTCGGGTCTGTCCGGACAACAATCGGAGATCGGGAACCTTGAAGTTTCTGCTGTTCCACTCGACGTTCTGTTTCCGCACATCGGCGAGGGATTTGAGAATGTTTTGCACACGCTCCTCTTCACTTTTGATCGTGTTACTATTGACCTTCGGGCCACGCGAAAGGCTCAGTATCTTCTGGGCAAGTTCCGTCCGTTCGGCCCGCTCGTCTTCGATTTGCCCGGAAATCACGTGCCCCCAGACCAACAGGACGAGGCACAGCACTATCGTTCCGCCCCCCAGAACGACAGTGAAAATGTTGTCACGAAGGAAACCCATCATTTTCTCCCGGAAAGTTTTTTCTTCGTTTCGGTCCCCGGGTCTTCCAAACCGCTGCCGGTAACCGCCACCTGAATGGTCAACGTAAACACAAGATCCTTTTCGATAGATTCGCCCGGGAACAACCGACAGGCCAAGCGGGGATCGATCTGCTCCTCTTCCTCGAGTTCTATGTTCTTAGCCCTGTCGGGTGGTCTGTAATCGAGTGGCCTTCGGGGCCTGTCCGGGCGCCGGCGGCCGCGGGGAGCGACAGGCGCATTTCTGTTCCCGCCATCCGCATCCGGCGGATACTCGGTGGTTACCGCCCCGACCACCTCCAGGTCGGGATCCTCATCCAGCATGGCCCGCAGATTACTTTTAAGGTTACCCAAATACTGCCACGCTTGGGATTTTTCCAGAGAGGTCCAGCCCTTAAGTGTGATCTGGAAGCCCCGAAGCTTTTCCTTTACCTGGGTTCCAGTTTGACGGCCAGTCCGACGGGTTCTGTCAGCCCGACCGGTTCCGCGAACCCGACCGGTTCCGCGAGGCCGACGGGGCCCGGATTTCGTGTCGCTTTCTTTCTCGTCCATTTCGCTTTCGCTCTTCGAGGCATCTGTAAGGTTCGGTTCGTACAGGGAAACCTGACCTTCGAGGATGAGTATCTGCCGTTCCTGTCGATTTTTCTCCTTCAGTTGGTCGAACAGTTTCTCCCGCAGCGTCTTTTTCCCGGCCGGGGTGGAACTGTGGTAAGGCAGCATCCCGATCAATTTTAGTTTGGCCTGGTCCGACTGGACCTGCGAGGCGAGTTTTTCTCGCCTGGCGGGATCGGCCGTCGGAAACTCCCGCAGAATCCGCCGGTCTTCCTCTGTGGTCATTGTCTGAAGCAGCGCCGCGGCGATTCGGGTGTTGATCGCCGGCCAAATCCGGCTGTAGGCCCGCAAATTCAGATTCTCCGCGATCTGGCGCTGTTCCTTCTCGACCTTCTGGCCGATATTCCTCTCCCGGGACCTCAAGCGTTCCAGATTGTCGATGATGGATCTGGTTTCGTTCTGCGTGATCTTCTGCTCGCGCCCCTGCAGAGCGGAGCGGTCCCCGTAGCTGCGGAACACGAACAACCCCACGGCCAGCAGCACGGCGGCGGCGACGGCGACAAACCAGGGTTTCTTCTGGCCCCACAGTCGCTTGCGTGCAATGGACTCCGGGAGTAGATTGGTTCGCACGACGGCTTGGCCTGCCCCCTGGACGGCCAGGCCATACGCAACGCCCAGGGACAGAACGTGCTCCTTGAAATTCGGCACCTCTGACGACAGGCGACCGAATTCCTCGACCCGAGCGACCGCCATGTTCAAGTTCTGTTCGAGGTACTTTTGCATCCCGGGTAAGCGGAACCCGTTGCCCATCCCGACCAGTTGCTTGAATCGACTGTCCCGGTTCAGGGATGTGTAATAGCCGATCGACCGCTGGATTTCCTGCACAAGATCGGCGAACACGGGGCGCATCACCTGGAAAATCTGCCGGGCGTACTTGCTGGCCGCGGCGGTGCGCTTGAGCTTTTCCGCCTTGACGAACGAAAGCTTAAACGACTTGACCAGGGCATTAGTGAAGTTATCCCCTCCGATCTGGATGGTTCGGGTCCAGATTTTCGATCCGTCGGCGACAACGAGGTGGGTTTTGTCCGCACCCACGTCCGCCAGCATCGTCGCGCCGTCGTCCGCAATCTTCCCGTCAAACTCTATGAAGTTGTACAACGCCAACGGCGCCATCTGGACTATGTCTACGTCCAGTCCGACCTCGACGAAGTAGGTAAGCATCTCCGCGACGTCCACTTGCTTCATCGCGAATATTCCCGCCTCCACCTCGGGCGAATCTGGGGCCTGGAAAATCTGGTAACGCCAGGTTACTTCTCCGATGGGGAAGGGAATTTGCTGTTCGGCCTCGAAACGCACAATGTCCGGGATCTTGCTCTTCTCGACGGGGGGCAGCTTGACAAAGCGGGTAAAACTGCTCTGGCCAAGGACCGACACCGATATCTTCGATCCACTCAAGTCCACGCGGCGAAGGAATTCATCCAGTGTGTTTCGAATAACGAGGGAAACATCCACATCCGGCTGAGACAAAACGCTGGAGTGCTCGATGACCTCGAAGGCTTCCGCACGAAACCCCCCCTCCACTTCGACGAGTTTCAACGCCTTCAAAGCGCACTGCCCAACATCAATGCCCCATACGGTGTTTGCTGTTGTCATGGGTGCTCCTTGGCCGAAAGATTCAACTCAGTTCAGTCGGCCTTACCACCGTTATCACTAGTCATTCGCTGCGCCTCGCACGGTACGCACATGAGGTTGTCAGTATGCACAAACCCCCACCCGCCGGACCGTCCGGGGGCTAATCCAAAACGACCTGGTTTAATTGCCTACTATATTATATCTTCTTATTACCACCGAGGCAACAATACATTGGCACACGTATCGGCCAATGGCAGGTCGCCAGCTACTTCGTTTTACAAACTATCGGCAAATGCGGCGATTCACAATCACGACATTGGGCTGTAAAGTGAACCAGTACGAGGGTTCAGCCATCACCGCCGCCCTCCGCCGGGCGGGTTTGGTACCATTAGAAGCGGGTAAATCGCCGGACCTTCTCGTGGTCAACACCTGCTGCGTAACCACCACCGCCATGCGCAAATCCCGCCAGGCGATCCGCCGGATCGTGCGAAACGCCCCAAACGCATGGGTTTTCGTGCTGGGCTGCTACGGGGTCTATCACGAAGCCCGAATCCGCCAGATACTCGAATCGCTTCAGGTTCCGCCGAAAAAGATACTCATCGCGGGACATCACGATGACCTCCACGCCGCCATGAACCAAATGCTGGCCCGCAGCAGCTTTCTATTGAATGAGACGCCTGACAAAACCAAAAGTTCCAACTTTTCAGAAAAAGTCCCCGCCTCTCCTCCCATCGACACCTCCACGGGTTCCCTCAGCCCTGAGGTGCTGAAAAAGACGCCTGGTACGATTGTGCGGCGTCGTCAAGTAGCCCTGCAAAACGCCGCCCCCGCCACACAGGGACTCCCCCCGATCGATCACTTCAGCGGCCATCAGCGGGCATTCGTAAAAGTGCAGGACGGCTGCGACGCCTTTTGCAGTTACTGTATCGTACCCTATACCCGCCCGCGGGTCTGGTCGAAAACCATCAAGCAAGTCGAAGAGGAATGCCTCTCCCTCCTCGCCTCCGGACATCGCGAAATCGTCCTTTGCGGGGTGTTCCTTGGGGCCTTCGGACGGACGACGACCATCCGCCGGAACTGGAACGACCGTACCGGCGAATTACCGGAACTCCTGCGGCGGGTGGCGGGCATCGAGGGGCTTTGGCGGGTGCGGCTGAGCAGCCTCGAACCAGGCGACCTGACCGATGACCTGCTGGGCGTGATGAAAGACCTCCCCGCCGTGGCGCCACACCTACACCTACCGCTGCAAAGCGGCTCGCAGCGCATCCTGCGGAAAATGAACCGGCAGTACACCGCCGACGAATACCGCCGGACCGTTCAACGGATCAGAGAGACGCTCGATAGACCGGCCATCACCACCGACATCATCGTTGGGTATCCCGGAGAGAGTGCAGAAGACTTCGCCGAAACCCTCACCACCGCCCGCTGCGCCGGGTTCGCAAAGATACACACCTTCCCCTTCAGCCCAATCGAACCGACACCCGCCTGGCGATATCGCCACGAAGCCCCACCGCCCGGTGTGGTTCGGGAACGACTGGAAAAACTTAGGCGATTGGAGAGCGAATTGGCGGAAGCATACCGCCGGTGCTTCGTTGGGGAAACGATGGAGGCCTTGGTCGAAGGCCCGGCCGAAGCGTCCGGAGAGAACCTTCGCCGGGCCATGACCGACCGATACATGACCGTCGAATTCGAGGCGGGTCGGAAAGACCTGACCGGCCAGGTCGTCCGCCTGCGAATCGAATCAACCACGCCCATCGGGCTGCGCGGGATGCTTGTCTAAGTGGTATTGTTGGATTTGCCCTGGTCTTGCTGCTGCTGTCTGCCCCGGTGCCGGCGTCATCCTGCTGCGACGTAAAAGACGGTAAGAAGGAGTCAGGAGAAGTCAGGAGTTAGGAGACAGAAGTTAGGAGACAGGAGGAGGAGGACAATGCAACGACGGTCCCCTTCTTACGAGCCGCGAGCGCGAGCGAGCGGGATCTTTCTTACGAGCGGTTTCTTCCAGGCCCCAAGTCCCGGGAAAAGATGAAAACAATTGAGTATCCCGGCCGGCGGGCTGTACAATCCGGCGAATGAGTCATTCCAGTCAACCCGGCCATTCTGAAAAGGATCCCGCCCCTGCGGGCGGCCGTAGGGCCGCCGACATCGCCCGCCAGCTTCTGGGTATAGAGTCGATGTTGGGCGGAGCGGACTTTATCCCGGCTGAGCGAAATCCCCTTCCTTCCCCGAGCCCCGCCGCCACCGCCGGACTCCCGGAGCTTCTCACGGCGGACCAGAAGACCGACGCCCTGCGCGAGATGGACGAAAATGAGGTCAAGGTCTGCACGAAGTGCCCACTTTGCCACGGCCGAACCAACACCGTCTTCGGGGAGGTCAACGCCGACGCGGACCTGGTGTTCGTCGGCGAAGGACCGGGACGCGATGAAGACCTGAGCGGGCGTCCTTTCGTCGGCCGGGCCGGAGAACTGCTTACCAAGATGATCACCGCGATGGGCCTGGGGCGCCGGGATGTGTTCATTTGCAACATCGTCAAGTGTCGCCCGCCCGGAAATCGCGCCCCGGCGCCGGAGGAAGTCCAGGCCTGCTGGGGGTACCTGATGCGACAACTGCAGATCATCCGTCCGAAGGTGATCGTGACGCTGGGCAACCCCGCCACACAGAACCTCCTGCAAACGCGCGTGGGCATCACGAAGCTGCGGGGCCAGTGGGAGGAACTGGGCGACATCGGAGAAGGACTTACCGGGACGCCCGTCATGCCAACCTTCCACCCCGCCTATATCCTGAGACAATACACGCAGGAGAACCGCCAAAAGGCCTGGGCAGATTTGCAGGCGGTCATGCAGTTCCTGGGGCTGGAAGCGCCCTCCAAAACCAGGGGATAGACTTTGGACAAACCCGTGAAGCGGTTCAGGAATCCGGGGGGGGGTCGCTGTCATTCTCCAGTTTTTCGGACTTCAACTCACGGATGGCCTGCGAGGCCATGCGTCGGGTATAACGAGCGTCGGGGTATTCATCGAGGAACCGGTACAGGACCCGGAGGCCGTCGGCCTGCAGAGAAGCATCTTTTTTGCCCCCTTCCTCCCAAAGTCGGAGATAACAAATGCCCACATAAAACATGATTGCCTCTCGCTGATTTTCGGTTAACTGGTTGTATCGATCTCCGCTGTCATGAGCCTCCATGGCAGAACTGAGTTTCTTCAACGCTGTTTTATAGTCATTCTTATTGTAGGCCTGCTTTCCTTCGTGATAATGAACGTTCTGCGGTTTGTCTTTTTTGGAAAGCTGGTCGATTATCTGTTTCGGCGACTTGCCTTGGTAATACATCCAGCCAAAATACCCGCCAAACCCCAGCACCATTACCGCGACAATGAAGAGGATGAAATTTTTCATCGCGTGTTTTTTCCTTTCGTAGTCGCAAAGCGGTAACCTGTCCGCGAGCGACAATTAACAATTATACAGACATATACACGGGGCGGGTGAGAATTATTCGACCAGGACTCGCCGGAGGCGATTACCGAGGCGAGTGAGAATTTCGTATGAAATCGTGCCCCCAAGACGCGCGAGGTTCTCCACGCTGTGCGGGGCGTCGGGGTCGGGGCAGAAGATTTCCACCTCGTCGCCGACAGCTGCTTCGGGCAGGTCGGTCAGGTCCACGATAGTCTGATCCATTGACACCAGCCCGCAAACTGGCACGTCCCGCCCGCCGATGCGCATCGTCGCACGATTGCTCAGGCTGCGGAGATACCCGTCCCCATAGCCGACCGGTACGAGCCCGACCCGCCCGTCGCGTGAAAACTCGTACGTGTGCCCATATCCGCATCGCGTCCCGGCCGAGATCGCCTTGACCTGCACCAGGTGTCCCGTCAGCCGCAATGCTGGTCTAAGCGACAGGCGGGTGTGCATCTGGTCGGAGGGCTGATATCCGTAGAGCGCAATGCCCGGACGAACCATGTTGTAATGCGAGGCGGGCAAGTCGATGACGGCTGCGGAGTTGGCTGCGTGCCGCAGAATCCCGCCGTCCGGGGAGATCTTGCAGGCGGCGAGCACCTGATCGAAAAGACGCAGTTGCTCGCGGGCGGCGGACTTGTCGCTCTCGTCAGCCGTCGCCAGGTGCGTGTAAATACCGGTCATCCGCATGGCCGGGTCAATGCGAATCTGCTCCACGATTGACGGCGCCTCAGACGGAACAATCCCCGAGCGAGTCATCCCGGTATCGACCATCACGTGAACCTTTGCATCGACGCCGGTTCGATACGCCGCGGCGGTGAGCACCTCTACTTCACCACGGGAAGCAATCGTCAGCGTTATGCGCTCTTGCAACAACTGATCCAGCGTCTCGGCGAGATTCAGCCCGCCGCCGTCCGTGCAGGTCGAGAAAAACACCAGCACCGGCCCATCATAGCCGATTTGGCGAAGGTGTAGCGCCTCGGCGGGTGTGGCCACGCCCAGCCAGTCAACCAACTCGCCGATGACCCGGGCCAGGTCCCACCCGTGTCCGTAGCAGTCGCACTTGACAACGGCGCATACTTTCACGTCCGGTGCAAGACACCGGCGCAAGGCTGAGACGTTGGTGCGAATCGCCGAGACTGATATTTCCGCCTTCAGGTAGTGCATGCTGTTGTCTTTCACCGCCGGCTGCCGGGACAGTATTCAATCGCTTCACTTCGGTATCGGATACCAAAATGAATGATTTCCAACCCCAAGTCAATTCGGTTATTCTGATATACTGACGAATTTGGCGACGCTCCTGTCCGGGGCGTGTTAAAACCCCCGTGGAGGGGTTTATATATACTGGTTGTAATTCAAGGCAAGAGAATGAATCGAAACGTAGCAATTATGGGCGCCACCGGCGCGGTCGGGGCGGAGTTTCTCAGGCTTCTGGAAGAACGCGACTTTCCCATGGACGCCCTGAAGCTGCTGGCCTCACAGCGCAGCGCAGGTAAGAAGCTGCTTTTTCGCGGGGAAGAACTGCCCGTCGAACTGCTTGGGGAAGATTCCTTCGAGGGCGTGGACCTTGTCCTGGCGTCGGCGGGTGGGGGCATCTCCAGGCAATTCGCGCCGCTGGCTGTGCGCAGCGGGGCCGTCGTCGTGGACAACACCTCCGCTTTTCGCATGGACTCCGACGTCCCGCTCGTGATCCCGGAAATAAACCCTGAGGACATCAACAACCACAAAGGCATCATCGCCAATCCGAACTGCTCGACGATCATAATGAACGTCCCGGTCCACCCGCTACACAAGGTCAACCCGATCCGCCGGATCGTCGTCAGCACTTACCAGGCCGCCAGCGGCGCCGGGGCAGCGGCGATGGAGGAGCTCAAGACCGGCGCGCGGGCCATGCTTGCGGACGAACCCTTCACCCCGAAGGTGCTGCCCTACCCCGCGGCGTTCAACGTATTCAGCCATAACTCGAAGATCGGCCCCGAAGGGTACAACGAAGAAGAAATGAAAATGGTCATGGAAACCCGCAAGATATTTCATTGCAAGGACATTTGCATCGCGGCCACGTGCGTCCGCGTCCCGGTGCTGCGCGCCCACTGCGAGTCGATCAACCTCCAGTTCACCAACCCCATCACCGAGGACAAAGCCCGCGAAATTCTCGCAGCCTCACCGGGAGTCAAAGTCGTGGACGACCGCAACAAGAATTACTTCCCCATGCCGCTGGACGCATCGGGCCGGGACGAGGTACTCGTGGGGCGAATCCGACAGGACATCTCTCAGGGCGACGGGCGAGGGATCGAAATGTTCGTCTGCGGCGACCAGATCCGCAAAGGCGCCGCCCTGAACGCAGTCCAGATCGCCGAAATGCTGTAAAATTTTCGCGCCCGTACAGGCGCCCTACGGCTAAATCACCCGGACAGTTTGCATTGTGTCCTTCGCAGTCATACGATATGATGCAAAGAAGAACGCCACCAGGAGAATGCCATGAAGAAACTGCACCTAACTGCGGTCATCTGGTCGGAAGACAAACGATATGTTTCACACTGTCCGGAAATCGGCGTGGCCTCCTACGGTCGCACTCCCGTCGTCGCACGCCGGGCACTCCAAGAAGCGGTGGAGCTTTGGCTGGCCAATGCCAAAAAACTCGGTCTAATGGCGGAAATCCGTCCCTCGCTGGAGAGCGAAGAGCGATACACTGCACCTCTCGAAGTGGCGGTGTGACACATGAGCAAATTGCCCTCTCTCTCCACGACGCAGGTTATTCGCGCGCTTCGGAAAGCGGGATTCGTCGAAGCGCCCCTACGAGGCAGGGGAAGCCACAAAGCCTTTTGCCGCAAAGACACCGAACGGACAAGACTGGTGATTGTCCCGCAAGGGAAACACATTCCCAAAGGAACCTTGCTGGCCATCTTGGCCCAGGCCGGACTTTCCCGCGAGGAATTCCTCAAACTTCTGTAAGAACGATTCCTTCCTGAACAAGAATCGGATACGGCGGGAGAGATGGACGAACTGACATCACGCAACCTCAAGCTGGTAATCGCCTACAATGGGACGGGGTATCACGGGTGGCAGAGGCAGGCGGGGGGGGGCGACACCGTCCAGGAGCGGATCGAGTACACCGCGGGGCGGGTGGTGCGGCATCCGGTAACCGTGCGCGGCGCGGGGCGAACCGACGCCAGCGTCCACGCCGAAGGGCAAGTCGCCAACTTCCACACGACGAACATGAAGATTCCCCTCGTCGGGATGCGAAAGGCGATGAACTCGCGACTCCCGAAAGACATCGCCGTCCGCTCGATCAACGTCGTCCCGGCCGGGTTCGACGCCTCCCGATC
>SDBT01012519.1_pt1 | contig 13631 bp, 13 predicted proteins | sample 2277101 | NCBI WGS metagenome assembly SDBT01 (sample SAMN10404973, study PRJNA504765) | marine sediment metagenome | isolation source: marine sediment core GS10_PC15, 103 cmbsf | place: Arctic Ocean: Southern Knipovich Ridge | collected 2010
TTCATGGGCCTTAGCTATCTGTTTTACTGATTTCAACTCTAAGATTACAGCATCTTCAACTAACATGTCCGCTTTAAATTCTCCAACAACTTCACCTCCATAGGTCACAGTAACAGGCTTTTGCGTTTCTGCCTGAAGACCTTCTTTTTTCAGTTCAATCAGCAGGCATTTTTCGTAGACAGATTCCAGGAAACCGAAACCCATATTGTTATACACGCGGTAAGCACAACCTATGATTTTTTCTGTCAGCTCTTGATATTCCACAATATCCTGTAGATCATTTTAGTCAGCTTGGTGCACAGCATCAATTGCGTTTTTCTGACGCAACAGTGGACATTGCAAGGCTGGACGTCAAAGACTTGCTTTGTAAGCTTAGCTTGCAATGTCTACGAACTTGATAAAATCATCCTGCTCATCCTGTAATCCCGTCAAAATAATGTCTTGGTTCTTATTGTTATAATTTCCCATAGACAAAATTGTCACTGTCCCCACACTTGGTCCACTCTTTAACAGATAATCCATTTTTATCCTTATCGGAAATAAGGCTCGTTGACGGGGCTATGTTGTCAAATAACTTTTTTAAGCTCGCATCACAAAGTGTCCAGTCAATATCTGTCGCTAAAGGCGATATGCCCCCTTCACAGCCGGGACTGTACTCGCCGGAGCAAAAATATTCAATCGTCGTATCTTCAGTGAAAAAATTGCCATGTGCAAATCCGGGCGGAATCCAAATCCACTCACTGAAGTCTGCCTTGGGGCTTGCAGGCATATCATAAAGGATGATTTTGCCGAATGTCAGAGAGCTCTTTCTTATATCTAAAACCATATCAACCATACGACCGCTAAGCGTACGTACTAATTTACCCATATATGGATTCCACTGAAAGTGTAAGCCACGCACAGTGCCTTTGTGAGAGTAGCTTTCATTACACTGTACAAATTCTACACCCTTCATGAAATCCATGTCCGGTTGATTCATAAAATCACTCTTTCTATAGTGTTCCGTGAAATACCCTCTGTGGTCACTAAACCGAGCAAATCGGATGACCTTAATATCCTCAATTCCGAGCGTTCTAACTCCAAGTAGTTTCATATTAGAACTCCTTTCGAATCTATGTAAGAGACTACTCTGATTGATATCACTGCCTCTCCTGCAAACTCTCATCAGCCAATCTTGCAGTATATTTTGCGTATTTCAGCTAACAGTTATGCTTGATAAATCCAATTTCATCTCTTGATGTCTACTTATATTTCAAAGTTCCTGCAGCATAATCTGGTGCTCATGCTTTCACAAAAAGTCTTTTCAAACGGCGCAAATACTTTGTAATCTGATATGCGCCGCTGATTTTCATTTTGAATTTCAATAAACTATCTCCCGGCAATACTGAAAAACGACCGATTTCCATAGGTTTGGTTGCTCCGACTATTAAATTCGGTTCTATTGTACAACCCAGCTTGTAACCGGCTTTTTCGGCAGCTCTACAAACTCTGATATCATAAGCACCGTAAGGATAACTTATTGCTAGGACTTCATGGCCAATAATTCTTTCCAACAAATTTTTCGATTCAACCAGTTCAGCTTCAAGACTACTATCATTAACTTCTGTAAGTACTGGATGGGAATAGGTGTGAGAAAATATCTCAAAGCCGTCTTTATCAAGTTCTAAAATCTGATCTGCATTCATAACCATACTATTGGCATCACCAGAATCCTCGAATACTTCCCAACCACATTGTTGTCCTAAGTTGCCGGCAGGGACAAACATTCCGGCAGTTAGTCCCAACTCCTTCAAAACGGGAATTGCATGTTCTTTAACACTCACAAAACCATCATCGAATGTTATAGCGATTATATTTTTAGAACCCGCTACATCAGTTATCATTATCTCAGATGGCTTTACTACCACACATCTGCGAGCTAAATAGTCCATCTGCCTCCTAAAACACGTAATATTAATCTCCTTTATGTCATGGTAATAGATGAGAGCACGAGAGGATTTCTTGTTTGTCAATTTTAAACAAAGAAAGTAAAATAGAGCAAGAATGAATTCAGCTATGTCTTTCAGATATCTCAATATGTATTCTCACTTGTTCTGAAGTTTGACATGTAATCTTTGGACTACCCTGCTAATTGCCATCTTTAGTTCTCGTCTGCGCTTCGATATTCCTCGCAATTCATGCTCTTTATTCATGTGTAGATTTAGCATTTCGATCATGTCTTTGCAAGAAACCGTGTCTTTGGGGGATATTTCAACCGCATTATTAGAAAGATTAGAGAGTGTATATTTTCCTTCTGACTGATGATAAGTCAGTTTCTTGTCACCTTTAATTACCGAATACAGTCTTCTTGCAGTTTCATCTAACTTGAATAGATTTGTCTCATGCTCTGTCCCGTGAAGGTACATACGGCCAGATTCATCACTGTACATCTCGGAAAAAATCTTATCCTTCTTATATGTGCTCGGAGCACAGACCTGCTTCGAGACGGGGCATTCTCTACTCCTCAATATCAATTTATATATATCACGCTGAGATACGGGGTCTCTATAAACGTTACCCTTCCCAGAAGAATCACCTTCATATACTATTGCCGGTATTTTGAGCAACTCATTGAGTAGCAGGCGCCGGTGCCCCAAAAGCCTATGTTCGCCTAAAAGGTCACCATGATCAGACAAAATGAAAATAGATGCGTCTTTCAGTAATCCGTGCCTGTCGAGCATAGATAACAATTTCTCCATCCCACTATCCATATCACGAATTGACTGCTCGTACATCTTCCTGATTTTTGTTGTCACTCCTATGCTCATTCTTTTTCTTGGTATGTGTTCTGATCTGTCTTGAAAACTAATCAGATCATGGAGGCACTGGCACATGCCATGGGACATATCCTCAGGTTTACTATAAGGATGGTGGACATCCATAAAATGAAGCCATAAAAAGACCTTGTTTTGTCCAATTGCCTCGCTGCTGCTATGGAGGATTGACTCTAATTCATCTAAGATATTTTGATGTGAGTATCTCTGTATCCATGCCTCATATCCATACTTTCTTTGCATAAGGTTATACAATTTTGCCATCAGGAACACATAGAACCGAGTGCCCATCTGGTAAGCAACTATTTTAACTGCTCGCTTCGGTATTGCTAATACCTTAGTTAAAACGTTTTCTGTACGAGCAGCACCTTCCCACTCATCCATAAAGTCTATAAATACGTCGAATCCTTTATCGTAACCATAGTATCTGGACACCAGAGGGTTAGCTGCCACAATCCCAATTGTGTGGTAGCCGTCCTTTTTGAAGATGTGCGGCAAATAGTTGTCTTTCTCAAATACGCCGTAACCAGGCTCCTCCAGGGGATACTTACCCATCATGATACTCTTAAACGCATGAGGTGTATTGGGACCATTCGCCCAGGCATTCTCGAAAAGCACTCCTTTTTCTGCTAATCGGTCAATAGCAGGGGAGATGTTATTGGCATATCCATAACATCCTAAAAAGTCTCTGCGTAAGGAATCTATTGTTATCAGTATTACATTTCTTTTTGCCATCTCACATATATCCCAGGTCTTGAAGTTTCGCCCTCAATTCCCTCTGTTCTTGTTCGCTAATTTTTTTACTTCCAGCAAGGAAATCTTTGTCCCTAATTGCCTCTAATAGTTCTTTCAGAACGTAAAGGACAAATTCTTCTGATGACGTGAATCCAAAATCGATTGCTCTGCTATGCAGTTCCTCCAGCATCTCCTGTGGAACTTGTTGCTTTAACATGCTACCTCCTTTCAAATATGGACATGGTTTTTCTGCGTATTACCCTTAAAACAAGAACGCCTAAATCACCACCTTCGATCTCAAATTAGACGATGAGCCGGTCATACCAAGAATGACGTAAAATAGAAATTGGACCTGCCCCCTAAGATTGCTTCCTATAGAGGCAACGATCACAAGCAGAAGTACACTACCTAAAGCCCAGGCCCAGGACCTTAGTCCAGGATCATTTGAGGAATTGTGCAGTCGAACCATGTCTCGCATGCCGCAAATGAGCATCCCGCTAAAGGCAATGACGCCCAAAATACCACATGTGATCCCATTCAAGATAAACATATTGGTCACATCAGTAAAGCTTGTAGCGCTTATTGGTGTCCATCCGGGGTCAAGACCGCGATACCCAACCAGCCACCACTCATCGAAATTTTGTATCGCGGAATCAATAAGCCTGGCCCGGTGGTAACCAGCTCCTCCCAGAGGATTGAGACGGGTGAGAAACACATGATGGAAATGTCTATTACTAGCGAACTCAACGAAGAAACAACAAACAATAAATCCAATAATTGCAGGTTTTATCAAGTGTTTATGACGCTCCATTACGATGCAAAGAATCGCCACCCCCATTATAAGCAATGGCCCACCGGACATACTGCTTAAGACACCCGCGATAACTATCCCGAAGAGCAGATAAGCCAGAATTCGAGGATAATTGGGCACATTTCGAAGGTGATAAACCAGAGGTAAAAGCATGGCAAAAAATGAACCAAATAAAATAGGCTGAGGGAAAGCACCGATAGCTCTATAAAGCCCAAAGCGCGACACTGAAACAGCAGGCCTTCCCCAGCCCCAGGGGCAGAGAGCGAGTAAGGGAAGAAACGGTTGCCAACCCGTAGTAGTCTCGATAATCCCTAACAACGCCAGTGGGACCAAAGCAAAAGCAATCCACTTTATTAAAACTAACATTGCCGAACGATCGACTAAGCACAATCGGGCAATCATATAAACAAACAGAGAATTAATCAGAAAGCCTCCTCGATTTTCTAACGACTGCATAAACGTACGTGTAACACTCGAAATACACGGAATTATCACACTAACAAGCATGTAAAAAACCACCCAGCTGTCTAAGGAACACCATTTAAATTGATTCCTTAGGCTCCTGTTAGCAAGGCACATAAGTAACAAAACGGTAACGATAATACGACTGACTGAAATATCAAGGGTACCCAAGGTAACGACCAAATACGTGGGATACCACATCAGGACCGTTAAGCATACAGCAAGAGCACGCACGGGCCGTGAACACAAAATTAGCACCGACGCTACAATTGCAATTGTCAAAGTTACATTAGTCATATCTTGCTACTCTCAATTGCTCTACTTTCGCAGGACTGCTCGGACCGCTTTTCGGTTTCAAGCTTGACGAAGTGGCTCACCTGGTGTTCTGGAGTAAGAGTTACTTTTAGCACTTCTGCATCGATATTAATAGTATTGTTTGGTCGAAAATGTAGAGTATCATATGTGCTACATCATGGATGTGGAGTCGAGTTGCCGCGTGCCTTTGAGTATCCCAAGCCGCTACGATGAATATCCCATTGGGTGCAAACCTGTGCATCGAGGGAAATAGGGCTTTGCTCGAATACGACGCCATCAAATTGCTCTTATTGAATATTCTTGATCGCATTGCTCAATGCAATTTGTTTCTGAACCTATCCCGCACTGTAGGGTGTTCGGTTTTGATATTTAGCTAACGTAAAATCCCACCAGCCACCGTGTTGTTGTCCCGCATTAGAACAAACCGCCCCATTTCTGCAACCTTTTCAAATCGATCGGTACACACGTATTCGTCCATCTTAAGTGTCAGCTTTGCTACTTCCGTTTCTCGAAGTTCATCGGCCTCGCGGGCTATTAGTTCCAGGCTGGAGGAGTTAAGCCGATCACTGATTTTCTTGACCTTACATTTAACCTGTTGAGTAACACATTTAAAGTCGAGAGTCTCGCCCCTTTGCAAGGGTTGGCCGCTCATCCAGAAAACCGCAGCAGCAATTGTATTGCTCACATCGGGAGAGTCCTCCGGCGGACAGGCGACTTCTCCTCGTTTTAGGACCCTTATTGCTCCGTCACCTTTGAGAACCAGACCAATTGATTCATCTGCTATAGCCTCCTGCTGTTTCTCGTTAAACTTCTTAATATAATCTACAGTAGCTGATTTACCACAAGGATGAAAAACAACTTCCTGACCGGTCCTTATTTTGCCAGAAGAAATGCGGCCGACTATGACTTTTTCACCGTTGATGTCATACGTATCCTGCACCGGAAAGCGGAGCACTTTTTCCTCAACACTGTGGGCCGGTTGCAGCTTGTCTATAGCTTCCAACAAGGTGAGCCCCTTATACCAAGAAAGATTATCACTATGGTGAGCTACATTGTCTCCTAAGCGAGCCGAGATTGGGATGACCATTCCCGGAGCAACTTCCATGTCAAGTTCTTGCAGGCGAGCCATTATTTGCCCTTTGAGCTGATCAAATCGCTGTTGTGAGTAGTCGACAAGATCCATCTTATTAAGCACCACCATTATCTGCTTAATACCTAAAAGGCTTAGAATAAAAGCATGGCGGTGTGTCTGTTCGCGTAGGCCTTCTTGGGCATCAATTAGCAAAAGGGCCGCCTCGGCCTGGGTTGAGCCGGTAATCATGTTCTTAAGAAACTGTTTATGGCCAGGAGCATCAATAATCGTATAATCTCGTTTGGCGGTCTTGAAAAATATCTGAGCGGTATCAATTGTAATGCGGTTTCTGCGTTCCTCCTCCAGATGGTCCATCACGAAGGCGAACTCCAGCACTTCCTCCGACTTTTCACTTGCCTTGCGAACCTCTTCAATCTTGTCTGGGGGAAGGGAATTGGTATCGTACAAAAGTCTGCCAATTAGAGTACTCTTGCCGTGATCCACATGGCCGACTGCTACAAATTTTAGGTTCTCATGCATGACGTCTGCTCCTTCCAATTCTGGTTTCTTGCTTTTTCTACATATACCCTAAAGCACGCAGTTTCTGCATGGTGTAGGTGTCTTCCTTATCCTGTGCTCGACCGGCTCTCTCTGACGTATTGGTTGTTTCCAATTCGCTGATTATTTCGTCAATGGTTGCGGCGTTGGACTCGACGGGACTGCAACAGGTTGTACAACCAATACTCCGATAACGTTTGCCCTCCTTGGCAAAATAAAGCTCAGTGATTGGGATTCTTTCACGGCGAATGTAACGCCATATATCGACTTCGGCCCAGTGAAGCAAGGGGTGCACTCTTATGTGGGTCCCTTCTTCTGCCTGGTTTTTGTACTGGTCCCACAATTCAGGAGGTTGGTCCTGATAGTCCCATTTGAACTGCTCATCTCGGGGAGAGAAATACCGTTCTTTGGCCCGGATTCCGTGTTCATCCCGCCGGATACCTAACAATAGCGCTTCAAAGCCATGCTTAGCAATTGCCTGTTTGAGCCCATTGGTTTTCAAAGCCGTGCAACATTCGAGTTTCTTCTTCGGTCCCATACCAGCAGCGATGGCCTCTTCGTTGCGCACCACAATCAGTTCAAAGCCCCATTTTTTACTATACTCATCGCGGAACTTGTACATCTGAGGAAACTTGTAGCTCGTATCGATGTGAAGGGCTGGGAAGGGGATATTACCAAAAAAAGCCTTGCGGCATAACCAAACCATGGTAGTGGAATCCTTGCCGATCGACCAAAGAACTGCAAGTTTCCTGTAATGATAATATGCTTCACGAATAATATAGATGCTTTGACTTTCCAGTTCATCCAATCTGTCCATTAATCCAAACCTCCAAAATCACTTTCATAAAACGGGTGTAATGGCGTTACCTGAACCGTCCATATCGTCAGGTGGCCTAACATCTAATTTTTCTAATATCGGGCGAGCCAACATCATTATTTCAAGATTTTCAGTAGGCAAATCAATCCCACGGGTAACCATAAAAGCGTCATCATAAGTGTGCATACCCTCTAACTGTGTTCTCTTAAAGACAGTGTTGTCGGCCAGACCTAACTTTAAGTCGTAACCATCATAAGGAATAGCGATCAGGTCAGCGGCTCTGCCAAAAGCACCGTCAGCCTGCGCAACCTGTTGAGGTAACAACGTGCATCTATGCCGATAACCAGCCGGCCAATATAGCTTTTCACGCGTTACTACCTTTCTTACCACAGGCTGATTTGTTTTTGGATCACGCAGCTTCATCAGGTCAGCAGTAACTTGCTCACGTGTTTGTTGGTACTCTTCGAGAGGAACAATACCTTGCGGCTCACGACCAACAAGATTGACAAAAATACGGCCCGGTATCAGACAGTAGGCCCGCGATTTTGTGGGCTCAATAGAGAGTGGATGCTCAGGCTTTCCTGTGGGACAAGTCCAGCCCATCTCGACTAGATAACGCGATAATTGAACCTCATATTTGATAGGACAAAAACCATGATCGCTAAATATCATCAATGGTATATCTTCCGGCAAGCGCTCCAGCAAACGCCCAATGAACTCGTCTATTCTGTGATAATACGCGAAAAAGGCAGATACAAATTCTGGGTCATCCTGTTCCATTTTACGCCACAGAAAATGATTGATGCGGTCGGTGCCCATAATGTGCGTATGGAAAAAATCCCAGCTTTCATCATCCAAAAAATGGAACATCGCTTCCATTCGGGCGTCAAGAGTTTCATGCAAATCTTTCAACATCGCACGTTTATCCTTCCGGCCCAAGGCCGCGTCGCTATCAATATGATAGCCTATCGAACGAAGGTAATCACCGACACCGGTTGGATAAGCAGCTTTTTCCAATGATGGTGAAAGAAAACCACCAATTAGAATACCATTAACAGCCACAGGTGGATAAGTGGTCGGAACATTCATACCGAAAACCCGTTTACCAGCATTAGAAAGAATTTGCCAGATGTTTTCTGTGGCCATAGAAACTGTATTCGGAAACATAAGTTCGTAAGTTCCTTGACGACGATCAATAAAACCATATATACCATGTTTGCCGGGATTCTTACCTGTCATATAGCTTGCCCAGGCCACACACGAAACTGTTGGTTGCACCGAGCGCATCCGACGCAGGCCGACTTGAGAGACAAGAGATGTCAGATTTGGCATATCTTCCTGGTCCATCATCCTTCGTATTAGGTCGTATGGTACTCCGTCAATACTTAGAACTATAAGTTTTGGATAATGCTTCGATCTTAGCACTGTTATTTCCGCTTAATTAAGCTGTTGATTTGTCCTGGATAGCAGTAACTCTGCCCCAATTAACCAGATTCCAAAGTCGCTCTTGAATACAATACAAAAGTCGATTTTCCATTTCAATGCTCGTTGATATACCCTAAGTCTTTAAATTTGTCTTTTATTATCTCCATATCCTTTTCGTCTAAAGGCTTCTTTATGGACAAGAAGGACAAAGGATGTTTCTTGGTACCGATTCCTACGAAATTCCATATTCTTTCGTGAAGATAATAAAGAATCAGTTTTGTAATCACTTCGACAGCGCCGACGCCTGCCGACAGAGCGAGTTCGCGAGTAAAAGCAAATACGATTGACATCGTGGTCAAGGTAGCACAGATCCGCCAGCTGATTACCTTTAGAACCGACCGATGATGGGTATCTTTATAGGTTCTCATTTTACATACACCCTGACAATCCGAGCTTTTCTTTCATACACAATTTTCCCATCCTATATATTTTACTATATATCCATAATCACTTCAGGCCTTATGAAAGCCATGCACATTTCTTAAGATTAACTTCAACTCAGAGCCCAGTTTCAAAAAGTGCAGCCTAATTTAACGGTTGCTCATTACACAGAGATGTAATGACTTACTCCACTAACTCTCGTATCCATCGCTTCAGCCGTACACTGGGATTGAAGCGGTCTATATCCACGATGTTTTCTATCCGTGCATCTGAAAGGATTCGAGAGATAAGTGAAAAAGTCGAATAACCTGAATAGATAAGACAGTGACATTCCGCCAGGAGATACATATCCACTAATGCTTCGATCCCATTAGCTACTTTATCCGGACAGCTACGGTTTTGGTGCATGGGCGACATTGCATCAGGAAACCACTTCGGCGTCGAAAAAACGTTCCTGAATCGCTGATGGTACTCTTGGCTTACCTTGCGATTGTCAGTCGCCAGAAAAATATGCGCCTCGGGCGAACGCTGTAGGAACCGCCGCAAATGCCTTTCGTACTTGGCAAGATTTGTCCTTCTGTCAGTATAGCGAACATGAATCCCAATAACCCTTTCCGGCCAGTTAGCAGCTTTATATTCATCAATCCGCTGGCGCACCTCATTGGAAAGCTTCATTTGTTCGGTAAGCACGTTGCGAATAATTCCGTTGGTGTCAGGTCCGACAAAACCATCTTGCCGATTACACAGACGCCTCTTTAGAGCCCTTATCCGTCCCGTATAGTGCCAGAACACAATAATATCTTGATCATAATCTAATTTACGGATATCAACAGAATATTTACGGTGAATGAAGATACTGCTGTGCTTATCCGCATCATATTCCTCAACCATTTCATCCATCGATCTGTGAAGCTGTCCTTCCCATACCTTCGGCCGAATCGTTGCCTCACCGGGCAAAACCGTTTCCGAATAAATATCGGGACATGAAAAAAACCTCGAAAACGTATTGGAACCATCATTGGAATACGACTCATCCCGCCAGTCGATAATAGTACAACGTCCCGTAAGCCGTCCATAAAGAATCCCGGTAACAGCACATAACATGCGATTGCCCATACCGCCTTTGGCTTTAACAACAAGATATTTACTGTCATTCTCAATGAAGTTATTCATAATCCAATGCTTATACATTTTTTAAAACAAAAATCGGTTGATGGCTCCCGCCTTGGCCCGTATCTAATCTCCTCTCATGAAATCCAAAAGTATCAATAACTTCCCAATCTTTAAGCAATAAGGGCAGGCGAATTCTACCATAAATTCTATGGGCGTTCCAAACGAGCAGGTCTTTTCCCACAGGTACGGATAAGAATAAGAGCCCATCTTCTGTAATTATTTTCTTCATCTTCTGCATCGCCTGTAAATCTGCATCAGGATTTAATGGGTCCCCATATCTACCTAATCCATCATGCTCAAAAGAAGAAATTGATAAACCTGCATCAAATTCTACCGGATTCTTGTCGTATTCTGCCGGTGTTATAGTTTTCATCTGCGGATGTAAAAAGATTATATTGTTATATTCAATCGTAGTTACCGACCCTGCTCCAAAATAAAGGCATACAGTTTCGTAAAATGCAGACCCGGAACCCATTACTACACAACTAGCGCCTTCAATAAAATGCTTTTCCAAGGCCTTATAAAGCCACCTGTCTGTGCCTTGGTAATGGTCCTCTTCCCGACGTCCTATCTTTCTAAGAAAAGAGTTAATCTTGCGCCTGGTATTAATCCTGGGTAGAAAAGGCAATCCTACATCATTGAAATAACATTCCTCAACGTTGACACGACCACCAATTGTATAGCTACTTAAAAGTGATGATGGGATTCTACGTGGAGGACGTTTGCCTTTTAACCACACGATCGTAGAGTTTACTTTCTTCAATAGCGTTATTAAGGTCCTATTCATGAGACTCTCCTCCTTGCTATAATAGATCAATCGGTAGAATCGCTGGTCACCATCGATCAGCATAATAACTGGAGTTGGGAATTGCTCACAAGCATAGTATTGTTCATTGTATGGTAACTGATTATTCTTATGGTGCTTTTCGAATAACCATGGCCATCTTTTGAAGGACTAATAGAGGTAGTTCAGACGTTTCAAAGTATTGAAAAACCTCTTTTTCAAGAATTCTTTTTGCTGACTGGTCAACTTATCTCTCCAAGAACCACTGAAGCCCTTTCTAAGAAACGCGATATGTCTCGCATCTCCCTCCGCCAAAGCTCTCTTCTTCCTAACCTCGAAACTTTGGTTATGCACGACCTGACGAATCTTGTTATCGTCTCTCTCAAGCCCAATGTACAAAAGAATCCTTTTGGACTCGTAAATAGGCTTTAATAACAAATCTTCATACCTAACGGTAAGGACATCTTGCTGTAAATACTCCTCAACATATTTATCCCAAGGCATGGAGTGCCAACTTAAAGCAAGACTTCCTTTATCTACTATATGTATCATTCGCTGGATTCTTTCCTGCTCGCTTCTCAAGGCAAAGAATTTACGGCAAATTCGACGCACGCAACGGACTTTAAGGGTTCTGGCAAAAGCATTGTTAAAAGGGAAGCGCATTAGAGGAAAGTAGGGTGCACCGGAAATGACAACATCACGAACGTCTCGTACCATGTGTATGATGCTCGCCTTTCTTGCTCTCTTGTAAGCTTTAGTGAAAGGCTGATGTCCTTTGAATACAGCATATCTTGATACTCTATCGTCACCTTCAATGCCTATGTCCGGGGCATTGGGTTGGCCCAGAAAACCATGATAGGGACAATCAACAAGTTCGGCTACCAAGCGGCATAACCAAGTATTTCCGCTTTTAGGATATCCCACTATTAATATCACTTCTTTTTCCATTGGATAAACCGTATAATCTCGAAATTATGTACTATGTTGTAATATTAACATGTCTTGGCCCGCTATGTTCCTATGTCTACTACGGTCACATCCTCTGTCTGAAGGCGATGATATATATAAATCAAATCAGGCAAACGCAAGATGCTTTGTGGGTATTAAAATTATTTCTTGTGAAATTCGTAATGCTTGATGCTGCGCCAACCAGAACTGAACGTAATTCGAACACTGTTTCCATCCTGTCTTGTCCTGTGAGGAGTTTTGGACATAACTTATTAAGGAAATATGTGCTAACTTAGTACTGTTTCCAAAGAATTAATGTAACTTTTGCGCATCGTGGTTGGAGGGCTCATCCCTTTATTTTTTTGCTATTGTTAAGTTTGCTTTCTTTACTAAGCTTATTATTCTTCTATCCATTTCCTCCCAAGCTGATTCCATATCTTGAATCTATTTGTCAGCGTTTTGTGCCAACAAGATGAATCTGTGTAGCTATAAATTCCTTTACCAGACCAAATAAACAAGCTGAAGCCAGTTTGTCTCTTCTACGGGCCAAATAGTATTTAACATTGACGAGATTTATACCTGCTGCTTCGAACCATTCTAAAACCATTTTTCTCGTCGTAATCCTCAGATGTGTACGATCCAAGATACCTTCCTCTACATAATTTACATGACCAAGGATGAACAGTTCCCAGAATACAGAATAGCGTCGAAAATTGGGGACGGAAACATAAACGATCCCTTCTGGCTTTAAGCTCTTCACATGCCGTCTAAGCACAGCACCTGGCTCCGGTAAGTGCTCAAGAACGTCGGCGTAAATAAGACAGTCATATGGTTCATCCATAACATCAATGTCAATTTCAGATGCATCCCCCTCTAAAATTGTTAATCCACGTTCTCTTGCTACTTGCGCAGCTTGGTGTTCAATTTCCACACCGACAACTTTAACGCCACGTTTTACAAGTTTCGCCTCAGTTTTGCCCGCCGCACATCCAACCGACAGTACACATTTTGCGTCGGCGGGAACGATATCGATAATTTCACTGCGGAAGAACTCAAAATAAGGAGAAATATGACTGCTGTTATTAGAATCTGTTAACATTATCGAAATATCCACAACTGTTTTATTTTTAGAGAGAATCGCAAATGTTATTACCTGAAATTGTAAAATTCATTTAAGCAAGAGTAACAATCTAAGAAATAATACTTTATTTTTATGATATTTTTTGCAATACTTAATCATACTTGACCTATGTTCTCTTGAGGCCCATTTTCTATCG
>SDBT01012520.1_pt1 | contig 13631 bp, 11 predicted proteins | sample 2277101 | NCBI WGS metagenome assembly SDBT01 (sample SAMN10404973, study PRJNA504765) | marine sediment metagenome | isolation source: marine sediment core GS10_PC15, 103 cmbsf | place: Arctic Ocean: Southern Knipovich Ridge | collected 2010
GGTCTGTCAGTAAATTTCTGAGTTAAAAATACCCGAATCTCTTCTATAATCGGCCGCAGATTCAGAAATCAAGTTGAATGGTCTCGAATCACCCTGTAGCCGGAAGGTTTGCTGGACGGGCTCAGATACACCATTTAATCTTTGGCCATCTGTGCTGACAACGGTTGTCCTCACTTCCCCGGTAGTTATGCCATCCGCAAAGACGTACAGAGGAACATCCAGGAATTGAAATGCCTGAATAGCTGTTGGTTCGACATCTTTACGTGTGCCACAACTATTGACGGCAACTGCACAAAGGATTCCAACCAGTGTTATGTATCCGATTGCTTTGATGCGCATAGCATGCTCCCAAACAGCACAATCCAGGTTGAACAGCAGGTTCTGCTTACTCTACACCGTGGACAATAACGAATCAATTTCTGGGATTCTGATTCACCGGCAACATTATCAACACGGACAGAGTGTCCTATATTTACAGGTCCGAGTCAATAATACCCGTGGACACATCAAATGGTATCTCGGTAATCAACTACTGATTTGGATTATTGATCTCAATACGGATCCGCCGGCTATTCCTCTTCTCCCTGATCCCGGAAGAGGTCGAGGAAGCGATCTTCGTACAGTTCGTAGAGACCCCATTTATCCAGTTCATCCTTGAGCTGCGGGGCCTTCTCACGGTTTCCCCCGACATCCTTGAAGAGTTGCTCGATGCGGCGCATCACGTAGTTGGGGACTTCATCCTCTTCGACCGACTCCTCAAGTTCCTCGACGCTCTCCCCCTCTTCGCCTTCCTTTGAGGTGAACGCCGTTCGCATCCGCTCTTCGATCTGAGCCATCATCTCATCCATCTGCTTTACCGGCCCATCGAATCCCGATAGATCGGCACTGACTCCGAGCAATGTACTGAGCGTCTTGACGAGCGCCCTCGATCCCCGTGGATTGGGCAGGCTGAGAGCGTATTGCGGCAGGGTAGCCAGCAGACATGCCGACTCGATATCGCGCGCTCCCGCGACTCCGAGAAGCAGGCCGTTCAACCCGCTGATGATCCCCTGCTTGAGGATCTCCGCGCCATGAGGGACCAGCGAGTCACGGAGACTCTCGTGTGTCGCCACACCGAGAACCCGTGTTTCCTCGGTATAGCTCATGGGAATGGCAAACGCCGCACAGGTATATATCCGCTTCACATGATAGTTCTCGGCAACATCCACGATGAGGTTCGCGACTGAGAGGGCCGCCGGACCCGAGACCTGTGCCTCACTGAGGAAGAAGATCAGGTCGGGAGAGGTGGAGAGAGAGAAACTGTTGGCCGGTACCTCCGGCATGTTGGCGATACCGTTCTCGATGACGATCGCGTCCGGTGTGAAATGGTCGCTCATGTCTATCTCGCCGAACTCCTGGGTCAACAACTCCCGCCGGAGGTAGTCGACCGCCCCGATGCCCACATTCCCCATTCCCGGCCAGCCGGCCAGCAGGATCGGATCCTCGGTCGTGATATCTCTGTGAAGGCGTACTCTCATCGCTCCCCCTGTCCCTCTCTCATGATTGTCGGCAGGCCCGCCCGTCTGAGTCGTCTGTCGAGTCCCGTTATGTTACTCCCACGCACATCATCCAGTTCAGCGGCAACGGATGCAAACCTGGTTTCCAGGTCCCAAAATTGTTCCCGATGAGTCGCGATCGGCCCCTCGAGCGTTCCCTGGCGGACCGCACTGCCGGAAAAGTCGCCCATGATCCTGCTCATGCCGGATCGAACCGTTCTCCCGCTGACCCGGGAAATCTCGTTCAGCACCGACATCAGCTCCGTGAGATCATTTGAGAGTCCTTCAGGCGCTGATTCAGTATTCCGTACCGCTGAGAGGGAAGCGCGCACCCGGGCCAGAAGACTTCGCACGCTCTCCTCCATATCGAGCGCCTCACGATACAGAGTATCTACATCGAGCAGGAATGACCAGCGTTCCGCACGCTGGCGCGCCGTGAGCGGATCCATGGGGTCGGAGGCTACCTCGACTTCACCTCTGACGGTTTCACCCCCCGCGGTCAGTCGCACAATATAGTTCCCCGGTAATACAAAGGGACCTCTGGATGCCAGTTGTTCACGCAGCCATGGAGTCAGATTCTGTGCCTGCCGTCCACCTGCTCGAACACGATTTCCTCCGGAATTTACAGCAGAGAGAGGATCCAGGCGCAGATCCCACACGATGCGCTGCAGACCTTTTCCACCACTGCCCCCAAGGTGTCTGACCACCCTGCCCGAGCGGTCGAGCACCTCGATCGAGACCGGACCCGCGGCATCCTCACGCAGCCAGTAAGCGATGACCGCTCCATCGGGCGGCTGGGCGGCCGCATACTCGCCCTGCCCGCGGTAGCTCGTTGCTTTGCGTTCCTGCCACTGTGTCGCCCGTCTGATGGAGAAAAGATGGAGCGGTGAGGCCGCAACTTCGTCGGTCATCTCCGAAAGGGCCGTCAGATCGTCGAACATCCAGATGCTTCGCCCGTGGGTACCGATGATCAGATCGTTCTCCCGGGGATGGATCAGCAGGTCATCCACCGGTACGGTCGGGAAGTTGTTCTTGAATCTGATCCAGTTCTCCCCCCGATCGAGAGAGAGGAAGAGTCCCTGTTCGGTACCGATCAGGAGCATGTCGGGATTACGGGGGTGTTCCCTGATGACGTTCACCGAACCCTCGCGCGGCAATCCTCTCACGATTGATCGCCACGAGCGTCCCAGATCCTCCGTCACGAACGCGAAGGGGCGAAAGTCTCCATCCCGATGAGCGTCGAAGGTCACGTACGCTCTCTCCGGGACGGCATGCGATGCCTCAACGCGGCTGACGTAGGTACCGTCCGGCACACCGGTGATATGCGCGGTGACATTCAACCATGAGGTTCCCCCGTCACGGCTCACCTGGACATTGCCGTCATCCGTGCCGACCCAGAGGAGTCCCTTCATGAGCGGAGATTCCGAGATCGAGGTGATCTCCCCGTACGAATTCGTTCCATCGTGGCGGGAGAGTGTCTTGCCGTCTGTCAGCCTGCCCATGATCTCGAGCTGATTTCTGTCGAGCGCGCGACTCAGATCGTCGGTCATGCTCCAGCTGTCGCCCCCGTTTGCGGAGATGAAGAGACGATTCCCTCCGAGGTAGATCACATTGTGGTCATGCGGGGAGATGGCGATCGGCGAGCACCAGTCGTATCGATAACGCTCTCCCTCCGGTGGTATGGGTCGTATCCCCAGACTGCTCCCGGTCTCGGGATCCATCCTGATGATGTTCCCGTTCTGCGAGTCGAGGTAGACGCGGCGGTGGTCCACCGGATCGGGCTGAGCGTACATGCCGTCACTGAACCCGATCTGGTCCCAGTCATCGTTGATGATCCCGATGAACCGCCTGGTCCGGCTCGGTCCCATCCAGGAGTGGTTGTCCTGCAGCCCTCCATAGACCCGGTAGGGATCCTGCATATCCGCTCCGATCGCGTAGAACTGGCCGATGGCGAAGTTGTTGATCCGTGTCCAGGTCATACCGCGGTCCCAGCTGATATAGAGCCCGGCATCGGTACCGAGCAGGATGTGCGCTGGATCGGCCGGATCTATCCAGATCGCGTGATGATCACCATGCACGCCGATGTCATAGGAGGGTGCCGACGGCAGTGTCCGGAACGACTCACCACCGTTTTCCGATACCGATGATGAGGAGCCCAGGACATACACCCGATCGGAATCGACGGGATCGATGTAGATGTGGCTGTAATACATCGGGCGGGGATTCAGTCCGTTGACCCGCTTCCACGTCTCCCCCCCATCCTCACTGCGATACGTTCCGCCTTCGGTCCCGTGTTCGATCGTCGCGTTCAGGATGCGGGGATCAGTCATCGCGATCGCCAGCCCGATCCGGCCCTTATCTCCTTCAGGGATCCCGTTGGTGAGTTCCCGCCACGTCTTCCCGCCGTCGGTCGTCTTGTGAATACCGCTTCCGGGGCCTCCTCCGATGAATCCCCAGGTCCTGCGGCGCCGCTGATACGTGGCGGCATAAAGGACATCGGGATCTAAAGGATCCATCACCAGATCGACCGCCCCCGTATCCTCATCGATGAAGAGAACCCGACTCCAGCTCGCTCCCCCATCGGTCGATTTGAACACACCCCGTTGTGGATTCGCCCTCCACAGGTTCCCGAGAGCGGCGACATATACGACATCGGGATCGCGGGGATGGACCCGGATGCGTCCGATGTGACGCGTTTCGGAGAGACCGAGGTGGACCCAGCCCTCGCCTCCATCGGTGGACTTCCAGATCCCGTTCCCGTAGAGCGTGCTCTGACGGTTATTGGGACCACCGGTCCCGACATAGATGATATCGGGATCAGATGGGGCGAGAGCGATATCCCCGACCGAACTGTTCGGCAGATCATCCCACAGCGGCCTCCAGGTCGTTCCTCCGTTCACCGATTTCCAGACACCGCCGCTCGCCGCTCCGACATAGATGGTAGATGACCGTCCGGGAACCGCCTCGACATCGTGCACCCTGCCCCCGGTAACCGCCGGACCCAGCTCGCGGAATGAAAGAGCCTGCAGATCATTCGCCCGGATCGGACCGGTCTGCTGACCGGCCAGGGAAGAGGGGTGGCATATCAGAACGATCAACAGGATCAGCAGGGTGGTGGGGATGCTTCGTCTGAAGCAGGTCATGGTTCCATCCTTCATTACATCCTCGCAATCGGAGCATTACCACAACATCAGCATGAGTGGAGTATGAGTGAACGGGAATTACCCGCCGAATGCAAAGCCTGATTCACGTCCGGGAAAAGTGACGGCAATTGAAAAAGCGGATGCAGGCCGATGGACCCACATCCGCTGTAAGATGGCGGGAGCGACGAGATTTGAACTCGCGACCTCCGGCGTGACAGGCCGGCGTTCTAACCAGCTGAACTACGCCCCCGTAGCTTACTAAGAAAGCGTCGGAACAGCCTGCCAGTCAACGGAAATTCGCTGGCTTCCGCCCGCTATCGTTCCCTCTCAGCCAGCGTGAATTTTATCGGATACCCGAGTCTGACCTTGATCGGTATTCCCGCCTGTTCCGCTGGTTCAAATACCCACTGTTTCATGGCACTGATCGCTGCCTCATCGAAGATACCGGGAGGATCGGCAGAAATGACTATCGCTTCCAGGACAACCCCCTTTTCATCCACAACGATATTGAGGAGCACGCTTCCCTCGGCGCCGTCCTGGATCGCCTCCTCCGGATATTCCGGCATTACCCTCTTCACCACTTTGGGCGCCTTTTCCCAGGCCAGAAAGATCGGGGTTTTTCCGGAATCGATCGAAGCGAAGCTTTCATCAAGCATCTCCGCTTCCAGGACGGTGGCTGTGGGTACCTGCTGCTTCGAACAGGCGGTGACAAGGATCATTCCGGACGCGATCAGTAATAATCTGGGGATGGATTTCATGACATAACCTCCACACGATCGGGATTTGATGAAAAGACTCCTGATTCGTCCGGTTGTTTATCGGTTCCGGTGCGATGCGACAGCGTGAATTGACACCCCTGTTCATCCATTGATAGTGTGAGGGATCGAATGCTATCGACCATGACCCGTCGCCGGGACTGAACCATGAAGCTTATGTATTCCCGATCTGTAACACTGGTCATCTGTGCCCTGCTCTTCCTTCCCCTCTTGACCACCTCCTGCGCCCACAAGAGAGCGTACAAGCGGGCGCTTCAATTCGAAGAGTCGGGCAGATACCTGGCGGCCGCGGAACAGGATCTCTCAGCTCTTGACCGGAAGCCCGGGTTTTCAGACGCGAAGACGCACCTGAGGGATGTCGCTCCGCGCGCATACACAGAACTGGTCGATCGCGCTGCCGGGTTCGAGATGCAGAATGAGTGGATGGAGGCGATCGATACGTACGATTACACCGAGCGGTTCTATACGCGGTGCAGCCGGCATGATGTCGTTCTGCAGGCATCTGACGTGGGTCATCTGCGCGCGGACGCCCAGCGGCGCGGGACCGAATATTACTATCGGAACGCGGAGGATCATTTCAGTCGCACGGAATACGAACTGGCCATCCCCCACTACCTCAAGGTGGTTGCCATTGCCGGCTACCACGAGGAGACCCGCGCCCGTTTGTGGAGATCTCACATTGAAGTAGGTAATCAACTGATCCGGGGTAACGCTTTTGAGCAGGCCATCAACGAATGGTATGAGCCGGCACTGGAGTTTGCGGCGTTTTCAACCGATGAAGCAGCAACGCGCAACCTCATCGCCGAGGCTTACTATCGCTGGGCCGAACGGCTCGTTGCTGACGGTGACGAGCGGGGGGCGTTTCACCGCTTCGAACGGGCCCTGGCGGCGGTTCCCGGTTACCGGGATGCCGAGGAACGATCGCGGGAGATGTATGAGGAAGCGGTTGCCCGTGTCGCGATCATGCCCTTTCGGAACGCCACCTCATTCGGGTTCCAGTACAGCAACCTTCTGACCGAACAGCTCATCACTCACTGTATCAACGCCAACCTTGAATTCGCGGTTTTCGCCACGAGAGAGCACATCGAGCAACTCCTGATGGAGCATGAACTGACCGCCGCGGGCGCCGTCGATCCTTCGACCGCCTCACGGATCGGAGAACTGGAGGGGATCGACTTTTTCGTCACCGGCAGCCTCACCCAGGTCTCGGAGCAGACATCCCGGCCGACCTTTGTGGAGAAGGAACACAAGATCAGGTATACGGTGCGTGATTCAACCGGGAAGGAAGTGGCGCGGACCCGGTCGATATTCTACCGCGAGTATACCATGCGACGGACGGTGGAGGTCGCCGCCAGCTATCAGATCGTGGATGTGGAGACCGGCCGGTTCGTGAGGGGTGAAGATTTCTCGGAGCGGCTCGTGGATGAAGCCCACTGGATCCGGTATCAGGGAAGCATTAACGACCTGCCGCGGGACAAGCGTCCCCTGCTCGATGCTCCAACCGAACCCCGGTCGGCGGACATGATCACCAACGACGGCATGCGACTGCTGGCAGAGAAGATGAGAGTGAAGATCCTCAGATATTTCCGCTGACGCTGTACAGGGTTACGGCTTCAGAAGCCAGGCGAGCCCCAGCCCGAGGTAGTTACCGATCGCGTACCCGATCACACCCGTGGTCAGCCCGGAGACTACGATCTCCCGGTTCTTCAGCACGTTGCCGATCGGCCCCACAAATGCCGGCCCGAACACAGCCGCCGTGGAGGTGATGATGGCGGTATCGGCGTCGATCCTGAAGATGATCGCGAGTATATAGTGGAGCACGATCGCTCCGATGAGAACGAAGGCGGTATATCCGAACACGCTCCCGAATGAACCAAGAAGCGCCGAGATATTGGCGATCGCGCCGATCGCCACACAGAAGACGAGCAGCAGATACTGACCGGTCTCATAGGTTCCTGTTCGCTCATGGACCGGATTGATGAACGATCCGGCGATCCCGAGGGTCGTGATGGAGATGATCACGATCGGCACCAGGACCTCGCCGGCAAGCAGCATCGAGATACCGACCGATATTCCCACTACGGCAACCGAGAGACCGACAGCGATCAGGACCTGGACCGGTCCTGTCGCGGCCCCGGTTAACTTGTTCTCCTCTGATTGATGCCCGTCGTTCGAGACTGCAGTTTCCGGTTCTCCGGCCGGTGAGAATGCCGGGAGGACACGGAGGAGTAAACGCTGGGCGACCGTCATCAGAAGGATGAGATAGATGCTGCTGAGAGCGACGTCGGCGGCGTTCAGCAGGATGAAGGTCTCGTTGGGCACATCCAGTGCAAGTCCGATTGCGGTCATGTTCGGTGTGCCGCCGGTATATACGCCGACGAGCATCCCTGCCGCCTGCCAGGAGTTCTCGATCCGGTTCTGGAAGAGGATGGCAGCCGCCGCGGAGACAGACATGACCGCCGCGATCGCGAGGCCAAAGGAGAGGATGGTTTTCTTCGCCAACCGCAGCCAACGACGGAAATCCATGCTGAAGAGAAGCATCGGGATGGCGAGGACAACCGTTGCGGAGGTGAACCCGCCGGCAAGTTCTTCGTTGATCGGGATGACGCGGAAGTTCGCGAGCATGATCCCGAACGCGTAACAGAGGACGACCGGGCTCAGCCAAGCCAGCACCTTCGAGCGCCGTTCGCCGTACATGGCAAGGGCCGGGAAGAGCAGAAAGAGCATGGCCAGAACAAGACTCCAGAACATCCAGACCTCTTCCGAACGGGCTTAACGATACAACCCGGATGGGGCGTGAGCCTATACTGCCGGCTCGCTGATTTCAAGAGAGTGCTGAGAATTGGAGTAGTACTTCACACTTTGTATATTGTTTCACTGAGAGAAAAGCATGCCACACAGAGAGCACGGTGAACTGCCCGGAGGTGAGTGCAGATGGAAGATGTCACGTACGGTATCACGAGGGAACTCCCCGATATTCCCTATGAAGAAGCGGTCACGAAGGTCACCGAGGCCATCGCAGCTGAAGGCTTCGGCGTACTGACTGAGATAGACGTCAAAGCAACTCTGAAGAATAAACTGGATGTCGATTTCAGAAAATACATCATCCTGGGCGCCTGCAATCCCTCCCTGGCCCATAGAGCGCTGACGGCCGAATCGCTCATCGGACTCCTCCTGCCCTGCAACGTTATCGTGATGGAACGGGACGGCGGAGGCAGCGTCGTCTCGGCGATAGATCCTGAAGTTCAGTTCACGCTGGTCGGCAGGCCGGACGTGGAACCTCTGGCCGCCGAGGTAAAGCAAAAGCTGGAGCGGGCCCTCGACAGTCTTATCTGATCACATGAGGTTCTTATTGATAATCAGTTAGATTGCTGGTGGGCGATACCGGATTCGAATTCCAGGTCACAGAACGCGTCGCAGTGTACACGAAATAGAGTGGTATGAACGTGAGCCTCTGTTCAGGGAGTTCCGAATATGGACCTGCTGAGAACACCATTCCGCCCGCGCAATTCTGATAGGTCTGCAGGAGCAGGTGCATACTCCGGAGTCGTCCCGCGGGGCCGCTTTTGACCTCTACACCAAAGATGGAATCATGCACGACTGCCAGGTAATCGACCTCCGCCGAGCTCCCCCTGGCCTCCCTCGCCCAGTAATACAGATCCGAGCCTTGTGATACCATCATTTCCTGTCCGACGAACTGCTCCGCCATCGCACCCCGGTACATGGCCAACAGATCATCTTCTGCATACGCCGTATCGATTCTCATACCGCTCAAGTGCTGCCAGATTCCCACATCCACCATGATCGTCTTGAACTTTCGATCGGAGGCTGATGCTCCGAGGGGTAATCCTGACGGTGATGCCGAGGGTACCCGCCTGATAACCCTTGCCTTGTGGAGCAGATTCACCGCCCGCTTGACTGTTGTGTGCGCCCAGGCATCGCTGAGGCGCGAATATTTCACCTGATGGCTGAGATTTCTTGCCAGACTGCGGAAGACAGCGTCGAGACAATCCGGATCTGCCCGTCTGGAATATTTCGAAAAATCGTGTCGGTATGTTTCACAGAGGTCGCCGATAACCTGTGCTGCCTGCTGAATGGATGCCGTCTCCACATATCTGGCCACTGCCTCAGGCATGCCTCCGATAAAGCAATATTTCTTCAATTCGCTCATAAGGAGCTGATGCACGGAATCCGGTACTGTTTCCGGCACTCCCAGTACAATTTCTGCCAGCCTGTCCTGACCGGTGGCCCAGAGGAATTCCGCAAAGATCATCGGATGCATCTCAAGGAACTGGATTCGCCCTACCGGGAATGGGATATCGGCGACAGCGAATTCGAGCAGCGAGCCGGCAGCAATTACATGCAGGTCCGGCAATTCCTCATAGAGATAGCGAAGAGCCATGATCGCCCGTGGACAACTCTGAATCTCATCGAGGAAAAGAAGCGATTTCCCGGGTACGATCGTCTGATTGGTGAGCATCTCGAGTTCAGCACATATTTTTTTTGCTTCCAGATCTCCTTGAAAGACCCGGTGCCATTCACGGTTTCGCTCGAGATCTATCTTTACCATGTGGGTGAAATATCCGTGTCCGAATTTTTCAACAGATTAGGTTTTTCCAACCTGTCTTGCACCCCTGACCAGAAGAGGCTTGCGGTAGGGAGATGTCTTCCAGTCAATCAATGATGGCTCGATAATCCGTTTCAAGATCATTCCCTCACTTCCGGCAGGAATATCAATATCGCATGTATGGGGTCTTTATAGTGTTTATGCGCTCATTTATCAAGGTTATTGTTGTAATTAATCGCTCAATAATCAAGGATAGATACGGTTTGGCACATATCTGGCACACGCATCATCATCTATGGCAAAGGATCGATCTTGTCCAACGGTTGCAGGTTTTGTGCCTTTTCCCAATCCAGGCGCAATTCCTGTTGATGCAGAGATGCCCATTCAGTCAAGAGGCCCATCGCTCTTGGTGGAAGGTTGCCGGCGATTGCGGCTAACGTATCAATATTAACCAGTACCCTGCTGCCCGCATACTCTGCATGAAAGTGAGGTGGGTGATGATCGCCGAAGTACATCCTGATAACTATGCCATAGAAACGGCTTATTTCAGGCATCGATGGAAGTCGTTTTTATCTTTGGGAATACCTGCTCGACTGTCTTCCCGGTAACCTGCAGATACAGTGAATCCGGGCAGATATCAATATCGTCATTCCAGGAGGGAGCTCCGCTTGAGTCAATATGTACCCTCTTGAAGACCTTATAATCGTCCCAGATGGCAAAGACTCCCTGACCAGCAAGATTCGACAGGTCAACTTCTCCTTCAACACCATCGTCAAAGCGCACCCACAACCGATAATCCGATAACGCCTTTACTTCTACCAACTTGAACATCGAACTCATCTCCTCATGTGTGATCATCCTTATTAGCAATTATAAGAGAAATTAAAGATACGAGCGAATCTATAGTGAGTTGTTGCTGGTGGGCGATGCAAGATTTGAACCTGCGATTTCCTGCGTGTAAGGCAGGCCCGGGCCACTTGGCCACCACCGGTCCCAACCGGTCAGTACCGGACAAAACGGCTTCAGTAAAGGCTCTGTGACGAGTTAGCGATAGGTCCCAACCGGTCACAACCGGCCCCTACCGGAACATAGTTTGGCACATATCTGGCACACGGACCCATCCTTTTCTCAGTGTTCATAAACTCAGGGGGAGAACAATCTGAGGTTCCCTGCTGGAGTCCCTAGTGTCATGTCAGGTGACAAACGTCGGCACCGAGAGTGATGCCGGGCCCGGCCTGCAAGGCGCGGCAACGAGGCATAGCGGTGGCTATGGCGAGGAGGCGGAACGTAGCAGGTCGGGATTCGGCGCCGCTCGAATGCGACGGTTGTTGCTTGACAGGGCACTAGTTTCCCCAGGGTCTGTGGACATCAGGGGCACGGTGGTGCCAGGAACCTTGGGTCATTGCTCATATCCGATCTTTTGATCTCCTCGTCCCGGAGAGGTCCAGATGTCACCCTGCACGTGGTCCAGGTATGGCAAAAACGTCAGTGGACACTTTCATGAATCACCTCTTGCAGCAGGCGTATCATCGCCTCCTCCTTGTAGCCGATATTCTCGACAATCTTTTTCGCCCGTGCGGAGAGACGCCGATAGCCCCAGAGTGATCGCTGCTTGCTCCCGACCCACCCTTCTCGCTGGAAATAGAGCGGCAGGTTGACATCGAAATAGGAGATGCTGTCCGCGTCCTTGAGCAGATCGGAACCAGCATCACCGCCCACCTCATGGACCTCCACCAGGCGGCAGGCTTCGTCCACAATATCCCGTACCACGTCGCATGCGGTTAGAATCGAGCGTAATATTTCCGCACTGTGTCGGGCATGGGCGGCCTTAAAGACATCGTAATTATCGAAGTCCGCTCGTCTTACCTTGGTCTCCTCGCAGGCCCGGTCGATGTCGTGAGCCAGCGCCGCCAGTTGCAGGCTATTGCCGGCATCCGGCTGCAGGAGCAAAAGCCAATACAGGGTATTGTCGGCATGACGAGGATCCTCAGGCACTCGCGAGCCCGCGATGATTTCCCGGATTTTCTCTTTTGCGCGATCAATGTTGTTCATTAAGCGCAATTCTCACCCGGCGCAGGGTCTCGATATTCATTACTACAGCGATCACCACCAACACCGGCAACACCAGATTGGCCACCGCGCCTAGAAAGATGAGGAACACGCGCACGTCGCGCCCCATCCGCAATCCGGCCTTGCCTCCGGCTTTGATCCGCTCGCGCATCAGGTTGTCGTACTTGTCTGCGGTGTAACTCAGCATGAACGAGCCGATAATGGCCATGAAACCGACCAACAGGATCCAGCCGTTCGCTTCCGCCGCCAGCAGATGCCAGGTCAAACCAAACAGCAGAAAGGCATCGGCATAGCGGTCCAGTACCGCATCGAACCAGCCGCCGACGTCGCTGCTTTGGCACTTGAGCCGGGCAACTTCGCCGTCACAACCATCGATGATGGACGCGAACTGGGCCAGGACACCACCCAGGAGCAATGCGTGATACCCGCCCAAGGCAAAGAGTGCTGCGGCCAGCAGAGAACACAGAAACGAGAACGAGGAAATCTGGTTGGGCGTGATGTTGAACTTCACCAAATGACGGGAAATCCGCACGGAAATGGGGCGGTTCAAATAACGGGATACCGGCCCGTCGTTGGGCTTGTCACGCAGACGGGCCAGCAGGGCCTGCTCCGCCTTCTTGAAGGCTGCGGGATCGTCCACATCGATCCAGAAACCGTCCGCCGGGATCGCTTTGGCGCGCCCCTCGGCGGCCAGGACCCGTACCGCCCCGGAAAGGGTGGTGTCGCCATCTTTTGCTTGGCTTTGCTCCAGCGCCTTGAAGATGGCGGGGGAGCACAGAAAAATACCGGTATCGAAGCCAGTAAAATCGGCCAGTCCCTTGCCGATGTCACGGATGTTTTTATTTTCCATCGGGCCATGCTCCACTTGGCCGTCTTCCACCTTGACGCGGGTGACGTCTTCCATATCGATGAGGGGGTTGCGGGTGTTGCCGTCCACCAGTAGCGCGATCTCCCCATCGCCCAGAGTCAGCATCGTCAATGGGCGGACCAAGTCGGGATCGAACAGGTGGTCCGCCATGAGCAGTAAAAACGGTTCGTGCAGAACGTCCCGTGCCTTGAGCACCGAAACACCGTTTTCTTTGTCCCAGTGGTCATTCACCAGCGGCGTGATCCGAATCGCAAGACGTGCCGCCAGCCGCGCCAGGAAATCGCGAACCTGCTCACCCTGATAGCCGATGACGACATAAAATTCATCCGCCCCGGCCTCCAATGCGGCGCGGATGACACGTTCAATCAGGGGAATGCCCAGGAGGGGGATGAGGGGCTTGCTATTACCCCTTTGCTGCAGCCGGCTGCCCTTGCCGGCGGCGATGATCAGACACTTCATGCACTCCCCCCCGTTTGTTTTCGATAAAGGCCTCGGTCATGCGGTAGGCCTGGTCGTCAGTGAACTGACGTAGCGGATGTTTACAGAAATAGGCCGATGGCCCTTCCAGAATGCCGCTCTGGCCCCGGTCCAACGCCAGTTTGGCGCAACGAATCATATCAATGGCCACGCCCGCCGAATTGGGCGAATCCTCCACCGACAGGCGCAACTCGA
>SDBT01012521.1_pt1 | contig 13630 bp, 9 predicted proteins | sample 2277101 | NCBI WGS metagenome assembly SDBT01 (sample SAMN10404973, study PRJNA504765) | marine sediment metagenome | isolation source: marine sediment core GS10_PC15, 103 cmbsf | place: Arctic Ocean: Southern Knipovich Ridge | collected 2010
CGCGTGGTTCTGGCGCGGATAACTCTCCAGCGTCCGAGCGTGCTGATGCTGGACGAACCGACCAACCATCTCGACATTCCGACCACCGAGGCCGTCGAGGACGTGCTCCGCAATTTCGGTGGAACGGTGATGATGGTCAGCCACGATAGATACCTGATCCAGGCGGTGGCGACGCACATCTGGGTTGTCGATGGCGGGGCGGTGAAGGTCATCGACGGCGGCTGGGATCATTACGTCGCGTGGCGCAGCGGGCAGAAGCAGGCCAAAAGCGCAGCTGGTTCGACAGGCGCCAAGAGCAAATCCGAAGCGCGGGAAGACTTCCGCCAGGCTCGCAAGCGGGCGAATCTCAATCAGCGCCTGCGCAGGCAGCATGCCGAAGTCGAGGCTCGCATCGAGCAACTTGAGACGCGGCTGGAGCAGATTAACGACGAGATATCCACGGCCGGCCAAACCGGCGACGTCGAAGCAGTCGAACGCCTGGGCAACGAGTATCATCAGTCGAACGCCGAGCTCAATCAGCAGCTCAAAATGTGGGAAGACCTCGCCAACCAGCTTGCCAACATGGATCAGTAACACCCGCCCGACGAGGAATCATCCAAGTATCTAACTTCGGCGATGCTCATGACAAGCCATTCGATCCCGATAGAGTCCGGGGTTCGTCTCAGACGGCGGGGCTTTTGACGAAGTCCGTCTCAGGGCGGGCTGTTCCGCTACGCGGGAAACCTTCGGTATCTGGTTGACTGAGCGGCAGGCGGATGGTGAACGTCGTGCCCTCGCCCTCGGTACTCTCGAAGTCAATCGTTCCGCCGTGGTGGTCGACTATGGCCGCTCGTGCGCTTGCCAGTCCCTGTCCAGGACCGTGGCCGACTTCTTTGGTGCTGAAGAATGGCGAGAAGATATTCGGTTTGACGCTGTCAGGAATGCCCGCACCGTTATCCGATACCTGCATCTCCACGCAGTCGTCGAGCTGCTTTGTGGTGATGGTGATCCGACCTTTCTGGTGAGAGTTCTTTCCGAGTTTTTCCTTGATGGCATCGGAGGCGTTGATGATGACCGACAGGAGCGACTGGTTGATTTCAGCCGGCATGCAGATGATCGGCAGAATGTTCGGATCGTAATTCGTTTCCAGATCGGCGATGTACTTCCACTCGTTGCGGCAGATGGTGATTGTGCTTGTGATGGCGTCGTTAAGATTGACGGCCGTCTTCTGCTCGACGCCGGGTTGCGAGAACTCGCGCATTGCACGGACAATTGTGGTTACGCGATCGATGCCCTCGATGGATTGCTCTATTGCAAGGGGCACTTCTTTGGCGAGAAAACTCATATCCACCTGGGCTGCGGTCTGCTCTACTTCCTCGATGACGCCGGGAGAAAGGTTTGCTGCCTTGACCTCGTCAAACAGACGGCTGTAGGAGGTGAGCAGGTTGGAAATCTCCACGAACGATTCTCGGCAGAAGCGTACGTTGTCAGCGGCAAACTGCATCGGCGTGTTAATTTCGTGAGCGATTCCCGCAGCCAATTGTCCGACGGCTTCGAGCTGTCGGGCCTGGTGGAGATCCTCCCGCATCGCCTTTTGATCGGTAATGTTTCGCATGAACGCGATAACGGCAGTGACGTTTCCGAGTGAGTCGGTAATCGGTGATATGGAAATATCCTGCCAGAAGCGGCCGGTATCGAAGGTCAGGCAGTCTTCGTTGCGGAAGGGCTTGGTGGTCCTGAAAATGGTCTTGATGCGTTTGAGTTGGCGCTGGGTGTCGTCGGGCGAGAAGAGATCGGACAGATGCTTGCCCGTGCTTGACGCCAAGTCGATATTGTAGCGATCGGACAGTGATGCATCGGACCATTCGTGCTTGATCAAACCGTCGGCGTCGAGCACAAGAATAACAGTTTCCTGCAGAGAGGTGAGGATGGCCTGGAGGTACTGTTCACGATCGTGCAATTCCTGCACATGCAATTCCTGCTGGGCTTGTCTGGCTTCGATTTCGCCGCGGCCCCGTTCCTGAAGCTCGATGATTCGCCTGGCCGCCTTGAGGCTAGCCTTGAGTTCCGATGCGTTGAACGGTTTGCATAGATAATCGTCAGCGCCTGCTTCCATGCCTTCGACCAGATCGCCCTCGCAGCTGCGTCCGGTGACGAGGATCAGGTAAGTGTAATCTGTCGAGTTGCGACGTCGTACCTTTCTGCAGACTTCCAGTCCGGTCATTTCGGGCATTGTCCAGTCCAGCAGCGCCAGTGGAGGCGCCTCCTCGCCCTGAAGCACCTGCCATGCCTGCTTACCATCCTCTGCGAGAATGACCTCGTACCCCCAGTGGGTCAATTTGCGCTCCATGACCTTCCTTGAGATGGTATCGTCGTCGGCAACCAGCACTCGCATCGTTATCTATCTCCGATGGCGCCACATGCGCCACAATTCGATCTGCATTCAGTCATCGCCCAGCCGTTGTCCAAGGCGAGGCTATCCTTTGGCTTCCGCCGTTGATTCAAGGGCTCTTGCATCGGTTATCAGCACCTGGAACGGTTGGTCAGTACCCTCGGAAGTTTCGTGACGGCGCAGCCGCACGATGGCCGATTGGTTGATTTCCTGCCCCTTGGTCATGAGCAGATCACCGTTTGAGTCCTGAATGTCTTGTTCCAGAATCATTCCTGGCTCCAGCTCCTTGACGGTCACGCTTCGGGCTTCACTGTCGCCGGGCTTCAAGTAATATTTCGCCAAGGCCTTCACGACGTGTGGCGCGTATTCGTCGGACTGTTCCTTCAGTTTTCCGATAGCGGTTTCGTTCATCATTCCGCGTGAGATCATTCTGTCGAAGTCGAGTACGACGCGAAGTATATGCCCACCGAGGATAACCTCGTCTCTGTCTCCGGCGTCGGCGTCGGACTTGTCCCAGTGGTAGGGGTCTGCCTGTCTGGCGATTATGTGCGCCACGGGTTTGAGGCGTGGTATGTTAACTATCAGCCTGCCTCCAATGTCGGGATGTGAGGCGTACATATCCGTCTCGTCCTTCGTGAGGGGCGCGGTTCCGTAGACTTGCTCGATCCGTTCCGCCGGAAGCGTGATGCATCCGATCTGTGAAAGCATCGCTGCGACCTCGAACTTCCACTTGTCGCTCACATCGAATGCTTCAAGGATGTGAGTTACGTGCTGCCTGATTCTGGTAGCGCGTCCAAAGGCGATAGGATTGACCAGGGAGAGCACTTCGACAAGCACCTTGATGGCACCGTGGAGTGTCTCTGCGAGCAACTGCCGTTCCGAGATGATCAGGTTGTGCTGTTGCATTGCCGAGTCCACGGCGGCCGTCAGGTCTTCATTCGAGCACGGTTTTGTGAGGAAGCGGAATATCTGCCCCTCATTGACCGCGTTGATTGCTGTCTGAAGATCGGCGTTGCCCGTGAGCATCATTCGGACTGTATCGGGCGCTGCATGGCGGACCTTGGACAGGAACTCCACACCGTCCATTTCCGGCATTCGCATGTCTGCGACGACGACGGCGAATGGTCCTTTCTCGGCGATGAGTTCGAGACCTTCGGCGCCTCCTTCGGCGGTTTCCATAACAAACCTGTTGCGCAGGCTGCGTCTGTATGCAGCAAGAATGTTCGGGTCGTCATCGACGTAGAGAATTGTCTCAGACACTTTTGCTCTCCTTGTCTAAAGCCTCTCTGGCTATCTCTCCCCACAAACCGGTCTTGTCGGCCAGACCGCTGCGATCCAGGTAGGCCATGTCCAATCCAACGGTTACGGAGCTGGTATTCGTGGAATCTATTTCATTAACGATCGCGTCTGCAACGTGAACTGCCGTCAGCGGGCTGAACTGGCAGCAATCACTTGTCTTCGGTGTGTGATGTAATTCAACTGCTTTTATGATGGGCTCGGGCAGGCCCCAGAGGCTTAACAGGAACGCACCAACCTGCCAGTGTGTCGCTCCAAAGGCATCCAGTTCGTTCCGATCGGTCACAATCGCACCTGCCTCAAAGCTGGAAGTCAGAAGGGACTGATACTTCGAGGTGAATTGAGAAGCGAAAACGAACTTTCCGATGTCATGCAGGAGTCCTGCCGTGAAGGCATGGGACACCAGATCGGTCTCTACGTTTTCGGCTTGGGCTATTGCCTTAGCGCAAAGCGCTACGTGCAGGCTGTGGCCTGATATTACCTGGAGGGGCAGTTGCAATACGGCTTCGTCGTCAAAGGGCGTGAACGCCGAGGCGTCCGTAACGATTGCCTTGAGAACGTCCATGCCCAGGAAAACGGTTCCGTCATAAGGACTGGGAGCGGGATGGGGTCGTGCGAAAAAGGCTGTGCTTACAAGTTGGGTCACCCTGGCTGCAAGTCCCGGATCGCTCTGGACGATTTCTGCCATCGTCGTGATGGACGGGTCGTCAGACTCTGACTCGGCCTTGAGTTTCTCGTAATTGCTCGGAAGGGCCGGGACCGTGGGCAGTGCAGCGATTATCTTGCGGAGTTCGGTTGACTCCACAAGATTCTGAAGATCAGACAATCTCAGTAATGTCGCCTTCAGGCCGTCGGCGTCACAGGGCTTGGCCAGGTACTGATGCGCCAAACCCACAGATGTCAGAACGGTCTCCTTGGAAGCCTGCCCGGAAAGGGCTATGCGGATCATGTGCGGATGACGCTGGCGGACTTCGCCGAGCAGCGCGACGCCATCCATACCGGGCATTCTCATGTCCGAAAGGATCAGGTCGAACGTCTGGCTATCGAGAATTTGGAGCGCCTCGAGACCCCCCGGTGCCAGGCTCATGTCGAACTCGTTGCGCATCGAGTGCAACATGCGACGAAGCCCCGTAAGAATTCTGGGTTCGTCGTCGACAAACAGAATCGATAGTTTAGGCGACATTGGTCAGTTCCTTTTCTTTATCCGTAGCTGATCCGGATGATTCAATTGTGACTGGCAGACGGATTATGAAAGTCGTGCCTTTGCCCTGGTCTGTTTCAAAGGTAATGGTCCCGCCATGTTTCTCTGTAATCACGGCATGGGAGATCGCAAGCCCCTGGCCGGTTCCACGTCCCACGTCCTTGGTGGTGAAGAATGGATCGAATACTTTTGAAGCTATTTCTTCGGGTATCCCACCGCCGGTATCGCTGATACGGATATTGATCCAGTCTGGATCCTGTCTGGTCTGAATGGATATTGTTCCCTTGCCGCCTGAGCCGTCGCCTACTATATCTTCGATGGCGTGGGCGGCGTTGACGATGAGGTTAAGCAGTACCTGGTGAAGTTCGCCCGGCAGGCAAAGAATGCTTCCTATGTCGCCCTGGAAGTCCGTCTCCATTTCAGCAACGTATTTCCATTCGTTTCGGCAGACTGTGATGGTAGTTTCAATCGCTTCGTTGATGTTTACGAGAACCTTTTCTTCCACGCCCGGATGAGAAAACTCTCTCATGGCGCGGACTATCCGTGTCACCTGTCCCAATCCGTCGAGCGATTGACTGAGGGCCTTTGGGATTTCCTCCATCAGGTACTCGATGTCCGCATCGGCTGCCATGGATTCCAGTTGGCCGATCAGATCCGGTTTGAGATTCGCTTCCCTTGCCGCCGCTAACAGATCGCTATGAAGACTTAATAGCTTGGATAAGTCATCAAAGCAGCCCTGGAGGAAGCGGGTATTGTCTCCAAGATACTGCATAGGAGTATTGATTTCATGGGCTATACCGGCAGCCAATTGTCCGATTCCCTCAAGTTTTTTCGCTTGAGCGAGTTGGGTTTCCAGCACCTTTCGATCGGTGATGTCCCGCCCGAGGATGAGATAGCCTGGCTTATCAGATGACTCGTCCTTGATCGGATTTATCGTAATGGCCAACAGGCCGCTCCTGTTGTCGGGGCGGGTGAACGTTATGTCGTCGATCCGCGCCGGAGTCAATTCGGTGAGCACCGTGGCCAGGCCTTCGGATATCTGCTGGAAGTTCCAGGGCACTTCGCAATCGCAAAGCTGCTTGCCGATAACCTGATCGTCCGAGACTCCCAGAGTTTTCTGTGCGTTCTTGTTCCAGAAGGTGACACACCCGTTTGCGTCGAGTCCGATCAGTACGGACGAAATCGAACCCAGCAGCATCCTGTTCCGCGAATCGGCCCGTTTCAATTGCCGCTCTGCCTGCTTTTGCTCGGTTATGTCCAGACCGTATACATTGACGTAATTGGCCTCGACGACAGGGCTAAACTCCAACTGGAACAGTCTGTCCTGTGCGCACTCGATCTCGGCATGGCTGCTCTGGTTGGTGCTCATGGCGGTGTGAATCATATCAAGCCAGCGTCCCGAGACGTTCTGCTGGGAATCATCGCTCATGGCAGTCAGTACTGCTGTGCCGGCCGGATTCGTGTAAAGCAACTTTCCCGTGGCAGATACACGGATGACGGGGTTCGGGTTTTCGTCGGGGAACTTCGCCAGCGTGGCGATTTCCTGCTGGGCCCTGTGGCGTTCGGTAATGTCACGAATGATATGCAGCGATCCTGTATTCTCACTGCCGTTCATGAGAGCTATCGAGGCCATCTCGAACGCTCCATCCCAGTCGGAGCGGGTGAATTCCGTGAGCAATGCCTTTCCGCCCTGTCCGGCATGATTGAAAGGACATTGGCTGGGCTTGTGGGTGTCGCCGCAGATGACCTCATGACACTGCTGATCGATGAGATCGTCCTTGGTGCATCCCATTTGCGAGGTGATGGCCGGATTCACGCGCAGTATCCTGCCGTCTTCGTGCAGGACTATGATCATGTCGGGGAAAGCCTCGAAAACATCCTGCCATTGAGTAGCCAGGCGGTTCATCGCGGGTATGTTCTGCAATGCAAGACGCCGCTTGACGGCTTTGAGCAGTGTCGCGAAAACAACAGATTCCGGTGCCGGTTTGACTATAAACTCGAAGGCTTCGAATTCAGCGGCGTTGACGATTCCCCGCATCTCTGTCGTTTCGGCCAGGACAATCGGTATGGCTTCGATAGCCGTCTGCTCGATGGCTACAAGCAAATCACATGTCATATGCGTTTCTGACAGGTCGATAAGGATAACGTCGAAATCGACCAGGCGCATTTTGTCTATGGCCGCCTGGTTGTCAGGTACAGTTGTGCAGATCATTCCCATACGCTCGATGGTCGTCGCGAGGCTAACTGTTGCCTGGTTGTCGGCAACCATCAGGATGTGATGTTGTCCCACTATGCGCACAATTTGCCTCGCTTCCGGGAATCGTCACCTAGTGGCACGCGGATGATGAAAACCGTGCCCTTGTCCATTTCAGTTTCAAACGTAAGGGTTCCACCGTGTTTCTCGACAACGACCGCCCGTGAAATTGCCAGGCCCTGTCCGGTTCCTTTGCCGACACCTTTGGTTGTGAAAAACAGATCGAATATCTTCGGTCTGACTTCCTCGGGTATCCCCGTTCCGGTATCGGAGATGCGGATTTCAACATACTTATCGTCCCGGTGGGTCTTGACCGTAATGGTTCCTTTACCGTCTCTGCCAGCAGTCTGGGCGTCTTCGATGGCGTGAGCCGCATTGACCACAAGGTTCAGTATCACCTGCTTGAAATCGCCCTGCAGGATCGGGACGTTCGGAAGATCAGGATCGAGTTCCAGCCTCATATCTGCAATGTATCTCCATTCGTTCCTGGACAGGGTGATGGTGCTCTCAATTACTTCGTTAATGTCCGCAGCCGCTTTGTCCTCGCTGTCCGGATGAGAGAAGTTCTTCATCGCCCGAACAATCTCCACGACGCGACTGACGCCTTCGAGCGATTGCCAGATTGCCGAAGGAATTTCTTCCAGGAAGTATTCGATGTCGACCGATTTGCTGGCGGCTTTGAACTTGTCCAAAAGCTCCTGGTCGATTCCGGCTTCTGTCAGCAGTGTCTGATGCGTTTTGATTAGCTCGGACATCGCCGTAAAACCGTCCTGGATGAATCTGGTATTGTCGCCAATGTACTGGACGGGGGTGTTAATCTCGTGGGCAATGCCTGCAGCGAGCTGGCCCATGGCCTCGAGCTTCTGTGCCTGTGCCAACTGTCCTTCGAGGAACTTGCGGGCAGTTGCGTCTTCAACGATTCCGCTTATGCACTGAACCTTGCCGCCCGGCATGCGGATGATGTTGGCAGTGAAGGAGGTCCATATATTCGAACCGTCGAACTTCCTGAACTTCACTTCCTCGCTGACGACCTTTCCGTGGGCCATCAGCTTACCGTAGGCGTATCGCCAGTCATCGGACTTGTGCGAGAAATGATTCATCGGCGAGCGCAGGAATTCGTCCGGGCTGAAGTATCCGAACATTTCGGCCATCGCCTGATTGATCATCAGGAACTTGCCCTTGAGACCGATCTCTTTGCGGAAGAAACCGACCGAAAGGTTTTTGATCAGGGCGTGCTGCTGTTTCTGACATTCGGACAGGGCCCGTTCGGCGCGCATGCGGCGGGTTATTTCGCGCTTGAGTTCCTGCCTGACGCTCCCGTCTGCCGTTGCGGGCGGAAGGAGTCTGGGCGCACCATGGGGCTGCTTCTGACGACGACCTCTGATTGGATTGCGAATGTCACTCATGAGTTATACTCTCGCGACGTCGACTCGCCACCGAGGCGAATACCGCTAATCGCCAGTGATGCATTGCGTGCGCCGCTTCGGCGCAGCGTGAGATCGCAAAGAATGAACGTCTCAAACTGACGGCGTTGTCCTGTCAATGCATCTACCTCTGCTTTCTAGAGAGCGAACCGATGTCTGTAGACAGTTCGTACTCCGTGCGCACTAAACTTTCTCAACGACTTTAATATCGGCTCTTGAGCAAGCGAGCTTAGTACTGCGCAAAAAAAGAGATATGCCGCCAAGTGAGCCTCCTGGGGGCGAAGGATGTTCCATAATGGTCAAGAACGCCTCAAAGGCCTTCGGATGCGAAACTTGTGCGCCGTATAAATGGGCTGGACAACCGGTCGATCTCGGCTATCATCGTAGTCTCGGCCGGGCGCTGCTTTGTCCGAGGACCCAGTCGGAGATGAATGTGCGGGCGTAATTCAATGGTAGAATGCCAGCTTCCCAAGCTGGACGTCGAGGGTTCGAATCCCTTCGCCCGCTTAGAACTAAGATGCAAGGAGGCACGAGGTTAACAAGTCGTGCCTTTCGCTGTAACGGGGCGAGATGGCCGAAACTAGGCCAGTCTTGCAACAAGTCTTGCAACAAGTCTTGCAACAACGTCGCGTATGTCCGTTGGCTGGATTGTCTACCTCAACTGGGAAAGGCTGCCATGAACGAGCCTCTGTGGGACAGCGAACACACTGATGATTCTGCTTCGTCCTCTGCAAAAGTGAACTGCAAGCACGTACTGGTCGATAGCTGTGTCGCCGCAGCCTATTACGTGCCAGCATGTGCTGGATACATGAACAGCTTGGCTCCACGGGCGAAGGTCCTGATTGATCATTGCCGACATGATCGGGACAGATACCGGCTGATGATCCCGAATTTTTGCATAGCTGAGGTATTCAGCATTCTTGCGAAGTACCGCTTCGGCAAATGGAACAAACACGTCAAGAGGACCATGAGCGAGGTGGACTACTGGCGGGCAAGATTAGGCTTTATCGAGGACATACACAACGGTCGGACATTTCAGCAGCATGAACTCAGTCGCTATCACATCCTTGCGTCGGACCTTATCCACCCGGTAGATCACACGTACGAATTCTACCGATCATCTGGGAAGAAGAAGAAACGCAAGATTCCGATGAGCACCTTCGACCATCTCATAATTGCCATGGGCATTGAAATGGTGAAGTTACGAGGCAGGGGTAACGTCCTGTTGGTTACTGCGGACAGGCGACTTGGTCATATTCTCACGCGTGCCGCACGCATCAAGCCGAAAAGTGCGGCCAAATGCGGTTTACTCAAGGTGGCCAGAGACATCGGCCTGGAGTGGAAGCCCGAGATTTACCCTGAAGTGGTGAACTTAGCCACCTCAAGAGATGCTGTGTTGGCCGAGTGCTTTGGAGAATGGCCACTGGCTGTTACTCCGCCGGAGCCGATACAACGTCGGCGGGTGGCATTTTCCGAAACACATAAGAAGCTGCTGATTAGGCTCTACAAGAAGATCACTGTCGAGTCAGCAGATTCTCTAAGTTATTCACGCGAGTTTGAGGTCCTTTATGATGCCTTCATCGCCGATTCTGCCCTGGATGTGGACCGCCATATTGTGTGGACCCAACTGGTGAACCTGCGAAAACAGAAACGACTTCCGACTCGCCGCTAAAGGCCAGCCGGATGTGATTCTGCTGGCTGCTGAATGCCCGCAGCCCGTTCATACTCGGCCTCGCTGACTTGAAGGTAGAACTGGCTCGTGGTTTCAATATTAGCGTGGCCTGCCCATGCTGCCACGACATGAGCCGGGAAGCGTCTGGCCCAATCCGTCAGGCAGGTCTTACGTAGCGTATGCAGGGGCTTGCGGTATCGTGTCACGCCTGCCCGTTTACACAGCACGGTGAAATCTCGTGAGGTATTTTTGACCACAATTGCACCAGCCAAAATCACTAGCATCTGGCCGTCCTCAGCGGCCTCAAATGCCTCAAGCAGCAGAGCGTGAAGTTCAGGGCATATTGGCACTATACGGCTATCGCGGTCCTTTGGCGTCCATTCGTCATTGGCCACGATTTCAAGACGGGACTTGTCCCATTGGATGCAATCCCAACGAAGGCTTAGAGCTTCGCCACGACGCAGCCCAGCATATCGGGTGAGGCCAAGTAGGAGACGCCATGCCGGGTTGGCTGCTTCCATGAGCTTGCTGAACTCATCAGGTGTCACTTCATGCCATCCTTTAGGGGCAGGGGGCCTGCCAGCCAGCTTGTCGAACGGATTGAAGGGAATCAGATCATCTTCCAAGGCCATTCCGAACATTCTCCTGGCATTCCTGATGTGCATGTTGACCGTTGCTTCTGCCAATTTGCATTTCCGTTTGTTCAAATATGCGAGCTTCCCGGCCGCAAGAGCAGCCTTAAAAGCTCTAGCATCGGCTCTGTGGACGTTGTTTAGCCGTCTACAGTCGCCAAGGTAGCCTTTCAAGTAACGGGCCGTCTGCTGGTGCAGCTCCAGCGTTCCCGGAGCAAGCTCGGACTTCCGGTTTTCAAAGTAAGTGGATAAGAACTCCCCCAGCGTGGGAGAAGTGGCGACGTTTCGCCGTCCGGGGTTTTGCTCAAGCTCGTTCTGCTTCTGCCGACGTAGCTTCTCGGCTTGCCGTTTGGACAGTTTATCGACTCGCCCCAGTGACTGGCTGCGTTGCTTACCGTTAGTGCCGAACCAACGCAGTACCCAGTACTCGTACACTTGGCCGTTAGCCTTCTTTGTCTTGATCTTGGTTAGATTTACTGACTCACGCATATTTTAACTCCCTCGGTGTCAGGCCGCGCCCACATTGGGCGTGGCGGGTGCGGAGATACACCTCTCCACCGAGTAAGTAAGCAAGACTTGTTGCAAGACTGTTTTAGATATTGCATTAGCCTTTATGAAATAGCTAGTTACGAACGACAAACAACGGGCTCCCAGCTAGCCCAGCCGGGCGTCATCGTGGATTCTGATCGGTTATCCTTTCTAAAAAACGGTCCAACTCTAATCTGCGGTAGAAGATTCGCTTGCTGACCTGCGTTCCGCGTAAGAGACCCTGCTCGCGGTAGCGGCGAAGCGTTGCGGATGGATTGTCGATTTCTACCGTATCCAGCCGCAGGTAGCGTATGGCTTCGTCCTCTGTCAGTAATTCAGGGCATGGTGATGGCGGATCGCCGGGCAGCCATGCATGGGGCAGAGCGTACTCGTTAGGCACGCCAGCCACCCTTCTTCTGCCAGTCGTGCGGTGCTAAGTGGACTTTGTAGATGTTACAGCGTCCTTCATGGCCTCGACGGACCACCTCAAGGACACCAGCCGCCTTCAGGCGTCGAATTTGCTTATCGACCGTGCTGACGCTGACTCCAGCCAATTCTCCGATAGTTCCACGTCCGATTCTGCAAAGCCCGTCTTTTTTACCGTAGTGGCTGGCGATGACGGTCAGAATGGCGAAAGCGGTAGGACCGATAGCTTCGATTAATCCGGCTCTGACTTGCCAATTGCCGATGGCGAAAAACCCCGGAGGAATGTCCGGCGGCTTGAGAGCCTTTGATTCGCTGGCATGTTTGTGAAATCCCGCAGGAGTAAGAGCTACAGACGCCGCCCAGCCCCGGAGGTCGTTGAAACCGTCAGGCGGCATGACAATTCGGACGATATGGCCATCCAACATCAAAGCCGACGCCACATGTTCGGCTCCCTTTAGCCCAGCATTGTTCTCATCTCGATCAGCGATGATCGTGATGCCGTTGAAACGCTGTGGAGCGAGATACTCAACGGCCTCATCAACGCATCCTGTTGCACCTGGGCGGCCTATTGCGTTAAGTCCCAAATCCAAAGCCTCTGCTAAATCACTTTCGCCCTCGGTTATGGTCGTGACGAAGGTGGGATTAGTCTCAGCCGGGATGAAAAGCCCGTTGTTACCACCTTTAACTACTGCTTTGCCGCCTTTCCAGTATCGCAAACGTTGTCCGACGATTTCGCCACTTGCGTCTCGCATCGGGAAGAGCCAGCCTTTATCACAGGCCGTGACACCAAGTCTGTCCAGACTGTCAAACGACACTTCCAGCTTATTTGCGAGATCGCGTAATTCGTCATTTGTTGCAGGACGTTCGTTTTCGTTCATAAACATAGCTCTATTAATTCTTCCCTGAACAACCTAAATATCTTCTAGTGTCTTCAAAGGCTGTCACTGGCGACGACTCAGCGTCATCACTCGTGGCAAAAACCCCGTTTTTCGCTGAAACCGACCGCTGTGATTTGTTCAACTGACGACTGGGTGGATGTTTGTGCCGCATGTCGTTGCTCCTTCCCGTTTGACCGCGACTCTTCGCGGCCTAGCTTGTCAAACTCAGCCAGCTACGCAGCTAGCTAGCAGCTCAAAAGAGGCTTAGCTGCCTTCAATAGGGGTAGACGCAACTATCATGCCCTGCTCGCGTAGCTGGGAGAAAAACGGCGGAAGCGACGAGAAAGATCGGAACTTCCGGAGTAATCTCATGTGTTGGAATCGCACTTTTTGATCGCGGAGTATACTGGTTGCGACTATCCAACGGATGACTTGCGATGTATGCTTTCTCCCCCTTCTCTGTACGTTCTCAAGCCGGAATCTACCCCCGTTTCAATGACACCTGGTATGTTGTGGAGATCATCATTGAAAGTGCGGTTCGTGCAGGATCTGTGAAGAGCCCAAGCCGGTGATAATTATTCTTAAATTACCAGTCAGCATGTTACGAGCCAGCTAGCGTCATTGGGTTGAGCTGGCTCTGTAGCTGTAGGCGAGTTGGGGAGTATGAGATGCAGAATAGGCGTTAGATGGTGGCGGATTTGTCGGTTTTTAGAAGTTGACAATTAGCGTAATTAATGCCGTAGTTTAATGTTACGACATGTCGCCCCGTGACACCCCGACATGGGTTTTTGGACTCCGTTCCTGGCGTTCGGATGGGTTTTGGAGCACTCCTTGTTCACGGAGCCCGCTGGGCATGGCCAAGCTGCTGCAAAGATTAGAGTGGCAGAGTAGTTTGCATGTTGTTGAGGAACAACTCTGATACCAACATGGCCTCATGAAAGGGGGGTT
>SDBT01012523.1_pt1 | contig 13627 bp, 13 predicted proteins | sample 2277101 | NCBI WGS metagenome assembly SDBT01 (sample SAMN10404973, study PRJNA504765) | marine sediment metagenome | isolation source: marine sediment core GS10_PC15, 103 cmbsf | place: Arctic Ocean: Southern Knipovich Ridge | collected 2010
AACTCGGGGCTTGTTTTTTTGCCTCGCGGGCAAGCTTCTTGGCAAGCTTTGTTGACATCATCTTTTCCTGCTCATTTTCTATCTTCGATCCTTTAAGCCAGGTTTGGGCTTCCTTATTCCCCTGCCAGGCATATTCTCTCAAAAGAAAAATTTCATCCAGGAGATCAGCGTCTTTGGCAATCTTGGCCTCCAGGGTCTTTCTTGCTTCATATTCCCTGCCAAGCTTAGTTAGTTCATGAAAACCAGGAAGGCCTCGGAATTGATCACGCCTGATCTCTTCGTCAAAAACCTTCACATACTTCTTGTGAACCCAATTATGATCAGATGATCTTGCTTCCTCAAGATCATGTAAAAGGCACATCTTCAAAACCCGATCAACATCAGCCTTCATCTCTTTAGCTAAAAAATAGCCGATAAAGGTAACCCGAAATGAATGGGAAGCGATTGTATCCGAAAGATCAAAAGAAAGCAGGGTCTGCTGGTGGGCTCTGATTATCTTGCGCAGATTCCCGATCTCAAAAAAGAAAGAAACTAATTTTTGAACCTGTTTTTGCTGCATTAACTCATTCTACTCGAATTAGATCTAATTGTAAACCGAATAAATCAAAAATGAGTTGTCTTGGAAGACAACTCTTAAAAACTTGCTGTTGTTTTCTGGTTAGTCCGCATCCATTCTGTTATAATACCCTAAAAGAAGATAAATTGAAAAATAAATAAAAATCACAACATTTAAAATGAAAAAAATAGCTTTGACTATCTTGGCCGCTGTTTTTGTGTTATTGCTACCGTCTTTTGCTTTAGCAGAAGCAAAGCCATTATGGGATGACGCTCCCGGCCGAACAATTCCGAAAATTACTCCGACTCCCGACGATCCAATTCTGTACGAGGGTCATGTTTATCCCTTCTGGGGCCCGGTTTGTCAACGTTACACCTACTCTGTTATTTACCAAGACAAGGAAGGCCAGCCGCCTGAATATGTGCGGATCTATTTTAATGGCGATTGGATCGATATCGAAAAAGAAAACCCCGAGGACAACAACTACAAGAAAGGGGTAAAATATATCTACAAATTTGTTCCTCAAAAATTAGGCTCCAATTTTTATTTTTTCGAGGCTTCAAACGGCCAAGGCAAAGCCCGAGACAGCATCATTGACTCGCCTGATAACGGACCTGTCCTTTTTGAATCTGCTTTTGATCAAAACGAAATTGTCTTGATTGACCCTGCTTCGGGGAATGTCATCTGGCGATACTCCGTAGAAAAAGAATGGGTCGGGGGCGTGGCTTTATCTCAAGACGGTCAGCATCTTGCAGTACAGACCTCTGGCGGGATCTATTTATTTGAGACAAAAAGCAGAGAGCCCAAATGGATCTATCAGTCTGGAATCAGAATGGCCCAAGGCGATGTGAAGGGCGGCATAGACATTTCGCAAGATGGGGGCTTAATCTTTGCCGCTTTTGGTGATCAAAAAATTCTGTTTAATAAAAATTCCAATAAACCAATCTGGCAGTACGATGGCGGCGAGAATGCCTATAATGTTGCCATTGCCCCGGGTGGAGAATATGTGGCTGCGGCCACGGCCGGCGAAGCAGACAATCTCAACTCTAACCTCCTGATCCTCTGGAGCGTGGAAAGCAAGGAGCCCTTGTGGCAATATCATGCTTCAGGAAATTTTCATGATGTTTCTTTGTCTTCTGACGGCAGCTTTATCACGGGCGCTACTGGCTGTCCGGATCGCAGGGCCTATATCTTTGCTAAAAACTCCAATAACCCTCTAATGCGCAGTGAAATGCTGACCCGAGATTCTCCCGTGCACCAGGCGAAGATCTCTGCCGATGGCAGTTTAGCTTCCTTTGGCGCGGAGTCTGACGGCGGCGCAGTGTTTCTCTTTAGTCGAGAATCCAATCAACCCCTCTGGAAATTTAGCGCGCCTCAAGAACAATCTTTCCGCGCCTTGGGCCTTACTCCTGACGGCAGATTTATCGGCGCTGCTACCTTTGGGGGTCATGCCTACATCTTTTCCAAAGATTCGAATCAGCCAATTTCCTCTTGGCAAGTCAGCGCGTCCCTGGGGACAATGGACATTGCGGACGACGGCTCTTTTATTGCGGTTGGCGGAACAGATAAAAAAGTCCATATCTTTGAAAAAAATTCTTTAGCCCCCAGAGCAGAAATTGAGTTGAATGAATACGTCGGAGAATTAGATATTTCCGGAAACAGCCAATACCTTGCCGCTGGAACCAGTGGTTCAGTCTATTTCTTTGAAACTCTTGTTGGAAAGGACGAGAACTATGTTTTCTCCTGTGATCAAATTATTGAACCGCCGCCCCAGGAAGAGATGATGAACCGAGCAGAAAGAAAAGACGAGATTGGTTCTCAAAACATTCTATTCTTATTCTTCCAAAGAAAAGGAATCTGGCTTTCAATTGGGTTTGGAGCGATTTTGATCTTAACTCTAATCTTATTTTGGAAATTTAAGAAACGATGGATTTGGCTGATTGGGGGAATAATATTAATTGGCATTATCGCGAGCGGAGTAATGATTTTTGTGAATTTTCAAAAAAACCTCATACCTGCTGTTGATCAGGGTCAAATCCCAGAAGACTCTTCTGACTTAGATAATTCTGATCGCGAACTCCCGCCCTCGGGAGAAGTTGTCTGTGGAAATAATCTCTGCGAGCCGGATTTGGGAGAGAATAAAAGTAATTGCCCAAAAGATTGCAGTGCCGGAGATTAAAAGTTCAGAAGTTCGATTCCAATCCAAGGTATTAAAAAATAATCGCTAAATTTAGCGATTATTTTATTGGCCAGGTCCCGAGGGCTTCGAAGCCGGTCTTGATCTTTTATTTTTATTTAAAACTGTCAAAACAAACAATTTCTCCTAAGGCTTTGCGGTTTTTGGGCCTGGGAGAATCCGCGGGATAACCCAAAGGCAAAAGCGAAACTACCTTCGCTTGAACAGGAATCCTTAAAATCTCCTTCACTCTTTCCTGCTCGAAAGCGCCGATCCAGCAAGTGCCCAAACCCAAAGCCGCTGCCTGCAGGCTCATATGGTCAACCGCGATCGCGAGATCAACCGCGTAAGCGGGAACTCCGCAGCTCATTATCCTTTCCGGATCGAGGGCAACAGCCGCGATTACCACCGGTGCTTCGCAGACAAAATCTTGGCCGGCTGCGGCCTCGGCTAGGGCCTGACGGGTAGCTTTATCTTGGACCACCACGAATTTCCAGGCCTGCTGGTTTTTAGCCGAAGGCGCTAAACGCCCTGCCTCCAAAACCTTCTCAAGCTTTTCTTTCTCTAGATCCCGATCTTGATAGCTGCGCACACTGCGCCTTTCCTTAATCACTTTTTCTATATCCATAAATTTACTGACTCTTTGAAAAATATTTTAAAACTAATTTATGCAACTTTTTATTTGTTGCTAAAAACCAACAAGTTTGAAACTGAAATTACGGAGCAGTGGATAAATACGAGCAGTTGCCATAAATAATGCCCGACGCTCCTTTCATCTGATCACAGCTCGCTTCGTATCCTGCCAAGGGTTCGCAAGGCACTGAATTTTCATAAAACAAATTTATTACATAATCCTCGGCATGAGCTCTGTCTGCCGGGATTGATTCCACCTTATCGCACCAGGCTACCTTGTAATTCTGACTGTCAGCGCAGGTAAATTCAGGAAATCTGTAGGTATTACCAGCTACCTTCACGGTCAAATAGTTCATCGCGAATCCCTCTACTGTTTCAGCGGTTGCGCCGCAGGTAAAGGAAAGGCCTTGCCCGTCTGGTCCGGGTTCTGTTTCTGGGGTGACCTTTGGTTCCTTCTCGGGGAGTTTGCAAACATTTTCACCCTTGCTCCCATCTTGGCCAGAAGGATTGCCGTTTCCGCCTTCGCCTCCAAATCCCTCGTAACAGCCATTGCCGCCGTTTGTTTTAACGTTGCCGCCATCGCCGCCAAGGTCCATGGCAGTACCTGTCCGGCCGACATTGCCTGCTAAAGCAATTAAAACATCTCCCCCTCTCCCGCCATAACCGAGCCTTAAGATAAAATTATTGACAGTGATGTTCGACGCCCGCGCAAAGAAACGAAACGCGTCTCCGCCATCGGCTCCTTTGGCATCACAACTTTCTTCCGCGTCACTCTCACCCGCGCGGCCGTCTGGACCAATCAATTCAAAGTTTTGAATATTAAACGCGCTGGCTTTTGGAAAATGAAACAGAACAAGAACCTTTACGCCCGGCGGAGGGGTTTCAACCTCTATCTTGCCTCCGATATTAACGATCGGGCCCGGACCTTGGGCTTGGGCTTTGGGAACCAATGGAAACAAGGCAATCCTGTTCCGTACTGCTTCCAGAGAAGCGACAATCTGTTTTGCAATCCAAAGAGAGGGCGAAAAAATGCGCGATTGAATTTCTCCTTCTGATAACAAGGGACCAATCCTTAAGCCCTCGCCCGTGTCCTGCCCTGCTTCTTGATAAAGCTCGTCGATTTCTTCTTTGGTTTTAGCGAGATATTCTTGGCTATCAACAATCTGAATAGGGCTATTGGAAACAAGGCTGCCGTCTTGATTCAAATCCAGCGAACCCTCAACTACCAGGGAAATTCCCGTCTCCCCTGTTTCTAAACGATCACAGGCTAATCTACTAGCAATTTCTGCCGTCTCCTTCAATAACTATGTTTAATCCTCCATTCTCGCAGGAGACTTCTCCTTGGGTCGCCAGATTCCCCTTAATCGTCAACTTGGAATCATTGCGGATCACGATCTTTTGCTTCTTTTCAATTGTATAATCTTCATCAATAACCGTATCCGAATTAATAAAAGTGACCTTAACTCTCTGGGTTGTTAAATACCAAACAAGACCACAGCCAACAACAATAATGGCTGTGATAATAATGTAAAGGGTTCTTCTGTTCATATGGTTTGTTTTTAGATCTTTACTTTATTATACCACTCACCCCTCTTGAGAACAAAAATAATTGTTGCTCTCAAATTTTCTAAAACTTCCTCAATTCACTCTTATAAACCCCGGCCCTTCCGCCTTTGCCCTGTTTTAATAAATCATAAGAAGGAATTTCAAAAACCTCTAAGTTGGCATCTAAAAAATTGGAAAAAACAAGAAATTTACCGTCTCGCGAGACATCTAAGGCAGTCGGCTGGTTTCCAGCGATAATTGCGTCAAGCATTGCGCCGGTTTCAGCATCAAAAAGCAAAATCGAACCCCATTCCGGCCCTGGATGATAATAATCAGTTGCCGAAGCGTTCTGACCCCGGCAGGAAACAAAAAGAATTTTCTTATCCGGGCTCAAAACGATTGTATTCGGATTGTTATCGGTAGCAACAAATTTTTTAACTTGATCATTTTTTAAGGAAACCTGCCAAATAATATTCTTCGCCATATCGGAAATATAAAGTACTCCCTGATCTTCGTTGACCGCAATATGCCGCATTGCGCCGCCGCTTTTGTAAATCACTTTGCCTTGCCCAGTTTTTAAATCTATTTTCTGAATCTCACCTTGATCAAAACCAGCGACATAAAGAGTATTGCCGTCTTTAGTTGCATAAAGTCCCCGGGGAGTATTAACAGTTGGTATCCTCCGATAGAGCTTTCCAGTTTCAAAATCAATCTCGGAAACATCATTCCCAGACCAATTGGAGGCGAACAAGCTTTTGCCGTCAAAAAAAAACTCTAAAACCTTAGTCCAAGCGCTTCCCGTTTCAAAAACCCGCAGAATCTTTTTTGAATCCGTATCAATTTCAAAAATCTTGGCTGTTTCCATCTGGCTGACATAGGCCCTACTCCCGTCAGAAGAGAAGATGATCTCTACCCCGCCGCCAGAAGCCAAATCAATATCTTTGATTTTTCTACCATCTGAAGCATTGAAAACACTGACTCCCCTCTTTTTGTTTAAAAGCAAGGTCGTCCAGATCTCCTGGCCATCAGGGGTAAAAACGACACCTTTCGGCGAAGGGACAGAATCAATCTCTAAAAGATGATGCGCAAGCTGGCCCGCAGAATCAAGATAATAAACTGTGGTGTAATCGCTTTCTAAAAAAAATTCCCGCTCTAAAGTATTATAACCCGGAGAGGAAAGTTGGATCTCCAAATTGCCAGCAGGAATCTTCTCGCCAAAAGGTGTTTTTCCTGTTCTCTTTGTTCCATCAAACAAAGTCAAAAGATAATCAGCATTTTTTGGTTCTGAATCAAATCCAAATTTAAAAGCCAAGGGCTCAAAAAAAATATTTTTTGTCAAAGTTTCACCTTCTTTGAGTTCAATCTCTTCATGGTAAATTAAAAATCCTTGCCTTGAAGCTTCTAATCGATAAACCCCGGGCTTCAGACCATCTAATAACAATCTTTCAATCGCCTGATAATAATCCCCCAACCTCACCTCCGTATCACTGGGAATTGCTGTAATTTTGACTACACTGCCCTGGATAAAACGGAAATCAAAACTCCCTGTATCTAAAAATAATCCAACAAGAACCACTATTCCTAAAATACAAATCAAAATGATCTGAATTTGTTCATCCCTCATATCAAAATAATCAAGGTGACTAGTTGCTCTGATTCAATTTTAACAAAAAATCGCCCATTTGGCGATTTCTTGAGTCATGCTAGAACCTGTTTTGGGGAAGTTTAAAAATAAAAAAGAAATCAAGATTTAAAACCCTAGCGCCGCTATTTAAAATCTGCCCCTGATTTCCGATTTCAAAATTTAAGTCTTTTGGGCAATCAAAATCATCTAAATGAACCCACAATCTGCCCAAAAGCGCTGTAGGTTGCTTGATCTTTGAATTGACTCACGAATCTATAAGTCGTTGCATTACCATCGATATCTTTACCCGGCACTTCCGCTGTCAAACAACCGCCGATCTCCGAATTGTCTGTCGCGTTAAGATAAGTATATACCATCATTGTCTGACTGCCTGCCGGTTCATTTTTAGTCGTATAAGGATCGACTTGCATACAGTGCGTTTGAGGTACATTGATTGATATAACTTTTTGCGGATCATTGCTTTTCACGATAACAATCATTGGCCGTTTTGCCTTGCTTCCGCCAGAAGTTTCATAAAAATCCTCGCTTTGAATCACCCAGCCTTCGGGCAGAGTAAAAGAAAATCCGCACTCGACGCTGACATATTTGTCTTCCTCGGGCTGTACCGGATCCGCGGGCAGTTCTGGCTCTTCCTCGTCTTCAGTTTCTTCCTCTGCGTTGCCGCGCGTAGTCGTCTCTGACGCATCACTATCCGGAACCAAGGGATCACGCCCTAAAGCCACTTCATCGCCATCTGACATGCCGTCATCATCAGTATCTGGATCATCAGGGTCAGTACTATATTGCTGGGTTTCTTCCCAATACGTCAAACCATCATTGTCTGTATCACTGCTCATTAATCTCTCTCGTTCCTCAATCTCCTTCTCTTCAGAATCCTGCATAAAAGGAAAGAAAAACTCAATCACATCCCCACACCCCGCTGCCATAAAAACAATAATAAGCAGCGCAACCAGAAAGAACAATTTTGTTTTCATTTTTTTGATTAATTCAAAGGGAAAATGGGATCGACTCTATTTTACGATGCTTTGATCACCCTTTGATAGGCCTTCTCATATCCCTCGACCATGTGGGGAGCTGTAAATTTCTCTTCTACCCGGCCGCGACAGTCCTCTCTTTTTATCTGATCAATCTTTTTTATAGATTCAACTATTCCAGGGATAGGATTTTTAGGATCCACTAGAAAGCCTGTTTTATTATGTACAATAATCTCAGGCGCAGAAGCGCGACGCGTAGCAATAACCGGTGTGCCGCAAGCCATGGCTTCAGTCATTACTAAACCAAAAGGTTCTTGCCAATTAATAGGGTTGATGAGGCCCCGAGCATTTTTTAATAATGCAACCTTTTGTTTATGAGTCAATTCACCCAGATATTCAATTTGCTTGCCGTCAATTAAAGGTTTAATTTTATTCTGGTAAAATTTTCGGTCAACCAGATCAATCTTTGCTCCGATTAAAAGCCTTACTTTTGCTTTTTTTGCTGCGCAAATTGCAAAATAAAGCCCTTTTTCCGGAGAAATGCGCCCCAAGAAAGCAAAATAATCCCGAGGTTTATCATCAAAAGAGAATTTATCTATCTCAATACCGTTATAAACCGTAGCTACATAATGAAGGTCTGGGGCTGGCTCACGTTGGCTTCTTGAGATGGAGATTAAATTAGCCTTTTTAAATTGACTGTAGACGGTTTTTTGATAATGATCAGTAAGCGGACCATGCAGGGTAGTAACTATAGGTCTTTTCATCAAAAATGAGAAAGGAAGAATTCGCCAGCCAATATGATTATGGACAATATCAAAGTCTTTAGAAGAAGCTAATTTCAAAGCACGGGCAACGGCAATGTATTTAAAAGCTTCTCTTAGCTTTAAATCACTGTTTTGATCATTGAATCTTACTCTTAAAGCCTTTTCAGCTAAAGGATAAAGTTTAGCCGACGTAATTGAATCACCCGAAGCGGCTAAAGTCACTTGATGCCCTCTTTTTACCAAACCTTCAACTAAATTGTAAATAACCAGTTCCGTTCCTCCATATTTTCGCGGCGGTACTCGTTCTTCAGCAGGAGAAAGCATTAAAATTTTCATAAGATGGAAACGAAGATTATCATTCCGAATGAAACCCTATTGCAGAGCTAAGCTCTGCCACGGGGCACAGAAGAATATCCCTTATTTAGGTTTTTGGGAGGTTTCTTTATTAACACTCAAAATAATCACTTCGCAATCAATTTTTTAAAAAGACTATTTATTTCGCGTCCCAGCAGGTTATTGTTAAATTTGTGTTTGACTCTTTCAACCGCTTGTTTACTCATTCTTCTTCTTAAAGCAGAATCCGAGATTAAGGTCAAGATTCTATTGGTCAAGCTGCGGTATCTTCTAGGGGGAGTGAGAAAGCCAGTCTTTTTATTTTGGACAGTAAATTGAATACCGCCTACGCGAGATCCAATAACTGGGGTACCGCAGGCCATAGCTTCTATTGGAACTAAACCGAAGGGTTCATAGTAAGAAGGCGCGCATACCACACTTGCTGCTGAATAATAATAGGGCAATTTTTCTCTTTTGATTGAGCCTAGAAAATTCACATAGGGTTCGAGTTTTAATTCGTCAATAATTTTTCTTAATCTCTGAAGTTCATAATATTCGGCATTGTGGGTGCGGCTGCGAGGATGGCCACCAATTATTTTCAAACTAAGTTTTTTGGGAACAAACTGCCCTTTTTTGATTAGATTCTTGAAAGCATAAAGCAGGGTACCTAAGCCCTTGCGCCATTCAATGCGGCCTACATAAAGAACAATGGTCTGTTTTTGAGGCCAGCCAGTATATTTATGAGCTTTATCATGATTGATGGGCTTGAAGATCTTAGGGTCAATTCCCAGGGGAATAATTCTAATATTTGTCCCGTTTGCTCGGTAGTGTTTTAGCATATCTTGCTTTTCAAGGGGGCTAGAAGCTAGGATAATATCGGCTTTTTGAAGTATTGCTTTTTCTGTTCTTAGTCTGTTTTTAATAAAATCGGAATTAAAATAGCCACTGCTTACTTTTTGCTCATCAATGTTTTTTAAGGCTTGATATTTAATGCGACCGAGGGAATGAAAAATTTGAATTAAGGGAAGATTATAAATTTCTCGAAGCCGTAAACCTATCCAACCAGACATCCAATAATTAGCATGGATTAAGGAATAATCAAGATTTTCCCGAGACTTAAATTCAATGATGTTTTCGGCAAATTCTGTTAAATGATCAGCAATTTCATCACGAGGTATTTTTTTCAAGGGGCCAGCTTTAATTCTGATAACCCTGGCTCTCCGGTTGATGCGGCTCACCTGCTTTTTACGTGGATTATTCCAACGGGTGAAGACATCAATACCCCAATTGTATTTACTAAGATTTTTAGCTAATTCCAAAACATAAATGTTTTGCCCTCCACTTTCTAAACCACCCACAGGAGCGAGAGGATCAGCATGATCAGAAATGACCATAATACGTTGATTTTGCATAATTCTTTGAGAAAATGGGAAAAAATGAGAGAAAATGAGGTCAACTCCCTTTTTCTAATTTACTTAAAAAAACAGAGCTGACCCCAATTCCCCCTTGACCTCTAGATTGAGCATACAACAAAAAAGGTCAAGATACAAGACTTGACCCTAATTACTAAATCTTTTACCAATTAGCTAAATTCATTGCAAGTTCTAAATATCTATCTTGCCTTTCTTTAATATCTTCAATCGTGTCACAAATATTAACATCAAGCTCTGTGTGAGTGCAATAACTTCCAACACAATCATCTCTTTCTGGTTGAGGAAGTAATTCACAAATTGAAACATCTCTGCTTGTTTTGGCTCTGTCTTTTATACAGCAAGGCAATTCAGGATGCTGATCACAAAAAGCAATATCTTGCTCAAAAAAAGTTAAACAATTTACAATATTATTGCAAAGAGAAACGTCCCTTGCTTTCAACGCAAAACAAGCATCGCTATCCTCCCAATCAACAGGAAACTCGTTGCAGTATTCTGTTTTTATTTCATCAGATTTATCCCAGGCATACAAATTAGTGATATAATTCATATAACATTTTAATTTTTCATCTTCATTTTTTTCTGCTGTTTCTAGATAATCAATATCATCACAAAATTTAATATTTTTACTTGATACTGAAAGTTGCAGATAACAAACATGTTTTGCTTCTTTAGTCAAAACTGATTTACAATAAGAAGAGTCTTTTTTTGTAAAAGCCAAACACATTAATTTCTCATTTTCTTCGTCCATGCCTTCACAGAATCTTTCATCATGATTTACAAGGGCAAGACAATGATATCTTTCACCATAAGGGGGTTGATTTGACAAAGGGATTTTTTTGCATAATTCATTTGAAGGATTGTCTGGTACTTCAATTGCTTCTAATTCTTGATTAAGTCCTTCATCATCTTCCTCAACCATATCTGTTGAATCACATTCATTCATATCTGAACTCCACTCACATTCTGAATGGGACAAACATTCTTCCTGATTACCATCATAAGCTGGACAAAAAATTTCTGATTCTTGGCCCACATTATTCTCCTCTCCTGAAGAAAGATTTAACAAGAAAAAAGCAATAGCTCCAATTACTAAAATACCTATAATCAATCCAATTATCGAAATCTTTTTCATCTTTCCAAGTTAATTACTTTATAAAGTTTTTGATGTCTTGCGGCCTTAATAATATGGAGAGGTCGGCATGTTTTTGCATGCCAAAGGATGGTGCATGGGAAAATCCAACATATTCTATATTTTTACCTTTGTGTTTTATATATTGAATCGCAGGAATTAAATCTGTGTCAGAACTGACAATAATAGCTGTGTCATATTTATTTTCTATGGCCCCAACAATTAAATCCACTGCTATTTTAACATCAGTTCCCTTTTCTCTAATGCGACCCTTGTCGTACATGACTTTACCCCTTTTTACGGCAAATCCATCATTCTGCAATATAGCAAGGAATTTTTGCTGACTACGCACCATCTTTTTGCTTTTTGAGCTGTCATTAAAATTTCTTACAATTCCTACATAATATCTCATAGATTCGCATTCCCTATGATTTATGAGGTAATTACAAAATTTTTTATAATCAAAAATTTTATTCTTAGGAAATGCGACCTGTTTATCCTTTAAATATTTAAAAAAGTTACTTCCATCGATGTAAATTGCTACTTTGTCCTTTTGCACTTTTGGAATTTTCATGTATTGATAACTACTTTTGATTAATTGTAGCATAAAAAAACTACCCTTGTCCAAGGACAGGGGTAGTGCTCATAGTACTTATAGCATATACCTTTTATAATATAAAGTCAATAGAAATCGAAAATAGCTTAAGCCTGCCTCGCCTTTAGGCAACGCAAGGCGGGTAAGCCATTTTTAAGATTAGCCTGCCCTGAATCCTGTGTGGTTCAGGGTGGTGCGCGGGTTAGAGCCTGTTTGGCAAAATCACTTAACCCGTTTTAGAATCTCTTTTATATATTTTTCTTTAGCAGTAGCGTATTGATTTCTATCTTTGTGATATCTTTTAAAAGATAGCTGTTTTATTTTTAAATATTCTTGAGCTTCTTTTTTATGAGTTCTCATATAATCTCTAAAAAACAGCATCTCTTTGTATCTTTTGCTATTCTTTTTCACAAGATGAATATGAGTATCCCCATATTTGGTAGGTCCAATTCTACTTAAAAATATTCTTTCTTTTTCTTCTGGATGAATATGAATAAATCCCAACTCTTTTAGTAAATTTACAGTGCTTTTCTTTTTTCTCCAATCTTTTATTGCAATCATGATGTCAATTATTCCCTTGCCGCCCAACCCAGGAACAGCCGTACTGCCGATATGATGAACTTCAACATCAAAAAGAGTTTTTAAAATATTCTCTTTTTCTTTTTGAAAAATCTCAGGAAACTTTTTATTGTAAGAAAATAGTTTGACTTTTTGCATATTAAATAATTCTAACAAAAAACCGCCTTCTTGGATGGCAAATCTGTCCCTGAAGACCGTCTACTGAAGGTTAATTTATTCAACCCTCTTGTATGTCAAAATCAACACAATCAACCCAAGCACATTCAAACCAGCGAAAGTCAGAGTAAGGTAACGGGAATCGAAAACAGGAAACAATTCAGAGGCCAAAAGGCCGATGGTTCCAACGATGAGCAGGATGAATGGAATGATTTTCATATACTCCCATTATAACAAAAGACTGCTATTGGGGCGAGTTTCCCTGGGTGCCTGCCCTGCTGAGCCTGCCGAAGGGTTAGAACCTGTTTTGGGGAAGTTTAGGAATAAAAAAAAGACCTAGCTTAAAAATCTAGGTCATTATTTCGACAAAGAAAGTCTATCCTGGTTTGTAATTCTTCTGCCATCCTGCTAGGAGGTCTATATATTCCTCCAGGAAAGTCTTCCTGCTCAAGAAGTCTTTCTTTGCGAAAAACTAAAAAGGCTTTCAACTCCTCTGCGAAGCCGAATAGACAAGCTAACAAATCAGCGCGACATTGTGATTCAAATTCCAAACCCTCTGTCCTACATTCTATAGTTGCTTTTTTATCGGCGGGTATCTTTTTCTCTGCATAATGCAGAAGATGTTCCGCACATTCGTGCGCGTAGAGCCCAATTAATACATCATCAGGAGCAGAAAAAAACTCCTCATCAAGAAAGCAGGTTCTTCTCAGATTCTCCATTAACCCTGGCGAGAAGTAAATAGACATAACATAGGCTGAACCTTGACAAAAAGTGGGGTGCACTGCTACTCGGTTTACTAATGTTCCGTCGGTATTCAGACTGAGCGAAAGAGATTCATTAAAAAGAACAGAACGATACCTGATGATTTCACCTCCTGCCCGACCAAACACTTTGAAAACTGCCCCTTGAAAATACTCGTGGACCTCTGGACAACTAACTAAGCCTAAGATATTACCAATCTGAAACCGTTCTCGGACATAATAGAATAGGTTAACCTTATTCTTTAAATATTCAAGGACTCTCTGCACATCCTCCTCTCGCCATTCCATAACCCTCCTCCTTAGACTGAAATGTCCCAAGATAATCTCACTAATCAAAGTCTATTTAAC
>SDBT01012524.1_pt1 | contig 13627 bp, 10 predicted proteins | sample 2277101 | NCBI WGS metagenome assembly SDBT01 (sample SAMN10404973, study PRJNA504765) | marine sediment metagenome | isolation source: marine sediment core GS10_PC15, 103 cmbsf | place: Arctic Ocean: Southern Knipovich Ridge | collected 2010
CAAGTAATTTAACATTATCATCTTCACCAAATTCGATTTCCGGTGTGGGCATACCTGTAGCTTTAGTTTCTATTCTGTAGTAGCACATACCATCAGACTCCGAATAATCAGGACCTTCATATATCTCCAGCTCTAAAGTAGGGGCTTCACCTGGAGCTAGACATGTTGCAGATAAACCTATAAGGGAAATAGCGAGAATGACTGCAAGAGTAATAAATACTTTTCTTTTTTGCATGATAACCTAACTAGTGATTATTTATAAAAAATTCCATAATAGCATACCCTATTATCAGGACATATGATATAAATATTTTAAATAAATATTGATTAAACAAATTTCAACTTATTCAATAGAAGTGCGCCTTTTCTAATATGGTCCAGCTAAGATTCATGTGGGCTACCATAGATTTTTAATGGAATAGCAATTATGATTATTTCTATTGTGCTAATATGTATTTACGTAATTCCTGGAGGCGGCACCCCGTATCGTTATTAAGAGATAGCAGGATTAAGAAGAATAAAAGAAAATAGTTAATAAATCAGATATTAAATAATCAATGATTCGAGTCCTCCATGCTCTACCCCATTACTTAAAATATAAAGATTGAGTTTAAAAATAAAGATGCCTACTATTTAATTAATATTATTTAGTTGTGAATTGAAAGCCTTTACTTTTAAATAATCCAATACAAGCATCCACTATTTTTGGGTCGTATAGTTTGCCCTTATTTTTCTTTATTTCCTCCAAAGCTTTATCTATTCCCAGTGCAGGTCTGTACGGTCTATGAGAAGACATGGCTTCAACAACATCTGCAACTGCAATTATTTTTGCTTCCAACATGATCTTTTTATTTTTTAACCCTTTTGGGAATCCTGAACCATTTTCTCTTTCATGATGCTGGAGAACAATCTTTGCAAGAGGCCACTGGAACTCTATTTTCTTTAATATTTTATACCCCTCAGTTGAATGAGTCTTTATCATACTGTATTCTAAATCTGATATCTTGCCTGGTTTTGAAAGTATCGAAGGAGGTACATTTATCTTCCCTATATCATGTATTAGTGCTGCTGTATGTACCGCTTCAACTTTATTCTTGTCCAGACCTAATTCTAATGACATTTTTTTCGCGAGTTTTGCTACCCTTTTTTGGTGACCCGAGGTGTAGGGATCCCTAGTTTCTACTATAGTGGCTAATGTTTCCATAGTACTACTTAAGGCTTTTTCGGTTTTATAATAGCTTTTTTTTAATTCATTCTCGGCTTTTTTTATTTTAGTTATATCCTGTACTGTTCCCAGTGAACGAACCGAATTTCCTTTTTTATCATATACTGTTTTGCACTTTTCATTTACATACTTAATCCTCCCACCTTTAAACAATAATCTGTGGACTATGTCGTAGGATGTTTTATTTTTAACTGAATCAGAATAGGCTTTATCTACAAAATCCCTATCTTCAGGATGAATCATATTAAGGAAAGCATCATATGTTGCCCTGAACTTCTTAGGATCTATTTCAAAAATCCTATAAATCTCATCTGACCAAAACAGTTCATTATTTATTAATTCTAATTCCCAATGTCCTATCTGAGCTACTCTTTGAGCTTGTTTTAAGTTCCGTTCACTTTTACTGATCAATTCTTCTGCATTTTTCTTCTCCGTTATATCTGTTATAACTTCAATTACTTTATCCTCTTTCCCATCATAGAAAGGAATGGGTGCTGAAAGTACATTATAGATTTTATTATCACTTCCTCTTTCTTCTCTACTAAAGGGTCTTTTTTCTTTTATTGCTTCTTCTATATTGCACTCTTCACATGGTTTTTCAAAACCTTTATATTTCTTATAACATATTTCCTCACTTGATAATTTTCCAAAAGTGTCTTCTAAGAGGTTGTTTTGATAATAAATTTTGTGATCTAATCCAACTATGTCTATTCCAATGCCTGCATATGTCAAACCATCTATTAAAGACTTAAACTTATTCCTTTCAGATTCTATGTTTCGTTCACTCTTTTTCTTTTCTGTAATATCTTGCACTGTTCCGACCATTATTTCTGGTTTACCGGATTTATTATAATACCGTTTTGAACGAACTCTGACATATATCTGTGATCTCTCTTTGTCATTAAGAATCATTCTATGTTCAAAGTCTAGTGAACTATTGTTACCAATCAAACCAAAAAGATTATTTTGCACAAAAACTTTATCTTCCGGATGAAACATCTTCACAATTGAAGCAAAGTCATTATTAAAATTCTTTGGTTTCAATTTAAACATTCTATAAAGTTCATCGGATAAAATTACTTTATTCGTCCTGAAATCTAGATCAAAATGTCCTAGGTGAGCAATATTTTGCGCCTCTACATGCCTTTTTTCACTTTCTTTTAGCTTATTCTCGATATTTATTTGTTCTACCATATCGACAACAATTACTCTAAATCCAGTAATTTCACCCCTTTTATTTTTTATAATACTGGTGTGAGCTAATGCAGTGAAAGCAATCTTATTATTTCTTTTTATGGTATATAATTGTCTACCAACTTTTTTTCCACCTAGTAATTTAATAAAATTTTTCTTTAATTTCTTTTGATCTTTTTGATCTACTATTTGAAAAATGTTAAGACCCTTTTTCAAATCTTTTCTGCTATGCCCAATTTGACTGAAAGCTCTTTTATTCGCATAGACGATATTTCCCTTAGGATCAATTTCCAGTATGATTTCAGGTAAATTCTCAACTAGGTCTTTGTATTTTCTCTCAGTTTCCTCTAATGCCTTTTTTGCATTTTTTTCATCTGTAATATCCCTGAGAATTAGCATCAGCTCTGAAACTTTACCTTCTTTTTTAATTGAGCTAATAATAGCCTTACCAAAACGTATTTTTTTACTTTTTGTAATATATACAAATTCTTCTTCTTGGAGGTTACTTCCCTTAAATTTGGAGACCAGCAGCTTTAGACATTTTGGAATATCTTTTTTTCTTATCGTGGGAAGTTTAGATATATGTTTTCCTACTATTTCACCTTCTGAATAACCAGTCAATTTTAGAAAAGTAGGATTACAAAAAGTAACTATTCCTATTTTACTTACAGTAGCTATTCCATTGGGAGAAGCTTCTACAATGCTTCTATACCTTTTATTATCACTAATTGAATCTTTATTAACTATTTTTTTAATAGTCTTTTGTGAACTTTTAACCATTATATTTTAATTAATCTATTATAAGTATTATTAATATAAGTATTTTAGTACTTATAAAATAATAACACAAAGGTATTTATAATAAATAAAGTGAGTTACAAAGCTAAAAAATACTCTAAGAAAATTTCAGCTTACTTAGCAGCAATAGCATTTCTAATCGGGTTACAACTAACTTTTATGAGGTTTATTGTTTACTGTTTATCAAAACTGAAGTTTATAAATATCAAAGTTTTTACCATAATTTTTATGCAATTTGTCAATTACACAATTATTGGAGGCGGCACCCGGACTTGAACCGGGGATAAAGGTTTTGCAGACCTCTGCCTTACCACTTGGCTATGCCGCCCATTAACACAAGAAGATATTATAAAATAAAAACCGCTAAAAGTTAAGACACCAAATATAAAAAATCAATCTTGGAAAATACCATCTACCATTTCACCGCATTCTTTGCATGCTCCATTTACCATTCGATCATCAACTATAGAAAATCCTGATCTTTCCAAAACAATCTTTCCGCATTCAACACAGACTGTATTCTCATTTCTACTATCACTGATATTTCCGCCATATACATATTTTAATCCAGCCTTTTTACCAATTTCAATGGTATTTTCAATGATTTCAATACCTGTCGCCGGTAGTTCCGATTTATATTGTGGATAATAAGCACTTATATGCCAGGGGATCGATTTATCTGTATCTGCCAAAAATCCTGCAATACTTTTTAGCTCCCGGACGGAGTCATTGATCCCGGGAATTATAAGAGTTGTAACTTCGACCCATATGCCTTTTTCTTTCATCGTTACTATATTATCCAGAATCGGCTTAAGTCTCCCACCTATACTCTCCTTATATGTCTTATCGGAAAAACTTTTTAGATCAATATTAGCTGCATCTAAAAATGGTTCTATCATATTAATGGCCTCCCTGGTCATAAAACCATTGCTTACAAATATATTCTTTAAGTCACAACTACTCGCCAATTTAGCTATCTCGTAAGCATATTCAAAAAATATTGTTGGTTCCGTATATGTATAAGATATACTGCTGCAATTATATTTTATTGCATGTTCAACTATCTCCCCTGGAGCAATATCTCTTCCCTCAATCACTCCTGTTTCACATGGTGTCTGGGATATTTGGTAATTCTGACAGAAAAAGCATTTAAAATTACACCCGACAGTTGCGATAGATAGTGAATTTGATCCTGGAAGAAAATGAAATAAAGGCTTTTTTTCGATAGGGTCGACAATTTCAGAAATAAGCTTTCTATACACCAGGGTGTATAATTTTCCATTCCTGTTTTCTCTTACACAGCATTTCCCCTTCTCACCATCTTCTATTTTGCAGCGGTGATTGCACAGGTCGCATCTTATCTTCATATTATTTAATTTTTTATATAGATATGCTTCCTTCATAATGCTAAAATTATACTTTATTTATGGATATACTTGTATTATCTCAAAAAGCTTAATAATCATGACATTATATTTTTCATTAGCTTATTGAATTTTATTCTTTATTTAAGTTATACTAATTCCAGTTTAAGTTATGCATATCAAATCAGAAATGGAGCATTATGCCGCACGTAATAGTGAAACTTTGGCCTGGAAGAACAACAGAACAAAAAACTGACCTGTCTAATAAAATCATTGAAGCTTTGAAGACATCCCTGGATGCAACTGACAGTTCTATCTCTATTGCCATTGAAGAAGTCCCTGAAGAAAAATGGAAAGAATCTGTTTACGACACTGAAATAGCCGGGAAAGACGAATTATTGTACAAGAAACCAGGATATACTCTTTAGAAACAGAGCAGATTCCCTTAACATTGTATGTGCTTAAAATATAATTGTTTATATTAAAAGGACGTCCGATTATGTTGAAGCAAAAGGAAGCATGGATTTACTTTATAGAGATCCTGTATAAAAATAATAAATTTGAAGAAGTTGTAAAAGCATGCGAGGACGCACTAAAAAAAAATACTGATCTAAAAGAAGCCTGGTATTATACTGGAATAAGCCAATATAAATTATCTAATTTTAAGCAGGCTGAATATTCTTCACTTAAAGCATTGGAAGTAGATGATAAATACATAAATGCAATGTTTTGTCTAAGTGTAAGTCTTTTTCGTCAGCAGAAATATAAAAAAGCCGAAAAATTTTGTAAAAGATTGCTTGATTTAGATAATAGAAATAAGCAAGGTTTACATAATTTAAAGATTATATTACATAAACAGAGGAAACTGGAAGAAGCCATGAAGATCAATAGAGAAATAGAAGAGCTGGAATAAAAGCACTATGCTGTTAGGGAACGGATTCCCCCCTTGTTTGGTGAAGAGCCAGAGCCAGAGCCGAAGAGCCAGAGCCTAATGGTGTCGGAGGGGGGACTTGAACCCCCATGAACAAAAATGCTCACAAGGCCCTCAACCTTGCGCGTCTACCAATTCCGCCACTCCGACATTATATAATCAAATAAGTACTACTCTAATACCTATCCTAAAAACGCTTCATAATTTTAAGGATTATAAATTTATATGTCAACAAACAATGTGTAAACCTGTTGTTCTGTGATATTGTAACAAATAATTTATAAATCATTATCATAAAGACTCTCCCCTATTCTGTTGGTTTCAGGGAAAGTGCAAGATGCTCCATAAGGTTTCCGGGTTTGATCAATAGTTCAATATTCTTATTCTCTTCCAATTCTGACATAAGTTCAGGATCAACAGGCACACTCAATGCATCTATTTCACCTTCTTTTAACATAGCTATCAGATTATTTATGTCAGGATCGAATCGTATGACAAGTCTTTCTATATCTGGAGTCTCACCATAATAATTTTCATTTATTTTGAATATTAGTCTACCGTCTTTGTCGTATTCTTCTATTTTATACGGTCCATTTGATATTATTTTTTCATAAGGGAAATCATCAGGATTATAATAATCAAAAAAACCTTCTTTGTATACCTGGTCAAAAAGTTTCTGCCAGTTATTCACGCTGTCATTAAAGGATATATAAAAGCCATTTTCATCGATGACATCTATTGCCTCTATTTTTTGATAATCTTCATCCAGTCTGGAATAATACCCATTTTCTTCCATATATGTTTTAAAATACTCAAGAGTATATTTAATATCATAAGATGTTATAGGGGTGCCATCTTGCCAGAATATCCCATCTTTTAATTTTACTCTTATTGTCAGTCCAGGAACCCCGGTATATTCTTTTTTTTCATAACTATAATCTTCCAAAAGCACAGATTCGTATGAACCGTCAGGAGCACTCGTCCACAAACCTTTGAAAAGAAGGTCATTAATAAAATATTTTTCAAAACCACTAAAAATATCTATGCTATCAGATTCATACCCTATGATTATCTCTGTCTTTTCACCTTCAGGAACTATTATGTCGTAAGGCAGTTTCCATTTATCTATATTAAGGAATAGTTTTTCTCCAAGTACTTCAAGGTCAACCTGTCTTAAATTATTATTATATGCGAAAACAAAAAGCCTGCTGTAAAGTGGAAGAATCACTGCATCTTTTGCAAGTATGTCCTGTATTTCAATTATTTTTTCCTTTGATAAATCAGTATTGTTTAAAATAGATGTTTGTTTTAGAAGATTGTCTACTTCAATGCTATTATACCAGTAAAAATTCTCGCAATTCGCATTTTCCTCAGTTTCCATTGGTGGTATTTTGTTTGAAGCAAAACTGGTATTTAGATCCTCTGCATCAAAAACAAACATGGACCAGAGCCCCAGCTCATAATCCCCGCTATAGATCCTATCCTGATATAATTCCTTTGGCGGTGTATTAAATATCCAGAGATTAATACCGATCTTTTCCAGGTCTTCCTTAATTATTTTTTCAATTATTTCCTTGGTTTCACTATTATCCACAGAACTAATTGTCAGATATAATGGGTTTTCAATTCCATAACCAGCTTTCGAAATATACTCTCCCGCTTTTTTAAGATCATAACTGTATTCTGCCCATGATTGATTCCAATATGGTGAGTCTATGGGGAAAAGGCTATTAGCTACCTGACCGTAGCCCCCAAATAATTCATTTATGATCCTGACACGATCGACTGCATGAAAGATAGCTTTTCTTATATCTATATCGGAAAGCTGGTTTTTGTCCTGTCTTGCCTTCATCTCTAAAAACAACTCTTCTTCACTCAAGTTTATTTCAGGACCATTGAGTGATTCCTCTTCTTCGTTTAAATTATTTGAGGATAAAAGTCCAAGGTCATCAACGGAACACCCGAGTAGCGGTATTGATGACATGGTTAAAAAAAGAATAATTATAAGAAAATATATTATTGTTCGAATTTTCCATTTCATACAGGCTACTATTTTAATACAAATATTTTAGTTTTTGAAATTAATTTTTTATTTCTTTTTGGATATCTGGAGGTAAAAGATTATTATGGCAGTTATATTGACTTACCTGCAAAGAAACATGCAGCATAATGCTCTCTGCCATTTTTGTCATAGTTTTTCAGAAGTGGTATATCCCTGCTGCAAATATCCTTTGCTATAGGGCATCTCGGGTGAAATGTACAGCCGGAAGGAGGATTAAGAGGACTTGGTACATCTCCTTGTAAAACTATCCTTTTTCTCTGCCTTTCCAATTTGGGGTCAGGTATCGGTACTGCTGAAAGAAGTCCCATAGTATAGGGATGAAGTGGCTTTGAATAAAGATCAGCACTATCAGCTATTTCTACAAGTTTACCAAGATACATAACACCCACCTTATCACTGACATGCTTTACAACAGATAGATCATGAGCAATAAATAGATATGTTAGATTAAATTCTTTCTGTAGGTCTGCAAGGAGATTAAGGATCTGGGCCTGTACTGATACATCCAGTGCAGATACAGGCTCATCGCATAAAAGTAATTTTGGTGTGAGGGCAAGTGCCCTTGCAATTCCTATTCTCTGTCTCTGCCCGCCGCTAAATTCATGAGGATACCTGTTTAAATGTTCGGGATTTAGACCGACTACATCAAGCAGTTCTCTAACTCTTTTTATCCTCTTGTTTTTATTACCGATTTTATGTATTTCAAGTGGTTCACTAATAATATCACCGACTGTCATCCTGGGAGACAATGATGCATAGGGATCCTGAAATATTATCTGTACATCTTTTCTGATCTTAAACATCTGCTTATTGTTTAGACTAAAAAGATCTTCTCCATCATAAATAACTGACCCTGAAGAATGTTTTATCAATCTGAGTATAACACGCGCTGTAGTTGATTTTCCGCACCCGCTTTCACCTACCAGCCCAAAGGTCTCCCCTTCATTTATAGAAAAGCTTATACCATCAACTGCCTTTATGATACCGGAGCTGCTCCGAAAGAGGAATCCTCCCCTCAGGTTGAAATATTTTTTTAAATTTTTTACTTCCAGAAGTGTATTATTATTCATATATAGGTATTAATTATTTTCTGTTCTTGTTTTTAAAATATCGCTGGCTCTGCAGCACCCTACAAAATGGTCCTTTTCGATTTCTTCAAAGGGGGGGCATTCAATGGTGCAGGCATCAGTGACAAACTCACATCTTTTATAAAATGCGCATCCCTCAGGTAAATCGATAAGGCTGGGAGGGGAACCGACAATTGGCTTTAACTTATCTCTTTTTTCTTCATCCAGCCTGGTAATGGAATTCATAAGACCAATTGTATATGGGTGTTTGGGTTTATAATATATATTATCAACCGTAGAAAACTCCACGGGTTTTCCTGCATACATCACCAGCACACGTTTCGCATATTTTGCGACTACCCCAAGGTCATGGGTTATTAAGATGATTGATGTATTGGTTTTTCTCTTAATCTCATCGACTAGTTCCAATATCTGAGCTTGTATAGTCACATCAAGCGCAGTAGTCGGTTCATCGGCTATCAATATGTCAGGTGCATTAGCTATAGCCATAGCTATCATAACCCTCTGCCGCATACCTCCGCTGAACTCATGAGGATAACTTGAGAGTCTTTTTCTTGCTTCCGATATACCGACCATTCCCAGGAGTTTTACAGCTTCTTTTATAGCATCTTCTTTTTTTAACTTCCTGTGTATTATCACTGATTCCATTATCTGGTTCCCGATATTATATACAGGGTTTAGTGAAGTCATGGGATCCTGGAATATCAGTGAGATACGGTTTCCCCTGAAACTCTGGAGATCTTTTTTGTCTAATTTTAAAAGGTCTTTCCCATTAAAAAGTATTTCACCGCTTACTATTTTTCCGGGTGGTTCGGGAATAAGCCTTAGAATAGATAATGCTGTGACACTCTTACCAGACCCTGTCTCTCCGACTATTCCAAGGGTCTCTCCCCTCTTCAAGTCAAAACTCACACCGTCCACTGCTTTTACTACCCCATCATCAGTGTAGAAGTAAGTTTTAAGGTCCTTGACCTCTAAGACTTTATTATTTGTTGAGCTATCTATCATATTTTTTAAATAAAATTCTTTTTTTTATACCAGATAGATCATAAATTTTAATTATTTGTTTTTCATTTTAGGATCAAATGCATCTCTTAGGCCATCGCCAAGAAGCACAAAACCCAGTACAGTTATTACAATAGCAATTCCGGGAAATAACATCATCCAGGGTGCTATATCAATAAAATTCAGGGATTCGGAAAGCATTTTACCCCATGCAGGCGTAGGTGGCTGTACCCCGATACCAAGGAAACTAAGTGCTGCTTCCACTATAATGGCAGTACCTACATTCATTGTAGCAAAGACTATTATCGGTGCCATTGCATTAGGAAATATATGTCTTATTATAATCCTTGTATTGCTGGCACCAAGTGCTCTTGCTGCCTCGATATATTCCTTATTTTTTATTGATAATATAGAACCCCTGAATATCCTTGCAAAATATGCCCACCCCAGAACTCCAATAGCAATAAAAATATTCACGATCCCGGAACCAAGTATGGTCATTATAGCTATAGCTCCAAGTATATAAGGAAATGCAAAAAATATATCTGCTATCCTCATTATTATGGAATCAGGCCATCTGCCAAAATACCCGGCAAGCGCACCAAAAAATAGACCCAGGACTAAAGAGATTCCTACTGCTATAATGCCTACCTCTATCGATATTCTGCTTCCATAGATAACCCTGCTAAAGGTATCCCTGCCTAATAGATCTGTTCCAAACAGATGAGTCCTGCTCGGGCCAAGTGATGAATCTTCCTTTATCCTTGACGTAGGTTCATATGGAGCAAGAATAGGCGCAAATATTGCAACAAATACAAGGAATAGGACAATTGCCAGCCCGAGTATTGCCAGTTTATTCTTTTTAAGCCTTTTCCAGGCGTCTTTGTACAGGGAAGATCTTGAATATTTATTATCAAGTATCCCGGGTTCAATAGTCCCCTGCGCTTTTTTTTCAATTACCATAGATCAAAATATTTTCTATTAAATTAAAACCCTTATCTATTTACATAAGCCAAAATCGAAAACAATGATCATCTATTTATGGCTATACATTAATTTCTTTTTTATGATATCTTATTCTGGGGTCTAGCATGGCATAAGCTATGTCCACGATAAGATTTATAAATACAAATATTAAAACCAGGATAAGTGTGCCTCCCATTACTACCGGGGCATCCCTTTGCAAAATTGCAAGATAAATAACTCTTCCAACACCGGGCCACGAGAAGACAGTTTCTGTAAGTATTGCTCCGCCCATAAGCGCTCCAAGATCAAGTCCAATAAGTGTGATGACCGGGATAAGGGCATTCTTAAGTGCATGTTTACCGATTACTTTATTAAATGATAATCCTTTTGCATAAGCAGTTGTTATGTAATCATTCGATATGACTTCCATCATACTGCTTCGTGTCATCCTTGCCACATATGCAGTAGAAACTGAAGCAAGGGCTATGGCGGGAAGAATATAGTAGCGGATACTCCCATCACCCATTCCTGATATGGGCAAAATACCCAATTTCAGGCCAAAAACGACCTGCATCATCATCCCCAGCCAGACAACAGGGATACAAACGGCAAGCGTTGTAGATACAGTTACCAGGGTATCCCAAAAACTATATTTTTTAACAGCAGATATTATACCTGCAAAAATTCCGGTAATTATTTCGATTATGATCGCAGCCATAGCAAGCTTGACGGAATTGGGGTAGTGATCAAGAAGGATGCTGTTTACAGAGCGCCGGTAACGATAAGATTGACCCAGGTCTCCCTTAACAAGCCCTGTAACATATCTCCAGTATTGGACATATAGAGGTTTGTCTATCCCCATTTTTGCACGCAGATTTTCCAGTACCTGCTCGGTTGCTCCCTTTTGAAGTATCAATCGTGCGGGGTCTTCGGGGATTACATACATCAACACAAACAATATCAGGGTTATCCCTATAAGTACCGGCACTATTTGAAGCAAGCGCCTTAGTATGTAATATATCATCTGGTTTAATTTCTTTATATCAATATGCAGCCTGTATCATATAGATACAAGCTGCATATTTAATGCTCAAGAGCTAACAGAAACTATCATGACATCTGGTAAGAGCAGATTTTAGCTCTTTACTCTTTTTCCAGATATACAGTGCTCAGGTCGTAATTCTCAGCAGGTGACAGCTCAAAGCCTTTTACATAATCCTTAATTATTCTCCTGCTTCCATACTGATACACAAGTATAAATGCAGAATCATCAAGGACTATCTTCTCGATCTCTCTGTATTTAGCTATTCGTTCGTCATCATCCTTTATGCTCCTTGCTTCGAGGAGCATCTGATCCACCACAGAATTATTATATCCCTGATAGTTATCGGCTGATGTGGAATGGAACAATGGGAAGAGGAAATTGTCCATGGTCGGATAGTCTGCTATCCATCCAAGTCTGAAGAAACCAATATCTCCACTCTGAAATGCATCCAGGGCAGCACCCCATTCCATTCCGACTATTTCGACCCGCACGCCTATATCGGCAAAGTCTGCCTGCACGGCTTCAGCAACAAGTTCATGACCGGAACCTATGTTTATTCCAAACTCTATTATAGGTAAGCCTTCGCCATCAGGGTAACCTGCCTCTTCAAGTTTCAGTTTGGCCATTTCCGGATCATAGTTATATTTGGACTGGCCTTCAACCCATCCAACGATTCCCTCTGGCACAATACCTGTTGTCACAGTTGGCACTCCCTCGGAAATAACATCTATGATATTTTGACGGTCAACTCCATAATTAAGCGCTTCCCTGAGTGCCAGGTTGTCCTTAAATGGTTCTGCCTCATAGTTCATGGCATAATAATAAATTCCCAGCTGAGGAGCTATTATTGCCTCATCACCAAGTTCCGGATCATCTAATGAAGCCTGTATTTTACCCTGTGGTATTTGGGTATAGTCTAGATTTCCTGCTTTATATTCCAAAAATCCTGTGTTTTCATCAGCAAAAATCACATATTTTACTGTTTCCAGTATGGCATTTTCGCCATAGTAATCATCAAATCTTTCAAGAATTATATACTGGTCATGTTTCCATTCGATAAGCTTAAAGGCTCCAGTACCATTTACATGTTCGCTGTATTCATCTCCCCACTCTTCTATATCCTCTTTTGCAACAGGGTAGAATACTGTATGGCCTAAAGTATTAACAAAGTCGGCATAAGAATATTTAAGAGTAACTTCCAGGGTGTAGTCATCAATCGCTTTGACTCCTTCAAGAGTATCCCCTTCACCAGCCAGCAGCTCATCATATCCTAAGATGGGATCAAGATGATATGCCAGATAGGAAGCAGTTTCAGCCCGGGCGACTCTTGACCATGAATAAACAAAATCTTCAGCGGTTAATTCCCTGCCACTGTGGAATTTTACGCCTTTCTTTAATTTAAAGGTATATACCAGTCCATCAGCAGACACATCCCAGGAATCTGCTATGGCCGGGAATATATCCCCTGTAATGGGATCATATTCTACCAGACCATCAAATATCTGCCTGGCCACCTGTATACCCTCGCTCTCATAGGCATTAGGCGGATCAAGTGATACTGGTTCAATTAAAAAGGCTCTAAATTCTCCACCAGCTTTTTCTTCCTTTTTGCAGCCAAATGATAGTGTTGCAATCATTGCCACTGCAATACAAATTGCTATTGTCGCGATTAGTTTCTTAGGGATTTTCATTCAAGCCTCCTTCTATTTTGAAGAGATTAATTAATAAACTATATGACTCCCGGAACAGTTCCTCCCTTCCTGTAAAATCTCAATGCGAAATATTTAATTTAATCTTAATATCGGATAATACGTTTATTTTTTAAATAAATTATAAAAGAATAAATAGTGTAACTGTGGTGGCAGCAAATACTAATCCAAGCACTACTGTTATTCGATCAAGATTTTTTTCCACTATTCCGGACCCATCAAAGGTATCAGCCATTCCAG
>SDBT01012525.1_pt1 | contig 13626 bp, 13 predicted proteins | sample 2277101 | NCBI WGS metagenome assembly SDBT01 (sample SAMN10404973, study PRJNA504765) | marine sediment metagenome | isolation source: marine sediment core GS10_PC15, 103 cmbsf | place: Arctic Ocean: Southern Knipovich Ridge | collected 2010
AAAAAAAGCCGTCGCCATAATGACACCCGAAGAAAAACAAAACGCCGATACTTTGACTGATGAACAAATAAAAAGAATCGCCGGTGACGCCGATGTTGACCCCGCAAACTTCGCGATTTTTATAAACGGCTACGCCCTACATTGCAAACGTGTTTCGTGAACCCCAGTGTGGATGCACGGAAATTGATTATAGAACGATAAAAAAGGAGACACTTATGGCAGTTAAGTTGAGAATGACCAGGATAGGCAGACGGCATAGGCCGTTCTTTAGAATCAACGCAATCGAATCACGCGCGCCGCGAGACGGGACAATCCTCGAAAAACTGGGGCACTACGACCCGATTGAAAAAGACCAGGCCAAGCAGATTGTGCTCAACATCGAACGAGTAAAGTACTGGCTTGATAAAGGTGCGATACCATCTGATACGGTCTCCGATATCCTGCTAAAGAAAGGTATCAAACATAAATATGCGGAAGAAAAAGCTAAACGCAGGGCCCGCGCGAAGGCATTGGCCCGCGCCAAGGGGCGCTTTTTTACAAAGGCTGAAAAAATAGCCGCCGAAAAAGCGGCGAAAGCCGTTGATGAAGAAGTCGAGGCAAAAGCCAAGGCCGAAGCAGAGGCAAAAGCAAAGGCCGAAGCTGATGCAAAAGCAAAGGCCGAAGCTGATGCAAAGGCAAAAGCCGAAGCTGATGCAAAGCTCGGCGCTGAAGCAAAAGAGGAGGAAGAAAAGGCCAAGGCCCAAGCTAAGGCGCCTGAAGAAAAACCAAAAGCCGAGGCGCCAGCACCGAAGGAAGAGCCAGCCGAGGCCAAGGCTGAAGAGACGGAAGAAACACCACCGCCAGAACCGGTTAAGGAAAAGGCCCCACCCAAGCCTGAGCCAGAGGCCAAAGAGGAAGTAAAAGCCGAGGCCGAGCCGGAGCCCAAGCCGCAAGTAGCTGAGACTAAACCTGAGGCCATTGAGGAGAAACCAAAGGCCGAGGCACCAGCCGAGGAAGTAGGCGCCGAGAAACCAGAAGCACAGCAAGAGCCAGCCGAAGCCAAGGCCAAACAAGCAGAGGAAACACCACCGCCAGAACCCGTTCAGGAAAAAGCCGCGGCCGAGCACGAGCCACAAGCCAAAGCCGAAAAAGTAGAAGAAGAAGCCCAAGCCGAGGTTAAGCCCGAAGCAGAAGCAGCAACGGAAGAGCCCGCTGAGGCCAAGGCTGAAGAAGCTAAGGAACCAAAGGCCAAAGCCAAGAGAAAAGGCAAAGCTGAGAAAACTGCGGTAGAAGAAGAAGCCCAAGCCGAAGTAAAAAAGCAACCATCAGAGACTCATCATGAAGCTGAAATTGCGACCCAGGCGCTGAAGGCAGTTAAAGAGAAGATCAAGAAAAAAGCCAGAACCGCTGAAGTGGCAGAGGAAAAGGCCGAAGCCGAGACGGAGCCAAAAGCCAAGAAGAAAGAAAAGCCGGTTCGAAAAAAGAAGACGGACACCGGTGATGAGAGTTGATATCCTGACGCTTTTTCCGGAGATGTTTGAATCGGCCCTGGGCCATTCGATACTAAAGCGAGCACAGCAGGCCGGCAAAGTCAACATCCACCTGACCAACATAAGAGATTTCGCCAGGGACGATTATAAAAAGGTCGACGACAAGACCTACGGCGGCGGCCCGGGTATGGTTATGATGCCTCAGCCGGTCTTTGATTGCTTCGAACACGTCCAGAAGCTATCGCCTCAAGCCGGACGCGCCATCCTGCTCTCGCCCCAGGGACAAAAATTCAACCAGGCAAAAGCGGCAGAATTAAGTAAGGAAGAACGTCTGATTCTAATATCAGGCCGCTACGAGGGCTTTGACGAAAGAATCCGCATCGGACTCGGTGCCGAGCAAATCTCAATCGGCGATTATGTCTTGAGTGGTGGTGAACTGCCGGCTATGGTAGTCGTCGACGCCGTTGTCAGGTTACTTGCTGGCACACTTGGTGATGAAGATTCTGCGAAGGATGATTCCTTCAGCGATGGGCTTTTGGAGTACCCCCAATACACAAGGCCACCAAGCTTTCGCGGCATGAAGGTACCCGATATTCTTCTGAGCGGCGACCATGCCAAAATCGCCGAGTGGCGACGGGAACAGGCCCTCGAACGAACAAAAAAAACCCGGCCTGATTTGCTGGAGGGCAATAACAACAGAGAATGAAACCGAAAGAATTAAGTCTTCGGAGATTTCTGACTGTGGCGGCCGGTAGTGCTGTGGCAACGATGATACCTTCCGCCGGATGCCAGGGCGAGCTGGCTGGGAACCCAAGTGCAAGAGCAAAGCGGCCGAATATCATCTTCATTATGGTCGACGATATGGGGTGGGCGGATTTGGGTTGCTACGGGAGCAAAGCCATAAGCACACCTAATATTGACCGGATGGCAGGTGAGGGGATTCGGTTTACGGATGCCTATTCTGGTTGCACGGTTTGTGCCCCGGCTCGGAGCGTCTTGATGACAGGTTTTCATACGGGGCATACTTCTGTTCGCTCTAATACCAGTGGCGTGCCATTGGAGGATAGCGACATTACCATCGCGGAGGTGCTCAAGCAAGCTGGTTATAGGTGCGGTGGATTTGGCAAGTGGGGACTAGGTGACGTCAGAACGAGCGGTGTGCCGGAGAAGCAAGGGTTTGATGTGTTTTTCGGATATTATCATCAGATTCATGCTCACGATTACTGGACGGATTATTTGTGGCGGAACAGCGCGAAGATAGAGATGTCAGGTGAGAAAGGAAGCGCGGAGCGATACACCCACTACAGGATATTTGAGCAAACGATGGATTTTATTCGACAGAACAAGGACAAGCCGTTTTTCTGCTATGCTCCATGGACTCCACCTCACGGCAAATTTCAGATACCGGAGGATGAGCCGGCGTGGGCGATGTATAAGGACAAAGAGTGGCCAAAGGATGCCAAGGTGGCAGCAGCGATGGATACGATGGTAGATGAGCATGTCAGGGAGCTACTTGCTTTGCTTAAGGAATTAGGGATTGATGAGCGGACGGTTGTGTTTTTCTGTTCCGATAATGGGGCGGCCTTTCGGTTCGAGGGGGTGCTTGATTCGAGCGGACCTTTGCGCGGACGAAAGCGAGATATGTATGAAGGTGGAATTCGCGTGCCGATGATAGTTAGATGGCCCGGTAAGATACAGGCCGGGCAGGTAAGTGATCACGTGTGGTATCTTGCTGACGTGATGCCGACATTGGCCGAACTGGCAAGGGCGGGCAAGTATGTGCCGAGCGGGACCGACGGTATTTCGGTCGTGCCGACACTCTTGGGGCGGGCAGAAGAGCAAAAGAAGCACGACTATCTCTACTGGGAATGGCATCTGTATGACTGGTCAAAGAGAGAGAACGTGCCAAACGGTTTGATGCAGGCGGTGCGGATGGGCAAGTGGAAGGCGGTGCGGCACCGTTCGGATGAGGCTTTCGAACTTTATGACCTGGAGAAGGACGTTGGAGAGGAAATCAATCTAGCGGGCCAACACCCCAGGGTTGTGAGGAGGATTGAGGCGTATATTAAGCGTACGCGTGTCGAGCCTCGGCCCCAAATTGAGCCGGAGATGCCGGAAGGAAAGATGTTTCGTTAGGTGGATTGGAGGGGGATACTGGATGAAAATTACACGCCCCCTTCAAAGTGCTTCCTTATGCCCAAAACAGCGAAAAACAGCCAAAATACGCGACTTGCGAAAAAACGCTTGTTCGCATGCCAAAAACCGATATACTATTTGCTGGGTACTCGATAACAACCCAAGTGTGTCGACTGTAAAGCCGAATCAGGAGATAAACAGTGAAAACAGAGCTGTTAGACGCTGTCGAAGCAAAAAGCCTCAAAACCAATATACCGCATTTCGAAATAGGCGATATCGTAGATGTCCGCTGTAGGATCAAAGAAGGCGACAAAGAACGCGTTCAGGTATTCACCGGCACCGTAATTGCCCGCCGGGGCCGCGGAATTAACGAAACCTTCACCGTGCGCCGAATCGTAGCCAACGAGGGCGTCGAGCGAATCTTCCCGCTTCATTCACCAAATGTCATCGATGTCAAGCCCATTCGAAGCGGCAAAACCAGACGCGCAAAACTCTATTTTCTCCGCAAGCGAACCGGAAAGGCCGTCAAACTCGCTCACAGACACGCCAAGCATACGGGTCCCCGGTAACTCATGATAGGCCTGGAATTGTTTGCTTTGCTACCCAACAGACGCAAGCTCCTGGCCGACAGAAAAAAACTCGGGCGCTGGGGAGAAAAACGCTCTGAGAGATTCCTCAAAACAAAAGGTCTCAAAAAACTGGCCCGAAACTTCTCCGCTAAGACCGGCGAAATCGACCTTGTCATGGTCGACACCGACCGGACTATTGTCTTTGTCGAGGTCAAAACCAGGGCCGATGAAAGTTTCGAGCCCGTCGAGTCGGTCATCACACCTTCCAAAAAAACCAGGCTGCGCAGAACGGCCCGTTATTTTCTTGCAGCCCACAACATCGAAGACAGACCCTTTCGCTTCGACATCGTAACGATAGTCCTCGGCCAGTCCGGACCACCACGCATAAAACATTACAAAAACGCCTTCGTGCCTTAATTCCCGCTACGCCAATCGCTCCTCGCCGGATGCCGGCCCCCCCGCATCAGCCCCCGCCGCCGGCAGCCTCCCGCGCCAACTGGTCATACGTCTTCGAATCAACTATCGGCGCATAAAACGTAGGATTATCACGGCAGTCGTAGAGATACATCGCTCTTGCAAAAAGAGCCAGCAGAAATATTCCAACCCCTATCCAAAATCCGCCACTGTTAAAAATGCTCGCAATCCTGCTGACAACTTCATCAAAACGATTACCCCCCAACTGACCACCCCTTATCTCTATTCGGTCTTTCGACCTTCGGCTCCTTTTGCTCATACTCGTATGTTACCACTAAAGGCGATTTGACAAAAGTCAAACGTAGCTATTTACCGCCCCTTTGCTTCGTCAAAACAGCATCCAGATTATTCTTCGCCTTTGTCTGTTTGGGATTAATCTCAAGTGCGCGCTGGTAGTGCTTTATCGCTTCATCAATCCTGCCCTGCAGCTCAAGTGCGTAGCCCAGACCGTACCAGGCGTTATCATCCTCAGGCCGTAACTTAAGCGCCTCACGAAAGTACCGCGTCGCCTCGGCAAAATTGCCCTGCATCATCAGCGCACCGCCAAGATTATTATATGCTTTAGCAAAACCAGGTTCTATCCGCAGCGCCTCACGATAATGGCCTATCGCCTCCTCAAACTTATCCTGCGCCGACAGCGCGTTGCCAAGATTGTTATGCGCCCTGGCGTGCTCCGGCTCGGCACGCAGAACCGCTCGATAGTGCCTCATCGCCTCCTCCACTTCGCCCTGCTCCGATAGCGCATTGCCAAGATTGTAGTGAGCTACCGTATAGCCCGGATTTATCTTCAGCGCCCGCCGATACTGCCCGATGCCCTCATCTGTCCTGCCACGTGCGCAAAGCGCCTTGCCAAAGCCCGTATGGCCGATGTAATTGTTCTCGGTCACTTCAACGGCGCGTTTGAATAAACTAAAGCTGTCCTGCCAGTGACGCACCTGCAATCGCGTGCAAAAAAGCATCCCTCCAACTACAAAAACCGCCAACACTGAAAGGACAATCTTACGATACCGCCACTTGGCTGACAGCTCAGCAGCACCCCAGGCAGCAACAACAGCAATACCAATACTCGGCAGATACGTATACCGGTCTGCCCTGGCCTGAGTGCCTACCTGCACTAAACCAATCACCGGAACCAGCGTCCCCACGTACCAGAACCAGCCGGCAAAAAGGTATCTACGTCTCGACGCTAACACCACCAGACAAATCGATATCCCGAAAAAAAACACCGCCGCAAGAACAGCCGGCCATACCGACGATTTGCTAAACGCATAAGGATAAAATACCGCCAGACCGCTCGGCCAAATCATCTTGCCAATATATACCGCGTAAGAAATGAAAGCATTGCCCAGGCGAACCCCAAAAGGAACTGCTTCTACTTGAACTACTGCACCGCCCCTTTGCTGCACAATAAAAGTGACAACACTTGATACCACCGAGAGAACAAACAAAGGCACCTTTTCAGCAACGAGACGACCGAAGCTCCACCGCCCAAATCGCTCCAGAGGCCAAAAGTCCAACAGCAGCAGCACAAAAGGTAAAGTCACCAGCATTGGTTTGGCCATAAGACCTAATCCAAAGACAACCAACGTCGCCGCATACCAGCCTGCTCCTCCGCCTCTGACATAGCCCGAATACGCAGCAAGTGTCAGCATCCAGAACAGCCCGCTTAAAACGTCCTTGCGCTCGGCAATCCAGGCCACCGATTCGACGTGCAGCGGATGAAACGCAAAGACCGCCGCCACAAAACCGCTGGCCCAAAGCGCACCGGTCATCTTCCTCAAAACCCCAAACAGCACAATCGCACTTACTATGTGTATGATTAAACTCGTGACGTGGCCCCTGCCGGCACTGAACCCGAACAGCTCACAATCAAGCATATGGCTAAGCCACGTCAACGGATGCCAGTTGCCCGAGTGGAGCCCGTCGTAAAAGCCCAGATAAGTCCCTCACGGGTAAGCCCTGCCTTGACATAAGCGTTCTCAGTTACGTAGTGGTTGTCATCGTAATCCACATACTTGTACCCGTGAACAGGCCAAAACGCCGCCAAAGTCCCCAACACCAAAAACCCACATATCAAAAGTTCACGATGCTGTCGAAATGCCTTACGCATATAGTTATGCTACCCTCAAATTCATACCGGTAAAAGCCCAATCCAAAATTCGAAACTTTTTTGTTTTCGACCCTACCTACCTGAAAGTATATTGTTGGTAAACTGAATGCGACAATCGCCCAAAAAACCGGTTAACGTACGAGCCATAAACTATGCAGTTGATTGATACACACTGCCATCTTACCTTTAAGCCGCTTGCCGAGGACATCGAGCAGGTTTTGCAACGCAGCAGGGCCGCTGGCGTCACCACCTGGATTACCGTCGGCACCGACGAACAGGACAATCTAAAAACCATCGAACTTGCAGAACGCTTCGACAATATCTATGCCGCACTCGGCATCCATCCACACGATGCCAAAAGTGTGACCACCGAAAAAATAAAAAACCTGAAAAAGCTCGCACTAAACCAAAAAGTCGTTGCCATCGGTGAAACAGGTCTCGATTTCCACTATGACTTTTCGAAAAGAGATGACCAAATAAGGGTCTTCACCCAGCACCTGCAAATCGCCGCCGAACTAAAGCTCCCCGTCATTATCCATTGCAGAAAGGCCTTCGACGAGACGATGGATGTCCTCGAGCGGTTCGGCTCAGATGTCAAAAAGGTCGTCTTCCATTGCTTCAGCAACTCAGCCGAGCAGGCAAAGATTGTCCTCGACAAGGGTTTCTATATCTCTTTTACCGGCGTGGTTACCTTCAAAAATGCCGAAAAGAAACGCCAAGCCGCCAAGCTCGTGCCGCTCGATAGATTAATGCTTGAAACCGACTGCCCCTATATGTCCCCCGAGCCGATGAGAAAGCAAAAGACAAATGAGCCTGCCCTTATGATTCACACCGCCAAGTGCCTGGCCCAATTAAAGAATATGGACCTGGCAGATTTCGCAAAAGCCACCACCGCCACAGCACGAAACTTCTTCAACCTGCCAGAGCCGTGGAAACGTACGACAAACAAAATCGATTCGTCTGTTTAGCCATCGCTGCTGCGGCGGCCTTATCCAAAACCGTCCGACCGGCACCCCCCAAATGGTCTTCTACACACCTCCAGTATCTACAAACTGTCTTATCCGACCAAGTGTCCAAACACCTTACAAATGCCCTTTATCCGCACTACAAGGCCGCTTTCCACCCCTCAACTTGACTTTTTGGGAACCCGTCCTATATTAAAGTAGCCAGCGTCTGTGTAACCTTGGACGGTGCGTCAGTTATGGTTTCTTGCAAAAGACACACAGGCTTTTGGCAAGCTGTGGTTCGAGGGTATAAATCGTCTTAACCACCGAATACGGTCGAACTGCAATGTATGGTTTAGTCGTTTATTTTATTTCTGGATGACCACAGTCGCACAATTTTTAGGGGATGTGCGGTACAAAATATGCCGGGACTGTTTGACCAAACGATAGTTAACCAAATCCAGCAGGCCAACGATATTGTTGACGTGGTAGCCGAACATATCAGCCTGGCCAGAAAGGGCAGGGAAATGGTCGGCGTATGCCCCTTCCACGATGACCATCGCCCCAGCCTCTACGTCAACAGCCTCAAGCAAATCTTCAAGTGTTTTGCCTGTGGCGCCGGCGGTGACGTCTTCAAATTCGTCCAAATGCGAGAGAATCTCTCTTTCCCACAGGCCATAGAAAGATTGGCCGAACGAGCGGGAATAAAAGTAAAGCCCGTAAAGACCGCCAGGGCAGACGCCAAGCCTAGCGCAGACCAAATCGACCCCAACAGGCTCGCAAAGGTAAATGCCTGGGCCGCCAGGTACTTCGAGAAAAATCTCGCTGACAAACAAAAAGGCAAAAACGCTCGCGACTACCTTGCCCAAAGACAAATAACCTCTGAAAGCATAAAAAAGTGGCGCCTTGGACTGGCTCTTGCACAAAATGACTTGCTCAAAACCGCCAAAACCGACAATATCCCTACCAGGCTTCTCGAACAGGCGGGCCTCGTTCTATCTCGACTGGACAGCGGGTTCGGCGATAAATTCGTAAACCGCCTGATGTTTCCCATCACCGACGTAACCGGACGGGTCATTGGTTTTGGCGGGCGTACTCTCGACGGCGCCGATGCCAAGTACATAAATTCGCCCGCAACAGCTCTGTTTGACAAAAGCAGCTCTCTATACGGCCTCGAACAGGCCAGGCACCAAATTGTCGCAACAGGCCAGGCCATTGTCGTCGAAGGTTACACCGACTGTATAATGGCCCACATTAAAGGCTGTACCAACGTCCTCGCAACCCTGGGAACCAGCTTTACACCCGGCCACGGCAGAATACTTCGCCGATACGCTAAAAAAGTGGTCTTGGTCTTCGATGGGGACATTGCCGGCACAGAAGCCGCCAACAGGGCCCTCGAAGTCTGTCTGGCCCAACGCATCGATATAAAACTCGCCGCCATCCCACAGGCAAAAGACCCGTGTGATTTCCTGCTAAGCAGCGGCAAAAAAGCCTTCGAGCAATTGGTCGACGACGCCGTCGACGTCTTTCAATTCAAATGGGATAGACTCATAGAGAATTTCGGCGGCGATGAGACTCTCGCCGGCAAAAAGGCCGCCATTGAAGAGTTTCTCCAGACTGTCGCTACTGCCGTCCAGGCGGGCAATCTGCCGCCTATAGACAGAGGACTTATTGTCAACAGGCTCTCGAAAATTATCGGCATTGGCAACAAACAGATAAATGCCGAATTAGCGAAAAGAGCTGCAAGGGCCGAAAGAGCCACAACCTATCACCTCGAAAACCGGAAAGTCGCAACTGCGAACCTGGGCAGCGGCCTCTTCGCCGCCGCACAGCGAGAGATCCTCGAAGTGCTGCTTAATGAACCTAAACTCTTTGAGAACGTAAAACAAAAAATAACGCCCGAGCTCTTCGACGTACCCGTTTTGAGCCGGATTGCAGCAGTGCTGTTCGAAACCCTATGTAGTGAGCCAAAGGCATCGCTGGCCGATATACTCGCCAGAACCGAGTCGCCCCAGGCCGCCGGTCTTATTGTACAACTGACCGAATCCGGAGAAAAAAAAGGCAATTTCGAGCCCCGGCTCGCCGGTGCCATCGCCGCCGTACAGCGACACCTGATGCAAACAAAGACCGATATTAAGGAAATAAAAGACGAAACCAAGTTTCTGCGCCATCGCGCCAAAAATACCGAAAAACAAAACCCACATCGTCTGGGAATGACATAGTAATCAATTGATGACCCTAAGGTCTGATTTTATAACTTATCGTTAAGGGTACCGATTGTGGCAAAAAAAAGAATAAGAGCTACCAGGCCGGATACTGAGAGCAGAAATGTCCAGGCCGACCTCCAGAACTCTGCCGCCGCCAAACTCAAAGCTACAGAGCAGCATATAAAAGCCATCACTGAAAAGGGTAAAAGACAAGGATACCTCACTTACGAGGAAATGAACGAGGACCTGCCCGAAGAACTCGTTACGCCTGCTCGCCTGGACAACTTGCTCGCTACCCTCGACGAAATGGGAATCCACCTCGTCGATGAAGCCGATGTCGAAAAGGAAGCTGAAGAGCAATTCAAAGAAACCGGTGCCGGTAAGGGTGAACAGCTCAAAGAGGACGAGCTGCTCGAAAAACAGCTCGCAGGCGACGAAGTCGCCCGGCGAATAGATGACCCCATCAGAACCTATCTGACACAGATGGGAGAAATCGATCTGCTCACAAGAGAGCAGGAGATTTCACTAGCCCGAAAGATAGAGCTGGCACGCATGGCATTTAGAAGAAGAATGCTGGAAAGCGATTACTGCGCCAGAAACGCCGTCGAGATACTCCAGCAGGTCCACGAGGGAACGTTGAGCTTCGACAGAACCATGAAGATTAGCACCGCCGAGAACCTCGTCAGGTCCGTGATAAGGAAGAGAATGCCGGGTAATATCGAAACGGTAAATAAACTGCTCAAAAAGAACGCAGCCTTGTTTGATAAATTGTTGGAGGAACAGGCCGGCAACGGTGACGAGGCACCAGAAAAGTCGACCTTAAAGAAAATGTACAGGAACAAGCGAAAGGTCGCAACCCTCCTGGAAGAGCTCAGCCTCCGAACCAGCAGAATTCAACCAATGAAGAGCAAGCTTCACGGCATTTGCCAGAAGATGTACCAGCTGAAGCAGATTATGGCCGAGGGCGTCAATGAGAATGTCACCGACGAAGACCTCGAGACTGTAAAGCAGGAATTGGCGGGACTCCAGGAATTGGCCAGCGAAACACCAAAGCAGCTCGACAAGAGACTCAAGGCCATCGAGAGGGTCTTCAACCAGTACGAGCAGGCCAAAAGAACCCTCTCCGCCGCAAACCTCAGGTTGGTCGTCTCCATCGCCAAAAAATATCGAAACCGCGGCCTGAGCTTCCTTGACATAATCCAGGAAGGCAATACCGGCCTGATGCGAGCCGTCGATAAGTATGAATACCGCAGAGGATACAAATTCAGTACCTATGCCACCTGGTGGATTCGACAGGCCATAACCAGAGCAATCGCCGACCACGCGCGGACCATCCGAATCCCAGTCCATATGATAGAGACCATGAGCAGGCTCCGCACCGCCGGTAAGGTCCTGCTGCAAAAATTCGGCAGAGAGCCTACTGTCGAGGAAATCGCCGAAGAGGCCGAAATGACCATCGAGGAAACTCGCAGGGTCCTGAAGATTTCAAAGCACCCTATCAGTCTTGACCGGCCCATCGGAGAGAGCGAGGACAGCTATTTCGGTGACTTTATCGAAGATGACGATGTCGATTCACCTGTCGCCTCCGCTACGCAGGAAATGCTCAAGGAAAGAATAGATATGGTACTCAAAACACTTTCCTATCGTGAACGCGAGATTATCAAGCTCCGATATGGAATCGGTGACGGCTACACCTACACCCTCGAAGAGGTAGGCAGAATCTTCAAGGTGACCCGCGAGCGGGTCAGGCAGGTCGAAGCAAAGGCTATACGCAAGCTCCAGCATCCCGTAAGGTCACGAAAACTCGAAGGGTTCCTCGACCACAAAGCCGTCTAAAAAGAAACTCCATCGAAAAGCAAAGCCACAAAACCCTAAAAGCTAAAACCTAATCGGTAAAACCTCAGGCCAACAGTTTCGGAACTTCACCAGACGCACGGGCAGACCGTGTTACCTTTTTCGGTTTTGAATGTGACCCTTACAACTGGTAAAATACATCCTGGTATGAGCACCGCCACATTAGTTACCTTTGTCGTTTATTTCGCAGTGCTGTTGGGAATCGGTTTTTACTTCTACCGCAAATCCATCAGCATAGAGGATTATCTGCTCGGAGGCAGGGACATGGGAGCGTGGGTAACAGCGCTATCGGCCCAGGCCAGTGACATGAGCGGCTGGCTGCTTATGGGCCTGCCCGGTGCCATTTACCTCGGTGGAATGACAAACGCATGGGTAGCAATAGGACTTTTTGTTGGAACAGTCCTGAACTGGAAGCTGGTCGCGGGCCGACTAAGAATTTATACCCAGAACACCAACACGATAACGCTGCCCTGCTTTTTCGAGCAGCGCTTCGGCGACCCGACCGGCCTGTTGCGGGTCGTCTCAGCCATCGTGATTTTGATATTCTTTACAATATACGCATCCTCCGGCTTGGTGGCCACCGGAAAACTCTTTGAATCCACTTTCAATGTCCACTACAAGGTCGCGGTAATCGTCGGAGGCTCCATAATAATCGCATATACTTTCATGGGCGGTTTTCTTGCCGTATGCTGGACGGACTTGTTCCAGGGCTCTTTGATGCTTCTGGCATTGGTGGTAGTCCCCGCAGCAGCCTATATGGAGGTCGGCGGCCTCGATGCAATAACAGAAGCTATGGCCGCCAAACAAATACAGGCAACTCTGCTACCAAAGGGAACAGAGTTTCCTGGGCTGATAATAATTTCGGCCGTGGCCTGGGCTATTTTGGCCAGCCCCATATTCTCGCCAGATTTATGAGTGTCAAATCCATCGGAAAACTGCCCCAGTCAATGACCATAGCCGTTATATGGGTCTTTTTCTCGCTTGGCGGAGCCTTGATTGTCGGCTTTATAGCAATAGCAATGTTTGACAACTTGACCGGCGGCGACGAAGAAAAGGTCTTCATCTACATGATAACCAAACTGTTCAATCCCTGGACAGCAGGAATAATGCTCGCCGCTATCCTCTCGGCGATTATGTCAACCATTGACTCCCAGCTTCTGGTCTCCTCCTCGGCACTGACCAAGGACTTCTATCAGAAGGCAATAAAGAAAAACGCAACCGAAAAGGAAATCATTTTGGTCGGTAGAATCTGTGTAATTATAATCTCGCTGATAGCACTTGCATTGGCGTTGCATCCCAACGACACTATCCTCGGGATAGTGGCCTACGCCTGGGGCGGTTTTGGAGCTGCGTTCGGCCCTTTGGTGCTCTTTGGCCTGTTTAGCCGCAAAACAAGCTGGCAGGCAGCACTGGCTGGAATGGTCACCGGGACCGTTGTCCTGGTCCTGTGGAAGCAAATTGGCCTAAGCGGGCACCTGTATGAAATCGTCCCCGGATTTATCGCCAATTGTGTGATGATTTTTTCTGTTAACATGATAGCCTCACAGAAAAACCGGCGCATACTCAGCCAATACGACCAGATTGCCAGGACAGTTAAGGGACGAAACTGATTAATAATAGGATTCAAGGAACAAGAGTAGCTGCAGGTTGTCAAGACAACTGAACAGGGCGATAGTTGATTTTTGTTTGAGAACAATATGAAAAAAGCGGTCGATGTTGTGTTGCTCCCCGATGAAACGGTGACGGACAGGGCCATCGAGGCAAACGCCGAACTGGTTCAAAAATTCGGGTCTGAAATCGTTCTGAACCAAAGAAAATGCCTCCATCACATATCTGTGACTATGGACTGAAACGACATTAGGA
>SDBT01012526.1_pt1 | contig 13626 bp, 26 predicted proteins | sample 2277101 | NCBI WGS metagenome assembly SDBT01 (sample SAMN10404973, study PRJNA504765) | marine sediment metagenome | isolation source: marine sediment core GS10_PC15, 103 cmbsf | place: Arctic Ocean: Southern Knipovich Ridge | collected 2010
ATGTCGATACGAGTGCCGGGTTCCACTTCAACTACTTCCAAACGGATACGGCGAGTGACATCGGCGGCTACTTCGACATGATCGACATGAGCATGGGGGAGATCGAGAGTTCTCATACGCTAGCCGCGGCGGGTGGCGGCGACGGGCAACTCATCGCATCATTCGCAACACCGCCCGGAGAGCCTGGGGTTCTTTCTCTGGCTGCAGGTCCGTACGACTTCCACTTCCACGCGGAGAGGACCGCGGGCACTAGATCTGTGAGGATGTACTGGGAGCTGTATAAACGCATCCTCGCTGGCACCGAAACGCTACTGGATTTCTCCGAGATGTCGGGTGAGATTACAGACAAGGCCGAGCAAGACCTGCACTTGACTTTGGGTGCTAATGTCGACTTCGAGACGACAGATAGGTTGGTCTTGAAGGTCTACGCGAATCTCGGCACGGGCTCCCCAACCACGGTTGTGTTGTACCAAGAGGGCACGACGGACTCGCATATTACGATAGGCGTCGATTCCTCCGTGCTCAATAACATATTTGTTCGGAAGAATAAGACCTTTCAAAAACTCATTTACATCGAGAACCCACAAGTCGGAGATGACTACCCGGTCAAATTAGACACTGCTACGGCAATCACGATCACTGAAGTATGGTCTAAAGTGAACGCAGCAACGTCCGTGACGTTCAATCTTTACTGGCGTTCGCGTGCTACATTCTTCACGTCGCCCGGTACTAGGATTGTTACCACTGATCCAATCGCTACAACGTCAGGAGAAACGACAACGGCTTTTGATGATGCAACACTCGTCGCAGACAGCGAGGTGTTTGCCGTGGTGAGTGCGGTTTCAGGTTCACCCACGAAACTCGGGGTAATCGTGGAGTACACGATAGACTGATGACGCTCATACTAGAAGATTTTTGCGGGTTCCAGTATCCGGACGCGATGCGACAGATTGAGTCCACGGCCATTGGTTCGGCCTGCTCTATCGTCACATCACCAGCTCCGTTTATCCCGATCGAGAACAGCGTGCTTAAACTCGCGCAACATGCAACTGGCTCGTTCCATCGCAGTATCGTCAGGCCCCTTTCGGAGGGTACGGCGTGGCCCTTCCACTTCTACGTTCAGTTCCAGAGAACCGGTTGGCCGAATACTAACAATATCCCCATGTACACGTTGGCGACATCGTCTGGCTTTTCACATATACAGTTGAACGTCGTTCCAAACGGGGCGTCCACGGATATAGAGGTCAAATCATCGGGCTTGGCTGCAACGGTATTCACACAAGCCAACGTGTTCCGAACGCCAGGCCGGTGGTACAGAGTCAATGGCGTGGTGTTGCTGGACAATACAGGCGGGGAATTGATCCTGATAGTTCACGACACCACGGACGGCCTACGGGTGGGTTATATCCCGCCGGGGACGTTGACAGGCAAGGACTTCTATGCTGGGACGGGCGAGATTCGGGTAGCATTCAATGGCGAAGGTGGGCCGTTTACACCGGCGGTCGACACAGATACATTCTATAGCTCTCAATTCTTATTCTCGGGTGCCAACACAACTCTGACCGAGGATGATTTCGTTAGTAATACGTTCGGCGACTTGGCGGTAATCGGTGCACAATCGACGAAGGATTCAGCAACGCCGGACGTGGATTTTAACGGGGATGCTGTCACGGATGGTTCACATGATCTCATTAGTAGCACCAAGTGGATTGATACTGGCGACGGTGAGTTGGGGGCCTTGAAACGTGCCAGGTATGGTACTGGTGCCAATAGTAATGGTGCGGTAGAGATAGCCCATCCCGGTAGTGACCCTCGCGTATTACTTCGATCGATTCGGATAGGTGGTTCTTGGTGTTGGATGCTGCGTGGGGAAAAAGGCGGCCTCACCATGGAGGTGCTCTACGGGAAAGTCGACGATTCAGGTAGTGGTTACACCGTGGATACAGTGATACTCGTGCCGGTCAGTGCGACCTTTGCTACGCCGTTCAAGATTGTCGAAGATGATTCGGGTGACAACATCCCTGCACTGGCCGATGATGCCGTAATAGGATTCCGCAACGCACTTTCGGGCAATCGCTTCATGGGAGAGGGTTGGGTCTTCGGTGTCTACGTGTTCCCGATTATAGGCCAGGTGTCACTTGGTAAAATATACACCGGAAGGGCCTCGCCGCCGAGGACGGTGCTATGAGCCTCGAACAATATCCTAGAGGCTGCGGAGGTTGCAAGGGTTCCTGTTGTTTTGGCTGTGGTGCAGGACGTCCACCGTGGGAACCTAATGAGCTGGTAGATATGGCTGCCAGGTTCAACGGCAACACGTCAAAGGCGGATGAGGAAGTAGCGGGGTCGGTACAGCTCGTTGACATTCCAAACGGCCGGTGCTCAAGCCTGAACACCGATGGCGAGTGCCAGATCGAGACAGACTACGGCTACAAGGCCAAGCCGCGGGTTTGCCGGGCGGATTACGAGGTCGGTAACGAACTGTGCCTTTTGAACCGAACGCACAAGGGACTGGCGTTGTGAAGTTAGCGGATTCGCCGCCACCATCAACAGGCGATGAGATCCGACGATAGCAACAAGGCCCCGCGGAGCTTCTTCAACGCCTGCTCCTGGATTTGCCGGACGCGCTCCTTCGTGAGCCCAACTGCGTCGCCAACCTCTTTGAGGGTGGACTGCCTCACCCCGCCCGATGGGTGCCTGTGTTGGATGATGTACAACTGGCGATCATCCAACTCGGCAGAGTTGGTGTCCAAGGCGTGGCGCAGGGCGTCGACGCGCAGGGCGAGGCCTTCGTCCGGGGCCTCTGCCGGCGTCTCCCACGCGTCCTCATAGGAGCTACACCGCTCATCTTCTACGCGACGCTTCCGGGAATACTTTAGCTGCCACAGGGTGCGCCGCATGCCGTTCACGGCGTAAGTGCTGAACCTGAAGCCCCGCCAGGGATTGAAAATCTCGACACACCGGATTAGGTTCTCCATCGCAGCGGCCTCGGCATCCTCCTCGAGGGGCAACCCCCGGAACGGTTTACTCGCCAGATAGGCCAGGCCCAGGTTTTGCTCGACGATGTAGTTCCGGATTGTGAGCCACCTGGCGTCCCATGCCTTTCGGTGGTAGCCTTTGGTCGTTCTCAGGGCACATGAGTGCAGGGCCTCGAATAAGACGTCCTGCGGGGTTTCGCCGGCCGTACCATCGGATATGCTAGCAGCGGTAGAGCGTGCCCTGGGAGCGGCCCTACGCCCCTTTACGCGAGCGTGAGGAACGTACCAGCGTCCGTCCGGGTTGGAATGGCGATTGTTGGCCATGCGGCTATCATGGCGTAATCGGGACGGGTTGCAACGGGGGGAAGGCTTGTCAGATATCACATGGCCTGTGAAATTAGTAGTGATATCTTGGCCAGTTATCCACACCCTGTGAGCAAAACGGTGGAAAAGTGCCCGTCCGGAATCATGCCTGTCAGCAAAGTGCCCGCAACGCACAGCTTTACTCACAGGAAGATGACAGGTAGGCAAAGGGTAAGCTCTTGCGCTGCAACGACTTACGAGAGTATCGCACACAAATCAGAGGGTATACTGATACTAATGAATTCTTAGAGTAGTAACATATGAATAGGGGCTGTCAGTTGTAACTCCGCTATAGGGGTTGACGCCGCGTCCATCCGTGGTATCGTATCAGCTGCTGTGGAGTGTAGCTGCGGTGGCAGACGCTCTGCTATATAATCTTCCGAAGAAACCGGCGTACACTTGCAATGTTGCCGGTTTTTTCTTGCGCGCTTCCCGCCGTCAATCATATCGGTGACGTCACCAACATGCCCCACAATCGCCCGTCAAAAAAAACTTGCCTGAGGATTTGCATCTGCCCGATTCGTGGGGTATCCTTCTAGGGTACAGGTGTCCCCACATGGGTACTAACAGGCGAAGCTAACGGAAAGGGAGACGAATATGAAGTACACGATTTTCGACCGCGAGGGTAATCCAATACACACATGCGGGGCGGGGACATTCGAGGGCGCGATCCAAAACGCTGTGGCGGCGGGCGTCAATTTGGAGGCCGCCGTTTTGGATAGTGGATGTTGGGAAATCGCCTACGGGTTGGAGCGGGAGAGAGCGATAGCAGCCCGCGCGGAGTTGGAAGCGTGCAAGGCCCCCGTTGCCCGTCTCGAGACCGAAGCGCGGCGCATGCCTCCTGCACCCGTCGCGGCTCCCGAGGTATCCTTCACATTCCGGGAAGCCACGGCCGATGAGCAAGCGGCACTGCGGGTCTTGGTTGCCGTTCTTTACGCTACGGCCAGGACGATACATGCCCGAGTGCTCTCGATTCAGGGGCAGATGTGCGCAGTCAATTACGAATCTGTTGCGGATGGCTACGGTGATGACGCGTCAACCAGCTACCGCGTACACGAGGTGGAGGAGAAAACGCTGGAGATGCTCACAGAGCTTGAGTCCCTCGATGCCGACCTTCGCAATAGCGCCGAATCGGGCGAGCCATGCGAAAGCTAAGCGCGGAAACAATCCGGCGGCTAATGCAGGAGCATAACGTCTCGGTAGAGCGGCTGGCGACACACATGGGAATGACCGTCGAGCAGGTGCGTACGGGATGCGAGGAAGGCGTTGCGGGCTCGGCGAGCAAAGATTGGCGGCGGTCTATCGGCGAGGCACGGTGGATGCCAGACGTTGGCAAATGGAGGCCGTAAGAGGTAGGGGCACGTACGAGGGTTAAACGATAATGGAGAATCTACCACCACTAGACCTGGAAGCTGTCAAACGCTGCCTCAAAGCTGGTTGCAGTCTACAGACGTGCGGCGAGCAGGTGATCGTGTGCAATGACCTTGGCGACGCTGCGGGTGAGATTACGACCGGCGTATTCGATGAGCTGCGCGACGGTGGGATCATAGAGCGCGAAGAGCGGGAGCCTTATGACGTGCATTGGGTGCAGGCGGCAAAGGAGGTGGCAAGTGCCTGATAGGCCAAAGATTCACGATCCACTGCTCACGGACTGGCGTATCGGAGAAGTGCTCGACAATGGCGGCTATTTGGTCCCTGGGGAGACACCATTATGCTGGCAGGTAAGGGCTGCGGATGGCACCGCGTTAGGTTGGTGTGGGCAAACGCGAGTGGTCGGCAGGGTGCTCGATGGCCATGCGAAGATATTCGGCGTGGACTACGACCCCGACGTATGCCTCAAATGCCATGTGGAGCTTGAGGCCCGTCCCCCGACGTGCGATTACTGCGAGAAACCGGCGACGACGATACACGGCACGGATAAATCGTGCGATGAACATAGGCCCAATGGAGGAAACGATGAAGACTAAGAGGCGCAGCATACAGTTGCCCATAGAGGTGCACGACGTAGTCACGAAGCTGGCGGCTGCACCACCGAGGCCGATGAAAACGGTCACGTATCTGATTGGTTTGATACGGGCGGCGGCGAAGCGGAATAGGCTGCGGAAGCGGTCACGGGTGAGAGGAAAATGATAACCCTCGACGAAGCCACGCACACGTACAGAGTAGACGGCCGAGTGGTGCGGTCCGTTACCCAAGTGCTCGCCGATGCGGGCATGGTGGACACGCGGTTCTTCACTGAAGAGGGTCGGGATCGCGGTCACAAGGTCCACATGATTACCGAGATGTACGACGAAGGCTCGCTGATCGAACACAAGGTGCCGGACGATCTGAAGGGTTATCTTCGAGCGTGGCAAAAGTTCCTCCACGATACCAAGGCGGTGGTTGTCGAGACCGAGAAGATGGTTTACTGTCCGACGCTCAATTACGCGGGCCAGTTTGACAAGATACTGGAGTGGAATGGCCGCGATTGGATTGCCGACATCAAGGGTCACACGAGCGTTGCGTCCGAGCGTGTGCAGACCGCGGCTTACGCAAACTGTAAAGCAAACCCTCTACCTCTGGACCGGGTTGCGATTCACTTGCTACCGAATGGCAAGTACCGCAAAGAGACTCACGGCATAGAGGACTTTGAGAGAGACTTTGACACGTTCCGCGCGGCCTTGGTGATTTCACGATGGCGGCGGGAACACATGAAAGGAATGATGGATGACTGAGACAGGGATTCAGACAGTAGACGTTGCGGAAATTCAGGAGAGGCACCAGCCGCTCATAGACTGGGCGAATGCGCTCATGGTGGACTGCAACGACATCCTACTACAGGCGGAAACTCAAGTGGGGGCGATTGACGCAGCACGGAAGCGGCTTGGCGATGAGTTGCGACCGGGAATAAATGCTGCGCACAAGACACACAAGATTCTAACGACGCAGTTCAACGATTTAGATATGCCGCTTGCGGAGGCTAGGCGCATAGCCAAGAACAAGACATCCAACTTCCGGATGAAGTTAGAACGCGAACGCAGGCAGCAGGAAGTGGAGATGCGTGCAAAGGCATTCAAGGAAGAGGAAGAGCGTCGGCTAGAGCAGGCTGCCCAGTTGGAGGCCCAAGGTCATACTGAAGCAGCGGAAGCCGTCATCGATAAACCCATCGAGGCACCGCCGATAGTAGTGGCTCCCTTAGCCCCGACAGCCGAAGTGCGATACACGACCACATGGAAGGCCCGCGTGATGGCCAAGGCGGAAATACCGTTGGAGTTCATGCAGCCGGATATGGTGAGGCTCGGTCAGATAGCGCGGTCACTCAAAGAGGATGCCAAGGTTGCAGGCGTCGAATTCTATTCGGTGAGGACATGATGGCTCAGCTAGCGAAAACAACGAGAGTGCAGGAAATCAGGGACATACTGGAGCGACTGAAACCTGGAATAGTCCAAGCGCTCCCTAAGCACATGAACGCCGACCGCCTTGTGCGGATCGCAATGACGTCCGTTCGGAAGAATCCACAGTTACTCAAGTGCACACCAGAAAGCCTGTGCGCGTGCCTGCTCACCTGTTCGCAGCGGGGGCTGGAGCCGGATAGCTCGGGACAGCAGGCGCACCTGATTCCGTACGGTACAGAGTGCACCCTGATCTTCGGGTTCCGTGGCTTAATGGAGCTGGCCTTACGGCACAAGGATGTGCTGTCGTTCGACGTTCCCCAGGTGGTGTATAAGGGGGACGACTACGTTTACAAGCTCGGCCTAGAGCCCAAGCTCGAACACACACCCGGCACAGACACCAAGCACGCGGATGAAGACGTGGTAGCATTCTATGTCGTCGCGAGATTGGCCAGCGGTGCCACCCCGTTCGTTTGGATGTGGAATGAGCAGGTGCTGGCGGTCCGCAACGCTATCAAGGACTGGCAAAAGAAGCCGTGGAAGAAACACTACCAAGAGCAGGGCAAGAAGACGGTCATCCGGAGATTCTGCAAGGTGCTCCCCGCGAGTGCGGACCTGCAAGCAGCTTTGGGGTTGGAACTACAAACAGAGCTAGGCAAACCGCAGACGCACGATTACCCGTTCGTAGACGTGGAAATCGAAGCAGAGGCGGACGAACCGGAACGGTTATCTGTGGCGGAGTTGAGAGAGCAAGTCACAAAGCCCACAGCAAAACCGCAGACGAAAGAGAAAGCCCCGCCCCCGGCGCCAGAGAATAAACACAAGGCATTGCGGATTGCCATTCGGGCGAGGCATGCTGTCCTGCCTGTAGACCAAATGGAAGCTGCGTTGAAGAATGTCGGCCTCAAATCAATAAATGACATCGACGACATTGTTGACATCAAGGTGCTGCAAGAGGTCGCGGACGGTTTTTGAGGCAAGCCGACACCCCGCCCGGAGTTTTAGTCGTGGTCTGTAATCAACCACGGACCGCGGAGCGCATAGCTTGACCGGGCGGGGTTGTTTTTGACATTGGAGATCATCACGCGGGTGAGCCCATGGGAATTGGAGAAAGCGAACATGGCCGAGAAAGCGAAGAAGAAGAAGACTGCGAAGAGGGCAAAGGCTAAAGCGAAGTTGCCCTCGCAGTTGCTTGAAACAGGTGCCCTGTTGCACATCGCGGGAGTGGTGGAGGAGCTTTTAGCCTCGGAAGTACCGAACAGCCACCAGCGCGAAATCGTGCTCGAACTTGTGATTGCCGCGGGAGAATACGAACCGGATTACCCGCGGCGGTAGCAAGCAGCGGCGAAGGTACTTTTCTTTCGAGGTGAGATATGGCAAAGAAACGAGTCGCGGAACGGGTTGGCGATGAGCCGGGCACGGTACTCGAAAACATCGAAGAGCCGACCGACCCGCCAGCGGAGCCAACGGCGGAAGAGGTGCAGGACGCGGAGGATGCAGACGAATGAAACCCGCTCCGCAATGCGACGGCCAGCTATCGCTGATCCCCGAAGCGTGCAGCGATACGCCGGTACGTGTTACTGCGGTGAAGCCTAGCAAGCCGACGCCGAAGTCTCAGGCAGCCGAGATTCTGACGATGCTGCAATCTGGGCACGAGGTGTCCAATATGTTCATGGCGGCCAGCGGGATACTGAAGTACACGTGCCGGATAAGCGACCTGCGGAAGCGTGGCTACAAGATCACGCGCAGGAAGGAAAAAGGTGGCCTGTGGATGTACAAGCTGGTGCGTTCCTAACTCTTACGTGCGGAGACGGTGATGAGTGAGAAAAGGTACGTGGTTGGCTTTGCGATTGAAGATGCACAAGTGCTATTGATACGCAAGGCGCGACCTGCATGGCAGGCGGGGAAGTTGAATGGTGTCGGTGGAAAAATCGAGCGAGCGGAGAGGTCTATTGACGCAATGGTCAGGGAGTTCCGTGAAGAGACACAGATCGCGACGGCGCCAGACTGTTGGGAGCTCAGAGCGCAGGTCGCATGGAATGACGCGCACGTAGACTTCTATGTTGGGTATCTTCCATTGCTTAGTCGGGCAGAGTCAAACAACGACGAACCCCTAGCGATCGTGGGGCTACGAACACCGCCTCCCGACGTGCTACCGAATTTGCGGTGGCTGATTCCGTTGTGCTTAGATGGGACCACGGGCGTTGCAGCTATACGCATTTACGCTCCGGGGTCCAAGGTCCCATAAAACCTGTTACGGAGACGGTGATGAAAGGAAAAGAAAGGAAAGACACATGATACCTGAATTCAAAGGCGAGGCAATGACATTTCGCGACCAGCTTGGTCCGGCGATGGAGGTCACAGACCCCGAAGAAGCTGCGGAGTATTATCGCAAGTACGTTGACTGGTTGGTGTCGGCCAACGGGAAGTCACGCGAGTATAACGACGGTGTAGCCCGCGCGAACCTCGGTTACTTCGCGGGCTACTATGACAACGAGACACGGGAACGCGTAGAGAAACTGTTCCAATGTGCCCATCCCGTGTTTGGGGCGATTGCCACTAAGGGTCCGCCAACGCCAGAGGAGGCGTTCGCGAAGGGCGTGGAAGCAGGGACTTCAGCTAAGGCTGCGAGCGAGGCCCGATAAAACCTGTTACGTTGCAGACGATTATAGAACTTAACGAGAAAAGGAGAAGAGACGATGGGAAACAAGACGAAATCCGGTCCAAGGCTGAGGGCGTACGTGTACGCGGAATGGGGCTACTGGCATGGTTGCGTGCAAATACTCAATTGTGGTGCCGCGTTTGGGCTGAAGGATGACGTGAAGTGCTATCACAAGCACTCTTGCCCAGCGAAAGCCCTGATCTGTGCGGACAAGCTGTGCGATCGAATAGCGGCTGCCAAGTAACCCCCGCCCCGCCCGCCTAGCCCCGAGAATGGCCGTTCGAGGAGTGAATGATGAGCATCAAGGATACAGCAGCTTACGACGGTGGTGGCGAATACCCGTTCCACCTTTACACCGATCGCGAAGATCACAGGGGCGTATTCCTCAAGTTGACTGACGTGGACTTCGATGCCACGCAGCACGGTGTCACGGTGCTGATACCCTGGTCGGTCTGGGAGAATATAAGGTATGCTGAGGTGTCCGCCCCCTCATTGCGGCACAAGGGGCGATAATGCCCGTACGTTGCACACTATTATAGGACTTAACGATAAAGGAGAAGAGAATGCGAAGCGAATACACGATGACCGACCAACAACAGGCCACAATCATGGAGGCGTCGAAGCCGGTGCCGTATATGGTATTCGGCGGCAAAGAACCGCGATCCCCGCAAGAGAACGCGAATGCTGCTTGGCGTGCGCTGGGAGAGGAATTAGGATTCGATTCACTTACTGTGCAGCCGGTCCCCGGTAAGGATGACAGACATTTCACCGCGCAGGAGCTAGTTCCAAGTGCCGAACAAAGTAAAAGCGGTAATTGACCGAGGCTACCGCGTCTACAAGGACGGCAATAAATGGTGCGCCGTAGGTCCAGGCTTTATCAATCTCGAAGAGTCGAATGCGGGGTTCGCATATACGCCGACAGGGGCACTTGCTGCACTACTTGAACAGGAATTGGGCCTAACCCCCGCCCCGCCCGAGGGTGGTAGCGAAAGGAAATGAGACGATGGACATACATGGAATGGTGAAAGTCGAGGGTAGGGTTGTTGCTGTTAAAGACGATGACGCGTGGTATCATCTTGATCCGGCAGGAAGCCCTTCAGGTGCAATGGCCGACGCCGCGGTTATTCGGAGGCTAATCGGGTACGCAGTACGACAGCACGCAGCCACGGAAGCAACGCCCGGCGAATTTACAGTAACATTCCCGTTCAAGCCTGGGCAGAGGGTGCGGGTTAAAACGTCGGGAGAGGTGCTGACGGTGACTGGGCTACGCGTCGACGAGCCCGGTAATATCACGATTAGGACTTGCAACCCTAATGGGCGTGTAGACGTGTACCAAGATAAGTATACGTCATGGCACAACGTGTCTGACCTCGAAGCCATCCCCAAGACCGCTCTCGAAGTGCTGGAGGAGCTGAGGGAGAGAACTAAGACGTGTTCATGCTCGGTATTTGTTCTGGGCCAAATCACCGAGCTAGAAAAGGAGCTGAGAGAGTGAATCAGGAAATCAGTATCAAGCACGTGCCGCGTAACGATGGGCAGATTGAGATCGTCAGCTACCCGATCGAAACGGTTCATGGTCAGAAGTTTATAGCCCACGGTCCCGACGAATATGGAATGCAGGTGCGCGGCGGCAACCAATACCCCGAGGGCGTGAGTGCTGCTTCGACGGGGTCATTTGTTGTGTTCGAGGATGACGAGATACACCTATACGGCTTGGTGGATGGATTGGCTAATGTCTACTACACAAAGAATACCCGACGCCTACTAGGCCGAATCACCGGCCTCGATCTGAGGCACGCTCGCATCGACTACGTGTCCTCCGGCGAATGCATCATCAAAATCAAGCAGGCCAAGTTCAGCATTGAGCCGGACGGGGTTATGACGATCGAGGCCAAGCGGGAATGCACCTACTGGCTCGACTGTCTGATCGACAAGCCAGAGTGGTATAAAAGCTACGGCCCGTTCAAGGACTGGCGAGATCAGAGCAACTACCTGTTGCACTACCCTGGCGACAACACGACGGATGACGACTTCAAATGCTTCAAATCGCCAAGTGATAGCCGAGTTGGTTGCACGTTACGCCCTGGCCAGCGGGTCTTGTTCGCCGTGGGTCCGCCGAAGCTGTTCGATTTTGAGAGGTTATACACCGGAAGCCCAAGGCTCTACTTCAGTCTGAGTTCCGATCCCGCGGGCGTCGATCGAGACATTGCGATGTTGCCAGAGCTGGAGGGGAATCGCGTGGGCACGGTTGTCATATTTCACGGGCACTACAACGGGCTGCTCAAAGGGGCGCAGCCGTTAGGCTTCGACAACGGCGCACCAGCTTACTATATGACGCGACCTACCGAGACGCAACGGCTGATTAGGGCAGCCAAAGTGGAGGGCATGAACATCGCCCTGTACTTCCAAGGCAAACACTACGCCCACTTGCCGGCCACGGAGATTCTGTCCTACATAGAGCTTTTCCTTGCCGAACACGACGCCGACACGCTGTACCTCGATAACGCCATCGTCGGCCCAGTCGATAAAAACCGTGCGTTAATGCGTGGCATCCGCAAACTTATCGGTGACGATATGCCGCTGATCTCGCATTCGACGGCTAGTGCCCCGGGGAACCTGAACGGGATGCTGTGCCTGCCTGACATTTGGGCGTCACATACGATCGCAGGCGAGCTAGCGGACGCGATCTCGACGATTGACGATCCGTACCTCCGCTTCAAGTCCAGCGGCTTCGGCAACACGCAGGCGATGGGGCACCACAAGTGCGGCAAGGACGGGCTCTCGGGGATTGACATACTGGATGGTAGTCGCGTCATGGCTGGGCTGCACGGTCTATCGAGGATGCGCAGCTCTGACATTGGCAAGGACTACTGGGATGACCTTTTAGTGGACTGGTGGTACAGATACCAGCGGGGCGTATACCTATCCGATCCCGCAACGTTCAAGGCAGAGCCTAATTGGCCGCCGGATTGGGAGGCGTAGGGTGAAGAAAGACGAACGAGCTCGGGCTGAGGCAATCAATGAACTCTACGCGCTGCCAGGGCGATGCTCTTGCAAGCCGGCCGATAAACATGAGCACCTTTGCGAGCTGATTGCAGGTCTCGAACGTGCCGCGGCGGAGGACATGCGGAAGCGGTGCGCGGCGATCTCTAGCGCACACGCCGGGAGCGACGTGGTCTGCTCGGATGCGGGACGACGTGTAGCCGCTCGCATTACGCGGTTGATTGGCGAGCTGGAACCTTAGCGGATCGGAGAGTGTGTCGATGGATGAAAGGGAGGCGTGATGAGCACGAAGTGTTCAGTAGTTTACAATGGCAAAGGTGAAGACCAGTTCCATTTTTACACCGATTGCTTCGACCACAAGGGGGTGTTTCTCGAACTCATGGACGCCGAATTCCAGGCGTATCCGGGGATTGTTACGGTGCGAATACCGTGGTCGGTTTGGGAGGCGATAAAGAAGACCGACGTGGCTGCGCCTCCTCTGGATGAGTACGTCCCACAATAGAGATTACTAGCGGATCGGAGAATGATGACCAGTAGCGAACGTGCCTTAATGATCTCCGATATCATAGACAACGCGAGGTCCAATGCCACGAGCCCCGCGTGCGGCTATGATCGGAGCTGTGAGCTGATTGCCACGCTCGAACGTGCCGCGGCTGAGGACATGCGGAAGCGGTGCGTGAAGGTGTGCAGGAAGTTGGAAACCCAAGACAAGGCCAGGGCGGACACCCAGAAGGGTGGAAGAATGAGGCGGCTGTACTTCTTCGGGGCGTCTACAGCCCAATTGTGCGCGTCACGCATTTCAGTGTTGAACCCTTAGCGGATCGGAGAGTGTGGCGATGGATGAAAGGGAGAATGATGGGCTGGGCTGATGTGTGGGCGATTATGACTCTCGCTGATGTACTGACGCTTATTGTAATATGCTTCTACCCACCCCTTTACGGGATGCTGTGGGTGATAATCCGCCAAGAGGAGCGCGACAGGGTGTGGGCGCGTAACAACCCAAAGGACACGCGATATGAAGATGCCAGCCTAGAAGACTACATTGCCATGGTCCACGTCAGAGGGGTCGGCCGCGAAGAGCACGACGAGCGGGTATGGGAGTGTCACCTGTAGGTCCCATAATAGAGATAAAGGAGAAGAGCATGATTGAGATTAAACACAAATTAAGCGGTAAGGTACTATTCTCGGCCGACGTGGACTCGGTGAAGTTGGCGGTAGAGGGCGCAGTAACAGCAAAGGCCAACCTCAGCGG
>SDBT01012527.1_pt1 | contig 13625 bp, 13 predicted proteins | sample 2277101 | NCBI WGS metagenome assembly SDBT01 (sample SAMN10404973, study PRJNA504765) | marine sediment metagenome | isolation source: marine sediment core GS10_PC15, 103 cmbsf | place: Arctic Ocean: Southern Knipovich Ridge | collected 2010
AAATTCAACCGTCCTGCCATCTCCTTCCGGAAAATCGGTTTCAACAGGTATCGGAACACTTTGCAAAGTGGGAGATCCAGCATCTGTTGAACAGATGCCAAGATTAGTTAGAATAAAACCATTGCCGGTATCATAAGTACCATTGCTTGGATTACTCTTCTCCGTCCTTGCCGGCTGACCATTTCCGGCATCTGACACAGAAGACGTTACTTTAAAATATTTGGATATCGTTATTCTTTGTTTTGTGTATGTGCCGGGAGCTAGATATTTACCTTTTCCAAAGGCGCCAACAGTACCACCGGGCGCAACGGAAGCTATATCATAGTCGCCATTACCTTCGGCAAATGTTGTCCATGTTTGGCCACCATCTTTGGAAAATTCCATTTTTCTCATTCCAATAATGTATGAAGTTGGAGTTGCTAAAATCCCATTTAAGGGATCACGCTCGTATTCATGGTCATGATTATTTGCAAAAATAACCATTGGTAAAACAGTACAAAGTATTAAGATAAAATAAAATTTTCTCATAATTAATTACCCCTTCCAATTTCTATTTGGCCTTGCGCTCCTGAATTAAGCGTAACTCTTTCAATGACAATATCGTTTTCTCTCTTAACTTTTGCAAGTGTCCAATTAGCTAAATTACGGCAAACAAAAGCATCTCTGCTACAAAAATCTTTTAAAAGAGTGTATTCAACTTCACAAGGGCGACCGAATGTGAAAATAAATTTAATGAAATTATTGTGGTGTCTATTATCGGCGCTTCTACCGGCTTCCAATTGAATATTATCGGAAATAAACATCCAGAGATTTCCCCTATATCCATTGATGTCGCCTCTTTCATCGCCTCTAAAATGGTATCCACTAAACGCCAGACGCGCCCATGGAAGATATGGAAGAGGGGACTCTAATTCCCAATCATAACCCTCCAAAGCTTCTTCAGTCCACCTTATGCCGTCATCTCTTTTAACACATCTCTTGCCGGTAGTTGGACGATAATAATTTGCCCGAAATGTAAACTGCCTATACATCGTCTCCAGCCCAGCACCCAAGCGCTGATGCTTATGCTTTCTGGTGGAGTCAAAAAAGCTATTTACCCCAAATAACCAATCTTGATTACATGTTAAATATCTCCACCCTAAGCCAATGTTATAGGTATTGTCAGAGCTTCTTTTAGATACTCTTCCTTGCCAAAAAAGGGTGTGTCCATAATTACAAGGGGTTGTATAAAAAGGTTGAATTGTCTCAACCTCCCAATTGGGTTTTGCATGATCATTAAGATCAAAGCTCCACTCTGTCCGCTTCAACCAATCATTGCAGCAGGAACCAATAGCCTGATCGGAGCACTCTTGCTCGCAACAATCATCATATAAACCGGATAATGTGGCACTAAAAGTAAATATTGTAGCAACAAATGCTGAAATAATTCTTAACTTCACGATATCTTCCTCCAAAGTAACAAAACACTTAAATATTTTTTTAAAGGATTAAAGGCTTTTTTTCAAGTAATTTTCCTATTTGAATTTTAGAAGAACATCAGAATGCAGTAATTTTTGAAAAATGAATAGATGGTTTTATTTGACGCTTACGATTAGAATGTCAAAATTTTTTCCATTAGCTTCTATTCTACCTACACGGTCGCGGCTTAGGTATCAAACCGTCATCTGTGTGTCCTTCAGGATGGAAGTTTAGTGCATCAAGGCCTATCCAAAGAGCGCGTTCAAGAACGATTTGAAACTTCCTAGCAAGTCCAGGGCCTCGACTCCTACTGACATATTTTGGAAGATTGCCCATATCAAGATATTTTGCTGCGCTTTCATAGTCTCCTTTATCTGCTGCATCCATAAAGCCATATACAGAACCACTTGGCACGCATCTATTGTATTCATCTGCCGGACCTAAAGGTATCGTCGGTTTATCTTCAGGCTTTTCTTCAACTTTTTCTACAGATTTATCATCTTGCTCAATTATACTCAATAAATTCAAAATAATTAAAATGACAAAAATAGTTGTTATTAAAAGGATCAAATGGGTTTCGTTCTGGATTGAACATTTGTGATGGCTCAGCAGCAGTCGGAATATGAATAGGTATAACTTCCTCTAATCGGCATTCCTCTCTAAGATGAGCAATATCTTCAACACTCATTGGTGAACCATCCGGCCAAACAAAATAAGCCTTATGCATCATATCAAAAAACCACCACTTACCATCCAGGTTAAATTCGAGAAGAGCGTGGGAGTTAACCACAATATTGGAGTGTAAGGGGTAGTAAAAGCGATAAGATCCCGTAGTTCTGACTCTGAGACCGGAGTCTGATGCAACTGCCATTTCAAAAAGAAAATCGCGCATTCCTGCGCATAATACTCCATAATCGCCTGATTTCAATCTCTTAATTTGTTCTTCTATATTTTTAGGTGGATTATTATCAGTCCGAATAGGAGGATCGAGCGCCCAAAAATATTTAATGAATAACTCTCCTTTCTTAATAATAGAATCATAGGTATTGGGAGCATTCAAAATTTCAACACTATCTGGATCAAATTCTACTAGCTCCTCTCTAACAAAATCCTTAATTTCTTGCGAATAATTGGGGGTATTGACGATCTGATAAGAGTTTTGACCAGGATGATAAAATGGCAAAGTTGTGCGGGTATAGACCACATAATTTGGCATATAGCTATGAAAACGATCGCAGTAAAATTTAGAAGAGACAGCCATTAAGCCGATTTCACCGATCAAAATTTTTCTTTTTGTACTATACAGGTAAAATGTGTGATACACAAGTTCTTCATCTGAGAAATAAATAGGAAAAGTAAAAATGCCATTTGAAGATTCTATGACCGATTGATCAATTGAGCTGAACATTTCGTAGGATTCCTCCGTATTTAATCTAAATGTCACATGGCTGCAATCCTTACTCATTGATGAAGAAAAAATCTCAGGGACATCATTGTATTCGTTTGCGCAATAATGGGATATAGACTCATCAGCTTCAACAAATAGATCTACTGTTATCATTGTAAGAAAAAGAAAAATTACTTGTTTAATCATGAGCGACTCCAAATAATGGTTTATTAAGCAGAAAATATGAAAATTTATTTTATTATGCAAGTTTTTATGCAACTATGAACCTATCCGGATAAATCCATAATGTGATACCATTATTGATCTGTGTTAAAATCGTTAACCAAGGTCAATCAACGTCTAAAAAATTTACTGAACTCATTGATGATCAGTGGTCTCTTGTACAATCTCTTCTTAATTGGGAACCACCGCTCGAGCGTGGTAAACCCCGAAGTGATCTGCGAAAAGTCTGGAATTCAATCTTTTATGTACTTACAAAAGGTTGTCGATGGACTTATCTTCCTGAGGACAAAGATCTTTATGTTCCTCGATCAACGGCTCACGACTGGCTTAAGAAATGGAAAAATACCGGGGTATTTGACTCTGTTCTTAGCGGCTTGCTCGAAATAGCATTAGAGAAAGGTTTGATTGATCTGTCCCAGATATCTGTGGATGGTTCTTTTTTTCCCTTCACCAGGAGGAGGAAGTGGTGTAGGTCGAGGTTACAAGTTCTGATCCATCTTCTTGTTGATTACAACGGTGAGCTATTAGCCGTCACCTCAACTGCGGCAAATGGGGATGAAAGAAAGCAAGTCTTTCCCCTGCTTCATCAAGCAGGTATTAGCCACAAGTTAACCAAGCACTATCGAAGGGAAATGATCATCCTCGAAAGAGATAAGGGGTATGATGCTAATTGGCTAAGATCAAAATTATTTAATCTACAGATTTTTCCGTGCATTCCTCGAAGAAAAATAGGAAAGTCCAGTCCAGAGCGACCATCGAATAAAGAGACTAGAGAGTTTTTCAGAATAGAATCAGTTCGCTGGGTGGTGGAGCGGACATTTGCCCGGGTAAAGAGACGGTGTCGCCGACTACTCATGCGGTGGAAGCGTCTTCCAGGGATTTGGGAAGCTTTTTTGAGTATTTCACTCATTCATAATTGGTTGAAGAATTTATCCGGATAGGTTCATACACATTCTAGTTCAAGAGTTGGTATTGTGTCCGTGTGCGCATCCTATTATCCATAAGTTTAATTTTCGGCCTCAGACGTGTATATGAGCTGGAAAAAAATGCTATCATTCCACTATATGACTCCTTACAAATCATAAATTATGCTTAGAAACTTTATTGTAAGCGTAAAATAAACACACCTTGAAATTAATTTTAAAAATTGCGATTTGCTTTACGCCATTCCTTATTCATGATAATTCTCCTATTTAAATTTTAGAAAAAATCAGAATGCAGGAATTTTTGAAAAATGAATAGATGGTTTTATTTGACGCTTACGTTTATGCTACTGTTCTTTCAATTAGTTAGTTAACTAGATAAGATTAAACTTCTCATTAGTATTTGTGTGCAAATTATCTAAATTCTCTCACTGTTCTCAGTGGTTAAATTAACAGCCAATCAAGCATCATATAAACCGGATAATGTGCTGCTAAAAGTAAATATTGTAGCAACAAATGCTGAAAATATTCTTAACTTCACGACAATCTTCCTCCAAATTAAAAAATATTTAAATATTTTTTTAAAACATTAAAGTTTTTAATTCAAGTGGAAGTTATGGGTTTAAACATTAATACTACATTTTCAATTGAATGAAGCCATGAATATGACTCTATTACCATCTGCTTGGTTAAAAGTTGCCAGCCTACGCAAACTACCGTTAAACCCAAAAGGGATTTTAAAGGAAGGCCGAGAAAAGTAATTTGTACTTGGGGCGCCAACCTATTTGCAATTCCAAGAAAAAAATCGGTCATAAGAATAGCGATTAATGCCGGCGACGCCAATTGCACAGCAACTTTTACAGCATTGTTTAAGAGTTTTATCTGAAAATCCCAAAAAGCGGAAGTTCTTTCAAAAAAGTGGATATTAATAAATTTATCCGGCGGCACAATATCATATGATTTCATTATGGTATCTATAAACAAAAAGGGTCCGTCCATTAAAAAAAAGAGGAAGATTAGCACCATATTAAATATTGTTCCAAGAGGGGATGATTGATTTTGGATAGTCGGATCGTTGACCATTAAACTCGCTCCGCCTCTTTGATGATCTATAAACATACCGGCCGACTGTACAATAATGAATGGAACGCTGATCAAAAATCCTAATAACCACCCGATAAACAACTCTTTTGCGAAATAGACTAAAATCATCATATCAAATCCGATAGGAGTAGTTGTAACTGTTAATAAGTGGGGAAAAAAAATGGCAAAAAGAGTAAGGGAAAATACGACTTTTACAGGGTGGGGCAGTATCTTTGCTCCAAAAAAGGGAGCTTGAGCAACTATCGGCATAATTCTACCAAAAAAAAGAAAAAGAAGAGTAAGGGCGGCAGTTGGATTCGCTTGGCCTATTGCACTATTGTTAAACATAGTCCAGTAGTTTTCGGTCATTTTTTTAACCCTGGTTTATTTTATTATTCCGACTTAATGCGATGCCAAACTCCAGGCAGCAAAATTTTTAAAGATGGTAGAAGCAAAAGACATAATTTGAGCGCCTAGCGCTCCTCCAAAAAACATTAGAGTCAAAGTTACAGCAACGAGCTTTACCGTAAATGATAATGTCTGTTCCTGAATTTGCGTTGCAGCCTGAAAAACAGCTACCAATAAACCAAAAAACATACTGATTAAGATGGGGGGAGCAGAAAGTATCAAAATGAGCAAAAGCCCCTGATATGCTAATTGTACGACATGTGATTGCTGCATAAACTTTTTCCTCTAACGAAATGTGTTTACAAGTCCCTCTACAACTAGCGTCCACCCGTCAAGCATGACTATTAAAAAGAGCTTCAGCGGCATAGATATTGTAACCGGTGAGAGCATCATCATACCCATGGCAAGCAAGATATTGGATGTAACCAAATCAATAACAAAAAAGGGAATGTATATTAAAACGCCAATCTCAAAGGCATCTTTAAGCTGGCTAGTTATGTAGGCCGGAACTACGATTATTATATCATCCGGACTTAAATCCGGTCGATACAAATCCGGCATCACTTTGTAAGCCATCCTATAAAATAGCGCGCGATGTTTTACACTGGAGTTGTTTATCAAAAATTCTCGCATAGGCTCTTGTGCATGAGATACTATTTCCAAAATGTATGTTGAGGAACCTTCCGCAATAAGTGAATCAGGAGCTTGAGTGCGATAGATGGTCTCTTGCGACACATCATACATTTTAACAATCGTTGGGTACATAATAAAAAGGCTTAACATAAAAGCCACACCATTTATTATTTGGTTCGGAGGCGCTTGCTGCACGCCAAGAGCATTCCTTAAAAGGGATAAGACGATAACTATCTTTAAAAAGGAGGTTAAAATCATTACGATAAAGGGCAAAAGCGACAACATTGCCAAAACGGCCGCTTGGGTGATCATTGACGGCCTTTTAAAGGTCTCCATGCGTTGCAATATCTCCTCTTGAGGAGTAAGCTCCCTTTCCTGTCCATTTTCAGTTATAATTTTACCGTTTTGAGTTGTAAATTTACTTTGCGAAAAGAGATGTTCAGGCGATATAAATATTACCCCGATAATGGTAATAAAAATAAAAAACGATTTCCATGAAACTAATTTCTTTCTACCCACAATAATTTAACCCTTAACTTTTTTTTCGAATTTCTGCGCATGATCTTTGATCATCTTGCTAAAAGCATGCTCTAAAATCAACCATTTGTTTTCAAGCTGAGCATTTATTATACCGCCCTCAGTTTCAATAATACAGCCGCCCTCCTCAATTTCTTCTTGAGGTATTATCGATAAGGCTTCCAAACTCTCAAAAACAGACTTTATTTTCTCACGATTTTTTTCTACCTGTTCAAAGTCATTTTTATTGACGAAAATATTGATTTTTTTGTGCTGAGCAACCGATTTTAAGGAGGTAGTAATTATATCGATAATTGTAGATTCATCAATCTTGAGCTCTCTTCCCACTATTTTTTTGGCAGCTTTCACTGCTAAGGGAGAGATTAATCTCTCCATATCTTTTCTCACTTTAATAATTTCTGTTTCAAGCTCAGCTAACTTTTCAGCCCATTGTATAAAGCCGCTTTCAAACCCTTTTCTTGTCGCTTCCTCCTTTATTTTTTCACACTCGGAGGTAATTTCCATTTTATATTGCTTAGCATCCTTTTTCACCAATTCCAAGAGCTCCTTAGAATCCAAAACAGTAGATATTGCTTCTCCTGATATAACCTTGGTTTCAGGAGAAATATGAACCGGCTGTCCATGAATTAAAGAGAAAAATTTTTTACTCATTTCTTAACTCTTTTTAATAAAATTCAAAACTTTTTTAACATGCTTCTTAAGAGTAGGAGTTACTCCGGCGATCCCCTCTTTGTGAATATAGCGAGACAGCTTTTCGCCCCTCCCGGTATCTAAAACATGTGTAGTATACCATGCAATCTCTTTTTTTTCTCCAGATAATGCATATCCTAGTCTAACAATTCCTCGATGATGAAGAAGTCTTGTCAGTTTTTGGCAATCGCCGTCCCAAACTTCCAACTTCAACGCTTGCGAAATTAATTTTTCTTTTCGATGCATACAATCTCTTAAAAAAGCATGTTGTTTTTCCGTTATACACTTATATATCTTTTCTAAAATTTTCTTGTCGACGATATGGTGTATCTCTTCTGCCAAATCGTACAATCCTAAAAAATCAATCAACTTTAACAAATCCTTTTTATCAAGTTGAGCCACTTCTTTCATCTCGGTTGTTGGAAGATATTCCAAAGGCAAAATATCATCGAATTTTATGTTTTGCATACATTGGTACAAGATAAACTGTTTCATAGTATTTGATACAGTAATAGAAGGAATATCTAGTTGTAAAACGTTTGACAAAGTTGATGAAAGAGATTCTGGAATAGTTGCTAAAAAAAGAATTTGTTCCCGTTTAGAAAGATCTTTAAATTTAGGTATAAGCCAAGAATAATGAATTTTGGATAAGATATTAATCGGATGAGATAACAAACAATTTATGTCGTCAGACTCAAGCGTTTGCGATGTAACAGTTTCCTGCAAATCTTTTGGCAAAACTTGGACGGCATTCGTCTGCCCAGCCAGGTAGCGATTGAGCATTACGCGCAAAATTAAGCCGACTTTCTCTTCGTTCATTGCATTCAGCCTCAAGTAACATCCTTAGGAGGTCCAACATCCTCTTCCTCTTTCTCTTCTTCTTCGCCTTCTTCTTCCTCCCCTTCTTCGCCCTCTTCTTTTGGCTTAACCTCTTCTACAAGCGGTGTAAAATTCAGCAGACTATATAGTCCGCCATGTTGTTTTAAAATCGGATACACCTTCCAGCTAATCCAAACCAAAAATAAGAAAAGAATTAACGTTAAAATTGTAAAGGAAAAGAAAATAACACGAAAAACCGTTAATGATTCTTTAGCAACAATAACGCTCCAAACATATACATATTCTCTATCAGCTTCCCTTGCTGCTTGAAGGCCAATCGGAAAATCGGAAAACCTCGCTCTATCTCCAATTACGGTGACATTGTCATATCTTAAACCAGTCACACTTGCAGTAACCAGTCTCTTTATTTTTGTTAACAAATGGGTATTGGGATCATCTAAAACCCCTGAGTGTTTAACATAAACAGAAGCTGTGATATCGCCTTTGGTTTTTCCAGGATTTAGAGGATCATCTTCAGGGAAAGAGATTTGCACCTCTGAATCTAACACACCGTCAATTTTTCGTATGGTGCTTGCAATTTGCTCAGCTAAGCCCGCCTGATACTTTATCCTTTCTTGCATCTCCGAAGGAACAAGACCTCCTTCTGCAAAGATACTCAACAAACTCTGTCCGCGTCTTCTCGGCAAACCGCTTTGGTTCAAAAGAGACATTGCCTCCTTTGATTCAGAACTAAGCACGCTAATATTCCAAAGAACAATCTTCTGTGCCCCGGTGCCTCCAACATCTGTGTTTAGCACCTTCCAGGCGTCTATTCCTTTGTTAGATAAAAAAACCAATATTTCATTTGCTTCTTTTTCTTCAAGTGCGTTAACAATGTTTCTCCTAGACTCACAGCCGGTGAGTAAAAATAATGCACATAAACTAAAAGCCAGTGTTATAAAAATTTTTAAATTTAGTGCTCTTTTGGTTTTCATATGACTAGTTACCCTAAATTTGATGCTTTACTTGGTATCCTATCACAATGCTCTATTTTTTTTTTATTAGAAATACAATTACATTATTTTTTTTCTTGATTATTAAGAATCAAAGAGTTAAAGTATTATTTTTAAACAGAATACATAATTATAAAGATAATGTCTCTTACCAAACACCCAAAGGGAAGCGTTTTAGAGCTGTGGAATATATCTTTGCCGCTCATGTTATCATCTCTCTCTGTAATGATGATGATATTTGCCGATCGGCTTCTTTTAGCAAATTTTTCGACTCTTGCCTTAAATGCAGCGATTAACGCAACTACTTTAAGCTGGGCATTTGTGCTAGGTCCTATGGTATTGGCCGGAATTTCCGAGGTTTTTGTCGCTCAATACAATGGCGCGAAAAAATTAGACAAATTAGGAGAACCTGTTTGGCAAATGATCTGGTTTTCGCTTGCAACATTTGCTCTCTTTTTACCTCTGTCTATTTGGGGCGGAGCATTTTTTTATGGATATTCTCAAGATCACGCTATGGAAAGGGTGTATTTTAAGTGGCTTATGCTATTTGGACCGAGTTTTTCTATCTATGCGGCATTAAACGGTTTTTTTATCGGAAGGGGAAAAACAATGCTGATAACATTAATTGCCTTTGCCGCCAATTTTTTCAATATCATACTAGACATAGCTTTAATTTTCGGTATCAAAAATATTATTCCTCCAATGGGAATAGAAGGCGCTGCTATCGCAACTTCAACAAGTGGTGTTTTGCAAGCTATTATCTTACTGTTTATCTTTTTGAATGAAAAAAATAAAAAAAATTTCAGCACGCATGATTATATTTTTAAACCAAAAGCTTTTATGAAATGCCTTAGAATTGGTGCGCCTTGGGCTACATTTGTCTTTATTGAGATTATGGCCTGGGCTGCCTTTTACTGGATGATGACTAAAACCGGCGCAAGATACATCACGGTTGTTGGCATTTGTCAAAGCGCGGCTCTTCTCTTTTATTTTTTTGCCGAAGGCATTGGCAAAGCAGCGACTGCTATCGCCGGCAATTTTATCGGAGCAAATGAACACCACCACGTAAAAAAGATTTTAAGGGCAGGAGTTATTTTACATACAATTTTTTATCTCTTTTTGATTTTAGTCTACATGTTATTTTCAAACTATATCATAGATATTTTTCTACCGAACATAACAGAAGCCGAGATGCAATCTATAAGGCCATCGCTTTTGATATGCCTTTTCTGCATATTTACATATATGTTTTTTGAAGGTACCAGACTCTTGATTTCAGGACTTCTAACGGCCGCCGGAGACACTACCTACATTTTAATTGCAGGATCCCTTTCAGTTTGGTTCTTTTTGGTGATTCCCGTTTATTTTTTTGTCGTCAAGGGAGGCGCATCTGTCGAGGTGGCAACAACTATTGGCATCTTTTATAGTTTATTCTCTTCTCTAATATACCTAAGACGCTTTTTGAAAGGAAGATGGAAAGAGATCAAATTGCAAGAAGCTTAATTCCATCTTTTAGCGATCATTTTAATGTCTTGTTTTAGCATATCGTTAACTAAAGGATCGTCCAAAAGCGCTTTAAAAGTACTTCTAGATTGGGGGTCTTTTAGATTTTCGCAAGCCAATACAAGATATGTCGAAAGTACTGCGTTAGAGCGAGCTTCAGGCTCTAAAAATATTTGTAAACAAATTTCGGCCACTTTTGAATCATCTGAAAAATTGACAAGGCAGGAAGCCGCTTTTTCATTATCAAAGTTATAGGGTTTACCTTGTACAACTTTTAAAAGAAAATCCTTGGCCGGCTCTCCAATTGCTTTAAAAGCCTCTATTACCACATCATCAAAATCAAAATCGTCTCCTCCAAAAGCTTCAAAAAGGGTGACAATTCCCTTGAGGTCACCGATTAATCCCAAACACCTGGCGGCCAATACGGGAGCCTTTCCATATCCCGGAAAAAGGGGGTCGTAATAGTCATCTGCCTGCAATAGTGCTAAAAGAGAGGGAACAATTTTTTCTTTTTCTAAAACACACGCTTCAATCTCCTTTTTTGGAACAACCTCTTCCGATAATATAAGATCGGCGATCAAAAGAGGCAGCTTGCTGGGAAGCTCATCTTCATTTTCATAAAGAGCGCGAAGTTTTTTATAAGAATTTAAAGCCTCAGATACTTTTTCCGCGTCAGCACCGGATAATAGAACATGGGAAAGATTGATCTTACCCCTCTTTTCAATGAGATAAAGCTCTTTAATTCGCTCAACAGAAATATCCGGCAAAACACCTTTGCCACCCTTTTGATAATAGGCTAGCATTATATCGAAACTTTTTCCGAAATGAACATCTCGATGCATGAGAATTTTTATATCTTCAGCATCGCGTATTTGAAAGTTTTCATTTATCATAATTGTCAAACAGTTCCTTAGCGTTGTAACTTGATCTGACAAAGGGGCCGCAAAACATATTCTTAACCCCTATTTCGGGGCCAAATTTTTTATACTCTATAAATTTTTCAGGCTTAACAAACTCCTTTACCAGCAATTTATTCTTATTTGCCTGAAGATACTGTCCTATTGTAATTATGCTACAGCCAGCGCTGTGAAGATCACAAATCGCTTGCCTAACTTCCTCATCTTTTTCTCCAAGCCCAACCATAAGTCCCGATTTAGTCGGCATCTTAGGATCTTTTTTATTTTGAAATGCGTAATCCAAAACCTTTAAAGAGCCATCATATGTAGCTTTATGCCTAACTCTTGGAGTCAAAGTGCGAGTCGTTTCAATATTGTGATTAAAGACGTTTGGACGGGCAGCCAAAATTATATCCAAAGCATTAACGTTTCCTTGAAAGTCGGATGTTAAAACCTCGATTGTCACCTCTTTATTTATTTTTCTTATCTCTTCTATCACTAAAGCAAAGTGGCTTGCGCCCCCATCCGGCAAATCATCTCTTGTGACTTGGGTGATGACCACGTGTTTTAACTGCAGTTCTTTAACTGTAGCCGCCAATCTAATGGGTTCATCGGGATCCGGCATTGCCGGTTTTTTGGAAAAATCGATATCGCAAAAGCCGCAAGCTCTTGTACACTCTTTTCCTAAAATTAAAAATGAAGCTACTTTTTTAGACCAGCACTCCATTTGATTGGGACATTTTGCTTCCCGGCAAACGGTATTGACTAAATTTTTATTAAGAAGATTTGAAGTCGACGATGAGCATCCACCACTTGGAATTTTGCGATGCAGCCAGGGAGGAAATCTCTTTTTTATTTTTGTTTCCATACTAAATTTTTGCTTTTTTAGGTCGAGGAGGAAGATGCAAAGGCTCATGACTTGCGATCATAGCCGCTTCCATCCAAGCCTCAGCTATAGTTGGATGCGCGTGAATGGTGTTTTTAACGCATTCAAGAGTCATTTCATTTGCTATTACAATAGCCATTTCAGCAACAAGTGTTGCAGCGCCATGGCCGACTACTTGAGCTCCTAAAATTTGACCGGTTTTCTGATCTGTAACCACTTGAGCAAACCCCTCCACCTGAAAAGATGCTTGCGCTTTGCCAAGGGCCTGAAATGGAAAACGGCCAACAGTTGCCTCGTAATCTTGATTAATCGCATCTTCCAAAGAGAGACCAACAGTCGCGATTTCAGGGTTGGTAAATATTACCGATGGAACGGCGTTGTAGTGCATGCGCATCAAATTGCCGCAGGCGTTATTAGCAGCAACGATTCCTTGATGAGAAGCTACATGTGCCAGCCACCATTTGGAAGCGATGTCGCCGACCGCATATATGCCATCGATATTTGTCTCCATCTGATCGTTGACTACGAGGATGCCGTCATCACCAACCAAAACACCTGCATTTTCAAGTCCTATACCAGCTGTGTTCAATTTACGGCCGGTAGCAACCAAGGTCATATCAGCAGCAATTTCGTCTCCGCCGGCAAGTTTTACTTTCACTCCCTTATCGTTTTTATCAATAGCTTCAACAAAAACATTGGTTTTAATTGTTATGCCCCTTTTTTGGAAAGCTTTGGTTAGCGCTGTAGATACACTCTCGCACTCCATAGGGATAATTTTCGGCAACACTTCCAATATCGTAACTTCCACATCAAACTCAGCGTAAAGAGAGGCAAACTCACAGCCGATGATGCCGCCGCCAACAATAACTAGTTTTTTGGGCAATTTTTTTATCTCAAGCATAGATGTAGAATCATGAATCCGTTCCCCATCAAAAGGAAATGCGGGCATCTCTTTGGGTTCTGAGCCTGTGGCAATGATTGTTTTATCAGCCCAAATTTCACCGCTGTCTTCTCCCATAATTTTAATCGTTCTTGGAGTTACAAACTTACCAAAGCCATGAAATAAGGTAATTTTGTTAGAGGCAATTAATCCTTCCAGACCTGTTCTAACCTTGCTGACCACTTTATTTGTTCTATCGACCATCT
>SDBT01012528.1_pt1 | contig 13624 bp, 15 predicted proteins | sample 2277101 | NCBI WGS metagenome assembly SDBT01 (sample SAMN10404973, study PRJNA504765) | marine sediment metagenome | isolation source: marine sediment core GS10_PC15, 103 cmbsf | place: Arctic Ocean: Southern Knipovich Ridge | collected 2010
GATATTATCGGGGACTATTTATTAGTACGGTTACATACTTGTCCATTAGGCAAGTATGTTATAATACAAGCAAGTAATAGGTAGTCGGGTAGGAGGAAAAGTGATACCCTGATTCGTCAAAGAATTAAGGGTGGTTTTGTTGGATTTAGCTGTGAGAATAGGCTTCTAAACTGGTTTTAGGACGCTCTAACTTTTAATCAGGGTGTCACAGGTTCGAGACCTGTACGGCCTACCAAAGCTAATAAGCCGATCCATTGGGCGGATTTTGAGAAGAATCAGGGTGTCAAGACACTAGGTCAACCGACACCCTGATTTTACTATTTTCAGGGTAAAATATCAATACATATTAGGCTTGAAAAAGATAGCAGCAACAAATATCGATTTGGAGCCAATAACCGCTAGGCTGTTGGTTCGAGTCCAACTCGGGGAGCCTTTTGTTCTCGGCTGGCCTTTTTGCCCTCTAATTTTGAGTTCTGAAGTGTGAGTTTCAAAAGCTGCCGTTTTTCTTCTGCTTCAGAACTTATAAATAGGCCATAGGCTCGATTGGCAAACTGAAGTAGATACTCTGAAGTGAGATAATACTCTTCGTCAGCAAATCCAAGCCTAGAAATCTTATCGGATATTCCCTTCTGTTTTGCCCTGAACTCTTCACGCTTTTTGTTATAGTAGCTCTCAGTAATCCTCCAACTCAGCCAACTATGCTATTTTTTACTAAATGTTGAACATTCGAAGTTCACAGTCCCCTGCTGTTACTGTTGTTGCATATGTTCTTATCAGTACTTCATTGTTCTTGGGGATAGGTTTGGCTACCTCTTTGAGCTGAAGAACATCCGGTGATCCATATTTTGTGTATACAATAGCTTTCATTCGGGTATCCTTCGTTATTTTTGATGTGCTCATTTTATCTCGTTTATATCTGTTTTGGCAGATTCGGAAGCTATTGCTGATGGATTGAATCCTTTAACTATCAACCATCCCGCTAGAACCATTTCATTCACAGCAATAGGAAGGACCAAAATGAGCTCTAATCCCATCGATATTTCAGTAAACATGTCAACCATAATCATCACAGAACCTACGAGCATAACTGCAGCAGCAATGAATCCCCATACCGATATAAATCGGGGAATTAGTTTTGATTTATATAATACAAAATAAAGCATTAAGGCTCCTAAAGAAAAAACGATAACATAAATCGAAAAGGCCCAATCGTTCACAGATTGAATTGAGCTGCCAATGTTTTGAAAATATGAAGCATCCGTCCCCACTCTATTTAAATAATCCTGACTTACATTGATCAGTGAAAGCTTGTTAATTTCCATACCAATATAGAGCACTGCCTCAATAATCCTGAAACCAACATACCCTAGGGCTAATGCTTCATTGTGTTTTTTTAAAATAGGAAACAAGAATACTGCTATGAGAGGCATTGCAATGACACATATAAACTCAATCAGTATTCCAATTATCACAATTATTTTATTTGGATATGCATTATCTAGGTAATCCGGAGAACTTAGAATAGGATTGTAAAAAGATCCTCCAATAAAAAGAAATGAAGTCGCAATTATGAACAATACTCCTACAATAATTGCGGTCTTTCTGGGTGAATTCATTTTTGAACTCCTTACAGTTTAAGATTTACTACGGTCAATAATAGGCTGCTCATTTAGATTGGTTTCAGAAATATTAGCCTACCACCTACTGAGTGTCAACGCCCCCGAAGAGATTGTGCGTTGGGAGACTGAGCCCCAGGCTCGCCCAGGGGCGCCACGTCGCGAAACGGGGCTTGCAAGCAAAAAGGAGCGGTAATGTGTGCTCACTTTGTCTTTATCTTGGTAGCGGGGGCAGGATTCGAACCTGAGACCTTGGGGCACGGGCATGATAATCAATTATAAGCCTTCAAGATAAAAAAGAAGGTTATGCCTGCGCTAAAATTAATGAGGATGGAGGTTTAAAGTGTTTGCTTATGGCAATCCCAGCAGAGAATTTCACAATTGGAATAGGAGCCGTTGTTAGGGTTCCTATCTTTATGGTGGGCTTCCCATGCTCCTTGTCCTTCCCTGCCTCTGTTTGCCATTAGCAATTGGTTGGCGCATCTGCCGGCGTGCCCGTGTGTTGTCCTTGTGCACTCACATCTTGCACCACCCCTCTGGTATGCTTGTACGATGACTTCATCAGAAAATGCCATGTTTCACCCCCTGCTTAATTATAGTATACACGGCTCTTATTAAGTTTAGAAGAGGTAGCTATTATGAAATCAACCGCGATTTACTGGAATAGCGGAATCATGCATTAGGTGCTTGCGCCCAGGCTCGCCCAGGGGCGCCACGGCGCGAAACGGGGCACGCCAAACTCGTTCAGAGTGCCAAACTACTCGGGGGTCAGCCGCCTGCGCGGTTCTCTATTCGGCGGGATCCTCAGGCGAGAATCTGGGCCTTTTGAGGCTGGAACCAGCACCTCTCATATGTAAGTTGCACAATTTGGCTTATTGTTCAAGGTAAGGGGCAGGTCAGGAAGCGTATAGAAAACGGTGGATTGGGGAGTATACTAATTATGAGAGTTATAATTGACAAAAATATGATTAGCATCTATTGTATAACGCGTATTATTAAATACGAACTATTTAGAGTTTTAGCAGCGGAGTAAAGGAAATGGTTATAGATTTGAGGAACGAAGTAAAAACAATGCCGTTTACTAATAAGCGAGATTTCCTATTATCAAAGCCAGAGAGGGAATTACATGAGATTCTCAAACACCTATTTGATAAAGCGGAAGATAAATCCTTAGCCGAAATAACATGTGGAAGGGATGAATTTGGCAGAGATCTAGTTATAAAACGACAGGATCCCTATGGCGAGTCTTACGTTGGTGTGATAGTTAAAAAAGGCGATGAATCAGGAAAAATTACGGGTGAGACTGATGGTGTTGTTGATAACATAATTTCACAGGGAAATCAAGCCATTACGCATCCTTGCCTCTTGCGTGAGATTTCTGTGGGTTCTGTAAGTATAAATTCAATTTTTGTCATATTTGTAGGTAGGCTTACGGATCATGCAAGTCAAAGAATAGAACGGGAACTAAAAATTGCATCGGCGCGCCTAGTTCCGATAGCTATTCTAATTGATCTACTCACTGATAATTGTCCCGATATATTCTTTGAAGGAGATGTAGTTCGTTATATTCAAGATAGAATAATGGCTTTAGAGACAAAGAGAGAGTTCCCAGCTAGGTCGAAACCGCTTTCCGTTAGCTTCGTTGACCCGTATGTAACAAAAATGGAGACTCCGTTGGCACTCATTGATGCAGTTATGGAATGTCACTACGGAGATAAACTCCTCTTTAAAAAACTTGAAGAAATTGCAGGATCAGGGAAAAAGATAATAATTGTTGGTGAACCAGGAACAGGAAAATCAACTGCATTAGCAAAAATCGCTTTAGATATGTATACAAAATATTTAAGAGAGAAGATTAAAGAAATAGCCAAAAAAGATATCGAGGTGCCAATTTTAATAAAGGCCATTGATATATCTTCGAATAACCTAAATACATTAATAGAAGGACAATTGCCAAGCTTACCATTAAAAGAAAGAATAAAGATAAAGGTACTGCTTATAGACGGGCTAGATGAAGAAGATGTTAAAAGAAGAGGCGAAATAATAGCGAAAGCAGAAGAATTCTGTGAACAAAATAAATGTGGTTTAGTAATATCTACAAGAAAAGTTGAGGCAATTAAAAAAATAATTTCACCTTACGAGCGTTACGAACTCTTGCCGTTCGAACATGAACAAGCGATGAAATTTATAAATCGTATTTTAGATGATCAGGATTTAATAAAGATTTTGGAGGAAAGTTTACAACAGGATGACTTGAAAATGTCTTTAACGCCCATGTCCCTACATCTCCTAATAGAGATAGCAACAAAGGAGAGGGAGATTCCTGCGTCAACTGCCGAAATTTATGAGCAATATATGGACCAGGTAGCGGGAAGGCATGAAAGAGCAAAAGGAATTGAGTCAGTTTTTGCTTACTATATTAAGAAGAGATTCCTATCCGAATTGGCTTGGGAGAAATTTCATTCGAAGAATAAAATTCAAATTACTAAAGCTGATTTCGATAAATTTGTTCAGAATTATTCAAAGAGACGACGCTATAATGAATCAGAGGTGGAAAAATTTTTAGAGGAAATAGATAGGGCAGGAATTTTAGTGATTGGTAAAAAAGTATTTTTCCGACACCGATCTTTCCTAGATTATTTTACTGCCCTTAGAATTATGAATCATCAAAAGAAAAACATAAGTACTACTGATGAGATTGTTAAAGCCTACTTTGATGACATTTGGCATGATGTTGCGTTCTTTTTTGTAGGTATGATGCGAGAAATAAATGAAGAAATAATGGAGAAAATAGATGCCTTCCCAGAAAATAGTTTTGGGGCTGTTTTTCCAAAGGCCACAATTGGAAGGCTAATTCAAGCAGGTTGGTATAGTGAACCAGAGATCAAATTAAAGGGAGTATCAATAGGATTAAGAAATCTTGAGCCGATAAGCAATGGTTTCGATGTTTTAATTAAGTCGGGTGGAAAAAAGTATCCAGCTATTTTGTCAGACTTTTTTGTTTTGTTCCTTTCAGAATACTCATTTGGAAGCAGAACCATGATGAAAGAAACGTTAGAAATTTGTGAACAACTGTGTATTGAGAAAGAAAACAATTCTGTTAAAAATTGCATTCGTTTGCTTTGGGCAAATCGTAGTATTTTTAATGAGGAGGATATTCAGTCAATAACTAGTCAACTATTAGAAAGAATTACGGAATTAAGAAAAAAGGGTCAAGTGACTATAAGAGATGAATTCGTATCACTATTTGTGTTAGAGAAGATTCAAAAGGGAGATAACAAGCTAAGTAAGAGAATTACAAAGAAAATGAGTAAGTTTAGGGAAACATATAAAAATGAATTAAAACAACTACTTCCAGAGCCAAAACGTGGTGGGTTTAGAAAAAAACATTAAAATGTATTTCGTTACGGTTGATAAAGAATATAATGAGAAAAAGAAAGCTATTGTGGTTGGTGATAAGTTGAGAAACTCAGTAGAACTCTCTGCTGGTATTTATCGCATAGAGGTCATCTTCTTAGTGGAAGGTCAGCCGATTAAGGAATTCAGGGAATTTATCGTTGGAGATAAAGCCGATGACCTCACTTGGATTACGCCTCAGTCAGTTTCTCATAAGTGAGATTCTCAGAGTTGATGAGTTTTAGCAGTGTATAGTAGTAAGGTGAGTTCTGAAAAATGTCCAAACTGTGGACAGAGAACCGTAGTGGGCACCAGTTGGTCATGCCAATGGTGTCGATGGCCCCTCGCCGGTAGGTATCCTCAGCTCGACGAGCAGGAACAGGGGACCGCATCACAAGCAGCCCGCCGGGGGGCACTTTATGGCGCAATATTGATTCTAGTCCTAATCTTGATTGCGGTTGGTGTCAATAGTTGGGAATGGTCGGCAGTACCAAATATGTTCCAAGAACTATGGCCCGTTTTCTTGTTCGCGGTTGGATTAATGGTGGTCGTTTCGTTAGGCGTTAATGTTTTGATTACCCGGTACGCAGGTAGGGAAGGTAAGTTCTTTTTTTTCGGCTTTTTTGTACTTGGGGCTGTATTGTTTTTTGCTTCACTAAAAACGAGTACAGTCATGCAACCTCTTGCTAGCTATATACAAAATCTTTTTCACATTAATTTGTTTGCCGCCTCTGTGGGGATATTCTCTCTCGCTGTCGCTATTCGGATGGTAGCTAGCGCCCGTAGGAGAGATTGAGAAAGACAAAATAGCGAATTGTTCAATACCCCCAGAGCGCCCCTGTATTCTACTGCCCTCCAGGCTCGCCCAGGAGCGCCACGGCGCGAAACGGGACACGCCTGACCGTCCATGAGTGCCAAACTACACTGGAGTTAGCCGTTCGCCACATCTCCTATTGGGCGGGGCGCCACGCTGAGAATCTGGGCCTTTTGAGGCTGGAATATGCCTGCCCTTAAAGCCCTGAACTTGTTATGGAGTATGTATCACTATATTCCCAAACTGACTTTAAGCTGTTCCTTGGTTAGTATGATAACCCCGCTCATATCGAATGCTGGCTTTCCAACGCTTTGAAGATAGCGAAAGTACTCTCGCATACGAACAGCTGCCCTTAATACCTCTTGTCGCCATGCTACTAAAATGCCTATGCGGCCTAAAGCTCCAGCATTAATAATGGAACCCATCCAATGCTTCCTTGAAGTAGCGTTCTCTATTTCGATGGCAATGAAACATCTGGCATTCAGGTTTGTGTCATTACCTATGAAGTCTTCATAGCTCGATGCTGAATCTGGAGGGTTTGCCCAATAGCGCTGGCCGATGACTGTATGCCAGTTTTCCCTCGATTTGCCCGCCCACTCGTTTATTAGCTTACATGAATCACGCGCCATCGCATCATATTCCTCTGCGCACTGTCGTGTATCCATCGCAAATGGACCAACCGCGATGTCTACAGATGGCTGGTAAATCCTACGCCCTTCTCCAGCAAATGCTCGCCAAGATATAGCTACATTGTCATCTTCCAAGCCAATTTCGTGCCTTAATTTCTCTGCGACTTGTTTCTGAAAATGTTGTACCTCGTTCATAACATCCTCCTTTCATAATCTGCCTTGCCCTGAGTATAACTAGCATAACCTGAATACTCAATGCCCCAAGTGTGATTACGCCCTGAGCCATCGTCACCAGGCTCGCCCAGGGGCGCCACGCCGCGAAACGGGGCTTTTTGCTTTCCTTGATAGAGCAAATTTGTACGATAGGCAGAACCTCTTCTATATTTGGCTAAGTATGTTTGCCACAGAAAAGCAGTTATTTATAGTGAGTCAATTACTTTACTGAAGGGTAGTGATACTAAACAATGAACCTAGTGTGATAAGTCAATAGGGTTTCACTAATATTAGTGGTTGACAAGTAGCGTACAATGGTATAGAAACATAGAGTGAGGAATAAATATCCACGGGAGGTGAAAAATGTAATGAGGCTTAAAACTTAAGAAAACGGATTGGAATTTTAAAAAGGAGGAGGTTGCACTTATGAGCAAGAGGATGTTAAGAGTGATTATACCTATTAGTTTGGTAGTGGCTTTGGCTGTAGGTGTGCCTATGTTGAGTGGTTGTCTGCCCGGGCAACCGGCAGCAGAGAAAGAAGTGTGGAAATTGGGATATATCGGAGCCTTTGATACCGATGTCGGCAGAAGTGCTTTGAGGGGAACTGAGATTGCTGTTGAGGAGATAAATGCGGCAGGCGGGTTCTTAGGGCGTCAGATAGTGATGGTCAAAGCTGATTCGGCAGAAGATACCCTGGAGGGGGTCAAGGCAATGGAATACCTCAACGAAGTCGAGAATGTAGACTTCATGGTTTCCGGAAGCATAGATGATGTTACCTTGGCCTGGATGCCCCGAGTAAAGGAATACAAGGTTCCTTTGATGGAGACATGGACATCGGCAATCAGGGCTATTGAATTGGTTCATAATGAGTACGACGACTACAAGAGCTATTTTATGGACCACATGAACGACTATGACCAGGGCGCCGAGTATGTAGCCTTTGCCAAAGATATCCTCGCTGATGAGATGGGCTGGGAAACCGTGGTTATCTTCTATGAAGATACTGCTTACGGCGGCGGGGTCGCTGAATATGTTAGAGATGAGATAGCCCCTGGTGCCGGCATAGAGGTTATAGGGGAAGTTATGTACGATATAGACACCAAAGATTTCGCCCCCGTGTTTGCCCGGATTGAAGACTATGAGCCCGATTTTATATTTCACATCAGCTCGGTTAACTGCGTGCCTCCCAGCGCTGCCTATATAGAGCTGGAGGTGCCGCTACCGATTACCGGTGTGAATGTGGCTGCAGCCAGTGCCGAGTTCTGGGATGATATGGGAGGACTGGCTGGAGGCTTCAGTTCCATCTCACCACCGCCAACTATAGGTTTGGATCTCGACCCACCCACCCAGGCATTTGTTGACAAGTATCAGGCAAAATACACCACACGCCCCATCTACCCTCACTTTAACGGGTTCAATGCCTACTGGGGCGTATACATGATGGTATGGGCAGCTGAGCGTGCCGGCGGATTCGAACCTCTGGATGCTTGGGTTACGGAGATGGAGAACACAGACTTCATCCTGTGGAGGTATGGTGGATTCGAGCGCAATGATGCCCTATCTCCTACCGGGGTGGATATAAAGTGGCAGTACTACAAGTTCTATGGGCCAAATCATGACTACACTCACTCTCAGGTGCTTGATACCACCGGTGAGAATGGACGACCCGGCGGTGTAGTCATGCAGTGGGGTCTGGAAGAGCAGACGCCTATACAGGAGACGGTCCGTATCATCCATCCGCCAAGATGGCGTAACGGAGACTATGTCTTACCAGCGCACCTCCAGTGAGAAGAGGACGAGTGAACAAGTAATAGCTTGGTCTCCACTCACCTGATAGTCAGCGAAGGTTTGACATAAATCCTTCCCCTTAATGGGGAGGGTAGGGGGGGTGGTATTTTCCACCCCCCCCCGTTAGTGAGGAGAACTCTACTAAGCAAGGGTAAATTAGCACATGGAGAGAATACTAATCTTTGGCTTTCTCATCAGTGGGCTGTATGCCCTAATCGCCATGGGCTTCACCATGATATATGGCGTGGGGAGAGTGCTTAACCTGGCTCATGCTGGGTATGTTATGGTTGCCGGCTATATGTTCTACTGGGCGCTGCAAGTATTGCATCTGCCCATGGGCGTGGCTTTCCTCATCGCCATCGCAACCAGCACTGGACTTGCCCTCGCCACCTACATGGGTTTTGTGAGACGATTTTTGCACAATCCTACCGTTGTTTTTGTCTCCACCTTCATCTTAGCCCTGATAATGGACTATAGCATGGTGCTCTTCTTCCATACGGAGAACATAAATGTTTGGCCCATTGTCAGGGGAGTTACCGAGGTTTTTGGTACTCGTGTTCCACTCAATCTCGTTGCCGCCCTGATTGCAAGCTGGGCATGTATAGCAGGGGTGTTACTTTTTATGAGAAAGACTCACATAGGGAGGGCTATGCGTGCTCTGGCTATAGACAGGAAGGGGGCTATAATCTCGGGGATAAACCCTGAGAGGGTGAATTTAGTGACATGGGGTTTATCCGGGGCATTAGCTGGGGTTGCTGGCATATTCTATGCCAGCTATACCTATCTGGTACCCCCAATGTGGGTTTTCCCTCTTATAATGTCCTTTGCCATAGTGATAATAGGGGGGCTGGGCAGTATTGGGGGCACCATCATCGGGGCTCATATAGTTGGCCTTATGGAGACTACCACTACCCTGGCAATAGATGAGAGATTGAGGGGCGTGTTTGCTATGGTGATTATGATTATAGTGGTGGTGGTTCGTCCGAAGGGCTTGTTTGGCAGGTAACTAATTATGGAAAGATACTCTAAAATGGGTATAACCTCGATAAAATCGTTACGCTGGTGGTTAATTGGCATAGCGGTGATGTTTGTGCTGCCACTGTTCCTTCCCATCAGTGTTCTCAGGGTTGCTATCATGGCCGGCTATCTGGCGATTTTTGCCATGAGTTGGGATATGATGTCAGGGTATACCGGTTATGTAAGTTTCGGTCATCCCTTCTTAATTGGGGTGGCTGGCTATGCTACCGCTATGTGGTCTCATCAGAGCGGCTTCCAGCCACCACATATTATCCTCCCACTTTCTGCAACCATACCCCTGGCTATAGCAGCATCAGTGGGAGCGGGAATGCTCCTCTTCCTCCCCAGCATGAGGACAAGGGGTCCCTACTTTAGCCTGGTTAGCCTCGCCTTTGTGATGATAATTTACCGCTTGGTGATAGCGATACGCCCAGATATGACCGGCGGAGACAGAGGGCTGCCTGGCCTACCACCGGTAGTTGCCGGGGTACTCCCCAATTATTACCTTGCTATTGGCCTCATGTTTGCCGTTGGCATTGGGTTATGGTATGTAACAAGGTCTGATGTGGGGAATGTTCTAAAAGCGATACGTATGGATGAGGATGTGGTAGAGGCCAGTGGCATCAGCACCTATAGGTTTAAGAGGTTTGCCTTCATTCTGAGCGCATTGACGGCAGGTATTGGAGGGGCTTTCTACACCCACTATTTAGCCTCCATATCACCCCGGCGTACCTTCGGTGCTATCTTCATCCTTGAGATAATAATCTCGACAGTGATTGGCGGCATGGGCACTATTGTCGGCTCAATATTTGGCGGCTTCTTCGTAACCTTTACCCTAGAGTATCTGCGTCCTTATCTGTTAGGAGCGTGGAGGTTCCTTACCTATTCGCTGGTGGCAATATTTATCGTTCTTTATAGGCCAAGAGGGCTCTACGGCATGGGCGAGGACATAGCAAGATGGGTCGCAAAAAGGAGAGAGGGTGCGTAATATGGCTAAGTTACTTGAGGTACAGGGGGTTACCAAAAAATTCGGTGGGCTTGTTGCCATTAACGATTTGAGCTTTCACCTGGAAGAGGGAGAGGTCCTTGGCCTTATGGGGCCGAACGGCTCGGGCAAGACCACAATTTTTAACATAATTATGGGAGACTTCCTCCCCGATTCAGGGAAAATCCTCTTTAAGGGAGAAGACATTACCCGTTATCCCACCTTTAAGAGGGTAAAGATAGGTATTGCCCGCACATACCAGGTGTCAAGACCGTTTGCGGAGCTACCAATCATTGAAGATATCCGAGTAAGCACTATACCTGATTCTATAAGGGGGAGTCTCAGGGGAGAAGGAACGCACATTGATGAAGTAAGGAAAATCGCAGAGGATGTCGGGCTTAAGGGACGCCTTTCCAAGTATCCTCATGAGTTAACAATGGGCGACCTTCGCCGGGTGGAATTAGCCAAGGCATTGGCTACTAATCCCAAAATCGTCCTGTTAGATGAGATCTTCGCTGGGTTGACAGTGGCGGAAATTGAGGAAATAGATAAACTGCTGAGACGGAAAATGGAGGAGGGTTTAGACTTCGTAGTCGTCAGCCATGATTTAAAGGCTTTAGCTCCTTTAGTGGATAGGGTGGTGGTTATTCACTTTGGTCAGTTCATTGCTGAAGGCTCTTTTGACCAAATTGTTAATAACGAAAAGGTTAAAGCGGCATATTTTGGGTAACGAGGAAATAGGGGAGGTGTAGCGATGGCTTTCTTGGAAGTTAATAATCTTGAGGCCTACTATGGGCAGGCTCAAGCCTTAAAGAACGTCTCATTTAGCGTTGAAAAGGGAGAATGTATAGGGATAATTGGCCCCAATGGTGCCGGAAAGTCATCACTGCTGGATTCCATCATTGGGCTGACAGCTTGGCGCGGTGAGATTATCTTTGATGGTCATGACCTGCATGGGCTACCTCCCAGAAAGATAATCAAATTGGGCATTGGCTACGCCCCGGAGAGGGGGAACCTCTTCTCTGTGATGAATGTGAAGGACAACCTGCTGGTCGGGGCTTACCTGGCGCGGGAAAAGCTGGATGAGAGCCTTGAGGCGGTATATGAGATGGTTCCACTTCTTGAAGAGCGCCAGAAGCAGCAAGCCGGGACATTAAGTGGAGGGGAACGGCAAATGCTGTCTTTGGGGAGGGCCTGGATGTCAGACCCCAGACTGCTATTACTGGATGAGCCAACCCTGGGTCTTGCCCCCATTGTGATTTCTAAATTAGCTGGTACCATAGAGGATTTGAAGAAAAGAGGAGCTACCATTATCATCGCTGAGCAGAATGTGAGTTTCACTGCGGCGCATGCGGAGAGGCTCTATCTTCTTGAGAGAGGAAAATTAAGCAAGGGACGCACCGCCGAAGAGATGAAGGGGGACGAATACGTTAGGAAAACATACTTTGGTGTCTGAATGCGAATAGCTTTCTTCAACTACTGAAAGACAGCCTTGGCGATACACACATAAAGATATATTTGGCAGATTGCAAAGGGGAATAGTTGCCATAACACCCGAAGAACTATCCCCCTTTTTGCGTTACTCTTTTATCTTGTTATATAGCCACCGTCGGCTACAAATTCTGACCCGGTAACCCAGTTGGATTCGTCAGAAGCAAGATACAGGCTGACATAAGCAATATCAATCGGTTTGCCGATGTGCCCCAGGGGATGCATCTTCCCCACCTTTTCAAAATACTGCGCCGGTGTCATTCCTGAGTCCTGAGCCTCTTTCTCCGTAAGCTCGGTGTGGATATAACCGGGATGGACGGAATTGACACGAATGTTATATCCTGCCTCGGCGCAGGAAAGTGCTACTGCTTTGGTGAGAGACCTTACCGACCCTTTAGAGGCGCAATATGCCGGCAGCTCTGCTTCACCCACCATAGCGTCAATGGATGATATATTTACTATTGAGCACGGCTCACCGCTCTTCTTCATAGCCTTAATGGCATATTTAATACCTAAAAAGACCCCGGTCGAGTTTATATTCATTATCCAATTCCATTCATCAAGAGAGGTCTCCTCTATCGATTTTGCCAGTGAAATGCCAGCGTTGTTTACCAGAATGTTCAGCTTGCCGTATTTTTTGATGACTTCGTCGGTAACCTTTTTCCATTCGTCCTCATTTGTTACATCAAGCTTGATAAAAGTAGCCTCCCCACCCTCCTTTTTTATACTTTCCGCCAGTGTTGTTCCCTCAACCACCTTTTTCCTGGTAGTGATTACAACCTTGGCTCCTTCCTTGGCAAACAGCTCAGAATGTCCCCTCCCGATACCACAAGCACCTCCAGTTATCAGCGCAACTTTACCGTCTAATCTCCCCATCTTTTATATCACCTCCTTAGTTTTATCGGTTATAAATGTGAGCTTAGGCGTGGAAGAATACACCAGATTCTGGCGTGGTACTTCCGCCATCAATGAGGATAGGTGTCCCTGTTACATATTTTGACTCGTCTGATGCTAGGAATGCCACCAACTCTTCTGCCTCCTCAGCGGTTCCAAGTCTTCCAACAGGTTTCTACCCTGTCGGTCTCAATCATTCCGGGGCATATGGCGTTCACAAATAAAAACTCTCCACCACTAATTATCAACCAGCGAAGAGCCATCTTATCCCTTATCAATGAAACTACTGGCCGAGCTGGGACTACAGTAGGTAAAATCCTAAAGCCGTCCTTTACTCTCCCCATTTAGCACCCCAGCTCTCATCCAAAATAATTGTAGCAATAAAGCATATGGCTTGCAACTGTAACAAGCAGGTAATATTGTGACGAATTGTTCAATATCTCAAGCAGAATCATGCGTTGTTGGCTTGGTGCCCAGGCTCGCCCAGGGGCCCCACGGCGCGAAACGGGGCACGCCTGACCGTCCATGAGTGCCAAACTACTCGGGGGTCAGGCGTCTGCGCGGTTCCCTATTGGGCGGGGCGCCACGGCGAGAATCCGGGCCTTTTGAGGCTGGAATGTGCTTGCCCCCTCCCCCCCTGCGCACCCATTGACAGTAACGATATTTTCTATTATCATCATTATCATCCAAACTGAAAACGCACACCAAGTGGGAAGCAATGGATGAATTAGACCTGAAGTTACTAAATGAGCTGAAGGTAAACTGGTACGACCTAAAGAAG
>SDBT01012529.1_pt1 | contig 13624 bp, 26 predicted proteins | sample 2277101 | NCBI WGS metagenome assembly SDBT01 (sample SAMN10404973, study PRJNA504765) | marine sediment metagenome | isolation source: marine sediment core GS10_PC15, 103 cmbsf | place: Arctic Ocean: Southern Knipovich Ridge | collected 2010
GTCTCCCATCTGCGTTATGATGAAATCGTAGCCCCTATACCGTCTATCCGGTATATACGGCTGGAAGTGGGCGGCGAGCTTCTGGCTCATTATGGAGAAGGTCCTGGATACGTCCTCGCCGTTGTATTCATCTACCTGGAATACCAGGGACTCGATCCGCTTAGTACCTCCGGACTCTTTATCGTTGATCACCCGGCCGATATTATAGTCGTCGGTAAAGTGCATCCTGGCCGGGATCCCTGCTTCGAGTCGGATATAATTCATCAAGACCATGGTGACGACCTCCTCTTTTTCTTGGCCAATCGTCAGGCGTGGGGAGAGCTGGCCAGCTCTCTAATTGTCAATATCTGTGGCTGGAGCCATGAGAAACTGCTCGAGCTCCGGAGAGATATCATGTCTCAGAATTTTTATAGCTATGTCTCCCGAAACGCTCTTGTATACCGGAGGGGAGCCCGGCGTCGTCCTGGCCTCGGACATGAAGCCGTTTTCCGAGTCATGCCATAAGGCGATCACTCCCGGGGAGAAGCCGATAAACCTGATCAGCTGAGAGATTGTCCGGGGGAGTTTCACGCCGAGGTTTTTATAGAGGTACGATCTGGTGTCCCGGAGGATCTGAAAGCCTGACAGCTCCGGCGATATACCGGCCCGGCTCAAGACACCGAGGGCTTTCTCGATCTCGTTTACCTGCTGAGTCCAGATACCGCATCCCATGACTACTAATCTACTCCCAGGACCTCGCGGAGCCGCATCTTCTCGGCTCGCTCGGCCCGGTATTCGGCGGTAAAGTAGTGCTGCCGCTCTTTGACGTAGTCAGCGATCCAGTCCCGCTCATATACGGCGACCTCGATATCGTTGGACCTGGCGACGGGCATTAGCCAGTCCAGCATCCAGGGTATTACCAGCAGGGCAACAATCGGCTGGCCGGTATACTCAGGGAGGTCCAGCGTATCCGGGATGATGTTTTTGTAGTATGTCAGGTCGCCGATCCCGGCCTTTATGTCCCGGATCTTCGCCTCGATCAGATAGTAGACGTCTTTCTCCCATTTTACCGCGTCGACTCGCGGCCTGGTGGGACGGAATAGAGCGGCTGCTTTCGTCAGGCCGTACCGGGTGACATACTCCTGGGGGATAGGTCCGAGCTCTACATTGAGCTGATAATCGCCGCCGGGCCAGCGCTCTAGCATATATTCGGCGATATAGCGGCGTTCACGTTCTTTTCTCGGCACAATTAACTCCACCAGTTAAGCCTGAAACAAATATAACCACCAGGTAGTGAGTAAGTGTCAATACGGATGAAGCAGCCTAACCTTAGCTTACCTAGTCTTAGTGCGATGTCCTTTTCCCAGTATATCTTTCGCATGTCTTCAGAAGGGTAGCAACAGTTTGCGCTATTGACAATCGTAACTCCCGGGGGAATAATTGTCAATGAATGGCCCGTTAATTGTCCGAGCTGGACTAATATTATTACCAAATATGAGAGGAGTAATATCACCATGAGAAAATTACGATCGTTCCTGTACCTGGTTTTCACGCTCCCGGTCCTGTTGATGATGGGAGCCCTCAAGGTTAAACCGATAGACGCCTCCGCCGAAAAGTGGATGGACAACGCCAGCCGGGCATCCGGGGCGTTCGCTATCGAGGCCGAGGCCGGAGCCGAGGCATGGGCTCGCAATACGGCTGCTGCTGCTGACACCTATCACCAGGCCGTTACCGCTGCCGGCATCAAAGAGAGGTTTCGCCGGGGCGTTACTCGAGCCGGCGCTGCCAAGTTTGCCCGGAAGATCAGGGACGTTGCCGCGGATCGCTTCGCTGGTGGCGTTACGGCTGCCCTGGCTGACTACAAGGCCGGAGCCGAGCCCTATCTCCAGACGATCGCCGGTTTAACCCTGTCCGCCCGGAAACCTCGCGGAGATCCCGCGAACTATCGCCGCGTCGAGGAGGTCGGCAAGGCACTTAACGCTAAACGCCTGGCCATGCTGGGCAGCGGGGGAGGTTAGTAGATCCAGGGATAAGATTAGCGCCTTAATCCCGGGTTGAAGCAGCTATGAAGTATCGAACAGTTGAATTACTGGCCAGTGGTGACCAGTCCGACGGAGTCGGGACAAAGATCATCGATATCAACGTCCGGGACATTATCAGCCGGATAATGATCTACTGGCAGGTTACTATGGGCGACTCAAACATGGACGCGCCGGCCTATAAGGACATAACCAAAATAGAGCTGGTGAACGGCTCCGACGTCCTCCATAGCCTCGACGGAGGGTTAAACCAGGCCCTCGCGATCTACAACCGGAAGATATCGTCCATGACCTATAAGCAGCGGCTAACCTCGAATTCACTCGCCACTAACTACGCGATTGACTTCGGCCGCTTCTTACACGATCCTATGCTGGCCCTCGATCCGAAACGGTTTGACCAGCTCCAGCTCAAGATCAGCTACAACGAGGACCTGGCCAACACCAGCTCCTCGGCCAATGAGCTCGGAGTCAAGGCTGAGGTATTCGACGAGAAAGAGGTCAATCCGATCGGTTTCCTCCAGGCCAAAAACATCTACGCGATAACCGCTCCCTCGTCCGGTTACACCTATGTCGAGCTCCCTCGGGACCACGTCCTCCGAAAACTGATGATCCAGGGTTACCGCGACGCGTACGAGCCCTGGAACGTGGTAGCCAACGCCAGGCTAAACGAGGATAACGACAAGCGGGTGATATTCGACTGGAATATCGAGAGGTACTACCGCATGATGCAGGCGGTCTGGAAGCAGATCGAGGAGGAGGTCATTTTCTACGTCGGGGCTTCGTCGGATTATGTCCTCTATGTGACTCCAACCGATTACTACGTCACGCTCACCGGGACCGATTTCGGCGGCGGTGCCGTAGCCTGGGGGTCGACAACCACAAACAGGGGCGGCAAGTGCACCCCTGACGGTGCCTCGGCTCTCCTGATGATGGGGATAGCGAAAGGCTATCTACCGAACCATTGTATCGAGTTTCCGTTTGGAGATCCCCAGGACCTCGACGACTGGTACGACCTGAAAGACGTCGGCAGCCTGGAGCTTCGGTTAAATGCGGGCTCTGCCGGGACCTCCGGGAAATATGCCGTGGTGGTTGAGCAGCTCCGTAAATACTAGGCTTGACCTGGTATCAACGACGAGGGGAGGGAGTTAAAATCCCCTCCCCTCTTTTACAGGAGGATATAATGGATAGCAAGGCTTTCTCCCGGAAGTGGGTAACAGCTGACGAGATTTTAGCCAAAGGCCCCTGTGAGATCCTTTATGCTCTATTCATCCCGAGCTCGTCGGCGACGGCGACGGCGACGCTTTTCAACGGACTGGACACTACCAGCGAGACGATAGTCGCTTTCCGGACGGCTCAAAGCCGGCAATCCGAGTTCCGGCCTCCGGAGCCGGTTTACTGTGAGCATGGGCTATTTGTCGACGCTATCGCCAACGCCAAGGGCGTTTTCGTCCAGTGGCGAAACTTGCCTCGGGAATAAAGGTTAAATATGCTTTTTCAGGCGTCGATCACGATCCCCAAAAACACTACCCGGGCGAGCCCGACGGCCGTTTCCCTCCTGATAGCTAAAGGGATTATCACTAAGTTTATGGTCCGGTCCCGGGCCGGCCATGCCGCGCTCGCCCACCTGGTTATCTATCACGGCTCCCACCCGATCGCGCCCTCGACCGAGGGAATGGACCTCCACGGCGACGGTTTTCCGATAGATTGGGAGGACTATTACGAGTTTTACCAGCCGCCGTTCGAGCTTAAACTTGTCGGCTGGAACGAGGACGACACCTATCCCCATACTTTCGACGTTTTTGTCGCCATACTCCCCAGGAGAGCGATCCTGGCCCTGGCCGTGGCCGACGCTTTCAAGGGTTTATTGAGTCTGATATCACCTAAGAGAATATTTACCGGGAGGTCGTAAATGCCGAGAGGCCAGCCTGACTTCGGTCAATACAGTTCTGAGACGTATGTCGCCGGGCTCTCCGACATGGCGGAGTTGGCCGTTAGATTGGGGAGTATAGTTATATTTGACCGTCGGGGGAAAGTGATCGACGTCGACGACTTCGAGGGGGTTGTCCTCAAGTGGACACCGGTTACCATCGGCAACGGAGCCGTAGTATTCGACAGCACCTATCCCAAATCCGGCAGCCAAGGCCTGAAACTGACCTCCGGCGACGGAGCTAATCAGCATGGGACCATCCAGAAAGGATTTACTCCCCTATTCTCTCAGAGATTGGGCCTGGAGTTCGTATTCAGCTCGCCGTCGGCCGATACCTATTTTGTGCTCCAGATATCCTATTTCGACGGGACTCTCTCCCACCTGGCAGGGATCAGGTTTGACTTTAACGCTCAGAAAATAGCCTATCAGTCGACGTTTTTCGCTTATACCGATATCATCGACACCGAGGCGTTTTATACCTCCAATTTTTTCTACTTCCCGGTCAAGCTCGTCGTCGATTTTGCGACTGGTTACTTTGTCCGGCTGCTATTCGGGGGCGTGGAGCATGACCTCTCGAGCTATCCGATATTCAGCCAGGCCGACGCTACAAATCCGAATATCAAGTATACAATAGCTCACCGTTACAGGGCGGCAGCCGGGAGCGATATCTATATAGACGACGTTATCTTAACGGAGGATGAGCCGTAACATGGGATTACCAGGGATACATGGCTGGTCGGGGTCCAAATGGGTTAAAATAACCACAGATGCCGCCGGGCACCTCCAGGTCGACACGGTATCAAGTGCTCTCCCGGCCGGAGCGGCTACTGCTGCTAATCAAGCTACTATCATCGGGCATATCGACACCTTAGAGACCAATCAAGGCCATTGTTGGGCATGGGATGGCGGTGACTGGCGGTCATTATTAGTTGAGAGCAATCTCTTCTATAACCTCAGAGTTGCCATATATGACCAGGCTGACAAGATCGAAAGTAAAGCCGGCCGGTTCAGCAATGCGCTGATCGGAGACTTTCGAGGGCTAGTTGTCCATGCGTTCCCGGCTTACTTGAGGGACTTGACCCACGCTGACACTGCTCAGTCGGCAGCGCAGTCAGGGGACGGCGGGAGCGGCGTCGGTATGCCGTCGACTCCTATATTCGGCTGGAACGGCTCTAGCTGGGACCGGCTCAGGACATACGGGACCGGGATCCTCAAGGTCGGCCGGGCCAAGGTCGGGATGCTCGACGTCAGAAAGACCGCAGTCGGCCAAGCTGGAGCTCCTGGAGCCCGGGTGCTATTCTGGATAAACATGAATCCCAGTGCTGGTAACTCAGTAGTAGAATTAACCGATGCTACCGCTGGCGGCGCTGCTGTAAAATACGACTGTTTTCATACTGAGAAAGAGAGTCATGTGCATCAGTTTGATCCTCCCCTGGAGTTCTCAAATGGTATATACTTAGAGACGTTTACTAATATGACGTCAGTGGTATTCGGGTATTTATAGGAGGGTAAAATGGCTAAAATCAAGATCTCTGGAGTCGGGTATGATCAGAGTAATTATACCGTCCTGATATCAATCTCCGAGACGGTAACCGAGGAGGGCCAGGAGGTCGAGAAGCCTCTCGGCGAGGCCTCGGTCCGCTTTCCCTCGGACACTGGGATGGATGATATCAAGGCCAAGATTATCGACGCGGCCGAGAAGGTCAAGAAAGCATCGGATAACGCCAGGGACAAGAGGAAAGATATCGAGGAGCTGGAGCTCCCGGACATAACATAACAGGAGGCACAATATGAAAGCACTCGAAAAGTGGGAGCCGAAGGACGTTATTGCCTGCCTGATCATTGTCGGCTGTATAGTGATGATCATACTCGGGCTGGATGGCGTCCTCAAGTATACGCTGCTCGGCGTGGTCTGCGCATATTACGGGATCGACCTGACGCCGTTTATCAAGCTCGGCCGGCGCCAGGGCAAATAATGGGGGGGGTGAATTATGGCCAACGAGTATAAGGTACTCAAGATTGACGAGCTGACCAGGGTCGGAGAGGCCGGGGGGATCCAGAAATACTACCGGAACCAGATCAGGACTAAGGGAAAAGTGGTCCTGACGGTGGATATCAACGAGGACGACTTTACTCCGGAGAAAGCCGCCGAGATCCTGACCAAGAAAGCCGTAAACGCCGACAAGATCCTGGCAGCGTGAGGTCCTTATGGTATTTATGACCTGGATCGTTTACCGGCTAAACGACGCCGGCAACTGGTTTTATAACCTGTATCTCGACGCCTATTTCGCCGGCTGGCCGTTGGACCTCCTGGCTGACCGTTTTCTCTCCCTGTCGTCTGCGTTTTACAACCTGGCCTGGCATTTCAGCGATTTCGGGACCTGGGTAAACCAGGCCGCCGTCCAGCTCCAGGGGATCCTCTCCTGGTCGACGATTTACAGTAATATTGTGAGCTATTGGCCGGGGATCAACCAGATCGGGGCCTGGTTTACGTCCTGGACCGCTAACGTCGGGGATATTGTCGGCTCCTGGTGGTCGACGACCAGCTTGACGGTTCAAACCTGGATAGATCAGGCGGTCGTAAATATTGGGCTATTGACAGACCAGCTCGAGGCCTCTGTCGTCCAGCTAGCGGCCTCCTGGAGCGACTTCTGGACTCTTACCTGGCCGGCCATGCTTTCAGACCTCGGAGGGCTCCGGAGCTCCTGGGACAACTTCCTGGCCGGAGTCCTCCCCGGACTTGCCACCTGGACCGGCGTCGAGACTTTTGTCAATTCTCAGTTGACCAGCTGGTTCCCGTTTTACGACGAGCTGGCCGCGGCCTGGGGAGGGATCCAGGAGTTTTTCGCCGATCCGGAGGAATGGCTGTATAGGTCCGTAGACCGCATATTTGAGAGGTTCTGGTGATATTATGAGCATTTCAACCCGGATATTCGACACTATCGAGGGCTGGCAAGAGGAATGGAAAGACCGGCTCCGGGGATGGGCGCTGCGGACCATATCCGAGGGCTTCAAGAAGTTCCTGGAGGACGACGAGCCGGCGGCGATAACGAACGTCGACGACCTGATCACCCGGGTAAACGCTAACACGGCTACCCCTCAGTATGTCAAAGACATGCTGGTGCGCGTCAAGGCCGGCTCGAGCTGGTGGCAGATCATTATCGTTATTATTATGGCCGTGGCGATGGCGATACAGACCGCCTCGACGATCTGGCAGCCGGGCATCAAGCAAATGAACTATGCCGAGGAGCGCGCTGCTCAGACGTTCCGCTTCGATCCGATCTCCGTTATAACCGCCTGGCGCCGCGACAAGGCGAAGTATGCCGGCTTATTTGACGACCTCAAGGACCTGGGGTTTAGCGATGACAGGATCGAGGCGTTAAAGTTTGTTACGCTATTCTACCCGGCTCCGGCCGACCTGATCCGGTGGCAAGCCCGGGAGGTATTCGAGCCGGATATGATAGCGCGCTACGGCCTCGATAGCGAGTTTGCGGCCATTGACAAAGAGCCGTTCTACAAGGCCGGCATGACCGACGAGCAGATCCTCAATTACTGGCGCGCCCATTGGGAACACGCCAGCTGGCAGCAGGTCGTCGAAATGCTGCACCGGGGACTAATGACCGAGGAGCAGGTCCGGGACTGGTTCCGTGTTGTCGAGATACCGCCTTTCTGGAGGCAGCTCCTCATTGATAGCGCCTATACCTGGCCGACGCGAGTCGACGTCCGCCGCTGGTGGGATATGAGGACCATAGACGAGGCGGAGCTGCGCCGGCTTTACTCCGGCATGGGGTACCGCGGCGTCAACCTCGATAACTACGTCCTCTGGACAAAAGTATACGTCGCGTTCCCGGACCTGATGGCCAGGTGGACTAAAGGCTGGATAACCGAGGCCGACGTCCGCTCCGAGCTGACAGGGCTCGGTATGCCGGCCGACAGGGTTGACGAGATGATCCAGACTAAGATCAAGAAGACCGTCCCGGAGCCTATCGACGAGGCCAAGAAAGTCTCGCAGACGGCTATTATCAAGTGGGTAAAAGAGGATACCGAGGGACGATGGAACCAGGGGATTGACCTCCTCATGGACCTGGGCTATGATGAAGCTGGAGCCCGGTTTGTCCTCGATGCCTATATCGCGGACATGGGGAGCCCTGAGACATTCGAGGACTGGAAGCAATTAACGGCTGGATACAGGAGGGCCGCCGGCATGACAACGCCAGCATTTAACGCTAAACTCCGGGAGGCCGCGGCCGAGCTGGTCAAGATATCGGACCAGGTCAACGTCCTGGGGATAGCGGTCCGGACCGAGGAGCTCCTCCTGATCGACGCCGACGCCATACCGGAGGAAAACGAGAAACGCCTCCGGGACCTGCAGGTCGCTTTGAACCGGGCCCGGGCCGAGAAAGAGCGGCTCCAGGCCGACTATAATACACTGGTCGCCGAGTTTAGGCAGACGGAGGTATAAATGAGATTTCATAAACAACACTCACATTACTTTGCCGGTTGTAATCCGGATATGCTCGAGCTAGGGATAGGCATTGTGTGCGAGGACTACGAGGAGGGCATCTATAGTTTTAGCATATCCTTTGCCTGGTTCTATATCGGCTTGAGGATCAGGATTAAAACACGCTTTCTTGGGGTATTCCGTCCCAGAGAGGTCTAACTTAAAAGAGAGGAGGGTAATGTCATGGGAGACAATGACCGGTGTCCGGTATGCGGGGAAAGTCCCTATAATACCAGCGACGGCGCTTCCGGGGTTTGTCCCGCCTGTCAGCAAGCCGGCGCGGTAGCTCCGGCAACGCCGGCAGCCGCGCAAAGACATCACCACTACTACCGGAAAGACGGCACCTGCACTTGCGGCAAGAACCGCCGTAAATAGCGAGTCCAGACGCCACCAGATCGACGGGAGACGGCGCGGACCGTTTCCCGCGACCGTTTCCCCCTGCGACAAGAAGCCTGGTCCTCCGGGGCCGGGCTTCTCCTGTATCTGACATAATTCCTTCCATAACAATTATAGTGCGTACCACTTAGCCTCAGTTACTCAGTATACTATTGACAGCTATGGTATACTGCGGTATACTCAGGTCAATGCCGGCAGCGAGCCGAGTATACCGAGAAAGGAGGTAAAAAGTGTCAATAAAGATCGACCTGGACCGTATCGTCAACGGCTCGGACAAGCAAACCAACTTCACAACGCAGCTCCTCAAGCTGATAATGAAAGCCGACGGCCAGAATAGACGAAAGCTCTCCATGGGCTTTCCTAATGCTGTCAAGGCCGTCGCGCTATTCCAGGACACCGGAAAGATCCAGGACTTCCGGACGGACTAAATAAATCAAGAGGAGGTGATCATGGAGCGTCCCCAGGTAAACAAAATCCCCCACGTGATCCATAAAACAACGGTCCTGTACGGCGTCTGTTACCGCTTCGGCTACTGGGACAAAAAGGGCCATTCCTATCTTCTCTACCAAACGGAACAGGCTCAGACTGACCTACTCAAGCGCTGGAAAGAGGACGACGCCGAGCTGCTGCCTTTCACGCTGGAGCTACCGTCTCCAGACAGTCTCAGAAAATAAATCGACAGGAGGAAATGACCATGACAACAGATCTAAGGCCTCGGCCGCCGGAGGACGACGAGGAGCCAGACGAGGAGGAGGGCGAGAATGACACTGAATAAAACAGTTGAGAGGCTCCCCGGCCGGTGTCCTCATTGTGGCGGTACTTTCATAATCGACGAGGGAGTCAATAAGTGCCTCGCGTGCTCCAGGACTATCGAGGGGATCGGGGGCATGAAGCGCTACTATATCGCCAACCAGCCGGAGCTCCTGGCCAATATCGCGGCCCTCGGCCGGTATAAAACTCGGCTCAAGTGGAAGATCCCGAGCGGAACTTTTACCGGCCTCTTGAGGCGCTGGTCGAATAACGGCACGCCGGAGCCGCTGCCGGCAGCCGGGGAGGAGCCGGAGGGAAAGAGCCTCGACCAGAAGCTGGTTGAGGCCTATGCCGAGATCCAACTGCTCCGGGGATATCAACAGGCCTGCCGCGAGCTTATGCAGGGGAAAAAGTAACAGGAGGGAGAATGAAGTGCCCAAAATGCGATACGGAAATGACGACCAGGGACGATAAGTACGACTGCCCTAAATGTAAAGCCTGGTATTATCAACTATCCTTTAAAGAGAGGGAGGTTAATTTTGAGTAAAGTTATCAAGGTGGACGACCAGGTCTATGCTAACCTGGACCAGCTCCGGAGCAAGGGAGAGACTTTCGGCGACATTATCGCCATGCTGATCAGCGCCCGGCTCCGAGTCCTCGAGCTCTGGAGTATTCTCGAGGGACAGCTCAAGTATGCCGACTATCGAGAGGAAAAGCTGAAAACGCTCGGGAAAGCCGCCCGGGCCCGGGAGCGCCAGACCGAGGAGGTTTAACCATGAAGTGCCCATTGACAATACCATTTACGTTAATGTCCGGTACTACTCCTGAGACACCTGGTTGTGATTGTCTCGGCCAGGATTGCGAGTGGTGGCTCGAGGAGATCAAGGCATGCTCTGTGCGAGTCGTCGCCGGTAACCTGTGCGGGATCGTCACCGTCCTGGACCAGCTCCAGGAGGAGCTATGTCTCAACAAATACCAGTACCGGTGCCATGAGTGCGGGACGTTTATCGAGATCAAGGCCTCCGGGGGATCCAGGACTCCGTCCGGCTGGACCAGGAAAGAACAAGTCGATGGAAAGCATACCTGGAGCTGCGAGAAGTGCTCGGTCCCTGGAGAGTCACTTGAGGAGGAGGTAAAGCGGGCCAAGTTTGAATGGGAAGAACCAGGAGGAAAACCATGACTCAGACTAACGCTCTGACGGTAACCGATCAGAAAGTCGCCAGGATCAAGTCCGAGATTGCCCTGGCCGATGCCCTGGTCGAGAAAGTCCTCCTCGCCGGCATCGACTACGGCATCCACCCAGGGACGCGCTCCCAGGCCCTCAAGGATCCCGGCGCGGCGACGATCATCAACGCTTTCGGCTGCTACCCGAAAGCCGAGATCCTCTTTCGGGAGGTCAGCGACGTCCGGATCTCCTATGTGATCGACGTCGCGCTGATCAGCCACGCCGACGGCCTGGCCTAGTCGACCGGTACTGGCGCTTGTACCACCATGGAGACGAAATACGGTTACCGGTGGGTAACCGATCCCGAGGGCTACGGCTACGACCGGGAGGGCCTCAAAAAGAGGAACAGGGACGGCCGGGAGTTTTACCGGATCGTCAATCCTGAGTGGTCGGAGCTCGAGAATACGATCTTGAAAATGGCCAGGAAACGAGCCGAGGTCGACGCGGCTATGGCCCTCCCCGGCGTCTCCAGGTTCATGTCTAAACTTAACCAGGGCCGGCAGCCGGCCCGGAGCTCCGGACCGCCGAGCGAGGACTGGACCGGCTTCTGGCCCAGGACAAAAGCTATGGGACTAACCGCGGACCAGGTCCATGAGTATCTCAGCGTCGGCAGCATGAAAGAGTGGACGGATAGCGGCCGGACCATGAACGAGGCTATCCGGAAGTTATCCGAGATAGTGGCCAAAAATACGGAGAGAGAGGAGGATTAGATCATGTCAAAACACCCTGAAAAGTGCTGGAGCTGCGCATCAACGGATATGCAGCCGGTCAAGGGCTGGTACAAGTGCTCCGACTGCGGAGCGACGACCGACTCCCTGACGCAACCGGGACACTCGGCGGTGATTGAGGTCGCAAACGCAGCAGCGGAGCGCCAATGGACCGGCCACACGACGAGGTATAAACCTTATGGCTCTAAAAGCTAGGACGCCGCGACTCTGGAGGATAAGAGATCCTGAAAAACTCCGTCTCCTGGGCCAGCTCGATCTCCCGGGGCTCGGGATAGAAACGACCAAAACAGACGCGGAGGCATGGTCAGAGCTGGTATCAGCCAGTCAGCGCGATCGAGCCGGCCATGCTCCGCGATATACCTGGCCAGGACCAGGACGAGCTGGTCCAGCCGGTAGAGATTGGAGATCTGAGCATGAGGCCTCATAACATACCGGCTGGTGATCTCGACCAGGCCGAGCTCCTCCAGGATCTTGATCGTCCTCCAGAAAGTCGCCCTCGAGCAGCCGTAGCTCTTACGCGGGGCCCCGAGGCCTTGCTCGGCTCTCCAGGCGGTCATCTGAGGAGTTACGTCCGGCTCGCCGGCTACCTGGCTCGCTTTCGGATACACGCGGCCGTAATAGGCATAAAGACGGAGGAGCCGGACGGTAACCTCGACCTGGACCGGCGAGAGTCCCAGGGTCCCGGCGAGACACCGCCTGATAATGTCCAGGCGCTTGAGGAGGATCCCCGGTGGTAAAATTCGGCGAGACTGTGATACACCATAACGACTATTACCTACGGTACTATACGTTAGGACTTGCTTATAACGAGGAACTGGAAAGACCTTATGGTGTGTCATGGGTTCCGGCCCAGGGGAGGAGCGGCCGTTGACAGGGGACTTGACAGGGGCGAACGAGTGTTCTAAAATGGTGTCAGGTTTGATTACTGGCATGGTCAACCTCCTAAACAATGATACCCGGATACTGTTAACTCAGGTCCGGGTATCATTGTATCATGGACCAATCGACGAAAGTCAAGACACTATATATGGTATAGGTCGGAGCTGCAGGTACCACTACATATAGTGGTGCCCGGTAAATAATACAACAGGAGGGAAAAATGGACTACATTATTCTGGTAAAAGAGGAGTTCAGCGATCTGTGGGCCAAGAAAGACGCCGGCGACCTGGCCGCGGCCAAGCGGGAGATCCTGGCGGCCGAGAAAACCGGGAGAGGAACGATCCTGGCTGTCGCGGTTCCTTTTGAGGTCCAGCTCAAGGTCGGGGAGCCGGGGACCGAGACAAAGAAGTCCGCCAGGCAGAAATACCGCGAGGGCGTCAAGGAACCAGTAGAGGAGGCCGAAGTTGAAACTAATCCGGATCCAGCCGAGTAAAATTAAGATCCCGGAGGTCCGGGTGACCTCAGTATTCACCGGCGAGAAAGACGAGCTCCTCGGGGAGTTCCTGGAGAAGCAGGGTATAATCGCGCCGATTGTCGTCCAGGAGATCGAGGGCGAGCTGGTCCTGGTCGACGGTTTTCACCGGATCCAGAAGATGATCGCCGCCGGCGACAAGCCGATCGACGCGGCAGTTGTCGAGGGAGACGCTGTAGATCTCCTGACGAGAAACTTGTTCCTGGACCATATTCGCGGGGATCACAAAGTCGGAGACATGATCCGGGTATTGGGGACTCTCTCGACCGAGCATGGGCTCGACGTTGTAGCTATCGAGGAAAAGACCGGTCTTTCCCGGAGCTATATCGAGAAGATCCTGAAAGTCTCGACCGCGAGCCTCCCGGTCCTCGAGGCCCTGGACCAGGGCTTGATCGGTGTCTCTCACGCTTTCGAGATAGCCCGGCTCCCCTCGGCCGTTCAACAGGAGGAGCTCCTGGCTAAACAACAGGTATACCGCTTTCCGGTCAAGGACCTCCATGACTTTATCGACCAGGTACTCAAGGAAATGGACGGCCTGGCCACCGAGCCGCCAGCCGCCGGACCGCTGGAGACGCCGGCACCACGGAAATACAGCTGCGAGGGCTGCAAGGTCGAGGCCGATCCGAAGTATCTCCGGCCGGTGTTTCTGTGTCCTGACTGTTTCGGGA
>SDBT01012532.1_pt1 | contig 13621 bp, 27 predicted proteins | sample 2277101 | NCBI WGS metagenome assembly SDBT01 (sample SAMN10404973, study PRJNA504765) | marine sediment metagenome | isolation source: marine sediment core GS10_PC15, 103 cmbsf | place: Arctic Ocean: Southern Knipovich Ridge | collected 2010
TGTGGATAATTATCAAGATAATAATAATTTTCTTAATGTTGAGACATATTGCAGCATGAAAGTAGGTGCTAATCTAAGCCCATTAGTCCATTTTTTAAAGAAAGATTTTGCTAATACTAAAATAAAAGTTTGTAAGAAGTGTTCGTTAATCTATAGGAGGAAATATGGTCATACTTTAGAATCATTTTTAGCTAGACTTAAAGTACAAAATAAACTATTTGTAGATCATTAAACTAAGGAGAAACAAAAATGAGAATTTCACAGCTAAAAGATACACTAAAGTTTTCTATGAAGAATAATATGAGAGTATTTATGTCTGGGCCTCCAGGAATAGGTAAGACTGCTATTTTTAATCAAGCTTGTGAAGAGTTAAATGCTGAATATGCAGAAGAACTTGGGTTTATACCTGATTTGGATTCAAAAGTAGATCCGCCTACCTGTATGGATTCTGTTATATTTCACCCTTCTATATCTGACCCGACAGAACCAAAAGGATTACCTTTCTTAAGTAAAGAGGGCGAAACTGCTGAATTTATTCCTTATGGTCATCTTGATAAGTTAAATAAAGCTACTCGTCCAGTACAAGTGTTACTAGATGATTTCCCCCAAGCTACTGCTTCAGTTCAGGCAAGCTATATGAGCTTATTGGATAGATTTAGAGACAATGAGTTCGTTAATTTTTTCATAGCCGGAAATCGTACACAAGATTTTGCTGGTAGCAATGGTGTATTAGAACCAATTAAATCTAGAATGGACTCAATTATTAACGTAGAAACTTCTCTAGAAGACTATATAGACTACGGCAGAAAAACTGGAATGTCCACGTCTATTATAGCATTCTTAAGATTCAAGCCAGCATTGCTGTACTCAGACAAATTAACAAAAGATTTAGTTAATACTTATTGTCCAAGAACAATTACTGCGGTGGATAGTTGGTTAGCTCGTGGGTTAGAGGTTAGCTCTACTATTACTAGAGCAGAAGCTAAAGCTTTACTAGATGGGGCTAAGAAGAATGCTAGTTCTGTTAAGCAGAGTTATTCCTTCGAAATTATAGCGGGGGCAGTTGGTGAGGGTTGGGCTATTGAGTACATTGCTTTTGAAAGACTAAGACGAACTATGCCTGACCTGAACAAGATACTAGCAAACCCGGAAGAAGTACCAGTACCGGAAGATCCTGCTGTATTATTCTCACTTGTTGGGGGTTTAGCAAGTAGAATTGTTCCTGAGAAAAAAGATAAAAACTTAAAGAAACTTATGACCTCTAATTTTACTAATGCTCTTACTTATATAGAAAGTATACAGAAAGAGTTTCAAGTGTATTTTGTTAAAGATGTATTTGCGTACTTCCCCGAAAATGGATTAGAAAAAGTACCTAAGTTCTTTGAGTGGAGTCAACATAATCAGGATGTGTTAATTTAATGAAAAAGTCATATAAAGTAATGAAAGGTTGTTTCAGTAAAAATTATTATAGATTTACATCAAGTTATAAGTGTACTAGTTCTTTTATTCTAATAAAAAATAATTTAACAATAGATGAAGCTGGAAAATTCATAAAGATATTAAACAAACTAAGGAGTTAATTATGGTAATCCAAGAAGAAGGTCTTTTAGTAAGACTTAAATTAAGTCAGTGGTCTGCTAGAAGATATGATAAACAAGTTTCCCAAGAAGTAGATCAGAAATACGATACAATTCATGCTGGTAACTATAACAAGATCTTAATTGCATTGGAACCTCTTAAGATCATTTATACTCAAGCTAACTTAGCTAAGACTTACTTTTACAATAATACGTTAGAATGGGACGCACCCTATAGGTTATTACCTAGAAAACATTTTATGGAATTTTGCACTAAGATGAGGAATTTCAGAAACAAGTGGGAGACAGCAGTAGCAAAATTTGTTAGAAAGTATCCTGACTTAGTAGAAGACGCTAAACTTAATTTAAATGGTTTATTCAAACCAAAAGATTATCCTTTGCAAGAAGAAATAGAAAATAAGTTTTCTTTTAAAGCTAGTTTTGAACAGATAGCTAATGTAGACGACTTTAGAGTTAAATTAACTGAATCTCAAGTTGAGGAAATAAAAGAAGAAGCAGTTAATAATACTGAAGATAAAGTAAATCATGCCTTAAAAGAACCATGGATTAGACTACATGAAGCACTGGCTCATATATCTAGCAGATTAAATGACAAAAAAGCAAAAAGACACCACGATTATGCTAATACTATAGTAGAGTTAACTAATATTGTGCCTAAATTGAACATATTTGATGATCCTGAGTTAAATAAGATCAGTGATGAGATAAAACGTAAAATCGGCACAGTGGATATGAAAGTCTTAAGGAAGGATAAGCATTTACAAAATCACACAGCTAATGAAGTTGACAAAATACTAGAACAAATGAAAGGATATGCAGCATGAAAAAATTTAGAGTAATATATACAGATACGAGAATGTTTAATGTTGATGTTGAAGCTAAAGATGAAGAAGACGCCCAAAAAAAAGCTGATGAATATATTGCCCAAAACAAAGATGAATGGTATTATGACGATGAAAATTATGAAATTAATAAAATATAAAAGGAAAAAACTATGGCAATTATTAAAAAAGATGAATATGGATTAAATGTTCAAGCAGGTGGTTATAACGCAAGACCGGTTCAAGTAAGTATATTTGTAGAGGGAGACAAAGTAGATACACATCATTTTGGCGGAACTATTAAAGCAGGAGTTGGTAAAAACCAATCTTGTAAACACGGTGAGTATTTAGAAACATGGTGTACTAATGGGAATAGTGATGATCCCAAAACTATAGCTTGGTATAAAGCAGAATTTGTAAATCAGTATAGTAATTTATGTAAAAATGCTATTCTATCAGAGGGAGAAAAAAGTATTTATGCTGACTATGATATATAAACTAATTTAAATCTAACCAAAAGGAGAAATAGTATGGCTATGATGGATCAAAAATCTGCTGAGTTTAAAATTACAAGAGCTAGAACGGACTTAATTTTTAAACATCCGTTCTTTGCTACTATTGCTTTTAAACTTCAAATGCTAAAAAAAGATGATGCGTGGTTTGAAGCAAGAAATGCTCCATGTAAATCTATGTGTACAGATGGGCTTAACATTTACTACTATGAAGACTTCGTTAAGAAACTAACAATAGAAGAGGCTATTACTATAATAGCACATGAAGTTCTACATGTAGTTAACTTACATCATTTACGTAGACAAGATAGAGATCCTTTAGGGTTTAATATAGCGTGTGATCTAGCAATTAATCCTGTTCTAAAAGAAGCTGAATTTGAAATGCCAAAAGATATATGTATAGATCTAACTAAATATCCAGATAATTCTGCAGAAGAAATTTATAACCTATTACCAAAACAATTTGTAAAACATATAGAAGTAAATGGATGTTTTGGTGGCGGTGTAATTGATTATGGTACAGGGTTAGAAGGTAATGAAAAAGGTAATAAGTCTTGTGACGAATTAGGTATAGCTAGTGCTGATGAGCATAGTCAAGAATTAAAACTATCTATAAAAGCCGCTGCTCAAATTGCTAAACAAGAAGGAAAATTGCCAGGATCGTTAGATAGATTAATAGATAGGATCTTAGATTCAGTAATTCCATGGGCACAGCTACTAACTAGGTTTATGACAGAAAATGCTAGAAACGATTATAACTGGCAAAGACCTAATAAGAACTATGCTCACCTTGGTTTGTATATGCCAGAAGTATATAGCACTGAATTAAAATCTCCACTAATGATTATCGACACCTCTGGTTCTGTGTCTGATGAAGAAATGAACATGGCTGCTTCGGAGATACATTCAATACTAAGCCAGTTTCAAACTACATTACATGTGTTTTATGTAGATACTATACTACAACATCAAGAAGAATTTACAAGTAATGAGCCTATACATTTAAATGCTAAAGGTGGTGGGGGTACTAATTTCAGTCCAGGATTTAATGAGTTAAAGAAGAATTACTATGATATTAGTTGTGTACTGTATATAACTGATGGATATTCTTCAGATTATCCTAATGAAGCACCAGATGTACCTGTATTATGGATTCTTAATTGTGAACATAAAGAATTTAATCCTCCATTTGGGGAAGTGGTGAGGCTGGGACAATGAGAGTGGGGGAAGATTACTGGTATAAGCAAAAAAATCAAAAGCTCAATGTTGGAGATTGGTTTTATCTTACTGGTGGTACAGTTCACAAACTTAAACTTCAACAAGTAGTTAATATAAAATTAGGAGCTAAAACTACACTAAATACAGGGGAAATATATAAAATATGTAGAATAGAACACAAGTTTAACAGAATTTATTTTCTAAAATCAGAAACAATAAAGATAAAAACATGAAAACACATTATGTATGTCAAAATAGTATGACTGGAGCTATACATGTTCTAGAATTAAAATGGTCACAAGAATATACAACAGTAATTTTTTCACCGTGTGGTTATGGGTTTACATCCTTTGAAAAGAGGACAAATCCGAATTTAAATAAGAAAAATGTAAAAATATGTATAAAATGCCACAAAAGTCTGCTCAAATCTCATGATAAGAATCTAATAGCTCACATCTCTTACCTGAAATTAACCGGAAAATACACCTACACAGGAGTAAACCCAAATGATCGTATTAAAATTTAAAATATATTCAGTAGAAATAGATGATAAAGGATTAACAAACGATCAAATATATGAAAAAGCTAAAAAACAATTTGCAAAAAATAAAAATGTAACTGTAAAAGAGACACCTTTACATTTATTACCAAATACGGAATTAGTAGCCGAGTTTGTCTTAAAACAACAACAAGAAGAAATTATTAAAAATATATCTCATATTGTTAATAGAAGAACTTTAAACTGAACAATAAAATGAAATTAATAAATAGTAAAGATTTAGGTATCAATCCTAAAACTGGTACGATTCATGTTGACAATTATGTACATTTTGCTAAAGAAGATGGAAATGACTTTAAAGTTATGTGTGGCGTCTATCATCATACGGCTCTATATGAAACATACTCGACTCATGGAGATTATGAAAAAATAAGACTATGTAAAAAATGTTTAAAAATATCATATAATAAAGGGTACGACTTAGTAACTACTGTAATAAAAATGAAACTAACTAATGGAGGCAAGTAATGAGTAAAGAAAAAACTACTGAACAAAAGATCACTTTCAAAGAGATACAAAAAATCAGCCAACAAGCACAAAAGTTCTTCTGGAAAAAGGTTATAAAACTATGTCCTGAAGCTAAAACTAGAGATTTAAAATCTGTTACTGAATTTCAATTTGGAATGGCCTGTGATAATGTAGTACATGAATGGAGATTAGCTAATGATCCTACTTATAAATATAGGAAGTAAAGGATAAGGTATTGTATTATGAGAAAATTTAATTTTCCTAAAAAAATTAAAGATGTAAAACTTGTTTTAGTTAACGTATATGAATATACAGGAGAATGGGAAGGTGGGTTAGTGTTTACTATTAAAACAATGGAAGAAATATTTATTGCTGATAATGATTTTAAACCAGAAAAAAGTATAATTTATCGTGGTAAAACTTGGTTTCCAAAACATCTTTTAATAGATCAATGGCGAGAAAGCAAAGGAATTCTTGATTTAAGCTATAGTATATAAGATAACAAAGGAGTAATAAATTGACAGACTGGGAAGATGTAGTCATGTTTGTATCTAGTTTATCTTTAGGTTTAAGTATTCTAATAGGCTGGCATCATGCGAACAAAAGTACTAAACAATATAAACAAAAAGAATATTTTGATGATAAGTGGCTCGATGAGCCTGTTCAGATTGAAGAACCAGTAACTCCTTTAATTAAAATTGCTAGAACAGAATACCCACAAAAATTAAATGAATATGTAGGGCATTCTAATGTAGTAAAACAGCTAAGTATACTAGTTTCTAATTATCATAAATTAGATCGAGTACCTAAACATATTTTACTATATGGTCAAGGTGGTTTAGGTAAAACCTGTCTAGCAGAGATATTTGCAAATGAGATAGGAAAAGGTTTTATTAGTGTGGTTGGGGAAGACTTATCTTCATTAGAAAGAATAAAAGAACTATTATCTAGATTAGAAAGAGGATCAATGTTATTCGCTGATGAAGTACATAATGTACCTACTAATATGCTAGAATATTTATATTCTGTATTACAAGATTTTAAGTTACCGGATGGTGTTGAAATACATACTTATCCAAAATTTACATTTGTCGGAGCTACTACTCATTCACAAAATTTACCTGATCCATTTGTACAAAGAATGACACATAAATTTAGATTAGAACGATATAACCCATATGAGATAGAAACTATATTACCCTATTGTTTAGATTCAAGTATTAAAACTATAACTAAAGACGCATTAGAAATAATTGGCAGAATTGCACAAGGTACAATCCGTATTGCTCGTAATGAATACTTAGAAGCTTGTACTGAGTTGTCATTATATAATGGCAAATATGTTATAGATGACACAATAATCAAAGAATTAATATGTATGAGGGAAATAGATCTCGCAACTGGATTTACACCTATACAGATGAGAACTATTGCAGCTTTAAAAGAAGGTTTTCCTATTGGAGCTAAAAACCTGTCTTTTAAAGTTAGTATAGATGCAAAAGATTTAGAAGAAAATGTTGAACCTACTTTAATATTTGAAGGTTATATAGAACGAACGGGTAGAGGACGAGTTATAACAAACAAAGGGAGATTATTTCTTGAAGAAAAAGATAGAGAAATTTAAAGAATGGGATCTTGTTAGGTGTATTGATGCAAGTGATTTCTATTTGCTTGAATCAAATACAGTGTATATTATTGATTTTCAACGATCAGATGATATGGTTTATTTAAAACATGGTTTTAATTATACTTCTGGTGAGGCTAACGGGTGGTTACCAAAGAGATTTAAACACGTTAATAAAAAAGATATGACTGAAAAAGAAAAAACTTTATATATAAACTGTAAACTAGGGTGCAAAAGTGAAATTTAAAAAGGGTGACATTGTTAGATGTATTAATAGTTCAGATAATAGTGATATTAAGATTAATATTATTTATGTAATTGAGTTTTTTGATGATGAATATTCAGAGCTAAATGATTTTGTAGATTTAACAACCTATAATTTTTTTGATAGTGAAGTTGCTAGTAATAAGGGTTTTTACTCGTGGAGATTTAAAAAAGTATCTAAAAAAGATCTAACAGAAAAAGAACGTTTTGAATACATAAAATATAAACTAGGAGTGAAAGTATGATAGGTATAATAGAAGAAGATATAATAATTAATGGTGATGATAAAGTTAAAAAAGGAGATTACTTTATATTTAAAAGTAATCCAAAAGGAGAAGAAGAACCTATGCTTGTACATAAAATAACAACAACAGAATATATAACATATAAATTAAAAGATAAAAGACAAAAAATACTTCAAGTTATTTCTTTATCCCCTACATTTAAATTCAAATCAATATATGAGTAAAAATATGAAAAATATTTTCAGTAGAGGTAATCATAAGTTACCAAAGAATATAGCTATATTTAATATTCCTGAATTAAAAACCTGTCCTGGTAAGACAATAGCATGTTCTGATCTTTGTTATGCTATTAAGTCCTCAAAAATGTATCATCATGTAGTACCACCACAAAGAAAAAGAAATCTTAGGTTATCTATTTCTGCTCAATTTGTAACAGAAGCATGTAAAGAATTAAATAAATATAAAAAAGTAGACACAGTAAGAATACATGAGGCAGGGGATTTTTATAGTCAAACGTATTTAAATAAGTGGATAAAGATTGCTAATAAAATACCAAAGTTAATTTTCTTTGCTTATACTAAGAGCTATATGTTAGATTACTCAAAACTACCAAGTAACTTTATAGTATTTTATTCGTCTGATTGGACTACTAAGCATTACTCGGTACAGTTAAAAAATCAGGCAATTATGATGCCTGAATTAAAGAGAAAGCTAAAGAAGAATAACACTAAACTTGCTATGGTCTTTAATAAACAAAAAGTATTTCAATGTCCAGGAAGTTGTAAAACGTGTGACTACTGTTATACTAAACCTAATAAAACTAAATTTGTTTCTTTTCCATTACATTAAAATTATGAAAACAATAAACTTTACTGTGGGTCAAGGAGATGAAAATCTTAATATTGGAGATATATTTTTTCTCCTAAAAGGGTGTTACATAAGCGTGGTAAGTAAAAACGAAGCCATAATTAAAAAATTAAAATCTGAACCAAATCTTTTTAAAGTTATTAACAGTGAAGTAAGCATTAACTTGGATAGAACAGGTTATATATGTGAATGTTTAACTACAACAACACAAGTAGGTGATTATTAAAAATAAAGGGGTAAACAAATATGATATATTATTGGGAAGTATGGAAACGCCCACTTAAACACGTTGCTTATGATACTTATTATGCTGTACTTAGTAAGAATAATTATTACTCTCCTAATTCTAGTGATAATCATGAATTAATTAAAGAGGGTTTTAGATCATATGAAGCAGCCTTAGATTTTATTAATGTATTAACTAAACTTAAAGGAGAAGCAAGATGAATGCAACAAGAACAAAGAAAGATTTCAGGACATTTTTGCTCAGGACTATTATCGAAGCCACGAAAGGTCAAATCTTTTCGGTTAAGTTTACTAAAGAAAATGGCGATATAAGAGATATGAACTGTCGTACTGGTGTTAGTATAGGTATTAAAGGTACAGGCCACTCAATGAGTAGAGCTAAAAGACTAATCAGATGGAGAGTGTGGGATTTAGGTGTAAAGGGCTGGAGAACTATACCTATTGATAGAATTATTTCAATTAAAGCTTCTAGACTAAAAATAGCAGGGGAGTAAAAAAATATATGACGGGGTATTACTGCACGCTTTGGCAAAGATCAAAGTTCTGGCTCGGCTGTCGGGAAAAAGTCGATACCCCTTATTTTTTACTTGCTTTTTATTTTATTTTTTTTTATATTTTTTTTATACTCGGAAAACCTTATACTAACGTGAAACCAAAAACCCAAGCAAAAAATGGAGAAATCAATGGATAAATTACCTGAACGATATCGTAATGATTATGAACTTAAAGATGGAAATGTAAAAATTAAAAAGGATTACAAGTTTAAATCTCATATTGATGAGAGTGATATTACTATACCAAAAGAACATATCATAGTTACTGTAACAAGAGATAAAGATCAGAATATAAAACGACTATCTAATAAAGTATCACACGCTTATCTTCTTTCTCTTAAAGAAAAGTTTAAAATAAAATTTGGGAAGTATGATCTAATTGCAGATCCTACTAATAACACAGAGGGTCGTGGTTATGTCAGGATTCCAATAGAAGATACAAATATAGTAGGAGATGGAGAAATTTTAACAAGAAAACTACAGGGTGACTTTGAACAATATGCTTTTACTATACTATTTAAAAGGGCAGAAGACAGAGCTATTGCTAAACATATTGGTCTATACTCAGAAGGATTTCTCACTGAGAGTGAATTGTTACCAGAAACTGATACAAGTCAGTATGATAACTTGTCAATAGGTAAAGTGTCTGCAAATAAAGAAAAAGAAACTATAAATAATGTTAATAATGATAGTATTGATATATCTCTATTGTTAATTAAACTGTTAAAAATAGATAATGCTAATTTTAATATTTTACTAAAGGAATTTGCCGGAACTGACGATATATATAAATGTACTGAACAACAACAGAAAGATTTTGTAACGTTACTTGAAGAGAAATTTAAAAATGAAGATCAATTAAGAGATGTACTTATTGACTATATTAAAGAATATAAGACTACAAATAAATGGAGCACCGAAAAACTCTTAGGAGAAATTCAAAATATTCTTGACTTTCAAAAAGTTGATTTTAAGATTAGTGATGTATCTATAGACGATTGTTATGATGTTGTATTAGATCTAGGAATGCACGTATGACTAAGAAAAAACAAAAAAGATATGACGATATTAGGGCTGCAATGAAAGAGTGTGGTATAGAGATATGGGGATATTTAATAATGGATATAGATATTATAGGTCATTTATCTTATAATACTACTAGTAAATCATTAAAGAATATTGTAAAAAATACTCCAATAAAATTAAGAAAATCTGACAATGGGGTTGAATATTTAATAGTAGGAAAAAATGAATAATAAATTACATTTTAGTTCTGAAGATCAGACTTGGAGTACACCAAAAGATCTTTACTTACAATTAAACGAAGAATTTAGGTTTCAATTAGATCCTGCTTGTGATTCTAATAATCAAATATGTCCATCAGGTTATGCTTGGGACAAAGGTTACGACGGATTAAAAGAACATTGGGCTTGTTATCGTAATATATTTTTAAATCCTCCATATAATAGAGAAATTAAAGATTGGATTAAAAAAGCTTCAGATGAATCTAAAAAAGGCTGTACTGTAGTTTGCCTTATTCCCTATAGACCGGACACTAAATATTGGTTTGATTATATATGGAAAGAAAGACCTAGAAAAGAAGTAATTTTTACAAAGGTAAAAGAAAAATTAAACATTAAAAAAGATTACATTTTTGGTACTAAGACTAGAAAAAACGTAGAAGTACGAGCTATAAAAGGTAGATTAAAATTTGGCGATTCAGAAAACGCTGCACCTTTCCCATCAGCTATTGTTATTTTTAAAGGACATAGAAAATAAAGTCCAAAATTGGGCAAAAAAAAATTTCCGACTTTTCATGATCCACTTTCAAACCCGAATTAGAATTGGAATAGTTTTCAGCTTATGATAGAAACCCGCAAGTTATCCGAGAGTAACGAACAGAAGCTACTTAAGGCATGTCTACTAGGTCAAGAAATATTTGCAAATATAAATGATAATATTGATGAGAATTTCTTCTTTATCAGAGAGTATAAAGTAATCTTCAATGCTTTTAAAGAAATATTCTCGGAGACAAATGAGCTTATAGATTCTAATATTAAACCAATTATTGCTCATGATTTCACTGCAGTTAAGAAGTTAGACGACTTATATAATATTGAAGTAGAAGAATCTGAAATAAGAAACATCATTAAGATTCTTAAAAGTAAAGTTGAAATCAGAGAGCTATATAAGATTAAAAGTTTTCTAACTGAACAGCTAGAATCTAATGAACAAAGTGATAAAATATTTAGCAGTTTAAATGATAAACTACTTCAATTTGGTAATGAGCAAGGAGATCAGATAGAATCTATAGGTGAGATTTTAAAACAAGTAATTCCTGACCATAAAAACCCACCTGAAATAACTAACAAGTTGTTAGGAGTACCTACTGGTTTAGAAACATTAGATAAAATAACAAAAGGATATGAAAAGAAACAGATAAGTATTATAGCAGCTAGAACTTCAAGCGGTAAGACTTGTCTAGCTTACCAGAGTGCTTTAGCAACAGCTATAGGTGGAGGACTAGTTCTTATCTACACTTTAGAAGATAGTAAGTCTAGTGTTGCTGATAGATTATTAAGTACAGCAGGTGAAATTTCTAACTATAAAGTAACTTATAGAAAGTTTCCATCAGCTAGAGATAAAGTAAGATTTGTAAAAACTTATGAAGATTTATATAAGTTGCCGATATATATTGATGAGAATGTAAATCATACTCCTTTTTCTATATTTAATTCCGTTAGAAGAATGCAATTAAAATATGGAGAGGTGGCCTTAGTTATACTAGATTATATACAGTGTATGTCTCATGAACAAGATATGATCGCTACTTATACCAGACAGTTTCAAAACTTTGTTAAAGTCTTAGATGTACCACTGATCTTAGTATCACAATTTAATAGGGGCTTAGAGTGGAGACAATCAGATTGGCAAACAGCACCGAAGAAATCAGATCTAAGAGGTACCGGAGCTTTAGAAGAGTACGCTCATAAGTTAATATGTATAACATTAAATGAATCAGAAGAGGAGGAATTAAATTTATCAGAAAAAGAAGCTATGATATGGGTAATTAAAAATAAAGGAGGACCAAAAGGAAAAGTTAAAACTAATCTACATGGTGAATTATTTAAATTTAAAGAAGATGCTTTTATTGTTAATCAATCAGCATCAGACGATAGTTTTTTTGAACAATCAAATTAAATGGAGAAAAAATAATGTTGAAAGTAACTAAAATTGACATCAATAAATATGAGAAAGATAGTTTGAAAGCATTTGTTAATTTGACCTTTAATGATGAGTTAACTATTGATGGTTTTAAATTAATGGATGGAGAGAATGGACATTGGTTAGCCCCTCCTTCTCGTAAAACTAAAGACGGATGGAGTAATATTGTAAGATTTAGTAAACAATTAAAAGAAGATCTTATTGATCAGGTTATGGATGAGTATGAGAAAACACCTGATAGTAATTCGGGCCAAGGTGGTAGTGAGTCTTCAGATCGTAGTTCTTCTCGCAGACGTAGGTAAGGAGGTGATTTTTTGTCAAGTATTTTAGAGAAGTTTTTAGAAAAACCCGAACGTATGAGAATGGGAACCATTAAGCTTTCTGAAAGATATAATACAGATGAAAAAACTATTGTAAAAGCTAGAGAAGAAGCAAGAGAAATCCTAACTGGAGAAAAAACCTGGAAAGGATTACCCAAGGTATTAGTATTTGATATTGAAACTGCTCCTATAAAGGCTTACATATGGTCTGTGTGGAACACTAATGTTTCTGCTGATAAAATAGTTTCTGAATGGTTTATGTTAACGTGGAGTGCTAAATGGCTTTTTGATAGTAACATTATGTCTGCAGGACTTACTAAAAAAGAAGTCTTAAAAGAAGATGACTCAAGGATAACAAAAGGAATATGGGACTTAGTAGATGAGGCTGACATATTGATTGCGCATAACGCAAAGAAATTTGATATTCCTAAGCTTCAAACTAGATTTCTTTTACATAAGTTAAGCCCACCTAAACCTTATCGTCAGATAGATACTCTTTTAGTGGTAAGAAGAGAGTTTGGATTTACTCATAACAGTCTTAATGCTTTAGCTAAAGTATTAGGATTAGGTCAAAAAATAAATACAAATTTTCAACTATGGGAGGATTGTCTTAAAGGTAATAAAGAAGCACTTAAAAACATGGAAACTTATAACAAACAAGATGTTTTTTTATTAGAAGAAGTTTACTTAGCTTTACTTCCATGGATTAAGTCCCACCCTAATGTTGGGTTATATTTAGATTCAAATGTTTCTGTTTGTTCTAGTTGTGGTAGTGATCAGATAGAAGAACATGGTATGTACATAACTAATGCAAGTAAGTTTCAAGCTTACAAGTGTAAAGAATGTCATGCTATTTCAAGATCTAAAATTAATTGTCAAAGTAAAGAGCACAGACAAAATTTATTGTTACCTGTATCGAGATAAAGTAGTTATGGAGAATGTAAGTTGGAATATTGATTGTAAAAAATGTGGTACGCCAATGGAATGTGGAATTGCAACGGCAGACCTAATTCATACACATAATATAGTCATTATTCGTTCAGATTATCAATGTCCTGAATGTAAATTTAAATACAAAGATAGAAAAAAATTTGTTAATA